>Ga0315539_1002484_pt1 | contig 13277 bp, 10 predicted proteins | sample SalMarSW160150MG_FD_203097 | JGI IMG/M metagenome (GOLD analysis project Ga0315539, IMG submission 203097) | Salt marsh sediment microbial communities from the Plum Island Ecosystem LTER, Massachusetts, United States - Salt Marsh Sediment SW1601-150 ... | reverse complement strand
AGCAGCGGCCCCCTGCCCTTGAACATGCTGCCCCCGAGCACCACCTCCACATCGGTGGTTTCCAACCCCAGCCGCCTGATGATCGCGTTGGCCGTGGTTCCCACCTCGGTCCCTACCCGCACCAGGAGATTCTGGGCAACATGGTCCCCTCTAAAGGCTGCCTCGAAGAGGAGAGGCACTAACGCAAGGAGACGCCGTTGGTCAAACTGGTCGGGATAGTAGTCGAATTGGCTCTGGTAGAGCTGGGCGATCAGCTCCTCCACCGAAGGGAGCCCCAGGGCAGTGAGAACCATCTCCGTCAGCACGGTGGGCTGGCCCCGCCCGTCCCAGGCACGGCAGATGAGACGTATCATCTCCTGGGCGATGTCGCCGCCCCCGCCCCAATCACCCGACAGCGTCCCCAGGCCCGGCAGTTGGATCTCCTGCCCGTCGGGCCCGATGCCGCCCGCATTGAAGCCGGCACCGCTTATGACGGCCACACCCCAACTACGCTTGAGGCCGGCTCGCAGGGCGACCATAGTATCGTTCTTGATGCGCACCCGCCGGGCGATGCCCATTCCCTCGACCGCCGGAGTCAAGAGAGCAAAATCCACGGGCAGATCAGCTCCGGCTAGGCCGAAGAACCCGAAGTCCACGGGAGGAGACACGCCAGCCTGAGCCTGAGCTCCCTCGGAGGATCGCCTGATCTCCGCCAGGGCCGGCTCCAGCCCGGCCACCTGGTGGTTGCCCGACCCACCCTGGCCAAACCCCAGGATATGGCCGTCTTCGTCGGCGACCAGAGCGAAGGTCTTAGTTGCACCAGCATCTACGCCCAGAACGAGACTCATGTCCTGCCCTCGAACTGTGATAGGTAAGCTCGGTTGGCCTCCTTGATGGCCGCCCAGAGCCCTTGGGCCACGGCAAAGGAGGGCACCAATGGATGGGCCAGAAGAGCTTGCAAGGCCGCTTGCTCATCCCCCTCCATTCCGGCCAGCATCGTCAGTTCCTCGTAGGCCTTGACGGCCTGGACCAGCCCCCGTATTACCGGGGGCATGGGGGCCACGGGGATCGCTCGGGCGCCGCTCCCATTGATCACTGAGGGCAGCTCCACAACGCATTCCGGAGGGAGATCGGGCAGGACACTGTTGTTACGTGTGTTGACTATGTGTACCTCACCATTGTCGTGATGGATAGCGCTGATGACGGCCACGGCTACGGTGGAATAGTGGGCACCGCCCCGCTTCTCCAGCAGCTTGGGTTTGTGCCTGAGATTGGGGTCAGCGTAGAGCTTAAGCAGGCTGGCTTCGATCTCCTGGACGACCTCTCCCCGGGTTTTCTCCGCCCGGCGCTGCTCGGCCACCAACTGATCGTGGTTATAGTAATAGGTCAGGTAGTAACTGGGGATCATCCCCAGCGTCTCGAGAAGCTCCGGGGAAAAGGGGGATTCGCCCGCCCTGGCCGTGGCAATGGCGCCTTCCAGCACCTGGTCGAAGACCTCCTTGCCGTCTAACCTCACGCCGCGAATCCAACTCAGATGGTTCAGTCCAACGTAGTCCAACTGGATGCGCTCAGGAGCAGCACCCAACTGCTGGGCGATGCCCCGCTGAAACCCAAGGGGCGAGTTGCACAGGCCAATGGTCGGGATGTCGGTGTATTTGAGCAGGGCCTCGGTGATGATGCCCGATGGATTGGTGAAATTGATGAGGTGGGCCCCTGGCGCCACCTCGGCCATGTCGTGGGCAATGTCCAGGAGCACGGGAATGGTGCGCAGTGCCTTAGCAAAGCCGCCAGGGCCTGTGGTCTCCTGGCCCACTACGCCAAATTTAAGGGGGATCTTTTCATCTTTGATCCGGCAGGCCAGCCCCCCTACTCGGATCTGGGTAATGACGTAGTCGGCCCCTTCCAGCGCTTCTTTCCGCTGCGTCGTAAGCCTCAGTTCGATGTCGGCCTCGGCTGCCCGCAGCATGCGTCCCGCCAGTCCGCCCACAACCCGCAATCTGTCTTCATCAATGTCCATCAGAGCGATGGCCGCCACGGGTAATTCATCCCCTCTCCCGATGAAACCCTCGATGAGTTCAGGGGTATAGGTGCTGCCTCCACCGATGACACAGATCTTCAGTCCACCCACTTCGCACCTCCACTGTGGCTCAGAGATGGCTGCCCTGCTGCCCTGTCCAGATGGTGAAAAAGGGAAAAAGCGAGTGTGGAAGATACCCCACTCGCCATCATTAGCGTGCCAAGGACTACTGCCCTCCGCCAGATGCTCGGCATCGAGGCGCCAGACCTTCGCGTTGAGCCTTCAGAGGGAATTCTCTTTGATAAAGTCAATGAGCTCGTCGAATTTCGCAAATGCCAGGCAGGTGACTGTATCGGCTCCGCCGTAGTAGATCGCGATCCGGCTGGTCGCGGCATCGGTCAGCGCGGCGCAGGGGAAGACCACGTTGGGGACGTCGCCAACCTGCTCGTAGATTTCCTTCGGATGCAATAGATACGGCTCCGTCCGAGCGATTACCCTCCGCGGCTCGTCGAGGTCGAGGAGCGCGGCACCCATCGAGTAGACGAAGCCGTTACACGAGGTCAGCACCCCATGGTAGAAGATCAGCCAGCCCTCGGTGGTTTCAATGGGGATGGGGCCGGCGCCAACCTTGGTTCTCTGCCAGCCGCCGGCGGGTCGCATGACCAGGCGGTGCTTGCCCCAATAGGTCATATCGGGGCTTTCGGAGTAGTAGATTTCTCCAAACGGTGTGTGTCTACGATCACTGGGGCGGCTTAGCATGGCATAATTCCCATTGATTCTGCGTGGGAACAGGACACCGTTTCGGTTGAAGGGCAGGAAGGCGTTCTCCATCTGATAGAACGTCTCGAAATCGTAGGTGTAAGCCACTCCGATCGTCGGCCAGCCAGCGAAGCTGTTGCACCAAGTGACGTAGTAGCGATCCTCGATGAAGCAGACGCGCGGGTCGTAGCCGTAGCCCCACTCCATCGGTTCGACGCCTTCGGCGGGTTGGAACTCGATGCGGTCGCTGTCGATCTCCCAATTCAGCCCGTCCTGGCTGCGCCCAGTGTGAATCTGCATGGCTCGGCGCTTGTCGTCGCAACGGAAGACGCCGCGGAACTCACCTTGATACGGCACCACAGCCGAGTTGAAGATGCTGTTGGACGAGGGGATCAGATCCCGCGGTATGACCGGATTCTTCGAGTAGCGCCAGACCACGTCATTGCATTCATGAGGGCGCCCTTCCCATGGGATGTTCGGCAGTTCAAGACCAATGATCTTTGCCTTTGACATTCCTTACACCGCCTCCGCATAGCGGCTACACGCCACAAAATGCTCGCGTTCCGCCTCGATCAGCGTGGGCCTGCGTCTCTCACAACCTTCATTTCTGTATGCGGCTGGACACCTTTCGTAGTAGACACAGCCACTTCCAAACTCAGCCTGCTTTGCCTTAAGCTCCGCCTTTACCTCTTCCCATTTCTTATCCAGGCGTGGAACGGAGGCCATCAGCATCTTTGTGTATGGATGCAGTGGATTGTCGTATATTTTTTCTGTCGCTCCCATCTCCACAACGCATCCTCGATAGAGAATCAACGCTCTTTCGCTTATGTAGTAACCCAGCGAGAGATCATGCGTTATGAAAAGGATAGATAGGCCACGGGATTTGAGGTCTGCCAGGAGGTTTAGAACATCGATTCGTCTGGATGCATCGAGCATACTGATGATCTCATCTGCCACGAGAAACTGGATGTCGAGCAACAGTGCGCGGGCAATGAGAAAACGTTGAAGCTGCCCACCACTGAGCTGGTGGGGAAATTTGTTCAAGACATCATCAGGGTTTAGACCGACAGCTTTCAATGTGCTCTCTACCTTGGTGTTCCATTCCCGGCTCTTGATCTCCGGGTAGAACCCTTCCTTGATGATCCTGAAAACCCGATCGGCCTTGAAGATCGGGTTATAGGAACTAAACGGGTCCTGAAAAACGCCTTGGACCTTCCGGTAGTACTCTTTCAGTGCACCTTTTTTAAGGGTGGAAATGTCAACTCCGTTGAATGAAATAGCACCCGAGCTTATCGAGATGAGACGTAGAATCATCTTCCCGATTGTGCTTTTCCCGCTTCCACTTTCACCGATGAGGGAGACCACCTCTCCTTCTTTGACATCGAAGCTGACGTCACATACTGCGTGGAGTTCTTCCCCGCCAAAGGTTCCAACCTTGTAGACCTTTGATATGTCGTCAAGCTTGAGCATTCTTTTCGAACTCCTTCCAACAAGCGACGAAATGGCCCTTTTCGATTTCGATGAACGGTGGCTCCTCAAGGCACTTCTCAAAGGCGACGGGACACCGTTCCCTGAATCGGCATCCAATGGGAGGGTCGAGCAGCAACGGCGGGCTTCCGGGAATGCCCCTCAGCCTGTTCTCGGCGTGCTTAACTCCGACTTTCGGCAGCGATGCAATCAACAGTTTCGTATACGGATGCCGGGGGGAATGTATTATCGCATCGGTGGAGGCTTTCTCCGCCAATTGTCCTGCATACATGATCATGATGCTGTCTGCGATTTGGTACAGTATCGAGATGTCATGGGTTATGACGATCGCGCTATTGCAGCATTCCCGGTTCCGAAATTCGACAAGCATCCCTGCGACAGCCTTTTGCGTGGACACGTCAAGTGCTGAGGTGATCTCGTCAGCGATGAGCAGCGACGGGTTCATCAACGTCGACAGAACCATGACCGTTCTCTGCTTCATACCGCCTGATAACTCTATTGGGTACATCTTTAGCACATCGTGTGACAATTCAACCAGATCGAGTCTCCTCTTCAACTCAGGGAGAGTCTTCTTGAAACTAACCTGCCTAGATTCGAGGAGGTCTGCTGTCATCCTTCCTATTTTCCGTGTAGGATTCATGGCATTCATGGCGTACTGCGGTATGACAGAAATCTTATTGAACCTGAAGTGGTTCATTTCCTCCATGTCCCAGACGGGCAGCTCTTCGTCGTCGAGTGTCACACGGCCCTCGATGAATCTCATTGGGGCTTTCAAGAGGATCAGGCTGTTGGCCAGCGTGGTCTTTCCGCATCCCGATTCACCGGCCAACCCCATGATCTCCCCATCCGCGACGGTGAATGTTGCGCTCTCCAGTGCTTGGACATCCCCCTTCAGGGTCTGATAATAGACGGTGAGGTCTTCTACTTTTAGACTCACGATCTCACATCTCCCGCAGTTTCGGGTTGAAGACTTCATCCAGACCAACGTTCATGACGTACAACGCTCCGACGATGGCCGCTATGGCCGCACCTGGTGGAACAAACCACCACCACATCCCAAGCGGGAGAGCGCCCCAGAGGACCGCATACTGCATCATCAGACCGAGCGAGATTCCCGTCGTCGGACCGAGTCCGATGAAATCCAGTGTGGTAGCGATGAGGATCGCCCCTCCAAACTGAAGGATGAAGGCCATCACCAGATACGACATCATGTTCGGCGCGATCTCCGTGAAGATGATCTTTCGCGGCTTCATTCCACTCAGCCTCGCGAGATCGACGAAGTCCCTTGAACTCAACGAAAATGTCTGGGCTCGGATGGCTCTTGCCGTCCAGGGCCAGGCCGTCAACCCAATAAAGACGCTTTCTACAACAAAACCCCTCACGGTAAGATACGCTGCGATGATCAGAAGCAGCGCGAACGCCGGAATGACAAGGATAACGTTTGTCACCACATTGAGAAACTCGTCGACAAGGCCGCCACGATAGCCGGCAATGAAACCAACAAGCATCCCGATAAGGGTTCCCAGTCCTCCGCCAACAATTCCGACAAGGAAGGCCGGGAAAAGGCCATATACAAACTGTGTAAAGACATCCTGCCCAAAGGTTGTGGTCCCAAACCAGTATTCGGACGATGGTGGCTGAGCAGCTGGACCCACATACGCACGTGGTGCGTAGTCTGTCAGCATCGGGCCAACAGCGGCAAGGACAAGAAAAAAGAGGACAACGATCAAGCCAATCCGCAGCTTGTTGTTCCTCAGGGCGAAGTAGAGGAACTCGTTTTTCTTTTTACGTTTCTTCATGCTGTTTCACCTGTCATCCCTCGTCGCGTTCGCGGATCAACAAGGACATAAGCGATGTCAATCACGAAATTGGCGAGTAATATACCGATGATTAGGAAAAGGAAACATCCCTGGATGAGGAAGTAATCCTGGTTCTGAATAGCGGCAAGAATCAGGTATCCGATACCCGGATACGAAAAAACGACCTCTACTACAATATTACCTGTAACAATTACACCCAGCTGCAGCGCCAGCCCGGTGATCTGGGGAAGGACCGCGTTTCTGAACGCGTATTTTCTGACCAGTTTTCTCGGCGCCCCAAGCGCTTCGAGGTAGTGAGAATAATCCGCTTCCAGTTCATAGATGATCATGTTCCGCATCCCAATCGCCCAACCGCCAAAAAATACCAGGAAGAGGGAGGCAAAGGGCAAAAACCAGTGCTTCAGGACGCTCCCGATGAAGGTCCACGAAAGATAGGGCGCCATGGTATAGCTGTAGGCACCTGAAATCGGAAAGACGCCCAGAACAATCCCAAACGCCCAGGCCAGCAAGATACCGAGCCACATATAAGGCGTCGCCGTGAGGATATACCCAACTGGTAACACGGTGTTGTCGAGCCGCTTGGTCCGTGCAGCGAAGGCACCGAACTTGTTTCCCGCAAACCAGCTCAGCAGGATCGCCGGAATCAGAAGGAAGAGGTCATAGGGGACAGCATCCATGAGGACCTTAGTCACAGGCGTCGGAAACAGATATGTGCTTATCCCAAGGTCACCATGGAAAAGGGCATACCAGAAGTTGAGGTACTGCTGCCAGATGGGGAGATCTAATTCAAAGGCATGTGCGTAATAGGTGTACAGCACCTCAGCAGCATTAGCGTTCAGCGCAGCCCTCGACAGCATATTCTGAATGGGATCGCCAGGCATGAAGCGCGGGATCATCCAGTCGATGGTCACCGCAAGAAAAAAGGTTAGCAAATAGATGGATAGCTTTCTGCCGAAATATCGTTTCACACGAACCCCTCCCTACAGGAAGGTGAGAAAAACCGCCCCTTCCGCAAACTAGAGAAAGGGGCGGCGATTGATCACAATCTACGGCGATACCAGCTCCAGCTCACAGAGCATTCGCAGGCCACCCAGTTGCCAGTATCCGGACCAAGTGGTCGGAAGCCGGCTGGGAGTATTTGCTCCATCTGTCGGCCAGTTCGTCCAGACCGCATTGCTCCACTGGGCCCACATACCGTTGTACCAGAGCGGGATCATAGGCACATCTGTCAGCATGATCGTCTGAATCTGTGCACAGACAGCCTGCATCCCCGCCACATCGGTAGTAGAAACCGCGGCAAGTTGATCCACCAGATCAAACACCGTCTGGTTATCGTACCGACCAAAGTTACCGCTTTGCATTTGGGCTTGGATCGGGTGTCTGAACAAGAGGTTATACAACGTCCACGGGGTGTTGCTCATCGCTGCCCAGTTGTTGAGCGTCATATCGAATGTGCCAGACTGGAGCCCCGTGTTCCAGGCGCCATAGTCCGGGGTTACATCTTCAATGTTGATCCCGGCGGCTTTGCAGCTGTCGGAAATGACGCTGATCGACTCCATCCAGTCCGTCCATCCGAATGGACAGGTTACTTCCAGCGCGATCGCGGAACCATCGGGCGTTTCAACGAGGCCGTCGCCATCGACATCCACGTATCCGGCAGCGGCAAGGATTGCCGCGGCTTGTGCTGGATCGTAGGTCCAACCCAGGCTCGCAATCACAGCCGCGTCATCGTACTTCGACAGAGATGGAAGCAGGCCGGTCGGGCTGGCAGCCGCGACCAGGCTGGCGTAAGCGACATTGACGATGTCATCTACATTGATGGCATAAGCAATGGCTTTCCTGAAGGCCGGGTCATCCATCGGCGGTTTTGTCGTATTGAGGAACAGAACGGCCGTATTGGCAGAGAGCATGTACGGGGCTCCGGCGAAATAGGTGCTGACGTAGCCCTTCTGTGCCAACGTTGCAACGCCCGGGAGGAAGTTGTTGCTCAGATCGAGGATGTCGCCCTTAATAACCGAACCGAGAGCCACGTTGTTACTGGAGAAGCGAATATCGACGATCCGCTTGGGAGCGGGTGTCCAGCCAAGCAGGCTTGTCGCCCACCAGTTGTCGTTTCGCAGCCATACGTTCCTATCTGAGCTGTGGGTGTCATACATGTATGCACCCGAGCCGACAGGATTGGCATTGGCTCCAATGGTGATCTCCTCTTCCGTTCTGCCTTCCCAGAGGTGCTTTGGAACGATCGGGATGTTGTAGAGGTTGTTGCCCCACTCTTGGTATAGGGGGGCGGTGAAGTTAAATAGCACGTAGTAATCACCGATTTGGTCAACACTATCCAAATACTTCTGAGCTCCTGTCCACATTGGACTGAACCAAAGCGCAGCATACTGCTGGCCCAGTTCGAAGGTGAACACGACGTCGGCGGCCGTGATCGGTTGGCCGTCGCTCCACGTCATGCCCTCCCTAACCTTAAGCTCATAGGTATTGGCATTGGTCCATTGCCCACTCTCCGCGAGCCAGGGTATTAGCTCATCGGATAGCGGGTCATACATGAACAGCGTCTCATACACGAAGCCAAGTGTTCCTGTTGTATTGGCAAGACTCCCTGGTTGAAAAGGATTCCAGGTCGATGCTGGACCCCACGCCGCTCCTGCAACGTAAAGGGTTTCACTTCGGGTATACACTTGTCCAAAAACCAACCCACTGGTCAAGCCCAACACCAACACCGCCGCAAGCAGTGTACAAAGTACCAATTTACTCCGTGACCACATAAAACCCCTCCTTTTGGTATTTGCCTTTTCTTCCGCTTTCGCTTCTGTTTTCCTCTACGTCAACACATCACCCCCATGACAGTTTTCGGACCTAGTGGATTTGGCTTTTAAGGTGATTATTGCAAGAATTCGGGTTGTATTTGTTGCCAGACCACGAAAAACGGCGTGCGGACGGTATCCGCCGTTTTCGATGGTGCGTTTCCTCGTCTTTAACCGCACGCTGGGATGATCGATGATAACCCTGGAAACTGTTAAGGGAGACACGCTGGCTCTGTTGGCAACTTCCTCCAACATTTGGTTCAAGGTGGCCTCCTTGGAAGCGCTCCCAAGTATACTACGCAACAGCCCGCCTGTCAAGGATCGCGCCAAACACGTTCTGTACTGTATTTTTCTTAGTATGCAAACTGGCCACCCAGATGTGCTCAGCAAAACCTGCTTCCCAATTCACGACATCGCCGACATGAGGAAGATATAATACTTATGATTACGTGCCTTTAGGCACATCTGTCTTTGTGGTAGCGCTCCCAGAATGATTCGTGACCCACCCTCCGAAAACCAGTTCAAAGGTTGAGTTAGTGCCCGGCCGGATTCGAAAGGAGGCAGGCAGTGGCAAGGAAGTGTAACGGTCAGAAGAGATCATCGCCAAGCTTCAAGAGGCGGAAGTCCTGTTGGCTCAGAGAATGAAGGTCACCGAGGTCGTCAATGGACTGGGCATTCACGAAGTAACTTGCTACCGCTGGTGGAGGGAGAACAGCGGGATGAAGGTCAGCCAGATGAAACGCCTCAAAGAACTGGAGAAAGAGAACACGCAGCTTCGCAAGGCAGTCTTTGATCTAACGCTCGACAAGATGATCCCCCAGCAAGAGAAGGAAACCTTCTGAGCCCGACCGTCGCAGTTCCTGTATCGATGCTGTGGGAGAGCACCCTGGCGTGTCTGAACGTCGAGCGTGTCGGATGCTCAACCAGTTCTGCGTAACGATACTTTACTCAACCGCGAGAGGAGGAAGAGGCATTGACTGATACCATCGTCAAGCTGGCAAACCGATACGGACACAACGGGTTCGACGCATTACCGCCCTGCTTCAGGCTGCAGGATGGTATGTCAACCACGAGCGAGTCGAGAGGATCTGGCGACGGGATTGACAGGGACAGAATCTCATGATACTCTTGGGAGCGCTCTCAAGGAGGGACAATGGCACGCACGCTTGAAGAAGTCGCAAAACGCGCTGGGGTTTCACGATCCACAGTATCCCGTGTCATCAACAATCATCCGAACGTGAGTGCAACAACGCGCGCCCGGGTCAAGGCGGCGATTGAAAAATGCGGCTATCGCCCCCATGCGGTGGCGCGAAGCTTGGCAACCAATCGAACAAACATCCTTGGGATGGTCATCCCTGAAGCGGTCACGAAGCTGTTCACGGACCCGTACTTCCCGCTGATGCTGCGCGGAGCGACAGAAGCGTGTAACAGAAACGGCTATCAGCTCATCCTGTCGCTGTTCACAGCATCGGTCGATCCGGCCACCATGCACGATCGGGTTGTTCGCAGCGGATATCTCGATGGGGTGTTAGTAGCCAACGTATCTTTGGATGACGGATTGATCCCCAGCCTCCTCGTGGATGGTATTCCCTTCATCACCATCGGGCGTCATCCAGAGGATCGTGTTAACTACGTTGATGTCGACAACGTGGGCGGAGCCCGCATGGCGGTCGAGCATCTCATCCGTTTAGGTCACAAGCGCATCGGAACGATCACGGGCCCGCTTGACATGACGCCCGGACAGGATCGCCTCGACGGATTTCGAAACGTGATGAACGCGCACCGCTTGCCTGTCACCGAGGGATTGGTTGCAGAGGGAGACTTCACGGAGGCAGGTGGGCGGGCCGCCATGGTGCGCCTTCTACGTGAAGCGCCCACGGCCGTGTTTGCGGCGAGCGACTCGATGGCGATCGGTGCGATCAAAGCGATTCGGGCTGCGGATCTGCGGGTTCCGGAGGACATCTCTGTCATCGGATTCGATGATGTCCCCTCTGCCGTTACGATTGAGCCCGAGTTGACGACTGTGCGGCAGCCGATCGAACGAGCCGGTCAGCTCGCCGTTGAGATCCTCGTCAATCTGATCGAAGAGGAGGCCGACAACGGAACGACGCAACGAATCGTCCTTCCTACGGAGCTGGTCGTACGCGAGTCTTGCGGCTCGCGGTGAGTCACTGCTAGGAGGCGACCGAAAAGACAAGGCATCGAATTGAGTAGCGACACTGCCCAGGTTGTGTGTATAGGTGCCGTTTCTCATCCAAACGGTTGCACTAACGAGGCTTGGCATCCCGTGTCGCTGTCTTTCGTCGCACAGCGGCATTTCATGCGCGGGATCGTTTTTGCCGATTAAGTAGGTTATCCTTATGAAATACGGGTATTTCGACGATGAGAGGAGGGAGTACGTAATCCTCCGACCGGATACGCCACTTCCGTGGATCAATTATCTGGGGACGGAGGACTACATCGGGATCATCTCCAATACGGCAGGAGGGTACGCGTTCTACCGCGATGCGCGACTTCGCCGACTGACACGATACCGCTACAACAACGTCCCCGAAGACAGCAATGGTAGATACCTGTATGTGCGCGACGAAGCAGATGGGACCTACTGGTCGCCAACGTGGCAGCCAGTGCGAAAGCAGGTGGACGACTACTCCTGTCGGCACGGACTTGGGTATACGACCATTGGGGCCGCTCACGCCGGCATTCGAGTGGATACGACGTACTTTGTCCCACTTGGGGAGACCCATGAGGTCTGGTCCACCCGGATCACCAACCAGAGAGATGAGGTAGCTAAGTTGTCCCTGTTCGCGTCGGTCGAGTTCTGTCTGTGGGACGCCTTCGACGATGCAACCAACTTCCAGCGCAATCTGAACATCGGTGAAGTGGAGGTTGTGGGAAGCACGATTATCCATAAGTCAGGCTACCGCGAGCGCAGGTCCCATTTTGCGTTCTTCCACTGCTCTGAGCCTATCGTCAGCTATGAGACCCAGCGAGAGGCCTTCCTCGGCCCGTATCGAGGGTGGGACCGCCCGGCCGCCGTCGAACGGGGGACGGCATCCAATTCGCTCCAGATCGGTGGAGCACCAATTGGCGTTCATCACCTCCGCCTTCGACTCGAACCCGGAGAGGCGAAGCGGATCATCTATCTTCTCGGATACCACGACACTCAGGGGGCCAAGTTCCGTGACGCGGCAGAGCAGCAGGTTAACCTGGAGAGCGTGCAACCGACGATCGACCGCTATCGCAGATCCGAGGAGGTCGATGCGGCTCTCGCGGCTCTGCGAGATCACTGGGGCAGGCTACTGGACCGTCTGCAAGTAGTCACGTCAGACCCCTATGTCAATCGGATGATCAATGCATGGAACGCATACCAATGCATGGTGACGTTTAACGTGGCGCGCTCCGCTTCGCGGTACGAAGCGGGGATCGGACGAGGCATCGGATTCCGTGATGCGAATCAGGATCTCCTCGGTTGTATCCACATGATCCCCGACCGAGCTCGAACACGAATCCTCGATCTTGCATCGACGCAGCTCCTCTCGGGAGGAGCGTATCACCAGTACCAACCGCTGACCCGCAAAGGAAACAATGTGATCGGAGACGGCTTCAACGACGACCCGTTGTGGCTGATCCTTGCGACAGCGGCGTACCTCAAGGAGACCGACGACTGGTCGATCCTCGACGAGCAGGTACCGTACGATGGGAATCCAGATCATGCGACCCCACTGTACGAGCATCTGATCCGCGCAGCGGACTACACGTTGGATCGACGCGGTCCACACGGGCTTCCACTGATCGGTCGCGCCGACTGGAACGACTGCCTGAACTTGAACAGCCGCACGCTCGATCCGGATGAGTCCTTCCAGACCGTGCCAATACAGGAAGGTGGCACGGCGGAATCCGTGTTCATCGCGGGTCTGTTCTGCCTGGCATGCGATGACCTTGTCGAAATCGCCTTGCGACGACTTGATGACGACACAAGCCGGCGGTTCCAGGCGGCGGCTCAAGCAATGCGGGCTGCCGTCGAGCAGTACGGGTGGGACGGAGATTGGTTCCTTCGTGCATACGATGCCGCGGGCGACAAGGTCGGATCGTACGAGAATGAGGAAGGTCAGATCTACATCGAGCCGCAGGGGATGTGCACGATGGCGGGCATAGGGCTCGAGAACGGGATGGCACGTACTGCCTTGGACGCCGTTCACGATCGGCTGGCGACCGAACACGGGATCCTGCTCCACCAACCGGCATACACATCGTACCACCTCAATCTCGGGGAAATCAGTTCCTATCCCCCGGGGTACAAAGAGAATGCGAGCATCTTTTGTCATACGAATCCTTGGATTATCATTGCCGAATGTCGGCTCGGTCGTGGAGACCGAGCGTGGGAGTACGCCATGCGGATCA
>Ga0315539_1002476_pt1 | contig 13299 bp, 18 predicted proteins | sample SalMarSW160150MG_FD_203097 | JGI IMG/M metagenome (GOLD analysis project Ga0315539, IMG submission 203097) | Salt marsh sediment microbial communities from the Plum Island Ecosystem LTER, Massachusetts, United States - Salt Marsh Sediment SW1601-150 ... | reverse complement strand
TATTATCATTTTCAAGGATGGGGAAATAAAAGAAAGGGCGACTGGATTAAAACCTAAACAAGTTATAGTAGATAAACTTAATTCACTTCTTTAAATTTATGCCAACTTACGAATATAAATGTCAAAAATGCGGTCACAAGTTTGAAAAATTAGTTTTTGGAAAAGAGAAAATAAAATGCCCGAAATGCCAGAGTGAAATGGTGGAGAAATTAATTTCTGCCCCCAATATTGGTAAAAGTTCCAAATCCGATAACACCTGTCCTGCCTGTCATCTCTAATAATTTAAATAATTATGCCAGAAAATTTAATTTTAAAAGTAAAAAACTTAGAGGTGGAATTAAGTGAAGAGAAAATCATTGAGAGCTTGTCTTTTGAAGTTAAAGAAAGAGAAATTTTTACTATTTTAGGGCCAAATGGAGCTGGCAAAACTACTCTTTTTAAAGCTTTGCTTGGATTTATAACGTATAAAGGAGAGATTAGTTGGAGTCAAAAGGATCTTAAGATTGGTTATCTTCCTGAACGCTTGTCTCGTTCAAAATTTAAAGAGCTGCCAATTTCAGTAAGAGAGTTTTTTAAATTTAAAGAAAGTTCCGATGAAAAAATTCTTAGAATGTTGAAATTGGTAGGATTAGAAAATCCAAAAATTTTGGAGAAAGACCCAGGAAATTTGTCTTCTGGTCAATTCCAGAGAATGTTGATTGGCTGGAGCTTAATAGGGAATCCTCAGGTTTTATTTTTTGATGAACCAACCACTGGAATTGATATCGGAGGAGAAGAAACCATTTATTCTCTTTTACATAAATTTTGGAAAGAGAGAAATTTGACTATCTTACTAATTACTCATGATTTAAATATTGTTTATAAGTATTCTACTAATGTTTTGTGTTTAAATAAAAAAGCAATCTGTTCTGGACCTTCCAGAGAAATTTTAACTCCAGAAAATTTAGAAAAGTTATATGGAACCGAAATTAAATTTTACAAACATACTCATTAAACTATGGATAATCAATTTATTTTAAGTTTAATTACAGTAATTTTCATTGGAGGAGTAGCAGGATACTTGGGCTCTTTGATGATAACAAAAAGAATGGTTTTGATAGGAGGACCGTTGGGGCACTTAGCTTTACCTGGAGCAGCTCTGGCTTTGCTTTACCATTTCAATATTTTTTGGGGAGCATTAGGAACCATAGCCATTGGAGCTATTATAATCTGGCTTTTGGAAATCAAGACAAAATTGCCAATGGAAGCTTTAACTGGTTTAGTCTTTGCTGCTGGTGTTGCTCTTAGTTTTCTAATTTTGCCAGTTTCTCAAGCCGAAGAGGCATTAATAGGAGATATTAGCAAAATAAGTTTGATGGATACAATTCTCGCTGTAATTTTAGGAATAATTGTTTTTTTGATTATTAAAAAGATTTACTCAAAGATGATTTTATCTGGAATTTCAGAAGATTTAGCAAGAGTAGAAGGAGTTAATGTTAAAAAATATAATCTAATTTATTTAGCTTCCATTGCCTTAATTGTTGCTTTGGAAGTAAAAATAGTAGGAGGCCTTTTAACGGTTGCAATGTTAGTGATTCCAGCCTCTGCTTCAAATAATTTTGGGAGGACTCTTTCCCATTATTCTTTCGGAGCTTTGATAATAGGAATAATTTCTGCTGTTTTTGGGATTTTGTTATTTAAACTGATAGGTTTTTCAGCCGGGCCGTTAATTATTTTATCATCAAGCTTTATATTTTTGATTTCTTTAATTTTTAAACGAAAACAATAATGAGCTTTAAAAAAATAGTAATTCTATCTGGGAAAGGGGGAGTAGGCAAATCAATGTTGTGTTCGGTATTGGCTATGCTTTTTGCTGAAGATAAAAAAAAGGTTGTGGCAGTTGATTGCGATGTTGATGCTCCTAATTTGGCTATTTGGCTTGGAGAACCGGAAAATTGGAAAAAGACAGAAAAGATAAGTGTTTCTGAAAAACCTATAATTAATAATAGAAAACTGAACAAAAAAGAAGCTGAATTGTGTGTAAAGAAATGTAGATTCAATGCTCTTAGCCTTACGGCTCAGGGTAAACTTAAATTAAATCCATTTCTTTGTGAGGGATGCGGTGCTTGTGAGATTTTTTGTCCCAAAGGAGTGATAAAAATGAGGTCTGTAAAAAACGGGGAAATAAAAATAAAGAAAACGAAGTACAATTTCCCTTTAGTTTCTGGACAGCTTTTTCCAGGAGAAACAGGTTCTGGAAAAGTGGTTATTGAAATTAAACAGCAGGCAGAGAAATTTGAAGGAGAGCTGATGCTTATTGATTCAGCCCCTGGAACCGGTTGTCCAGTTATTGCTTCTCTTCAGGATGCAAATTTTGCTTTATTAATCACTGAACCTACTCCTTCTGGCTTTTCTGATTTAAAAAGAGTTTTAAAAGTAGTTGAACATTTTAATATTCCCTGGAAATTAGTAATAAATAAATGGGATATAAATAAAGAATTGAGCAACAGAATTAAAAAATGGGCCCAAGATAAATTTTTAGGCAGAATATCATATGATAAAGAAATCTTTAAAGCAGTTTCCAATTTAATTCCAATAATGGAAACTAATTTAAAAGCAAAAACAGAAATTAAACTTATCTATAATGAATTAAATAAATTAAAAAAATGGCCAGACCAATAAAACAAAGAAGGGTTTCTTTTGACCCAAATATAACTTATTTTAAACCTCAAGGCGTGCCGATGAGATTTTTAAAGGTAGTTGAATTGACTACTGAAGAAGTAGAAGCTTTAAGATTAAAGAATGTAAAAGATTTAGATCAAGTTAAATGCGCTAAAACGATGAAAACTTCTCAGAGCACATTTCAAAGGATTTTATCATCTGCCTACAAAAAGATTGCCCAGGCCTTGATAAAAGGACAGGCAATAAAAATTAAAAAGTAAAATAAAACTGTCCTTATCGGACAGTTTTTTCTTTTTTATATTATCGCAAAGCTTCGCAGGGGATTCCGTCCCCGTCGCGATCAAGGCGATTGATATTATTTTTCTTGACAAAAGAATTAGATAGTTATACTTTGAAGACAGTACATTAAAACTTTAATTGAAATAGAAAGGAGTTATTACTATGCAAGGTATTGAACGAAAGTATTGTGATGTATGTATTAATGCTCTTATAGGAGCATGGCAAGAGCTTATGGCAGTTAGTTGTGCTGAAACTCTTCGCAAGGTGCGTTATGGCAAGGGTGATACACTTGGTTTAGATGCTATCCCTGAACTTACTATTGCAAGTCGGTTAAAACAGTTTGATAAACATGCTATTTTGATAACTGAAGAGCTTGACGATCAAGCTCATAGACGTTGGCCGAAAGATTCTGATCCTATTAAGCAGCCACTTATGTTTTTTTGCGATCCAACTGACCGTTCAGATCAACTTGAAAAGTTTTTTAAGCGTATTTCAAAGAAAAATCAAATAGCTAAAGTCAGCGAGCTTATGAGTGATTGTGATCCAAAGAAGCTATGGGAAAAGATGTTTGAACCGCCGGTTACTATTACTGGTCCAACAGCGGCTATTACTTGCGTGCGAAAAGGGGAAATAATCTTTTCAGTAATTCTTAACTATGTTACTTCAACTATTTGCGTGGCAACTGATATTGGCGTATATTGGTATGAACTTGAAAATCTTTCAGGTCTTCAAAAGAAAAAAGTTGATCTGGAAAAAGTTACTTTGGCCGAGATCTTTAAGAGCGGCAAAAAGCTTTGTTTTCCTGGCATACATGGCTTTGGTTATTCATTGGATGATTGCAAGCGATTTGTAGCCTTTTTGGGTAAAACAGGATACCGCGAGAATTTTAACGACAGCATGCTTTTCGTTGAAAACCCTGATGATTTTTTACATCATTCCAAACCTCCTGGACCACCACGCGCACTTTATCTTTCAGAGTTACAAAAAAAACACGGTCCAGTAGGATTTATTCTTTCTAATGGTGAAAAAATCGGTGAATGGATGCATTGGCTTTCATTTGTAAAATATGCGCGTAATGAAAATGGATCATATGCTTTACGAGCATATGAGATTTTTCTTGAGCGTCCTTGGACTAAAAACGGTATGCTTATGTCTACTTTTCCTGCATATAGTTTGTTTTATAATGATGGAGGTAAGCAGTATCTTGATATCAGCCGTTTACGTAACTTTAAACGGCCAAGTCAATTTCGCTGTATGATAGTAGTTCTTCCTTATGACAACGAACGGATTATTCATGTTCTTGAACAGCATCAATATCGTGAAATAACTCACTTTTTCTAATAATAGGAGGAAACAAAATGAGTAGTTGGAAAATTGACTGGGAAACTCAAGATTATGATAAAAACGATAAACTGATCGGAATAACTTGGCGTCCTCCATTTACAATTAGGGCCAAATCTTTTGAAGAAGCAAAGACATCCGCTATGAAAAGAGCTCATAAAGAAATGCAAAAGTTACGAAGAAAGTATCCGGAAGATTTTCGTTGCAGCAAACGTCACACTCCTCGTATTCTGGGCTTGAAAGAAAAAAACGGTACTGTTATAGAGTATCAAGAAAAGATATTAAAAAATATAGCTCCTGGGTGTGACATAAGACAACATTATAGACCTTTTTTAAAACAGAGCGAATTAAAAGTTAATCATTTGCATATTCATTTACAGCCAAGAGAACTTGATGATGAATTGTATAGAAAATGTCAGATATATCATAAAGATGTTTTTAAAGAATTAACAGAAGAAGAAATTAATAAAATCTTTAAATTATTGCTAAAATAAGCTAAGCTTAAATAAGCTAAGCTTATTATAAATCAAAAAATTGATTAATAATGTCAACTGCGAATAATGAAGAAAAATAAAATTCTCCCACCCACGTATTTTTTAATATGTTTGGTAATGACATTTATTTTAAATTTTCTTTTGCCGGGTCTAAAAATTATTCCTGTACCATATAACTTTTTTGGGATTCCTCTAATTTTTTTAGGAATCACAATTGCTATTTGGGCAGATCACTTGTTTAAAAGAAAGAAAACGACAGTGAAGCCTTTTGAAAAATCATCTGTTCTTGTTACAGAAGGGCCTTTTCGTTTCAGTCGCCATCCAATGTATTTAGGCTTTGTGTTGATTTTACTTGGGCTGGCCCTTGGATTAGGCAATGTGATTGTTTTTTTATCGCCAATAGCAATATTTATTGTCTTTGAATTGTTATTTATTCCGTACGAGGAAGAAAGTTTAGAAAAAACATTTGGCAAAGATTATTTAGAGTATAAAAAAAGAGTAAGAAGATGGTTATGAAATCTTTTCTCCTAGCTTGAGAGAGAAGATAGTGTCAACTTTGATTTATACATTGTGTTAAACCAGGTTAACTAAACCAGGTTTAGTTATAAACAAAAATATGAAAAAAGTGGCTATTTTTGATATTGACGGGACAGTTTTTCGATCCAGTTTACTCATAGAATTAACCGATGCGCTTATTCAAGGGGATATCTTTTCTTCAAGAGTGAGGAAATTATATAGCCGGGCCTGTGGAAATTGGCTGAATAGAAAGGGTCCGTATGAAGAATATATTGAGGGGGTTGTCAAAGCATTTAAGCAGAACATCAAAGGTGTTCACTACAACGAATTTTCAAAAGTTACTAAAAAGGTTGCTGCTTTTCATAAGGACCGGACTTATTTATACTCTCGGGACATTATAAGAAATTTGAAAAAGAAAAACTATTATCTTTTAGCAATTTCTCATTCTCCTCAAAAAGTGGTTAAAGAATTTTGTAAAAAAATGGGGTTTGATAAAATATATGGCCAGATTTATGAAATTGATAGGCAAAAAAGATTTACAGGCAAAGTGCTTTATACAGAACTTATTAGCGACAAGGCTGAAATTTTAAAACATGCTGTTGAGAAAGAAAAATTGACGTTAAAAGGATCAGTTGGACTTGGGGATACAGAAAGCGATATCACTTTTTTAAAAATAGTGGAAAAACCCATTTGTTTTAATCCTAATAAAAAACTTTATGAATACGCGAAACGCGCTGGCTGGAAAATTATTGTTGAAAGAAAAGATGTTATTTATCACCTTTAAATATTTTCTTTTCTAAAATAAGCTAAGCTTAAGTAAGCTAAGCTTATTATAAATCAAAAAATTGATGGAGAAAAATTCTAAAAAATATTGGTCTGATAAAGTAACAAAGTATAGCAATGCGCTTGATTTAGAGCAAGGAGTGTTTACTTGGAATGATCCTAAGAAAATTGCCTTATCTTTAAAAAGATCAGCTTTTGAGAGCGTAAGGAGAAAGGCAGATCCTTTTCAGTCAGCAATGTCTATGTTAAATTTTTACATTAATCGCGCAGGCAAAAATTTGCCTAAAAGCCAGAAGAGAATTTTAGAGCAGACAAAAATAGAGCTTCGTAGATTGCGTTAAGCCAGGCTTAACGCAAAACTAAACCTGGTTTAGTTTTAAACTAGGCCCGGCCTAGTACAAAATCAAAAAATTGATTAAAGTTTATGAAGATTATTAAATTGATTCCATTTATATTAATTATTATTGGCACTGTCGGGCTTTTGGCTATTGAGTTGTTGGCTGGAGAAAGAGGCGATTTTTTAAGAAAAATAATAAAGTAATGAAAAAAGGTTTTACTCTTATAGAAATATTAATTGTTATAGCTATTATTGGTATATTGGCTACCATAGTTTTAGTTAGTTTAAATGGAGCCAGGAAAAAGGCAAACATAGTTAAAGCCCAAGTAGAGATAAGACAGATATATAACGGCATTTCAATGCTTAATTTAGACAGTGATGAATGGTTGGCCCACAAAGAACCGGAGGAGGTAGAGCCTGGAGCGTCTGGTAATGAAATATGCGGAGATGGCTGTGCTTATAGTTTGGGAGACGATGAAGTTGGCTTGCTTAACAATGATTCGTCTGATCCTTACGATAATTGGGACGGGCCGTATATCAACACCATAATAGATCCTTGGGGCAATGAATATTTCTTTGATACGGATTATAACTATAATCAGCATATGGGATTGCCAGGAGATAAATGGGTAGTTGTGGTAGGTTCTTATGGCCCTGACGGAGCCGGTTTAAATGAATACAATGCAGATGATATAATTTATATAGTTGCTGAATAATTAGAAGCTAAGCTTAAATAAGCTAAGCTTATAGAAAATATAAAATCTATGAACAAAAAAATATTAGTTTTAATAATTATAGTAATAGCGATTATTTTATTTCTTCTTATAGCCGTAGGAGCAATTTATTTCTTTTATTATTACGAAAGCTCTGATGAAGAAGATGATTTAGAGAAGGAAGAGGAGGCTTTGGATTGGAAGAATTTCTCAATTCTAAAAACAGAAGAGATTTCATATGATGAAGAATACAGATATGAAATTAGCACAGCTGAATTTGTTATATATCCTCCAGATTTTGAAACTTTCGAATTCGGATATTTTGAGGTTTATAATAAAGGAGAAAAAGTTTACACCAGCACTCCTTTATATATGGTTTTAGATATTTTAGCTTTTAAATATCAATGGAATGAATATATTATTGTTAGTGATTATTCCGGTGGCGCCCACTGCTGTTTTCAAGAATATATCTTTTGCTTAGGTGAAAATAATGAATTAAAATTTATAGGGAGTTTATATTTGGGAGAAACTCACATTTTAGAGGAAAGCTTAGTTATGAAAGGTAAAAACCTTTATATAAAGATATTTGATGATAGGTTCGCCTATTTTTATACCCCTTATGTTAATTCCTATTTCTTTGCTCAATATTTAGAAGTAGAAGACGATCAGCTTATAATCAATAATATTGATTTTCAGGGAGATTATCTTGAAGAAGCTTTTAGATGTGAAAATGATTTGGAAAAACAATTAGCAAAACAGGAAACAGAAGAGTTTGAGAATTATTCTCCTTTGCTGGTTTGCATTACAGTCAATTATTTGTTAGCTGGTGAAGAAGAAGAGGCCTGGCAGAAATTTGAACAGTATTCTATTCAAGTTCCATTGAATTATTACGGAGATTCAGTGGATTTAGAGCAATTTAAACAAGATTTAATAAATCTTTTTCAATCAGAAACTATCTCAATTGGAAAATAAAGAAAAAAAGAGCTATGAAGATTTTTGTTAAAGTAAAGACAGGAGCAAAAGAAGAAAAGATTGAGAAAACAGGCGAAAATAATTACATAGTTTCTGTTAAGGAACGACCGAAAAAAGGTTTAGCAAACAAAGCTGTTATAAAGATTTTAAGCCGTTATTTTAAGGTTCCGCAGAAAAATGTAGTAATTATTTCTGGGTTTTTCTCACGTCAAAAATTAATAGATATAAAAGTCAAAAAATTGATTAATCCATTACTACCAGTGAAAAATGAGGAATAAGAAATTGGGTAGGGGTTTTTATACTAAACCTACTTTAACAACAGCAAAAGAGCTTTTAGGAAAATATATTGTCAGAAAGATTGGCGCAAAAGAATTGGTTGGTAAGATAACAGAGACCGAAGCATATATCGGTCCTCAAGATAAGGCCTCTCATACCTATAATGGTAAAATCACTCCTCGGAATAAGGTAGAATATCTTATTGGAGGCCATATTTATATTTATTTAGTTTATGGAATGTATTGGCAATTAAACATTGTCACTGCCAAACAAGGAAAACCAGAATGCGTACTTATCAGGGCTTTAGATTTAGATAAAATAGCCAATGGTCCAGGAAAAGTTTGCAATTATTTGAAATTAGATAAATCATTTTACCAAGAAGATTTATCTAAAAGCAAAAGGATTTGGTTGGAAGATAGGGGAGAGAAAATAAAGCCTCATCAAATTTTAGCAACAAAGAGAGTTGGTATTGATTACGCCGGATTATATTGGAGCCGCAGAAAATGGCGTTTTGTATTAAAAGATCAAAAAGTTGATTAAAATAAAAATATGAAAATAATAACTAAAAAATAAAAATAGCTAAAGGTCGTTAATTATTTAATTTATTAATAAATAATAAAATTATGAAAAAAAGATATTTAATTTTAGGGTTATCTCTGGTATTGCTTTTTTCGGCATTAAGCGTATCAGCAGCTGAATTTGTCTTTCCTGAAAAAAATGGAGGAAGCGTGACTATAAACGAAGAGTTAGAAAATGTATATACTGCAGGAAATATAGTCTCTATTAATTCTAATATTAAGAAGGGACTATACGCAGCTGGAAATACAATAAATCTGAATGCAAATGTTGAGGGACCGTTTAATGTTGGAGGAGGAACAATAACAGTAAGAGGTGATGTTGACGGCACAATGCATGCTGGTGGTGGAAGTATATTTATTGAAAGTGCGATAGGAGGAGATTTATTTATTGGCGCAGGAAATGTTATTTTAACAGAAAGATCTTCAGTTGGAGGTGATTTGATTGCTGGTGCTGGGCAGATAACTATTGATGGGTCTATTGGAGGTAATATCCTTTTAGGAGGAGGAGAGGTGTTTCTTAATGGTAGGGTTGCTGGAAATGTAAATATTAAAGCTGTTGATAAGTTAGAATTAGGTGATGATGCGGAAATTGCTGGTAATCTTGAGTATACGTCTAAAGAAAAAGCTGATATAGATGAATCAAAGGTCTTAGGAGAGGTTATCTTCCGTCAAAAGAAAGCAGAAGCTAAGGCCGGTTTATTTAAAAGTCCGAAAGCTATTTTTGGTTTTTTAACTCTATTTTTTTTCTTGAAGCTCTTGGGCGCTATAGCAGTTGGATTAGTATTTGTATATTTGCTTAGGAGATTTACTGAAGAAGTTGTTAAACAAAGCTTGCAGAAGTTTTGGCCTAGTTTGGGAATTGGTTTTGGATCATTAGTCTTAGTTCCAATAGCTTGTATTATTCTTTCTATTTCAATAATTGGCTTATGGCTAGCAGTGATAGCGGGAGCGCTTTATCTCTTATTGCTGATCTTATCTTCAGTCTTTGCTAGTATTATTCTTGGTACATGGTTAATCAAAGTATTAGCCAAAAGACAGGAATATATTATTGACTGGAAGGCAGTTGTTGTCGGAGTGATTATAATAAAGCTTCTTATATTGATTCCGTTTATAGGATGGCTTCCCAAGTTCATATTCTTATTGATAGGTCTCGGAGCTTTTGTTCAATGGCTTTACAGAAAACTAGTCTAAGATAGGTAGCGTAAAAACAATCCCGCTTAGCGGGGTTGTTTTTTGTTTCGGGCTTGTTATGATGAATAAAAGATTAATTAAAATTCATGAAAAAGATATTTATTTTATTAATAGTTTTTCTTTCTATAGGAATTACAGGATGTGCTGTTGATAATAATGATAGTATAAATAGTTTTGAGGAATGTATTGCTGCTGGTTATCCTGCGATGGAAAGCTATCCAAGGCAATGCAAAACATCAGATGGGAAATCATTTACAGAATACATTGGAAATGAATTAGAAAAGACAGATTTAATCAGAATTGATTATCCTCGTCCTAACCAAGAGATTGAAAGCCCTCTTATTATTAAAGGAGAGGCTAGGGGGTTTTGGTTTTTTGAGGCTGATTTTCCAATTGTTTTGACTGACTGGGACGGGTTGATTATTGCTCAAGGCATTGCCCAAGCAAAAGGAGAGTGGATGACAGAAGATTTTGTTCAGTTTGAAGCTCGGCTTGAGTTTGAAAAGCCGGAATATAGTAATAAAGGAACTTTAATTCTATGCAAGGATAATCCCTCTGGTCTTCCTGAAAATGACGATGCTTTAGAAATCCCAGTCATTTTTAAATAGACTAAGTTTAATATAAAAAAACATCCATTGTGATTGGGTGTTTTTTGGTTTTTTGTGGTAAAATTAAAAAATGTTATCTAAGAATAACTTTTTTAAATGTTTTCTAATTATTATTTTAGCTTTTTATATGAGCTGGGGGATCTTAGCTTATAAAGAGGAGATAGAAAAAGATATCTTTCTTATTTCTTTAGGAATAAAGTTTCCGGATATAGAGTTTCCTGAAAAAGATAATCCTGTTTTGCTTAAACTATTTGAAGATATAGGAAAAGAGTTTGTTTCCAGCAAGACAGATTTTTTAGAAGTGAATCTTGCTAAAATGAAAATGTCTCTTTACAAAGAAGGGGTTTTAATAAAACAGGTTTCTATTCTAACAAAAGGCGATGTTGACAACTGGGGAGGATCAGCAGCTGGATTATACAGAATTTTGTCCGGGAATAAAGCCAGTTTTTCAATTGGTTCAGACGTGTATATGCCTTATGCTCTTCATTATTATGGAAAATACTATATCCATGGAATTCCTTATTATCCAGGAGGCGTTAAGTTTGATTCTTTATTTTCAGGCGGATGTCTTCGCTTAAAAGATGAAGATGCAGAATCTATTTATGAATTAAGTGAACTGAATATGCCTGTTTTAATTATAGATAAAAAAAGAGATTATTATGAATATTCGACAGAAGATATAACCGAATTTCCAGAACTCTCTGCTAAAAGTTATTTAGTAGCAGATCTTGATTCAGGATATGTTTTTGCTGAAAAGAATTCTTCAGATTCTCTTCCCATAGCTTCATTAACAAAATTAATGACAGCTGTAGTTGTGGCTGAAAATGTGAATTTAAAAAAATCTATTTTAATAAAAGAAAAAATGCTGGAGGCCTATGGTTCTACTGAAGGATTAGAGGTTGGTGAAAGGTTTAGAGTCGTGGAATTATTTTACCCACTTTTAATAGAGTCTTCAAATGATACTGCTGAGGCGCTTAGCTATTTTTTAGGTCGAGAAAAGACCATTAAATTAATGAATGAAAAGGCCAAGTCTATTTTAATGAAACAGACAGAATTTACTGATCCTTCTGGCTTTGATCTTGGAAATGTTTCCACAGCCAGAGACCTTTTTTACTTAGCTAGATATATATTTAATAATCGTCCCCCGATTTTAGAGATTACAAAAGGAAACAAGGTAAGGAGTTTTGGAGATGTTAGTTTTGATATTGAAAAATTCTGGAACAAAAATCTCTTTATAGACGACCCGACTTTTGTAGGCGGAAAAACAGGCTATCTTAGAGAATCTAAATCTACTGCTGTATTTATTTTCCGTCTTCCTGATCAAGACGGCATAGAACGCAACATAGCAATTATTCTTTTAGGCGCTCAAAGCAATAAAACTGATACTCAAAAAACATATATGTGGCTTTTAGATAATTATTTTAAAGGTATGGAATTATAAATTATGGTATAATAATGGATACAAAAAAATTGTAAAAATAAATGAAACTTGGAGGTAAAAGAAAGCGGAGGTTCGACCTCCGGCCGTTTATAAAACCGAGTCTCCCTTAGGCGACTCGGTTTTGACGCCCCCGTCGTCGTCGTTTCGTCTTTGAGGCCCGACCTCTACCCACTTTTTCTATGTGTTAAACACCGAGTGTTTAACATTCTTTACGCAAGAGAGGTCGGGCCTCTTGTCAGCTTGAATTTAGGTTAAAGAAAAGTTAAAATAAATAAAAACAATGAAAATAAAAGATTTACCAAAAGTTGATAGACCACGAGAAAAATTTCTCAAAAAAGGTTCAGAGGCACTTTCAAAAAGCGATCTTTTGGCGATTCTTTTAGGCAGTGGCATAAAGGGGAAGAATGTTAGGCAACTTTCAGATAATATTATCAAAAAATTTGGTAAAAACTTTTTAAATATAACCGTTGATAATCTATTAGAGGTACCTGGGATTGGGCAAGCTAAGGCATTGCAAATTGTTTCTGCGATTTCTTTAGTAAAAAGATTCTATGCAGATGAAAAATCAAACGAGATTATAATAAAAAATTCCAAAGATGTCCTGTCACTTACTTACGATTTAAGAAAGAAGAAAAAAGAACATCTAGTTTGTTTGTATCTTAACGCAAGAAATTCTCTGCTCAGAAAGGAAATTATTAGTGTAGGTCTGTTAGATAAAGCACTGCTTCATCCAAGAGAAATTTTTTATCCAGCGACGGAACTAAATGCTGCTAGCGTTATTTTAATTCATAACCATCCATCGGGTGATTCTTCTCCGAGCAAGAAAGACAATCAAATTGTTGGAAAAATAGTACAAGCGGGAGAAATAATGGGAATACCTGTCATTGATTTCATTGTTGTTTCTGAAGATAATCATTACAGTTTTTATGAAAAACTAAAAAAACAAAAAGAAGGTTTTGATTATATCGCTGACGGGATACAAGGAACACTTTTTGCAATCTTTGAAGTTGAAAAACCAGCTTATGAGATAACTGCCGAAAAAATCCAAGAAAATTATTTCTATATTCCGCAAGTAAAGGATAATCATATTCAATTACATAATCGCAGAT
>Ga0315539_1002474_pt1 | contig 13301 bp, 7 predicted proteins | sample SalMarSW160150MG_FD_203097 | JGI IMG/M metagenome (GOLD analysis project Ga0315539, IMG submission 203097) | Salt marsh sediment microbial communities from the Plum Island Ecosystem LTER, Massachusetts, United States - Salt Marsh Sediment SW1601-150 ... | reverse complement strand
ACCTCGTGGGGGGGTGGTCGTACGTCTCGATTTCATCCTCCATTCTCCCGCAGGTCAGCACCTTTTGCTCTTTCTCATCGCTTTCGCTCAAAAAACGGAAACGAACCAGCGTCCTCTTTAACTATCAGCCGAAAGGAGAGTTACCATGGCGCGGAAAAACGTTTTTCTCTCAGCAGCCGTATTCATCGCATTCCTTTTACTCACATCACCTGCAACATCGCAAATCACAAGTGATGGCACGCCCGTCGAGATCGGCGACACCCAGGGCCTGACCTTCATAAAGCTTGCCGGCGAGAATGACACTCTTATGCCCGACCCTTCTCTCATTTACGACGAGGTTGCGGAGACCTACGAGGTCACGGCCGCAGGCCACGACGTCTGGGATAACCAGTCCGGCTGCGCCTTCATCTACATGGAGGTCCCGGAGGCCTGTTGGAGCGCCCAGGTTTCCGTGGACCACGACTTCACCGGCCCTGCCAGCAACGCTTGGTCAAAAGGGGGCGTCATGGTTACCGACGACCCCACTCCCGAATCGAAATTCGCTTTCTACGCCACCACTCGCAGCGACGGGGGAGACGCCTGTTTTCAGTGGAGGGACGCGGATAATGGTGGCTGCGACTGGTCCGACGCCCTCGGCGCCGCGCACGGCGCGCTTGGCTATCCACACTATTTGAGGCTGGATCGCGTCGGCGATGATTTCACAGGTTACTTCTCCACCGACGGCGAGACCTGGCAACAAGGCTACACCCATACCAACGCAGCCTTCGAAGACCCCGTCCACGTCGGATTTGCCCTGGTCAGCCACGAGCAGGAAGTCGCGACCACCATGACCTTCAGCAACTTCGCCATCTCCTACCCCACCGTGGCAAGAGCGGGACAAGACCAATGGATCTACGGCGGGGATACTGTCACCCTCGACGGCAGCGGGTCGTACAACACCGATACCTACCACTGGGAGCAGGTCATTGTGGGCACCGAACCGACCGTGACCATAGCCGACCCTGATGCCGCCGACGGCATTACCACCTTTGACGCTCCCTCTCCTCTCGAGGTGGGGGTGACGCTGACCTTCCGCCTGACGGTCACCGGCGCGAGCGGGGAGGACACCTCCGAAGTGCAGTTCTTTGTCCGGTCCACCGGTCCTCCGCAAGTTGCTGCGAGTAACCTGCGCCTCGAGCGCATAGACTACGCCTTCATCTTGTTCTGGGACGACGCCTTTGACGCCGACCAATACGGCTTAGAGTTAGAACTGGCGCCGGGCGTCTGGATCGCCTGGGCCACGCTCACCGCTGACCCGAATACTCCCGGTGAGCAGTACCAGTCCGACGATATCACCCTTGGAACGGAAATTGGCATCAGGCTTGTGTCCAAGAACAAGCATGGAGATGGCGCCGTGAGCGAGGTGTTACGCTTTATGCCCATGCGGAACCTGGCTTTAACCGCAGACAACGGAGGCCCCTCGCCGCCGGACACGACTTTCGACTACGATGGAAACGCCGTTTCCGGCATCAACAATGGCGCCCAGGATGATAGCAGCGATAGCTGGGGCACCGCGGCCGAGACCGAGGACTGGTGGGGCTATACGTGGACAGAGCCACTTTACTTCGACGAGATCGCCTATTTCACCGGCAACATTTACTGGGATGGCGGCTGGTGGACTTCGCTCACCGTCGAGTACACCCAGGACGGCGCCACCTGGGTCGAAATTCCCGACGTGCAGATAGACCCTCCCTACGACCGAGGTGCGTTCACTCGCCACCTCATCACTTTCATGACCGTCAGAGGCGTGGGAATAAGGCTCTACGGGACGCCCGGTGGAATGGCCACGTTCACGTCAGTTGCCGAGCTCGAGGTTTACGGCGACCAGACCCAGGGACCTTTTAGGGTTCAGGGTGCGGATGCGGAGTTTCCGGAAAGGAGCACCGCCACTCTCGATGGCAGCCATTCCTTCTCGGAGAGAGGACCGCTTTCCGGGCACCTCTGGGAGCAGGTGAGCGGCCCAACTGTCGCCATCCAGAACGCCGGCACTGCCGTCGCCTCCTTCGATACTCCCGGCGTGGATGCGGACACGCCATGCGTGTTCAAGTACACGGCAACCGATGAGACTGACACCGCCAGCGACGAAGATGTAGTCATCACCATCAAGAACCTCGTGACAACCGCCGTTGCCGGCCCTGGCCAGCAGGTTGGCGAGGAAGTCGTGGTGACCCTCGATGGATCGGATTCCCTGTCCACTTCCGGCACGCTGACCTACCAGTGGACTCAGTTGACGGGCCCGGCAGTGGCCATTGATCCCGCGGACGGCAAAGCCGCCGTCATAACATTGACAACTCCGGAAATCTGGAACTTCACTAATCAACTGACCTTCCAACTCGAGGTGGATGATGACGTCGGCCCCACGAGCACCGATGAGGTGAACGTCAACGTCCTCAACGGGCTGTTGGATGTGAAGCCTGTGGGCGACGACTATCTTCAGGACGTCCTGCTTCTCGGGGAGAATTACACCTCGAGATTCTATGAGACGGACTGGAATTACGACTATCTCCACGAGGTTGGCGGCGAGGCGAACCAGACCCCGATGGCCGGTGACACTGTTTCCACCAGCTATAACCAGAGCGAAGATCCCCTCGTTTGGACGCCTCAGCACAGCGACGATGGATATTGGTTCCACGACATCGCTGATGACTACACCGGCTACCTCCACGTCTATATCCTCTCGCCGGACGAGCGCGAGGCCAGATGCCGGTTCTGGCACGATGATGAGGTGCGGTGCTGGAACAATGGAGCGGTCGCCTTCGAGCGAGGTGGATGGGACGGAGGTGTCGAGCAGCCCGGCGACTTCACTCTGGACGAGGGCCTCAACTCCATGACCTTCAAGCTCCACGAGGGGGGCGGCGGAGACCGCCTCGCCTTCAGGTTCGCTGACCGCAACGACATTCCGTACACCGATCTCGCCTTTGCCCCGTCTCTTCCGGTTCCTATCCCCACAGCTTACGCGGTAAGAGCTCTGCCCACTTCCTACGAGGTGGGGGTGACGCTGGACGTCGAAGTGGCTGTGAGGGCAGACCCCGACAACCCCCCCAGCAGCATCAATGTCACTGAGCCGATTCCGGGGGCTCTAACGGTAGCCGACGCCGGAGGCGGTGAGGTCATCGGTGGAACCATCAACTGGAATCTGACCGGAGCACAGGTGGGCATTCACACCATCAACTACTCGTTGGACGTGCCAGCAGGCGCCACCGCCGCCCTGCAGTTTGAGGGTACTGTAAACTACGATGGCGCTCCCCCCGCTCAGGGCATCCTTGGAGATAACCTGCTCTATACGATCCCCTCTGCCCCGACGAATGTGGCTGTGGAGATGCTCGTTGTCGGACGCGTCAACTGGAGTGCCAGCCCGGAAGAAGGTGTGGACGGCTATCGCGTCTTCAGCAGCGTCAACGGTGAGGCCTGGACGGAGATCGCCTATGTCACCGGCGCCTCTTACTTAGACGACTCGGTTGTCGAGGGCAGCACTTACAGCTATAAGGTCTCGGCGGTCAACAGCGTGGCTGGATTGGAAGGTCCCGAGTCGGCCCCCACGGACGAGGCCAGCCCCTTTGCCCCCTCTGCCCCGACGAATGTGGCTGCGGAGATGCTCCTTGCCGGACACGTCAGTTGGAGTGCCAGCCCGGAGGAAGGTGTCGACGGCTATCGGCTGTACAGCAGCGTCAACGGTGAGGCCTGGACGGAGATCGCCTATGTCACCGGCGCCTCTTACTTAGACGACTCGGCGGTCGAGGGCAGCACTTACAGCTATAAGGTCTCGGCGGTCAGCGTGGGTGGATCTGAAGGTCTCGCGTGGCCCCCCACGGACGAGGCCATGGTCATCATGGAGACCAGGCAGGTGGAGGACTTCAACTACGGCGGCGGCCTGTGGCCGTGGACTGACGCCGCCATTGACATCGCTGCCATTGAGGCGCCGGACTCCGATACACTCGGCATACCGGCTGAGTACGACTACTATCATGCGAGCGCTGACGGCCCGCACGACTATCGCCCCCTCGACGAGGTAGGCATTGAGACCGCCCTTGATGACGGCACAACGGACGTGTACCACACCAACATCGGATGGACCACCGTGGGCGATTGGTGGCGGTACACCTTCGACGTTCCGGCGCCGGAAGCTGAGGACCCTCCCGGCGGCTGGCTGAAGCTTGCCTTCAGGATCGCGGCTCCGGCCGATGGAACCATAGGCGCCTACTGGGATGAGACACCCATCGGGACCGGCAGTTACAACACCGGAAGCTGGCACGGGTTTACGTATGTTGTTCTGGAAGCGTTCCAGACCACACCCGGACTCCATACGCTGAGGGTGAAGGTGGAGGAGGGACAACCGCCGAACTTCGACAAGATCGGAATCGGGTGCAACTGGGAGTCGCCTCCGACGAAGATCACGGATATCGAGAGGATCGGCGACGAGCTAACGCTGACCTGGAGAGAGTCCAACGTCACGAGCTACTACATCGAGTACCGGTCTGACCTGATGGTTGGCGACTGGCAGGTGATCGCCGGCCCGTTCACCGGGACTACCTGGAGCACTCCGCTCCCAGACCTTACGGGATACATCCGCGTCCGAGCCGAATGACCCCGCAGTAAACGCGGAGAAAAGCAGCCCCGTCGAAAGGCGGGGCTGTTCTTTTTCCGCAGAACCCCCTCCGGGATGCTGACTGCCAAGCAATTCACGTCGGAGGTGACATCCTCCTCATTCCTGCGCCCCCGGATCGCGAGCAGTTGAAGCGAATCGCGGACCTGGCCAACCGTTCCATCAACGAACACCGTAACACATTAGAAGGGCTCGCCTGGTGAACAGCATCGCTCTTCAGGAGCTTGTCGTGATCCACGAACGCGTCATCCAAGAAACCAGCGGCTTCCCTCTCAGCAAATACCGCTCGACTTCATCTTGGTATTTCTGTATATTTTGAGAGTTGGTGGTGCACGGTGACCTTATGTTTTTCCTTGGACGACACGAGAGCGTCTTAGAGGTACAAGGGAGGCCTTCTCCAATGGGCAGAAAATACAAAAACTCGCCAATCATCGAAGCACTGTGTGAGTTCCGCTTCGAGCCAGGCCAGCCCTGGGACCTTACCATTCCGGGCCTCCTGTACGAGAAAATTCGCCAGCGCTTTCCCCTAAGGCGCCAGGCGAACCAATTTCGGGTCAGCTTCGGCCCCGGCCAGGAACCCGCTCAAGCCGAATCTCAATCCACCGGGCGAATGCAGTTCTTCCGCGAAGATGAAAAGGCGCTGGTCCAGGTGGATCGGGACCTGCTCGTCGTCAATCACCTCAAGCCATATCCAACATGGCAACACTTTCTCCCCTTGATCCGGGAGGCCTTTGACGCTTATCGCCAGGTCGCTGAGCCCAGCAGCGTCCGACGTATTGGCCTACGTTATATCAATCGCATCGAAATTCCCGGGCCTCGAATCGAATTAGGGGATTATTTTTGTTTCACCCCTCGCCTCGGTCCTGATGTCCCCAAGGATTTTGCGTCATTTATCGTGGGAATCCAAGTTCCGTATCAGAACTCACGGGATACGTTAAGGCTGCAAGCTACCACGGCCGCTGCCCAGCCCCCCGATACTGTCGCAATCATGCTGGACCTTGACTACTTCCTCGCCCAACCAACGCAGGCATCGTTGGAGACGGTTTTCGAGTGGCTGGAAGTGGCCCACGGCCACACCGAAGAGGTATTCGAAGCCTGCATCACAGAACGCCTCAGGGAAACGTTCAAGGAGGTCACAGGCTAAATGCCACACCTTGTCACAAAACAGCAAACCGAAACGTCGCCTTTTGGCCTCACGGGCTTCTCTTTGTCAGGGGAGACTCGCTTGTACGCGATGTATGACATGGCGCAATTGCATCGGACGGAAGCCCCCTCTTTTTTGACGGCCCTTACGGAGCCAGAAGAACTGATTCGGACCTGGCGACAGCCCGGCGAGGCCACCAGTATTGTCACCCGAAAACAGATTGATTCGCTCGAGCGCCTTTACGCCTTCAGAAGATGGCAGGAGGTGGTGCAGTTTCTTTCGGAACACCCCTTTCTCGTTGCGCTCTTGCAAGAGGCGCAGCGCGAGATCGAAACCCATTTCCCGGCACACCGCCAACTCTCTCTTGAAGTCTTGACCGACCCTGAAGCCATTGATGACCGTCAGTTAGTCCTTTTCATCGGAACGGACCTCGCTCCCGACGAAGCCCTCGCAGCTCTCCATCTCTTTGATAAGCAATGGTGGTTCGAAGCGTCGCGCGCGAGCCGCGGAAAGCTGTGTATCCATGTGGAGTAGCAATGAGCTTTGACTGGTCGGAGTACTTAACTTTGGCCCAACAGCTCGCGGGGTTAGATGTCACCCCTCCGGGGCAGGAGGCGACATACCGTTGCGCCCTGAGCCGTGCTTACTATGCCATTTTCTGCCTGGCAAGGAATAGACTCTTGGACGAAGGGCGTACGCTGTACGGAGACGGCCGGGACCACAGGCATGTTCAGAACGAATTCAAGGAGAGCCCTGACCCAAAGCGTCAAACCGTTGGCCAATATCTCAACCGACTACACACTGCTCGGATCAAAGCCGACTACCGCGACTCGTTCCCGCGACTCTCTCGCAGGATCAAAATAGATATGCCGTTGGCGCAGCAAGCGCTCCTTATCCTTGCCAAGCTGTAAGGCTTGCCGCCACCGACTGCGACCGACGAGAAGACCGAATATTCCGTCCCCGAAGCAGTCTCCCCGTTCATCAGCCACCCTTTGGTGAGCCAGCCAAACCATCCGCGGACGCATTTTGCCCGCAGTCTGCTCTTGACAACTGACACCAAATACTCTATAATATCACCAAAATCGAAGAAAAGCCCACACCCAAACGGGCCCTGGACAAACCGCTCCAACAAAGCAGGCATTCCAGTACGCGTTCTCGTCGAGAGAATACTGGAGAATACTGGAATTTTAGCCCCTTTTCGGGGTTAAAGGGAATATTGCAACTCGCTCATTTTGAGCCGGTTACATCGAAAATAGGAGAACAATTTGAGCATGAATGTGCAACAAACCCCAATTGAAACAACGCAAATCAAACCGGAGAACAAACCACGCGGGCATTGACAGGACCGAGCCACCGGGCAGCCGGAACAACCCTCGCCCGTCAGCACCCAGACCATCGCTCAACCCCCAATCCCTAAACCCCAAACCCTAACCCCCAAACCCTAAACCCTAAACCCTGCCCCCCCCCGCGACGGACAAGCTTCACGGGCATTTGCGGGCAAGGGATGAAAACCTCGCCTCATTCTCTCACATTTCCGGTCGCGGCCCATTCGCAGGCGCGGCGGAGGAGCTGGATGAAGCCCGGGGAGGTGAGGCTTTTCACGTCGTGGCCAAGAGGTGTGTGAAAGACCCTGCCGGCGCCGTACGGAAGAACGAAGCCCATCGGTTCATCCTTTCCGGTCACCTTCGAGCGAGCGGTGAGGAGAACCTTAATCGGCGTCTTGCCGGTGAGGCAGAAGTAAAGCTCGTCGGTCGTCTCGAAATCGGCGAGCTTGCGGGTGAGGGGATGTTTCCTGTCAACACCTTCACGCGAAAAGGCCCGTAGGGGTCGTGGGTTCGCACCTTGTCCCAGACACGCCCGATGAGTTTGACGTATTCCGGCCAGTCCGGAAAGGCCCCCGAGGAGAAGTGGATGACCACAAGCCCCTTGCCGCCGCTGACGAAGCTTGTCAGCCCTTCGAGAGCTGCTTTGCTCGGCGAGGGCACTTGCCAGTCGCAATAGTTCAGCACAACGACATCGTATCGTTGGGCGATTGACGTGCCGAGAATCTCCGGGTCCTCCGAGACCCGCACGTCGAAACGGCCTGAGGATGCGAGCGTATCTCGCATCGCCTGACTGTTCGCGTGCCAGCGGTGCGCCGGATGCTCAGCCCCCGTAACGATGAGAACACGGACCGGCTTTGACTGCGAGGATGCCGCCAAAGCCTCTCCCGGAATCAGTAACAACATGACCATCAAAAGAAACAACATAGCAAACCTCCTCTACCTTACGTGGTTGAATGTGGCAAACGCTCCGAAGCACAACGAACACGCGCCACAGGATCGTCTGCTATTATTCTAACAGGTTTGCTCCCGATAGGGAAGTACAGGTAAACCGGAGAGAGCAAAACAAGCGTAGTGACTGGAACATGGGATTTCTCCTCTATTCCTAACTATGAAGTGCGGAAGCGAGGCTAAGTCCGGTGCCCGCTGAGGGCTGGTGAAAAGGAAGTCGTGCTGTTTTCCGATTGGGTTGTATCGCCGGCATGTTGCCGGCAGTATGGGGGGCATCTTGCCCCCGGTGTCGAAGGCGAGACGCCCTCGCGACTGCCGCCGGGACGGCGGCGTTACCCTAAACAACCTTACCCCCGGAGACGCAGCCGCACCCTCCCCGGCGGTTTCCTTGACCGGATAGACGTATTGTGAAAGAATCGAAAAAAGAGGAGGCGCCCGTTCGCCTGTCGCTTGCATGGAGGGACCGATTATGAAAGGACTTACGACGTGCCTGGTTGTTTGGAGCATTGCCCTGGCAGCTCACGCTGGCGAGCCGTTTCTCGACTCGCTGCCGGCCTTGCGTAGCTACGAGATGCGGCGAATCACATCGCACGACACGACCGGCGGCAACAGGGATTGGCGGTCTCTCGCGCCCGGCGACACCCTCGTCCTCGCCGACATCACGGGGCCGGGCTGCATCGTCCACTTCCGGGACAACGTCACCAGCGGTGAGCCGCACCACCTCCAGATGCACGTCTTGCGAATGTACTGGGACGACGAGAAAAACCCGAGCGTCGAGGCGCCCATTGGCGATTTCTTCGGCGTCGGCTTCGGCTTCACGGAGAAGTACAGCTCGGCATTGATGAACATTGACGCTCGCCGTGGCAAGGAGGCGACCGATCCGTCCGCTTTTGGCGCCGCCCGCAACTGCTACATCCCGATGCCGTTTGCCAGGGCGGCCCGCATCACCATCACCAATGAGGGGAAGAAGCCGAGCAGGCACTGGTACGAAATCAACTACAAAGCCTACAAGACACCGCGCGAAAACGTCGGCTACTTCCACGCCCAGTATCGCCAGGGGACACCGCCGCCCGCCGGCCCCTACCTGATTCTGGAAGCGAAAGGCCGGGGACATCTCGTCGGGTGTGTCCTCAGCGTCAAGAACAACGACGGCGGCTGGTGGGGCGAGGGGGATGAAATCTTGTACATTGACGGCAAGCATGTCATCCAGGGCACGGGCTCCGAGGATTATTTCTGCGAATCGTACGGCCTTAGACAGGGCTGCTTCCCCTACTACGGCGTGACGATATGCCAAGGGGCCTTCACGACGGCCTATCGCTGGCACGTCCCCGACGCCGTGCCCTTCGCGAAATCAATCCGTTTCCTCATCGAGCACGGAAGGGGAACGCCCCCATTCAAAAGCGGCAACTACTACTACAGCGTAGCGTACTGGTATCAGACGGAGCCGCATGCCCCATTCCCCAAGTTGCCCACCGTGAACGAGCGCTTGAGCTGGGCGGGCAAAGATACTGTTCTTCGCTAATTCATTTCGGAATTCTTCCACCCTGTGGCGAACAGGAGGGCTGACATGAACAACTGGTTCAAAATCTCACTCGGATTGATGGTTTTCGGTACGGCGGGCTGCCTCGTTGCGGTCGCCGCGTTGCCGGCGGGGGAGGCCAGTGAGGGCTACGCCCGAATGCTCCTGTCGGAAAAGGGGCTCGCGGCGTATTGGCGAATGGAAGGCAATCTGACGGACGCGAAGGGCGACGCCTCGGGTGTGCTTCGCGGGGGAAGGGCTCGCTTCGTAAAGGGACCGGGCGGAGGCAAAGCCCTGGCATTGGGCAAGGGGCAATTCGTCACCATAGGGAAAACGTCCCACCTGGATTTGCCTGAAACTACGGTCGAGCTGCTCTTCAAGCTGACCGCGAAGCCGTCTCAGGGGTACAACCCTTGCCTCATCGCCAAACGGCGAACAAGCGAGAACACGCGGTTCAGCGTCCACGTGCAGCGGAATCTCGAGTGGCTGGATGTTTGGAACGGCAGCCGGGTCATCTCAGCCCCGGTCCCGGCGGAGGCGCTTCGCGTCGGCCAATGGTATCACCTGGCGGTTGCTGCCGATGCTAAAGGTCTCAGCATTTACCTGGACGGGCTGCGATGTGACTTGCAGAGCGGTGGCTCGTTCAACTTTTCAGCCATGAACCTTCCCCTTCAGCTTGGGGCGTCGAGCCCCGAAGGCGGTGAGCAGTGCGAGTGCGACATAGATGAGGTAGCTGTCTATTCCCGTGTGCTCTCGGAGAAAGAGATTGACCGCCACCTCGAAGCACTCGGCTGGGCGGACAAGAAGAAAGAGTTCCTTCGACAGAGGCTCGCTCGCGAAGAGCAAATGAAACGCCGTCGGGAAGAGCGGCTCGCGAAACGCACGAACGATCCCCGCCTTCTGGCTCGCGGTGAGACGCGAGTGTATAGGGACCAACACCTTACGGCCATCAGCCTGCCGCTGGGCGGCATCGGGGCTGGGTGTATCCAGATCAACGGCAAGGCTGAGCGGGCAATCTGGCAGATTTTCAACAACTTCAAAGGGGTGTTTGTGCCGCACAGTTTTTTCGCGGTTAGGGCGAAGGCGGCCGACGGCGAGCCGGTCGTGCGCGCCTTGCAAACGAGCCCTGTCGGACCGTTCGAGGCGATGAAGAGCCTGACTTTTCGAGGAGAATACCCCTTCGGCTGGTACGATTTCGAGGAGCCGGAGATGCCAGTCGCCGTGAGCATGGAAACGTTCAGCCCGCTGATACCATTCAATGCCAGAGACTCGGCGATCCCGTGCGCTATCTTCAACCTCACGGCACGAAATACCTCCGAGAAAAAGGTGCACGTCAGTTTCCTCGCGACCCAGCAGAACGCCGTGGGCTTCGCGGGCGAGGGAAAGATCGAGGGCCGGCGGTTCGCCGGATACGGCGGGAATCGCAACCGGGTCGTCAAAGCAGCGGGCGAGACAATTCTTCACATGACCATTGAGCGGAAGAAAGATTCGGCGGGATACGGGGACATGGCTCTCGCTGCGTTTGACGATGAGGCCACGGCAACAGCGTCCTGGGACACCCTCGATGCGCTCCTGAAGGACATATCGCGGGACGGTCAGCTCAGCGGTAGGGAGATAGCTGGGCTATCACCAACAGGTCAGACCCTCGACGGAGCTCTGGCTGCACCTTTCACTCTCGAGCCCGGTCGCAGCCGCACGGTCACATTGGTACTGAGCTGGTACTTCCCCAATGGCAGGCACGGCGCCGGAAGATGGGGCGGAAAGGGAAACATGTACGCTAACTGGTGGGACGGCGCGGTAAGCGTGGCAAGCGATGTCCACAACCGATTCGACGAACTGACCCGTCTCACGCGCCTGTACCACGATACGTTTTACGCCTCGAACCTCCCGCATTGGCTCCTGGACCGGATGACATCGCAGGTGGCGGTGTTGCGGAGCAAGACATGTTTCTGGACCGAGGGCGGTTACTTCGGCGGCTGGGAGGGCTGCTGTCCCGGGTCGGGCTGCTGTAACGGCAATTGCGCCCACGTGTGGCATTATGCCCAGGCGCACGCCCGGCTGTTTCCTTTCATCGCCCGCCGAATGCGGGAGGAGGCGCTTGAGCATCAGCAGGAGGACGGAGGGATTCCGTTCCGTCAGCCCGCCGGCGCCGTCGCCACCGACGGCCAGTGCGGCGAAATCCTCGAAGCGTACCGCGAACACTTGTGCAGCACCAATGGCGTCTGGCTCAAGGAGAACTGGCCGAAGGTGAAAAAGGCGATGGAATACACCATTGCGCGCTGGGACAAGGATGAGGACGGCGTATTGTCCGGCCCCCAACATAACACGCTCGACGCGAATCTCGGCGGCAGCACGACCTGGTTGGGGTCCATGTATCTGGCGGCCCTCGCTGCTTCGGAGAAAATGGCCCTCCTTGAAGGTGAACCGAAAGTAGCTCAACGCTATCGGCAGATACGTAACTCAGGCTCAAAGAAGCAGAATGAGACGCTGTGGAACGGCGAGTATTACATTCAGATTCCCGATGCCCAGTCCCGCGCCACGCGGGATTTCCTCACCGGCTGCGACGTGGACATGATGCTCGGCCAGTGGTGGGCCAATCAGCTCGACCTGGGCTGGTTGTATCCGCCAGAGCGAGTGAAAAGTTCGCTGCAATCTCTGTTCAAATATAACTTCAGGGTTGATTTTCACGGGTTCAAGCAGTCACCGCGGAAGTTCGTTGATGAGGAGGATGCCGGTTTGCTCGACATGACCTGGCCGCATGGAGGCCGTCCCGCGCCACAGCAATGTATATTGTACGCGAATGAGGTGCAGAGCGGTTACGAAGCGGCTGCCCTCGTGGCCATGGTGCAGGCAGGACTCCTGAAGGAGGGGGTCACGGTGGCGCTCGCGGCAGCCGACCGCTATGACGGCCGCCTTCGCACCGGCTTGACTGCCAGTAGAACGGCATCGTGGGGCTACAGCGGCAACCCGTTCGGGGACGATGAGTGCGGCAAGTTCTACGCCCGGGCGATGAGCATCTGGTCCATGCTGCTGGCGTGCCAGGGCTTCATCTACGACGGCCCCGCGGGCGAGATCGGTTTCAAACCCCTATGGCGGCAGGACAATCACGCGACGTTCTTCACCGCTGCCGAGGGATGGGGACTGTTCACCCAAACCCGCAACCGGGACCGTCAAACCGACCGGATTGACGTGAAGTGGGGCAAACTGCGGGTCAGGACGCTCATTTTCGAGCTGCCTGAGTTCGTGAACCTGAGGAAAACCGCCGTCATCGTCGCCGGCAAGGAGGCGGACGCCCAGGCGAAACAAGATGGCCGATGCCTCACCATCACGCTGGCGCGGGAGGCGGTCGTGGACTGTGACGAGGCGCTCGAAACGACCATGACGTTTTGATCGAGAGAAACGCGGCCGAACGCTCCTCCAGCAAGATAACGCGCTCAAGCCGACGGGACTTTCGTTTGAGAAGATCCCGGCAGCCGGTTTCTGCACTCATCTGCGATTTTTTCGGAACGTGACGGATGAGTTCGAAATTATATGTTCTTCTTCTGCGTTTTGTTCTGCTTGCCCTTTCTTTTCTTGGCGGCTGACGGTTTCTTGAAGAACTCGAGATTGACCTTGGCGGGCTGGGGGTTGTCCGAGGTCAACGGCTGGGAGTCGCCGAAGAGCTTCTGCTGCTCGGTCATCACGGCCAGCAGCTCCTTGACCTTGCCGGCGTAGGCGAAGTCG
>Ga0315539_1002464_pt1 | contig 13325 bp, 20 predicted proteins | sample SalMarSW160150MG_FD_203097 | JGI IMG/M metagenome (GOLD analysis project Ga0315539, IMG submission 203097) | Salt marsh sediment microbial communities from the Plum Island Ecosystem LTER, Massachusetts, United States - Salt Marsh Sediment SW1601-150 ... | reverse complement strand
GACAGGTAGAGCTGCTGGTTTTTGTGCAGGCTTCCCAGTACCGGGTTATGCCAATCCTGTTGGCGGACGTGGTATGGGTATGGGCTGGGGCCGAGGTTTCCGAGGCGGCGGTTTTGGTCGAGGTCGCGGTTTTGGTTGGGGCAGAGCCGGGTATGGTATGCCAGCATATGGCGGTGCTGTGAACCCTTATGTTTATGGCGGTGCTGTGAATCCTTATGCTTATGGTGGTGCCGTGAACCCATACGCTTATGGCGGTGTACCACTTGCTCCAGCAATGACAGCAGAGCAGGAACTCGACGGCCTTAAAGGCCAGGCAGAGTATCTCGAAGATGCCCTTGACGGAATCAAAAAACGCATAGAAGAGCTTGAGAGCCAGAAAAGCGGCAAAGGATAAGAAGCGCTCAGCTAAAGACCGGCGTTTTTACGGCTTTAAAACTTCCGAAGGGATGATGTTTGTCTACAGAGCAGTAAATCCTATACTGTAAAGGAGGTATAGCAATGCCAATATTCGAGTACAAATGTAATAAATGCGGGCATAAGACCGAATTCCTGGAAAAAAGCGGGAGCAAAAATAAGCACGCTTGCGAAAAATGTGGAAGTTCGGATACGCAGAAACTATTTTCGGGTTTTTCCGTCGGGCAAAGCAGCCAGGGAAGCGATTCCTGCCCAACCGGAACGTGCCCCACTGGAACATGCGGCCTCTGATAGAAAGGATTATTTATGAAAATTGCAGTAACATCAACAGGGCCTACGCTTGATGACAATGTGGAGGCCCGATTTGGCCGATGTCCCTATTTTTTGATTATTGATACCGATACAATGCAGTTCGAGGCAATCGAAAACCCCAACATTGCTCTTGGCGGCGGCGCAGGTATTCAATCCGCACAGTTGATGTCGGAAAAAGGCGTAGCAGCCGTACTGACCGGCAACTGCGGTCCCAACGCATTCAATGTATTCGGCCAGGCGGGAGTACAGGTTATCGTTGGTCTCAGCGGTCCTGTCCGTAATGCCGTTGAGCAATTTAAAACAGGGGCTTTCTCTTCCGCTTCGGAGCCAAATGTGGCCAGTCACTTTGGTATTAATGCAGCGCCGGCAGGCCCGACAGCAACTGGACAGCCGATGACCGGCCCACTCGGTCAAGGTGGCGGAATGGGCTTGGGCATGGGTGGCGGACGTGGTATGGGCCGAGGTATGGGCGGCGGCGGTGGAATGGGACGTGGTATGGGCAGAGGTGGCGGAATGGGTCGCGGTATGGGTATGCCAGTCCCGACGGGTATGCCTTCGACCGGCTCGGCAGGAGGTTTCCCACAAGGCACCGGGGCACAGATGAACCCTGAGCAAGAACTGGCTGCTCTAAAGCAGCAGGCAGATCTGCTTGAACAGCAAAAGCGCCAGCTAAACAACAGAATAGCTCAGCTTGAAAGCGGCCGTAAGGCCGTCGCGATCGTTGCAGTCGTTGATTCTGAAAAATGTACAGGCTGTGGCGTATGTGAAGATGTGTGTCCCGTAGGGGCTATTAGGGTCGAAGGACACGCCATAGTGAACCTTGATATGTGTACAGGTTGCGCAGTCTGCGTCGCTCAGTGCCCTCAGAATGCCATTGTACTTACACAGCAAAAAGCTGGTAAATAAATTACATTAGCCTTTGCTTTTTGCACAGCAAGTTTTCAGGTGAAAAGATTCGGCCTTTATGGCTTCGATATGTAATCGGCGAGATTTAAATCGCAAGGTCTTATTCACATAGGTTACTGCGCTTAAAAAGAGAGCAAGTTGATAAGGAAGTTGAACAGATGGAACGATTTATGCTCAAATCAAAGATTCATAGGGCAACATTGACCGGAACTGAACTGGATTATGAAGGAAGCATTACCATTGATGAGAACCTTCTTGAAAAAGCGGATATATTGCCGGGTGAGCAGGTTCACGTACTGAATATAAATAATGGCCAGCGTTTTACAACTTATGCTATTGCGGCTCCGCGAGGTTCCGGCACCGTGTTATTAAACGGCCCGGCAGCAAGATTAGGCACGGCCGACGATAAAGTCATAATTATATCCTATTGCCAGTTACCTGATGAGAAAGCAAAAGATTTGAAGGCAAAAGTAGTATTCGTTGATGATGAAAACAAACTAAAGGAGTAGGCAAGTGGAAAAAAGTATATCCCCACAATGTGCGCAATGCGAGGGTAAAGAATGCCGTGATGGCAGGGACTGTTTTTCACAGGGTAACAATCATAGACAATTATACCAAGACAACCATATAGCAGAATTGCACAGGGCCGCTTCGGCAGTTGAGGCCCGTTACTACGGGAAAGAAACGCGATTGGGCGAAGTAATTCTGTTAGCTAAGCAGTTGGGATACAAAAAAATTGGTTTGGCATTTTGTATCGGTTTGAGCGAAGAAGCGAAGATTATCGCTGAGATTCTTTCAAAGCATTTTAAGGTAGTGTCTGTGTGCTGTAAAGTTTGTGGAATTGACAAGAAGGATTTTGACTTACAGCAAATCTCATCGGAACGTCATGAGGTTATGTGTAATCCGGCAGGTCAGGCCCAAATGCTAAATGAAGCAGAGACGCAACTCAATATTATATGCGGGCTTTGTGTTGGCCATGATGCTATTTTTACCAAGGTTTCAGACGCTCCTGTAACAACGCTTATTGCCAAGGACCGCGTGTTGGCCCACAATCCAGCAGGAGCTGTTTACAGCCGCTATATTCGAAAACACTTTAATGAAAACATATAGCGGAATCAATTGAGGTTCCTTCTTGGTGAAGTAGAAATGCAGAACTTAGTCAGAGAATTTTTAAAACAAAAGCGTTTTGCCGTAGTAGGTTCATTCAGGCATAAGCAAAAGTACGCCTACCAGATTTTAAAAAGTTTGAAGAATAGCGGATATGAGGTCTATCCAGTCAACCCACGCCTCAAAGAAGTCGAAGGTTTAACCTGTTATCCAAGCGTTAAGGATATCCCCATAGTTTGTGACGTTGCTGACATAGTTACTCCGCCGGTAGTAACTGCGAAAATCGTGAGAGAATGCAAGGAGAAAGGGATTAACAGAATATGGCTTCAGCCCGGGGCTGAAAGTGAATGGGCTATAAAATTCTGCAAACAGAATAACATAAAAGTTGTTTTTAATCTCTGCGTTATGCTGGAAAGAATATGAAACTTTGAATGAGTTTCTTTTTGTGGTTGATTCGTAACACTGAGGAATAATGGTTCAGACATTTAATGCCACAGAAATCAATGTCGGTTTTCATCCTGATGGTTATAGGATAGACAAAACCGCCTCGCCGATGAACAGATACACGAAGTGGGATATTTTGCCAGGCAATCACTGGTGCAATCCGAAGCCGGTTTGCTTCGATTCCCTACCAGAAAAAGGCTGGATTGCCAAAGACAAATTCGATTGGGACAGAATTAATACGGTTGTGGAGTAAAGCTTGATATGAAAATAGCGATTGCCAGCGGCAAAGGCGGAACAGGCAAGACAACAATAGCCACGAACCTGGCCTGCTCAATTGCCCGGACCGGCAAAGAGGTACAGTATCTTGACTGCGACGTTGAAGAGCCAAACGGCCACATATTTTTGAAGCCTGATATAAAAGAAACACAGAAAGTTACTATTGGCGTACCGGAAGTTGACAACGACTTATGCGATGGCTGCGGTAAATGCGGCCAGCTTTGCCAGTACAGTGCCATTATCTGTTTGAAAGACAAAGCAATGACCTTCGAGCAGTTATGCCATTCCTGCGGCGGGTGTGAACTTGTCTGCCCCACCGGTGCCATTAAAGAAAAACAGATAGAAATCGGATTTGTTGATTTGGGTACCGCCGGCGATGTGAAATTCGGTCAGGGAAGGCTGAAAATAGGCGACGTGCGTTCGCCTGCTTTGATAAAAAAGGTAAAGGAGCAGGCAGCAAACAATGGAACTGTCATAATAGACGCTCCTCCCGGAACCTCCTGTCCGGTAATCGAAGCAGTCAAAGGTGTAGATTACGTTCTGCTTGTTACTGAACCCACGCCATTCGGCTTAAATGACCTGGAACTGGCGGTGGAAATGGTAAGAGAACTTGGGATTTGGTTTGCTGTTGTAATAAATCGCTGCGATGTAGGTGATGACCGGGTTGCACGCTACTGTCAGCAACAAGATATAGAAATTCTCCTTGAGATACCGAACGACCGACTTGTAGCAGAAGCTTACTCGCAGGGGATTAAAATAATTGATGCATTACCCGGCTATGAGGAAAAGTTCTTACAGTTATACGAAAAAATAGATGCGAGGGTTGCGGTCAAATGAAGGAAGATTTTGAATTTATGGAGAGAATAAACCGGGACATAGAGGCCCGCAAAGCTGCATGCAAGATTCTGGCAGTCGAGGAAAACGCGAGCAAAGAGCAGCTAAAAAAAGCTTATAGGCGAGCAGCAATGAAATATCATCCTGACCACAATCAAGACGACCCGGAAGCCAATCATAAATTTACCCTCGTAAAGTGCGCATATGAGTTATTAGCCAGTGATAAGCCCTGCGACAAGCTTTTGAAGGAAATTGACTCCTGGCCGGGTGTCACAGAAGATGAGAAGTATAATCTGGATAATCCCTGGGGTCATTTCTTGTGGTGGCGAGAAAAATTTTTTGATTCTGAAAAAGAAAAAAGGTCAAATGGAAAACGCCCTTCTTGTATTTAACAGAAATCCATACGACGGAACAGATGTAACATGGAATGGGCTTAGGTTAGTAAAACAATTGATTAATATCGGTTTGAGTGTGAATACATTTTTAATGAATGATTCGGTTGATTTGGCTCGTGATGTAACTAAGCAGCAGGAAGCCAAGATGACCGAGTTAGCTCAATGGGTCAAAGAAACTGATAAGGTTATTTCGTTTTAGGTGTTGCCAATGAGTCCTGCGAAGCTGTCTGATAACTTTTACGACAAGATTAAACCACGTCTGTATCAACGCGTCGGCCGAGAGTTGCGTTTAGCTTATCGTGTGCTTGATTTGGGTTGTGGCGCGTGTGAGCTTGCCCAGTACTTGTCCGAGACCTATGGTCAAATAGTTACAGGAGTAGACATTTCTGACAATAGTTTCCCCAATAACCGAAATATTACTAAAAATACCAAGCGTATTCGCTGTATTCGTAAAGATGCAGTTCGGCTTAATTTTATTCGAAACGAAACGATAGACGCAGCGATAATATTTTGGGCCTTGCATGAGATGAAAAATTCTCAGGCGATTCTGCAAGAGGCCCATCGTATTTTACGACCAGGCGGCAAAGTACTCGTTGTTGAATTTCCTCGCAACTCATTGGCCCAAAAGTTATGGAATGAGAATTACTATACCAGCAAGGAATTAACAGGTTCTCTACGTAAAGCCGGTTTCAAAGATATCCGGGCTAAACGAATTGAATATAAACAAATCCTTTGGGTTAATGGGTACCGTGATACCAATTGACCAAAAAACAGGGATTGTAATGGTTGAATCTTATGAAGCGCCAAAAGACTTACTTGTTTAAGAACACGGTATATAAAGAAGGTGATGAATCGGCGAAGACGGTTTTCGCTGGCCCGGGGGAACTGGAAGTTGGGCCGGCTCCTGAATTTGAAGGAAGTCCGGAGACATTAAATCCGGAAGAAATGTTTGTCGCGGCAATTAATAACTGCCTGATGACAACATTTTTTTATTTTGTGCGAAAGTCGAACGTTGAGATTTTATCGTACTATTCAAAAACCGAAGGCCGGGTCGAAAAACAAGCATATGGATTTCGATTTACCAACGTAGAGGTTCGAGCAGAGGTTACGTTGCAACACCAAGATCTTGTTGAGAAAGTTCGTGAATTTGGTAATCTCGCTGAGAAATACTGTCTTGTATCTCGCTCAGTAGCCTGCCCTGTGGACTATTAGTTGCAAGTTAAGACCAAAAACAAATAGCTCTTAAGGAGAATAAGGGCATGCCATGGATAAATGAAGATTTGTGTGTGGGTTGCGGAGTATGTGTGGATGACTGCCCTGTGGAGGCGATTACACTAAAAGAAAACCAAAAAGCAATTATTAACGACAATGTGTGTATTCGATGCGGCAAGTGTCATGAGACATGTCCAGAGGATGCTGTCCGGCACGATAGTGAAAGAATTCCGCAGGAAGTCGAGGCAAATTTAGAAAAAACCAAAGGTCTCTTGAAACATTTTGAAACTCACCAGGAGCAGCAGGCGTTCCTCGAACGTATGATTCGATACTTTAAGAAAGAACAAAAAGTGGCTAGCCTTACTATAGAGAAACTAACTGCTATCAAAAGTAATTTGGGCAACGGGACAAAACCGATATCACCGGATAGCTCTGATTGATGATAAGACTGTCCCACTGTTAAAGAGAGGAGCTTTTGTGAAGGAAATAGTCGTTATAAGCGGTAAAGGCGGAACAGGTAAAACAAGCATCGTGGCAGCCTTTGCAGCCCTTGCGAAAGATTCGGTGTTTGCTGATTGTGACGTTGATGCAGCGGACCTGTACCTGGTTTTAGAGCCTAAAATTAAGCAAACCAACGATTTTTCAGGGGGCAAACGGGCAGATATAGTCACCGAGAAATGCATCGGCTGTGGTAAGTGCCAGGAGCTTTGTAGGTTCGACGCAATAAATTCCAATGGCCAGGCGAATGACGTCGTTGACAGGACGTTTACCATTGACCCGGTTTTGTGCGAAGGCTGTAAGGTATGTGTTCAGTTCTGCCCGGCAGACGCGATCGAATTCAACGACAGTATAAATGGACAATGGTTCATATCGGATACACGATTTGGGACAATGGTTCACGCCAAACTCGGAATCGCTGAGGAAAACAGTGGAAAACTGGTAACTCTTATTCGCAAAGAGGCGAAGAGAATAGCACAGGAGCAGAAAAAGGATTTGCTGATTATCGATGGTTCGCCGGGAATTGGCTGTCCGGTAATTGCATCGATTACAGGAGCGGATACGGTTTTGATAGTTACTGAGCCAACACTCTCCGGCAAGCATGATTTGGGCCGAGTTGCTGATTTGGCTGCGGGCTTTAAAATCCCTGCGATGGTCGCCATTAATAAATTTGATTTGAATCCGGATATGGCAGAGCGAATAGAGGAAGACGCCCGCAGTAGAAACATAAAAGTGGTGGGAAAAATTCGTTATGACGAGGCTTTTACAAAAGCTCAAATTCTCAAATCGACGGTGCTGGAATATACCGGCGGTGCAGTATCGCAAGAACTAAAAACCTTATGGAGAAATGTTGCCTATGCCCTTGGTTAGAGGCAGTTTGTAAATGATAACAGAGAAACGGTCACGTTTTGATTTTGACTTGTTGGCTGATAAATATGACTCGTGGTACGAAAGTGCCAAAGGCCGAATGTACGACCGCTTGGAAAAGAAAGCGATCAGCCGCTACCTCCCACTAAGGGTTAGAGGTAAGAAATTACTGGAAGTTGGCTGCGGTACCGTGCATTGGAGCCACTTTTTCAGTGAGTATGGTTTTGATGTTACAGGTGTTGATATTTCTGAGCGGATGATAAACATAGCTCGAGCGAAAAACATTCCAAACAGCTCGTTTCAGATAGCTGATGGACATTCTTTACCGTTTGAAGATAGCAGTTTCGACGTTACAGCAGCCATTACAACATTGGAATTCGTTCGTGATGCCGAGGGTGTGCTACGAGAGATGGTACGCTGCACTCGCAAGCCGTCAGGACAGTTACTTATAGGAGTATTGAATGCACTATCACGATTAAATCGCAACAGGCAGCAAAATCCTGAATCGCTATATTCAAAAGCCAGGTTGTTTACTATAGGACAAACAAAAAAGCTTTTAGAGCCATATGGTCAAACGTATATAGCTACAGCTGGATTGGTTCCCAAGCAGAAGTGGTTTTTACCATTATCCCCGCTTGCTAACACAGTTGGCCGTTTGCTTCATATCCCATATGGAGCTTTTATTGCAGCAGAGGTGAGATTATGAAGGTCCAGGCAGAAATAAGCTTATATCCATTGCGCGAAGATGAACTAACCAAACCAATTCAGCAATTTGTCCAGGTTTTAGAGAGTAACAAATTAAAGGTCGAACTCGGGCCGATGAGCAGCCTTGTTACAGGAGACAGCCGGGTTGTCTTCGAAAGCTTGCAAAAGGCCTTCGAGAGAATTGCTGAAAAATATCAGGTAGTAGTGAGTACGAAGATTTCCAATGCATGCCCCGAAGTTAATCAAGGCAAATAGATTTTTTGAAGGAACGGAGATTAACTATGACGAAAGAAGGTAGCACTTTTCAGATTGACGAAAACAAGCGAGAGCAAATGCAGGCTGAACAGGAGCAGATTCGGCAAAGAATAAAGCAGATAAAGCACCAGATACTTATACTCAGCGGCAAGGGAGGCGTTGGCAAAAGCACGGTGGCGGTAAACCTTGCGGTTTCACTCGCGCTTGCTGGCAAGAAAGTAGGGCTTCTTGATATCGACATACATGGTCCAAGTATCCCGAAGATTCTAAATCTTGAAGGAAAAGCTATCCAGGCGGCAGGAGATGTGATTTTGCCCGTTGAAACGTTGGAAAATCTCAAAGTTATGTCCATAGGTTTTCTGTTGCGAGGAAGCAGCGACGCTGTGATATGGAGAGGCCCTATGAAATATCAGATGATTAAACAATTCCTCAAGGATGTTCAATGGGGTAACCTGGACTTTCTGATCGTTGACTCACCACCCGGCACGGGTGATGAGCCTCTGTCTGTGGTTCAGCTTCTGGAAAATGCCGACGGTGCAATTATAGTTACGACCCCTCAAGAAGTGGCACTGTCTGACGTTCGCAAATGCATCACCTTTTGTCACAATCTAAGACTACCTATTCTCGGCGTATTGGAAAATATGAGCGGTTTTGTCTGTCCGAAGTGCGGCCAGAAAACTGATGTATTCAAATCCGGCGGTGGTGAAATTATGGCTAACGAAATGCACGTACGTTTCTTGGGCCGGATTCCCATAGATCCGCAAATCGTACAAGCCTGCGACTCCGGCAGACCATTTGTATATCACTACAACCAAAGTCGAACGGCAAAGGCTTTCGAAAAAATATTGGATCCCGTTCTCGGACTTGACAGCAATGTTCAAGAATTAATCGAAGTGCAATCTTTACAAACAGGAGATAATAAAATGCGCATAGCAATTCCATTAGCGCAGGGCAAATTAAGCCTTCACTTCGGTCACTGTGACCAATTTGCAATTTTTGATATCGATGACAGTATCAAAAAAGTTATAAACAGAAAAGATGCCACACCTCCTGCCCATGTGCCTGGAGTGCTGCCGAAATGGTTGCATGAAAATAATGTTAGTGTCATTATTGCCGGTGGTATGGGCCAGCGAGCTCAGCAGTTGTTTACACAAAATGATATTAAAGTAGTTATTGGCGCATCATCTGGCACACCTGAAGAACTTGTATCCGCTTTTATGCAAGACACACTTGAAACAGGAGATAACATCTGTGACCACTGAGACTGCCGAGATAAATAAAAATAAACTAACGAATACACGTAATCGCCTGCACCCAAATTGCGTAGTATGCAGCCGGTCAAATGCGCGAGGTTTACAATTAAATTTCAGCTTATGTGAAAATGGCGGTGTTGCTGCAGATTTTGAGATTGACGAAACTCTCGAAGGTTATCCCGGAACACCTCATGGTGGAGTTATATCCTCTGTTTTTGATGGTGCTATGGGAAATTGCCTGTTTGCACAGGGCTGTACACCAGTGACTGCCCAGTTAAATATACGGTTTCGGCACCCTATTGCCATGCACAAGCCCGCAATGGTCAGTGCACGAATTGTTAGGTTTTCAAACTCTCTTTATGTATTAGAAGCTGAGATCATTCAAAATGGGCAGATCAAAGCTACTGCCGAAGGTAAATTTATTGACCATCCGAATTTAATGAATGAAAAAGATACTGTTTATGAAAGGGAGTAAACATATATGAGTAACGATCCACTAACACCGTATGGTAACAAACCAATGGTTACACCTATTGTCAACGCAGTCAATTACGAGTACAGTTCTTTCGAGGTACTCCGGCAAATCACAGACGGCCAAATAGATGGCTACACTTATCATAGAGACGACAATCCGACCGTCCGGGCGGTAGAGAAGAAAATAGCTGTATTGGAGGAAGCTGAAGATTGCATCATTTGCACCTCAGGAATGGCGGCCTGCACGATGATATATCTGACGTATCTCAGCGTCGGCGACCATTTGATTTTGTTTCACGATGTGTACGGTGCTCATTATAAGGTTTCGCTTATCCTGGAACGATTAGGTATCGACATCACCTGGCTCGATGCTCGCCAGGGCTACAAGATTGCGGAGCATATCAAACAAAATACCAGAATGATATTTTGCGAAAGCCCCAGCAATCCGTTATGCAAGGTTCTGGATATAGCCGAGCTGCGTAAAGTTGCTGATGAGGTAAATGCTCTTTTAGTAGTAGATAATACTTTTGCTACTCCGTACCATCAAAAGCCCCTTTTACTTGGTGCTGATATTGTAGTACATAGCGCCACTAAGGGATTAGGAGGACATAACGACCTTATGGCAGGTGCTATAGCCGGATCTAAAAAGCATTATGACAATCTATGGTTTACTCGCCAGGCTATTGGGACAACTTTGGACGCTTATTCAGGATCGCTGCTGGAACGAGGCCTTAAAACCTTCGAGCTTCGAGCGGAAAAGATGGCCGCAAATGCTGTGGCTATAGCGAAGTATTTATCCGGCCATCCAAAAGTTTCTCGGATTTACTACCCAGGTTTGAAGGAGGATCCCGGGCACTCAATTGCTGCTAAACAAATGCGTAATGGATTCGGTGGAGTCTTGGCATTTGATGTTGGCAGAAACCAGGAAGATGCTAAAAAGTTCATAAGCGAGCTTAAAGTTATATATCATGCTGTCAGTTTAGGGGCGACTGAGTCACTGGTTTGTATACCATACCTTACAACGCTTCTTTATATGCCGCCGGAACGTAGGACTGTTTTCGGGGTTAGTCCTAACACTGTTCGTCTCTCTGCAGGAATTGAGAAAACAGAGATAATTATAGAAGATTTAGAACAGGCATTGGACAAATTAGAAATCAAACCCAATGCAAAGACCAGGATTGATGTTGCACAAAAGAGCCCAAAAAAGAGAGGAAGTGACTATGCCGACGTACGAATATAAGTGCGAGGATTGTGGCAGCAAATTTGAAAAGTTCCAAAGCATGAAGGACAAACCCTTGGAGAAATGCCCAAAGTGTAACGGCAGGGTTCAGCGTTTGATCGGCACCGGAGCGGGTGTGATTTTTAAAGGTTCAGGTTTTTACGCAACTGATTATGCTAACAGCAAGGCTACAGCCTGCGGTCGGGACAAACCTTGCTGTGGCCGTGATACACCATGCGACAAAAGACCGTGTGAATCTTGATCAAGCACCTAAAAAGTTCCTAAATTGATGGAACGAATATGAGCGTTACAGAAAGTTATGCAAGACTACGGGAAGAAATTCCAGCAGATGTGGCCATAATTGTATCTGCTAAGGCAAAAACGACAGAAGAAGTAGAAGAGGCAATAAATGCCGGGGCTACAGATATTGGCCAAAATTACGTCCAGGAAGCAGGGCAAATGTACAGTGCTTTGCAGAAGAAAGCGGCTAAAGTCAGATGGCATATGATAGGCCATTTGCAAACGAACAAAATAAATAAGGCACTAAGAATTTTCGATGTAATTCAAACTGTTGACTCTCTGGAGGAAGCAGCAGCTATTGATAAAAGAGTAGAAAGTATGAGAAAAAGAATAGTTCCGGTTTTCATAGAGATTAATATCGGCAGCGAGGATTCCAAGGCTGGTATAAGACCAGATGAACACGAGCCATTCGAGGAGTACATTGAAAAGCTGATTACGGATATGTCGAAATTTGAGCATTTAAGAATTGAGGGTTTGATGACTATGGGGCCTCGCTTTGGGAATCCTGAAGACGCCAGACCATATTTTAGAAGGACAAGAAAGATATTTGAAAGAATTAAGAACCTCGGCTTACCAAATGTAGATGTGAAATATTTGTCTATGGGCATGACTAACTCATATAAAGTCGCCATAGAAGAAGGTTCCAATATGGTCAGAATCGGAACAGCGATATTTGGAGAAAGAGATTGCAGGTAAAAAAAATGGCAGAAGGCCTTTCCTTCAAAAATTATGCTATAGTTTCTTGCGGGACGCTTGCTCCGGAATTGAATTATCTGAGAAAGCAAGGTTTTTTAGATGCCAGTAAAATTGTTTATACAACACCTGGGCGGCACGAGATTTTTAAAGAACTTGAAAGCCAGTTGATACAAAAAATAAACATCGCCAAACAGCACTCTCGGAAAATCATAATAGTTTATGGCGGCAAATTCTGCTATGTCAACATCGATAATCCCTACAGAACTATGGATACGATGGTACAGGAACAGGGAGCAGGGGCGTCAATTTCCAGAATAAATGCAACTCATTGCATGGATATGTTAGCCAGTGAAAGCCAAAGAGAGCAAATATGCGGCGGACAGAAAGTCTGGTGGCTTACGCCGGGATGGATAATCTATCGAGACTATGTCTTTCAGGACTGGGACAAAGGCAAAGCCAACGAGAATTTCCCGCAACATACAGGGGGAGCTGTTTTGTTAGATGGTATCAACTTTTGGGACAAATATTGCGAGGAGCATCCTGAGAGAATCCTTGAATTCTCTGACTGGATGGGAATAGAAATTAGACCTCAAAAGATTAATTTAGACAGATTGAAAAATCTGCTTTTAGACTGTTTGGCCTGAAATGTGGACAGGGATATGGAACAATGGGAGAAACAACAAGGGGTAGCATTCTTAAGAGAAATTGGAATTAAACCCGGCCAAACAGTATTGGATTTCGGTTGCAGAGTAGGACATTATACAATTCCAGCGGCAAAAATCGTGGGAAACAACGGTATTGTCTATGCCATAGACACTGAAGAATATGCTTTAAAAGAATTAAACCAGAGAGCTAACGCTCATAAGCTAACAAATATAAAAATAATAAAGATTTCAGGCCGGACGAAGTTGCCGCCGGAAGGTGGAACTGTTGATGTAGTCCTATTCTATGATGTTTTACATTATTTTGGCAAAGACAGCAGGAAAAGCCTCTATCAGGAGGCTTTCCGTGTTTTAAAACAAGATGGTTTCCTTTCAGTTTATCCCAAGCATACTCTGGAAGATAATCCCTTAAGGGAATTCAGTAGTTTGAGCGTAAGTGACGTTAAACGGGAAATCGAAGATTCAAATTTTGCCTTTAAACATGAACATTGCGGCC
>Ga0315539_1002448_pt1 | contig 13380 bp, 10 predicted proteins | sample SalMarSW160150MG_FD_203097 | JGI IMG/M metagenome (GOLD analysis project Ga0315539, IMG submission 203097) | Salt marsh sediment microbial communities from the Plum Island Ecosystem LTER, Massachusetts, United States - Salt Marsh Sediment SW1601-150 ... | reverse complement strand
TATTGAATCAACATGAGGCTTTTTTAGCCATAGATTTTAATACTATCGGCCTACTGACCGGAATGATGGTTATGGTCTCTATAATCAAAAGGACCGGGCTATTCCAATATCTAGCGATTAAAATATCTAAGCTTGCTCGTGGGAATATCTTTTACCTCTTATTTTTTCTGAGTATTATTACCGGCATCCTATCCTCCATCCTGGATAATGTTACTACTATAATATTAATTGTCCCCATAACTTTAGCTATCTGTGAAAACTTAGAAATATCTCCTGTCCCTCTGGTACTATCAGAAATATTTGCTTCCAACATAGGCGGAACAGCAACCCTTATCGGTGACCCTCCTAACATAATAATCGGAAGTGCAGCCCATCTGTCTTTTATGGATTTTATTATAAATCTCGCACCCTTCGCCCTGATTCTATTAATTCTTTTGCCTTTCTTTGTCGGACTATTTTATAAAAAAGAAATGTCACAAAATGTAAAGGAAGCCTGGGTGAAAGTGGAAAAATTCGATGAAAAGAAAGCAATCGAAGACCCTATATTATTAAAAAAATCTTTATTGGTCTTTTTATTAACTATATCAGTCTTTATCTTCCATCATAATCTGGGTTTAGAAGCAGCTACTGTGGCTTTAGCAGGAGCAACTCTCTTGCTATTAATCAGCAATATAGACCCGGCGGAAACTTTCTTGGAAGTAGAGTGGTCTACTCTCTTCTTTTTTATCGGACTCTTCATCGTAATAGCAGGAGTGGAGAAAGTGGGAATTATTCAATGGCTGAGCAATAAAATCATCACTCTAACTAAAGGAAATCTTACCCTTACCACTCTGGCAGTTTTGTGGGTTTCGGGAATCACCTGTTCTTTTATTAATAATATTTCCTACACTATCTCTATGGTTCCGATAATTCATAATATCGGGGCAGCAACTGCCTTTAACCTCAACCCGGTCTGGTGGGCCTTATCCTTGGGTGCCTGTCTGGGAGGAAACGGAACTTTTATCGCAGCTGCTGCTAATTTAGTAGGAGTAAATATATTAAAAAGACAGGGTCGGATAATAACCTTCAAAGATTTTTTTAAAATCGGCCTTCCGATTATGTTAATATCTATTATTCTATCTTCTGTTTATCTCTTTTTAAGGTATTTATCGTAAAAAAGGGGACAGGTTATTTTTTTACCTATTCTTACTTTTAATATTTTATAAAAAGTAGCCTGTCCCCTTTTTTTATCTTTAATTTATTTCTTTTAATGTGCTAATAACATCAACCCCCAGCTTCACAAGCCTCTCATAACTATGATGTCCATTGGCAACCAGCAGACAATCGCACCCCATATGTTTTGAAACATCGTAATCATGGATAGTATCCCCTATCAAAAGCACATCTTGCGGGTTTAAATTTAACTTAGCTATCCACTTTTTTCCTCTTTCAACTTTACTTTCGGCATAGTGATTTTCTAAGCCTATTATACTATAAAAATACTTATCGATGCCATAATGTTTAATCTTCTCTATAAGGACATCTTCTTTTGAAGCAGATAAAATTGATTGAGATATTCCCTTATCTCTTATCTTTTTTAACACTTCTTCTACTTCATCAAATAATTTACACTCATTAAAACGTTGGTAATATTCGCTTATAAACTCATCGGTAAGCTCCTCAAATGATTCATCAGAAAAATCAAATCCCAGTTTTGAATAATATTTTGTTACCGGGAAATCAAAAATTTCCCTATACTTTTCCGAATCAATCTTTGGAAAGTTACGTTTCTTTAACATTTTATTCATTATGTCCACTACTAACCATACATCATTTATTAATGTTCCGTTCCAATCCCAAATAACATGCCTATACTTGCTTATTCTTTCTATCATTTATAACCTCACTTAATAAATATTGCAGCAATTAAAACTTCAATGTCCCGTCGGGCATATATTTCAACCTTCTTGACCTGTCCAAACATCCAGCAAACCCATCAAATCCCTCTGCCTTTATTTTCCATGTGAGAAATACATTATCACCATGCATATCCTTAATAACTCTTGCAGTATAGGTTTGTGTCTCCGTGCCAAGTAAAACTTCTTTGTTACTTATCGGAGTAAATTTGCCAAGAAGCGTTTTTGATTGATAATACAATGTTCCAGTCTGTGGTGTAAGAGGAATTATCTCCTTTTTGTGTTTCTCAGAATATGCGGTAGAGCTTGTAGTAAATAACAAATACCATCTCCCATTTTTGAAGTGAAGGTCGGGTACCTCCATTTCGTAAAAATTACCAGCATCTGTTGCAGGACTCATTACCTCCCAGCCTAGTAAATCTCTTGATTTTGCTCTTGCAATACATCCTCTTCCATTATAATCCCCATAATTAACTCTTGCACATATAAACGCATAATAGAATTTATCTTCCCTATTATATATTATAAATGGATCCCTCCAATTCTCTAACCCTTCATCTGATATATCAGCTTTTTCATACCAGTTTGGGTCCGCCTCTATTACCGGATTATTCTCGTATTTTTCCCAAACATATAGGTCCTCTGATATTGCAACTCCGATCCTCTGGATTTTTCCTGCCTCTCTTTTAGAACGTGAGGTATAAAACATGTAATATTTGTTATTTTTTTCGATTACTGACCCCGTCCAAATTGAAGTATCATCCCAGCTTCCTTCCGTGCCTGCCTTAAGTACAGTTCCATCTTCCTTCCATATTTCAAGATTCTTCGAAACTGCATGACCTACAGAAGCAACCGAATGTCTGACATCCGGATTTTGTATACTTCTTGGCGCCTGCAAATAATAGATGTGATAAAGGTCCTTTTTTTTCACTAACCAAAAATCCCACATATAACTATTCGCTGGTGAATAATACATTTTAATACTCCGTTCATCTCAAGTCCTAAGCTGATTTATCAACTTCTTATAGATTTAGTTGTATGATATCTATTATACTAACAGATTATCCCATATATTTTAAGACTTAAAATATAAATATAAAGAAAATTTTAGAAATTATTATTAATAGATATTTTGTTCATTATATGTTTCTTCCTATGTGGCCGCAGTAAATACTATGCGCTGTTATCCTTTAATGCCACTGGATGCTACTGAACGCAAAAACCATTTTTGGAATAATAAGAAGATAATCAGTGAAGGAATAGTGACCATAGAAGCAAAAGCAAAAATGTCTCCCCATACTTTTGGATCCTGGCTGAAGAATTGCTGAATTGCTACCGGTAATGGCCGATATTCATAACCACGAGTTACCATAAGAGGCCAGAGAAAATCACCCCAGCGAAAAAGAAATTGTAAAATGGCAACTGTAGCAAAAACCGGTTTTGATAAAGGAACAATAATTTTCCAATAAACCTGAAAAGGATTGGCTCCATCTATTTTTGCTGCTTCGTCCAGACTTTTAGGTAAACCAATAAAAAATTGATAAAAAAGGAAAATAGAAAAAGCATCAACAATGAAAGGTACGATTTGAACCTGATAACTGTCTAACCAGCCAATTCGATTTACCATTAACAATAAAGGTATAACCACTACCTCAGTAGGGATAATTATCAGAGCAATAATAAAAGAAAGGATAAGTCCCCTGCCTTTAAAACGTAGTCGGGCAAGAGCATAAGCAATCATGCTGTTCAACACAAGTCCGGTAAGCACTGTACTGCCTACAATAAAAACTGAATTAAACATAAAACGACCAAAAGGCATTTGCTTAAATACGTCAAAGTAATTTTTGAGTCCTAAGTCTCCATAAGGAATAAAGGCTGATATACTGCTCATATCTCTAATAATCTGGGTTTCATTGTTTTTAATAGAACTCACGAACATGAAAACTATGGGGAATAGAAAGAATAAAGCAACTACAATTAATAATAAATAATTAAGAGTTGTAGAAATGTTCTTAGAGAATTTGAAGGAAAATCTTTGAGAATTTTTAACCGCAACATCAACACTTGTCATCTTATATCACCGCCCTTTCTTCCTTTAAATAGACCCTTTGTATTAATGAAACAGCCAGCACAATTAGAAAAAACAGCACTCCAATGGCTGAAGCATAACCAACGCGAAGCATTTTAAAGCCTTCCTCGTATAAAAGCACAATGATAGTTTTGGTGGCTCCCTGGGGACCTCCTTTGGTCATGACCCAAACTTGGGTAAATAACTTGAACGCCAAAATAGTAGTAGAAATAATTACAAAAATTGTGGTATTACGTAATTGCGGAATGGTAATCTGCCAAAACTGTTGCCAGCTATTAGCTCCATCAACCCGTCCTGCCTCGTATAATTCATCAGGAATGCCTTGCAAACCAGCCAGATAAATGACCATTTGGAAACCCACTCCCTGCCAAACAGATAATATCATAATAGCCGGAAGAGCTGAGGCAGTGTCTTTTAGCCAATTATAGGGTCCTAATTTTCCAAAACTAATGAAACTTATCATCTGGTTAATCAATCCTTCTCCCGGATTGTACAAAAAATACCAGATAACAGACACCACCACCATGGTAGTAACTACCGGACTAAAATAAATAGTGCGAAACAGATTGATAAAGCGAAGTTTTTGATTAACTAAAACAGCTAATAAAAGGGCAAGAAAAGTTTGTAAAGGGACTACAACAACTGCGAAAACAAAAGTATTAAGTAATGCTTGGTGAAAGCTTGGGCTGCTAAATAATCTTAAAAAGTTCCGAAGGGCAATAAATTGGGTAGGTAAATTAGGATTGGATATTAATCTTTGGTCTGTAAAGGATACTACAAATGCTATAATAAAAGGGGTTACCAGAAAAAGTAGTAAAGAAAATAAGGGGAGAGCACAAAAAGACCAGGCCGCAAATGTTTCTCTTTTTTGTAATGAACTTCCATTCTTTTTAATTGATTTTGCATTTGAAATGGCAGATTCGTTTATCATTATTTATATAACCCTTTATTCATTTTTACTTTTTTTTCAATTATAATCTATTATCTTAATTTTCCCAAAATTCTTGTAAGTTATATTGCATTTAATTTTAAATTATCACATTAAGGTAATAAAAATAGTAAATTAATTGACAGGTTTACTAAACTATTATTTAAATAAATTAATAGGATCTCTAATGTAAATGTAGAAGTCTAAAGCTTCATGTGCCTGCACTTTTCAATTAATTAAAAAGTGCAGGCACATGGAAATATCTAATTTGTAATCGGATAACCTTGATTATCTTCAATGTCTTGATCAATTTTCTGGACGGCCTTATCTAACTCAGTCTTAACATCTGCACCACTAACTATATTTTGTACAGCCTCTGCAAATGCAGTAGTTATAGTTGGATAAGCCGGGGTTTCGGGTCTTGTAACCCCAACTCCGCCCTCCAGCTGTTCAACAAAAATTCTAAGTGGACCATTTGTTCCAAATAATTCTGACATAGCAAGGGCAGATTTACGAGCAGGGACAGCGCCATTAGCATTAGTCATGCGCAAGATCTGTCCCGGTTCAATGAGATATTCCAGGAATTTCCAGGCAGCATCCGGGTGTTTGGATTGAGAGGTTATCCCCCAATTCCAGGAACCTACCCCGGTAGCAGCCTTATCCCCAAATTTAGGTACAGGAAGAAGTACTAAATCTTCGCCCAATCCTTCATGGTGGGGAGCCCACATCCAATGGCCTACAAAAGATAGAGCAGCAATTTTTCTACCGTAGAAATCGTCATCACCTGCAGGTTGAAGCTTAGCATATCCTTTGCTGAATAAGCTTTGGAACCAAGTCATTGCTTCCACTGCCTCGGGACTATTAAGGAATCCATCTGCTGATTGGAAATCACTACGGTCAATTAAGTCAGCACCCCAACCCTGAACAATCGGTGAAAAACCATAAGTATACCATTCGCCTGCACCATAATTCATTTTAAAATCTATAACATATTCTACCTCATCTAGAGCCTGTAATTTTTCCAGAACTTCATTAAATTCTTCCAGAGTCCAGGCATCCTTAATACTAGTAGGAATACGTACTCCTGCCTTTTTTAAATAAGCTTTATTCGCCCAAATGGATAAACCGGAATCAAAAGTTCCCAAAGAATATAACTTTCCGCCAAAAGTACCCTGCGCAATAATAGTAGGCAAGAAGTCAGCTTTTAAATAATCGGATACATAATAATCCAAAGGAACCAAGTGTCCAGCCCAGGCATAATTGTAGAGAAAAGGACCATCGAAGTCCAGTAAATCAGGAAGGTCACCAGCTAAAGCGGCAGCGCTGATCTGCTCATTGAAAGACCCTTCAGGAAGCCTAACAGCTTTCACTATTACTTCATTCTGCATAGCATTAAAATCTTCTACCTGGGCATCAAGAACTTCTCGTTCCTCTCCCTTACCAGAATGAAACCAAACTTCAATAGTTACTGGTTCAGCCAAGGCTGTCAGTGTAAAACTGGTTAAAAGTAATACGGTTAATAAAATTAAAGTAAATAATGATAATTTTTTCATTTTTAAATATCCTCCTTTTAATTAATTTATCTTATTTTGATTCTTAATACCTTTCTATCTGTTATACTTATCACCTCCCTTCGGTGTGAATAATAAGCTTTTCGTAAAATTTCAGAAGCCTTTATTCAGCACTTTCTCGACAGGATTTTCTAATAATTAATTCAGCATTTAGGATATGATTTTCTTTTTGAGAATAATTTTTTATTTTATTTTGTATCTCTGCAATGAGTAATTCAGTGGCAAGTTTACCTATCTGATTTGTGGGTTGTCTGATAGCGGTAATTGACGGGGTGGCCAGTTTAAACCATTTGGAATCATCGAAGGATAAAATTCCCATATCTTTTGGTATTTCATATTGAAGTTCTCTAACCGCCCTGAGGACTTGATAACATATATTATCATTCCCACATAAAATAGAATCTATTTCTTTGTTTTGGTATAGCCAGCTCTTAATGATTTCCTTATTATCGCTGCCATTATATTGAATAAATTTTACACTTATCTTTTTTGAGGAATTATGTAGTTGAGCAGCCATTTTATAGCCCGATAGTCGCTGTTCCATGGTGTACACATTTGTCTGATATGAAACAAAGCCTACATTTGTATAGCCATGATCAAACAGATGGTTCATTGCTTTTTTGGTAATTTCCATATTATTGATACCAACAAAACCTGCAGAAAGTTCATATACTTTCCTATCAATTTGAATAGCCTTAATTTTATGAGGAATTATTGAATCATAAACGCGAGTAGAATTATTAATCGGTGCAAATATTACCCCTTCAACTCCATTTTGTATGAGTGTATTAATATGTAATTGCTCTTTTAACGGATCATCCTCAGAATCACACAAAATTACACTATACCCTTCACTATGTGCGGTTAGTTCAATTGCTTTAACTACTTCCGCAAAAAAGCTTTCTCTTATATCTGATATTATAACCCCGATTATACGAATTTTTTTCCCTCTTAATCCGCGGGCAAATATATTAGGAGCATAGTTAAGTTTTTCAATTGCTTCAAGAACCTTATTTTGTGTTTCTTTATCGACATGACGTGTTTTATTGATAACATGAGAAACAGTTGATATCGAAACCTGGGCATATTCTGCAACATCTTTCATGGTTGATTTTTTTGAATTTTCGGGTAAATCCATTATAAACCTCTTTTCTATAGAAATATTGCGCAAACGTTTTTACCAAATTTATTTTACCATTTTAAAATTTGCTTGTCAAATAAAAATTGATAAAAATTGATAAAATTTAAAAAGGGTGAGTTGATGGGTTGTTAAAGATACGGCATGGCGTGCTTTTAAGAAATTAGTAGTTAGGAAAGCTTTGTAAAATAAGCGTTTTAGAGAAGATTCGATTGAAAACAGAGGATAAAATCCAGCAGGAATCTAGCCCTTATTTGCACCAAAGAACCATCCCCTGGTGTATTGGTGCATTTTGACACTCTATTTATAAATCATGTCAAATAATTTATCTGCTGTATCCTGATCTAAATCTTTGAGAATTTTATATTCATCCAGGGCAGCATTTTTATCACCTTGAACTAGATAAATTATTCCCAGGCTATAGTGGGCATAAGTATAATCTGGCTGAATACGTATAACCTGTTTAAAGGATTCAATAGCTTCTTCATAATCCTTTAATTGGCGGTACGCCCATCCCAGGCCATAATGAAAATCTGCATCTTCCGGATTTTGTTTCACCGCCTCCTTAAAAGCATCAACGGCTTCCTGATATTTTTCCAGTTCTCCATAGGCCCAGCCTAAGTTATAATAAATATAAGTGTAATCAGGATTGATGCGAATCACTTCCTGGTAAGCCTCTATGGTTTTCTCATAATTCCCTTTTTTATTATAGAGCCACCCTAAATAGAAAAAAGCATCAGCATATTGGGGATTCTTTTGAGTTGCTTTTTTAAAGCTTTCGATAGCAGCGTCTTCATTATTTTTCATTTTCCGGTAAATCATGCCTATGGTGTAGTAAATTTCATCAGCAGAATCAGGTAGGAAATCTGCAGCTTTTTCCAGGTTTTCGACAGCCTCCGGATATTTTTCAAGCTTTTGGTAATTCATTCCTAAATGATAAAGTGCCTTGCCGTAATCCGGTTGGAAATGTACAGCTTTTTTCAAATTATCAATTGATTTTTGATATTCACCGATTTGCTCATAAGTAATTCCCAAACCATAATAAGTTTGAGCATCATCGGGGCCAAGCAGCAAAGCTTGCTGGAAGGCGGCAATAGACTCATTATATCTTTCAAATTTATTATACGCCAATCCCAATCCATAATGGGCGCTGGCAAAATCAGGCTTACTACGAATAGCTTGTTTAAAGGATTCCAATGCTTCCTTATTTTTTTGAATCTCCAGATAGGAAAGCCCTAATTCGTAATACGCTGAACTATAATCGGGTCTTAAATTAATAGCATTTTTATAGCAGGTTATTGCTTTTTTGAATTGATGAGTAATTCTAAATATTTTTCCCATCTGGTAATGAGCTTCTACATAATCTGGATCTATTTCGATAATCTGCTGAAAACAAGTAAGTGCTTCCTCGTATTGTTTTTCATTTTCTAATAAATCAACACCCTGAAAATACAGTTCTTCTATTGATTTATCCTGACCAAAATTAATAGTACTGACCAAAGTTAAAAAGATAATAATCAAGATCAAAGAAATAATGAGTGTATGTGGATTCTTCATTCCCTACCTCCTGCACATATTCCCTAATATTTTATATAAGACAGATTACCAACAGCCGATATATTTTTAATGGGATAATTCTTACGGCATTTTATTTATTATAATATACTCTAATTGTTTATACATTAATTATTTTAACATATTATAATTATAATTATTTTTATATTATAAAAATCGTAATTTACAACAATTAAAATAGATAATTTACTGTTTCATTATCAATATAACTGTCCCTTGATACCTTATTGTAAAATAAACATAAACAGGAATATATAACAAGAAAGCCTTATATTATAAGGCTTCTGAGAGTAGGGTGCAATAAAATCGATTGCATTCGTATTATTTTTACTTAAGCTATAGTTTTACACTCGAAAATTGCTCTTTTTTATCCAAAATTTCATCTCTCCAAATTCTGAAAATGGCTATTTATAAGGCTTTTGAAATTTTGGTAAGGTAAAAATAGGCCAAAAATGAGTTACTAAATTGCCAATTTTTCGAAAATTTAAGCCTCAAAAAAAGCACTTTCCGTACGTTTTTAGGGCATTCCTGAAGGCCTTTGGGGTCTAATCTTCTTCACATTTTGATCTTATTTATAGATAAAAATCTGTTTATCCCTTTTGCAGCAATTTTTGCATCTGCAATCGCAGTGACTGCATCCAAATTTAAATTAACAATATCACCACCAGCAAAAATTTTTGAAATCGAAGTCATACCATTTTCATCGACATTGACCTTTTTTCTCTTCGTGAACTCTAGTCTATCTTTGAGTTCATCCGGAAGAAATGAAAAATCAGCTCTCTGTCCGATTGCTTCGATTATCATATCACCTTTTAGAAGTTTTTCCATATCTTCAATAAATTTCGGAGAGAATCTTCCCTTCTCATCAAATACTGATTTTACTTTTTTGCATAGCAGTCCTTTAATATTTCCATCAGCATCAAGGATAACTTCTTTTGGTCCCCAAGCAGGATTAAATTCTATTCCTTCCTCTTGTGATTCTTTTATTTCTTCTTCAGATGCCGGTAATTCATTCCAATCTTCCAATGAAACTGTTTTAGTTATTACTTCTTCATCGGGATGCTGTATATGCTGAAGTCTTACAGCTTCTCGAGCAACATCCATTGCAACATTTCCACCACCAATGACAATAACTTCTTTTCCTACTTTTCTTTGCTCTCCTATCTTATTATTTTTCAGAAAATCAAGAGCAAGTTCACATTTTTCTGAATTTTTTACTCTTGTGGAAAAACTTACTGTGTTTCCTACTCCCATAAATACCGCATCATTATCATTCAATATTTTTTTAAATTTAATATCTTTTCCTACTTTAGTATTAAATTTGAATTTAACTCCGAGAGATTCTATATAATTAACATCTTTATCAATAGCTTCAAGAGGTAATCTGTAAGTTGGTGGACCTATTCTAACAGTTCCACCACCGCCAGGAAGCTCATCATACACAGTTACTTCATGACCTTGAAGTCGTAGAAAATATGCCAATGATAATCCACTTGGTCCTGCACCAATGATTCCAACTTTCTTTCCTGTAGGTTCCCCCGGGTATATCTCAAGTTCTTCTTTAAAATTCTTTATCTGATCAGCCGCATATCGTTTAAGCCACCTAATGGCAAGCGCCTCTCCTCTGATATGCAAAGAACAAGCATCTTCACAATGCTTCATACATATCCTTCCACAAATAGAAGGGATAGGATTATCCTCATATATCTTCTCTAGCGATTCTTTTGGTTTATCCTGGTAAATTGCATCAATATATTCTGATATTTTTAAATTTGCAGGACAGGCATCTTCACAAAGTTTACATTCCAAACAACGTTCAGCTTCCTTCATTGCCTGTTCTTTGTTATATCCGATAACCTGCTCAATAAATGAAAGTTTCCTTTCATCTGGCTCAATTTCAGGCATTTCCACTCTATCAGGTTCAAATAGAGCATAACGCATATCAGGTGAGAATCCATTATAATTTTCTTTACGATGGGTGAGACTTGCTTGAAATATCGAGTAATCTTTTTCGGATTTATAAGTTTCTTTATCAAGTTTTTCATCTTTCGGAATAAAGGTGAATGTATTAGTATCAAAATGGATATGAAAGAAATCTTTTGTAAGAGTTAGGGCCCCTGGAGGACAAATATCCACGCACAATCCACAGAAACAACATCTTCCATAATCAATCTGCGGTCTTTCATCTTTTATGCCTTTTTCAGGTTTTGCTTCCAACTGACTTATTTTCACCATCGTAATCGCTTTATTCGGACAGATATCAGCACAATTCCCGCACCCCGTACACTTTTCCCAATCATTTTTATGAAACCCTCTATATCTATCCGCAATCTCCTTTGTTTCAAAAGGATATCGTAATGTTTGCGGTTTATCAAACAGATATTTAATTGCTTTGAATGGATTTAAATAACTTGTTTTAGACATCTTTATTTATTATCCTCTCTATTTATTATTTGTTAAAATAATAAATAATCATTCTTATTCAGAATCATCTATCTATTTCTGGAGCAACAATGTATAAACTGATCATTATATTTCCCACATCAGAAATGCTCTCACCCACAAGTGCTTTTTCCAAAACTGTTAAACCATGATTATAGGATGGTGTATTAAAATGAACTCTATAAGGCTTATCTCCACCATCACTAACCATGTATAGCCCCAGTTCACCACGTGAAGATTCACACCTTACATATGCATCGCCTTCCGGAATATTCCACTTGAATGGATTTGGTGTTTTTGTATATACTTCACCCTTATCAGGCATTTTATCAATCAGCTTAAAAATCATATGGACGCTTTCAATCATTTCATCGCGTATAGTCAGAAGCCTAGAATAAGCATCTCCCCCTTCTCTTGTGGGAATATCAAAATCTACCTGATTATAAGCTGCGTAAGGCTCTATCTTCCTGATATCATATTTCATGCCGGTTGCTTTTAAAGCATGACCGACTGCTCCCATACTTTTAGCTTCCTCTCGAGATAATTTCCCGATTCCCTCTGCCCTTTTCTTAAACAAGCTGTTTTCAAAAAACGTTGCATTATAATCCGGTACTTTACTGCCAATTTTATGTAATGTTTTGATTACTTTTTCTTGAAACCCATCTGGAAAATCCCGCCTTACTCCCCCAGGGCGAATATAAATATGATAGACTCTGGCCCCGGTAAGTTCTTCGAATAAATCCAGTATTAGATCTCGATGATACATAGCCCATTGCGCTACTGTATCAAATCCAAGCATATTTGCATATGCCCACAATCCAAATAGATGTGAGCCAACACGTGCAAGTTCACAGAAAATGCTTCTAATATATTCCCCTCTTTCCGGCACTTCAATTCCTGCCAGCTTTTCCACACCCATTGAATAAACTAACTCCATGTGGTCAGGTTCCACTACATTTATTCTGCATACTAGCGGGAAATTTTGCATCCAGGTTCTACGTTCCATTAATTTTTCAAAGCCGCGATGTAAAAATCCGGGATTCGCATCAGCTTTAATTATTCTATCCCCTTCTACTTTTAACCTAATGCTAAAGTTTCCGACCATTCCAAGGTGTTGTGGTCCGAAATATAGTTCAAGTTCTCTCATTTCTTTTATTGCTTTTCCTTTCTTTTATGGTAGGAATTTGTCCATACTTGTTTTCTACATATTTATTAGTATCAAAATCTTTTCTAAAAGGAGGAATATCGTATTCCAGTTCAAGAAATAATGTCGTTAGTCTTGGATGCCCTTCAAATTCTATCCCAAACATTTCATGTAATTCCCGCTCATAAGGTTCAGCATTTTTAAAAATATCTATCACTGTGATAAATTTTGCTTCTTCCCGAGCAATCCTTGTCTTTATTACAATATTCCTTTTCTCTTTCTCCTGATATTCTTCATCATTTGCCATATAAGCAGAAAGAATATATATCAATTCAAACTCACCATCGTCTATCCAGTCATTACAGGAGACAAGAGCCAGATGGTCGTACCCTAAATTTTTAAGATAACTTAAAAGAGATAATACTGTTTCCTTTTTCGTGTTAATAAACATTCTGTTATCTTGACGGGTATAAATTTCAAGATCGTTAAAATTTGATAAAATATTTTTCTTTAGTTCTTCCATATAGATTAACTCTTTCTTTAAATTATAATTCTAAATTTTTTACTCATAATTTTCTCAATTAAATTTATATAAACA
>Ga0315539_1002445_pt1 | contig 13388 bp, 14 predicted proteins | sample SalMarSW160150MG_FD_203097 | JGI IMG/M metagenome (GOLD analysis project Ga0315539, IMG submission 203097) | Salt marsh sediment microbial communities from the Plum Island Ecosystem LTER, Massachusetts, United States - Salt Marsh Sediment SW1601-150 ... | reverse complement strand
CCCACTCCACGAATGCGAACGGTCCTGTCCCGATTGGATGGGTCTTCAGTGCTTCCATATCCGACCCTGCGGGGATGATCCCCGCTCCTTTGTTCGACGCTAGGTAACCAAGGAAGGGAGCCGCCTTACCTTCCGTTACGAAGCGCACGGTTAGGTCATTGAGAATCTCAATGCCTCTTAAGAACGAGAACGGGGCTGCATTCGGCGAGGCGATCGCCGGATCGAGCAGGCTGTCAAAGGTGTATTTGACGTCGTGCGCCGTGAACGGCTCACCGTTGTGGAAGGTGACGCCCGAGCGCAGGTAAAAGGTACACCGAGTACCACCCTCGATCTCCTCGATCTCGTAGCTTGTTGCAAGAAGCGGTGTCAATTCCCCCGCAGCTGTGTAGCGCAGTAACGGCTCCAGCACGTTATACATGATCAACTGATAAGTCTCCGCCGACGGGGTAAGAATCAGGTTCAATCCGAGCGGTTCTCCCTGCACCGCCACTCGCAGCGTGCCTCCGAGGCTCTGCGCATAGGTAAGCCCTCCGATTAAGATCCCGATAATGAAAAGCGTACTCCCGATCCACTTTGTTATCCGCATTCTCGCCTCCCCGGGTGAGCTATGGTATCGCACGTAAGATACAAAGGGAGCTTTCTGGTTTCAAGGGAAAAGCGATCAAACTGCGCCCCGCAATCTCGGGTCGAGCAGATCACGCAGCCCGTCTCCCAGCAGATTTAATCCCAGTACGGAGAACGCAATGGCCAGTCCGGGAAAGATCGCCAACCCAGGTGCCAATCTCATGAAGGTCTGGGCCTCACGCAGCATGCGCCCCCAGCTGGGGTAGGGGAGCTGGGTCCCCAGACCGAGGTAGCTCAAGGCGGCCTCCGCGAGGATGGCGACCGCGAACTGAATCGTCCCTTGAACGATGAGAGAGGAGAGGATGTTGGGCAGGATATGCCGCCAGGCGACCGTCCACCGTCGGCGCCCGAGACTGTAGGCGGCGAGGACGTACTCCTCTTCTCTGGCTCGCAGGACGCTCCCCCGTGCCAGTCGCGCAAAGATGGGAACATTGTGAATTCCGATGGCGATCATTGCGTTGATTATTCCCGGACCGAGGATCGCCACTAACAGGATCGCGTTTAAGATCGCCGGAAACGCATAGATCACGTCCATGGTCCGCATCACCGCTTCATCGACCCAGCCAGAGGAGAATGCTGCCCAGAGGCCGAGCAGCACCCCTAAACTCATTCCGATCCCTACCGCTACAACCCCAACCAGGATGGAGTTCTGCGTTCCCTGCATGATGCGGCTGAGGATGTCGCGCCCGTACTGATCGGTCCCCAACAGGTGGGCCGAGCTCGGCCTCTGCAAGCGATCCTCGATTGCCATCTTGATCGGGTCATAGGGGGTGTAGAGGAGACTGATACACGCGGTGAGGGCGATAAGCCCCACGATAACCGCACCGATGGTGAAACTCGCGTTTCGCCTTGGCAAACGTGCTCGCCTCGAATGCCTCGTGCGCGTCATCCTCTACTCCAACCGAATCCTCGGATCGAGCAGCACGTAAGCGGCATCGACCAACACGCTTAGCCCCACCACCAAGACGGTGATCAACAGGACCACATCCTGAACAACGGGAAGATCGCGGGCGCTGATCGCCTGATAGGCGAGTCGTCCCAACCCCGGCAGGTAGAAGACGTTTTCGATGATGATCGTCCCCCCGAGTAGCGAGGCAAACTGCAATCCTATCAACGTGACAATGGGAATAAGAGCGTTCCGAAGCGCGTGTTTATAGAGGACGATCCGCTCGACCAGTCCCTTGCCTCGTGCCGTGCGGATGTAGTCCTCTCCTAACACCTCAAGCAGGGTGGAGCGCGTCAGGCGTACGATCACGGCAGCGTGAATCACCCCCAGGGAGAAAGAGGGAAGGAATATCGATCGTAGCGCCCCCCAGACGCTCTTAGACCAAGGGATGAACCCGCCCGCGGGGAACCATCGTAGCTTAACCGAAAAGAGTAGCATCAACAGGATCCCCGCCCAAAAGGCAGGTACGGCCAGCCCAAACTGTGAGAAGGCCATCACCCCATAATCGCCGAAACGACTGCGATGCGTGGCAGCGAAGATTCCCAAAGGGATCCCCAGCAAAAGCGCAATGACGATCGCAAACAGCGCCAACGGTCCGGTGACCGCGAAGCGAGACGCGATCAGCTCGCCGATCGGCTCTCCGTAGCGGATCGATTCCCCCAACCTTCCGGTAAGAAGATTCTTAATCCATGTTGTGTACTGCACGTAAAGGGATTCATTGAGCCCGAGTCGTTCCCGCAATGCGGAAAGCGAGCTTGGATCAGCGTCGGTTCCGAGGATGATCTGTGCCGTATCACCCGGGAGCACCCGGATGGCAAGGAAGACCAACAAAGAGACCAGGACCAGGGCAGCAAGAAATCCGATAAACCGCCTCACCAGATACGCTACCATATATCCCCCTCTTTCACTGATCCTGCCGATTATACTCGCCTGCTTCCGAAACCACCCTACTTGATACGAGTTCTCCTTTCAGATATGTGGGCAACGCCAGCGGCGTTTACGTCAACGTGGGACTCCTTGAACCTCTTCGTGCGGCGTTGACCGGGACTGCAACGATCGCTCTAGGGATTTTGACCTTCAGCAAGGGGGTCGTACTGTGGGAAGCGGCCTTGTTCTAGTTGGCCCGTTTGCTGGGTGGGTGTCATCTTGTGGGGGGAGGCGATTGTCACCATCCTCTCCATTGAACATGGCTTCATCCCTGCAACCCTGAACTACGAGTATCCCGATCCCGACTGTGATCTAGATTACACTCCAAAATCGGTGAAGAGGAGGATCGATATAGTGCTCTCTAACTCGTTTCGCTCTGGCGGCCAGAACGCCGCGTTCCTCTTCAAGAAACCCGAATAGCAACAAAACCAACGATTCTTCGCTATCTGGCCTGCCTTTTTGTCTAACTGGCTAGGCAAGGAGTCTCTTTTCCTCGCAAGACGTCGCGACGTGATTCCTGCTCGTCTAATTGCAGACTGATAGGGTCAATCCAAGAGAATCATGGTATGCGTTCCCGGAATTCCAAGAACAGCTCCTTGACAAACAGTGCGCTTTCAGAGATATACCTGGAACTCCAGTAGTCCTATATTTGGCTGAGCCGTGTGCTTGTCCATATACTGTGGAAAGTTTGGGAGGTAAGCTAATTATGCGTGCAAGTAATCTGTGGTCTGTTGTCCTTTTGGTAATCTTAGCCTTCTGTGTCATTGCAATGGCTGGCCAGGCTGACCTGAGGGAAGTTACGGGAATGAGTGCTTATGATGGGGATACGATCTCTGTTGATTTCGATGGAGAAAAACAGGATGTGCGATATGTCTCAATCAATACCCCTGGATTTGGAAACAGCGATTGTTTTGCCGAGGAGGTCCAACAGTACAATGAGGAGCTTATCAAAAGGCAAGAGCTTTGGCTGGAGTTGAATCCGACCAAAAATGGCTGGGAAAAGGATCGAAACGGCAGGCTCTTGGGGCACGTCTTTCTCAGCCCTGACAGGACACAGACAAGCAGCGTTGAGGTGTGCTTGGCTACCAAAGGCTATGCTCGACTGGATGTGAGAGATCCTATTGATGCCGACATTGAGATTGGAGAGGATTTTGATGTGCGCTATACTCATTGGATCATCCCAGCTCAAATAGGAGCGGCGATGACCCGAGAAGGGTGGTGGGGAGAGTGTGATGATTATGTGGATTCAGATGTTATCATTGCAGCCATCAAACAATGGAGTCATGATGAAATAGTCTATATCATAAACCGCGGGGGTGTGCCTATCGATTTTGCTGCTGGGTGGAAGCTGTGGGATGAGGTAGGCAAAGAAGGCGGTGAGCGCAGCAAACATAGACTTGACTTCAGCGATGAAGTAGTTGGCAAATGCCTTGTGCCTCCTGGAGGGCTGCTCAGGGTTCATTCCGGCCGCGTTGTTAAAGACAGAGAAGGACAGCTTATAGTTTGTAACGAGCTGGAAATGGATTTCTACTGGAGAGGATACCGAATCTGGAATCAAGACAGTGATGAGAGTTATCTCTATAATCCGGATGGCAACTTAGTCTACCATTACTCCTATCCCCTTAGGTGGGAGTAGTGAGTAGATCCGTATTATGCTGCTGAATTGGAGTACATAAACCCCATCTCAGGCTGCTCCGTGAGGAATCACGGTATGCGTCCCCGCAATTTCATGGTATGCGTCCCCGGAATTCACATTAGGAGCTTATCGTTATCTTCTCGTTGATTTCCTTGCTCAGCATGATGGTGGAAATATCTCGAATGCTACCAATCACGATCTTCCGCACCCCACTGGGACCATTGTAGCAGACCAGTCTCCACTCCGACTGGTAGGCGAATCTCTTCAGCTTTCTGAACGGTCCGACGTCTCCAGTATGCTTGTCATCCACATATTCAACCAGGTCGGCTCTGCCATTGATGCCCTGGGTCTTCAGGTGTGAGGCTATTCTGTCTATGAACTGCTGCGGGTTCGGCACCACGAGCGCGTGATCCCCAAACCGTAGGTTCCTTTCATCCACAGGAAAGGTTCCTGCAGATGGACGCAATGCGTACATAGAGAAGATGTTCATTTTCTCCGGCCCAGGTCTCGAAAAGAAATACACCTATTGGCACCTAGTTGACTCCTACCGGGACAAAGGTAAGATCAAAGAGGTCGCCGTTTAGAAAACCGAGGCTGAGGTGCTATAGTTATCCCAAAGGTCGGCGAATTAAGTCATCGCAACCATCATGTCAAAGAATGCCCTTGTTACTCCAAGGCAGAGAGGCGGCGAGATGAAGGCGAAGGGGAATCTTGAGAATATTCTCTTTATGAAGGTCGGTCCTCATTCCGGCTTTGAGTTAGATGAGATAATCAAGATGAAAAAAGGGGAAGAAGAAGCTCACGGAAAGTTTTTCTGGGGCTACGCAGGGACCTTGTGTCATCCTTTCAAAGTAGTCAATTTTGTTAAACAATCCTTGAAATATGGAAAACGCCCAATGATGGTTATGGCCTATACTCCTTCTAAGTATTTTTCCTCAACAACAGGGAGAATAAAGGAGTACTCTATAGACAGAACAAGGTGGATTCCCTTACCTGAAGGGGTTGTGCTTATAGGGTGTAAATATGCGGTGATAGGCGAGGGGCTTCGGCAGACTCAAATCTTAATAGATTTGAATAGTTACGCAGTATGGAACGGGGGACAGGTCACATTGTGGGGTAACCCAGGTAGACTACTAGGGGACTATCTTAAGGGCCAAGTGAACAAGGCTCGTGCTGTCCTCCTGCCCAATTCTTCTAAATCACCGCGCTATACACAGATTTCATACATTGCCGAGATTGTTGAACCCTATTGTGTGTTTTTGAGATGATGAACAAGCGATTGAAAGTAAATTTGGAAATGGAGAGACCTAAGAAACGGGCCTTGATTACCGACCTGGATGGTACTTTATACAATTGGGCTGACTTTTTTGCTCCAAGTTTCCGAGCAATGATACACGTGCTCAATCGTATCACCGGCGTGGATGAAAACAGATTAATTGAGTCCTTTCGCCGGGTTTATTTAGAACATAAAACGGTCGAATACGCCTTTGCCATCCAAGAACTAGACATTTGGGAATCTCTTAAATGGTCACCTGAAGAGATAGAGAAGAAAGCTGTGAAACCAGCCTGGGGGGCTTTTAAACGGGTTCGCGGTAAAAACCTTCGCCTTTACCCGCACGTTAGAGAGATCTTAGAATGGGCGAAGAGTGAAGGACTAATTATAATTGCCTTCACAGATTCACCATTATATCAAGCAGAGATGCGTCTTAAATTCTTGCGGATTGATCGCTTTTTCGACGAATTGCTTTCGTGGTATGGCTATGGAGTTCCTCCCCACGCACCGAAAGAGGTGCTGGACAAGCACGCAGCAGGTCGGTACGTTTCTCGAATCTCCTCTAAGAGTTGGTTTGCCATGTCAGAAGCAAAACCTAATCCAGAAAAGTTCCTCTTATTGCTTCATAAGCATCAGTTGAGCCCTGACAATACCTATATGGTTGGAGATAGCCTCTGGAAGGATGTGGGCTTAGCGCAAAAGATAGATGCTCACGATATTTGGGCGAGGTATGGTAAAAATGTTCAAGAGAAAAATCTCGAGACCCTACGGCGGATAACTCCTTGGAGCGAGGAAGAAATCACTAAGAACAAAGAGGCACGGGATCGCATTAGACCGAGTTACACAATAGATGACTTTTCCGAGATAAAATCTATTATAGGTTCGCGATATTTGCTCTTACCCTTTTAACTGCCTCTAGAAACGCGGCTACCCGTTTGGGATCTTTTACTCCTGGCTGATCTGGATATTCTACACCTGTCTGGACATCTACCCCAAACGGATGTAGTACCCGGATACAGCTCACAACATTTTCTGGGGTTAATCCCCCTGCTATTAGAACGGGGGTGGAGGCAGCTAAAATCATCGCTTCCTGCAACAACGTGAAGGCAACCGTACGGCCGGTCCCTCCTCTGACGGAGCTATCTAGTAGCAGTAAGTCAACTGCGCCGCTAATTTGTTTTACTAGCTGGAGCGAGTCTTCGTTCTCCAACGCCACGACGCCAATTAGCCGGACGCCGCTGTATCCCTCTTTACTTAACTCATTTCGGAGAACTATAATGCTGCTCCTCGACCAGGATGCATGGAGCTGAACGTAAGGAGGATTGACCTGCTTTATCATTTCTATTACAGTGTGAATATTTGTTTGACGGGTCACTATTACGGCTTGGGTACCGCCATATCTTTTAGGCATCTCCCGAACGATTCTCCTGAAAGTTGGAAGCTCTTCTGGCTTAACTTGCCAGATTGCATGCAGGCCAATGAAATCAGCCCCTATCTGGGCAGCCAATTGGGCAGTAGGGAAATCCTTAATGCCACAGATCTTACAACGAACTCTACTGCTCATCGCTCTTAACCTCCAAAGTCGGCAGCTGAAAGGCGGAAATGCTCCCCATCCCAACTGAATAAGTGGACGTGTATTGAAAGCCACTTATATGCGCTATCTCTGCATCCATACCAGCTAACCTAACTTCTCTATAAACAATGTATGCGGCCAAGGCGAAAGGCTTGGGGCCAAAGGGCGAAATTAGGAAGAGTTTCTTATCGGGTTGGGGTCTTCGTTTGACAAAATTTTTCGCTATCTTGTTTAACGCATCCATTCCACCGAGAAAAGAAAAGCAATATTTAACAAAAGCACTATCATGCCGGGTTGCTAAGTGTAGCAATAGTTGATTCGCTCGCATAACTTTTAAGGTTTCTGTAAAACACTCCCCCTTCACCGACAAAAGGAGGTGAATTTTTATCTTTTTCCCACTTCGCGTGACGGCATCATATATCGCTGTAGAATTATAGCCCTCAAAACCTGGAATTATTACTGCTTCTATCTCATCCTTCTTGGCTAACGCAACGGAAAGTTCCTCTTTTGCGAAATATGCCATAGGTGCTCCCACTACCTGTGCATATTCGGTGCGAGAGTAGCTTCCGGCCTGCACGTAGACCGCGAAAACATCTTTAATTCTCCCACCTGCGTCTTTCCATAGTGAATAAATAGCTTCGAGCAGGACATACATCAAAGCTTTTGGTAAACATGATACATCTGCAACTATGTTAAAATACTTCTTCTCATATGCGTTCATCCGCTTCCGTATTTCACCCTTCAAGGTATCTAAGTTCAATGACGCGGGGTATTCAAACACGGCCCTTTCATATGTAAAGCCCCCAAGGAGCTTAGCATACGCTTGGGTAAAGTGATTACGCTTCAAACGTCCCAATACATCTATCTTATAGGTGCTAGATGTCAGCTCTATGATGAGAAACGCAATCTGATCTGGCCTTATGTTTAATTCTCGTACCAATTCAAGCGACCCCAATGAACGTTCTTCATAATTGATAAGTGTAATAAACAAAGTATTGCTTCTTTTGAGAACATCCGCTAGCTGTGTATCACTAAGCTCCATCATGATTTATCCCTCACTTAAGCTTTCTTAATAGTTTACCCCCCGACTGCTGTAAAACTTCTAAGAGTTCCTTATCCTTACTCTTCGTTTGCTTGTATCTCGAATGGAGCCGAGGAAAGGGAGGAATGTAGTCCAGTTTTTCATTTCGCCGCTCTTTTTCTTGAATAGTATCTACAGTAGGATACCAAAGAGGTGGGACGGAATTGCTTGGACAGTTTGGAGTGACAAGCCCAAGTCCCGAAGCCTTAAAACCGTACTGGAGATCATCTCCACTCAGCTTTTTGGTCGGCACCAGCTTAGGATCACTAGCAAGAAAGGTATTTTGAGCAAACCACTCACAGAATCTCAATATACCGACTCGCGTCTCTTTCCGGTTGAAGAGGTCACAGTTATCGGAGTTTATCTTGAACTCTGGACCAAGTCGGATAACCGGGACATAAATTACGTCCTCTAACTTGCTGCCTAGTTGGGTTGCAATGGTTGTTTCCCCATCTTCTGTGAGCACCTGGATCAAAATAACAAGGCGGGGAGAAGGAAAGTGCCCTTCTAATAAGCCGAATATCTTAAAGATCTTTTTAATCTCCGAAGAGAGCGAAGTGCCACTTAAGGCATAATCTGTGAGGAGAACCCAGAACTTTTTCTTGAAGCAGATCAGAAGCTCATCTCTTTGATCGCCTACTCGTTCTTCTGAAGAAGCTAGCCCACTTATTGCACTCAGAAGCGAACTCACGGTTGTCAAGTTGCGAGGGAATTGGTCTGTATCCAACCGTCCGCCAATGTTGCATTTTTGAATAAATCTATATCTAAGGTCAGCGGCGTCTGCTTCAAGTAGCAATCCATGGTCTACGATTTCTTCACTGGGAACTCCTAATCTCCGGGCGGCCTGGTTTAGGAGGTGGGGCCAACTGCTGTCCAGTAATTCCTGCGGCAGATAAATCACGTTGGCAAACAGCGCCCAGGCAGATTCATAATGTTCAGAGGGAATCGCACTTATTGCCCTTTCGCAACGCTCGAAATAGCGCATATCTTTATCGACGCGGTGGTGGTAAGGAGAAACACACTCGAGGTCTTGAATAAGCTGCAGTTTGGAAACAAGTTCTTCCTCTTCCACGAAACTAGGGTCTAAACCCAGCGTTCCCTGAGAGTTCTTCATAATCCCCTCCTTGGTTCATTTTATCATGAGCACCAACCTAAGACGACTGGTCCTTAACGACCGCAGGATCTCTCGTTCGCCGTCGTCCAATGAGAAGCCGAGCCTCTCGACCTGGGCGATGTTGTTGTCGGCGTCGTGTTTCTTGAACCTCTTGCTGGCAGGATTGATTAACTTGCACCCATAGTTCCGTTAGAACACACTGTGCGCTCTTCAAGACACAATCGCAAAGTTAAGCCATTTCTTAAGGACCTTAAAAAGACCGAGGGTCTAACCTTAATTGAGGATTACACAAAGGAGCAACACTATTATTCACGTTCCCACCGCTGCCTTGAAAGAAATAGGAGGTACTCTTTGATTTCACGTTCAAAGCGCCCTTGCAAATTGTCCTTCACGTCTTTCAGCTGTATCTTCAGTAACTCAATAAGGTATCTAATGATTGGAGCGAAGTACCGCTGATAGATCTCGTCCAAAATTTGCCCACTTACGTCCCCTTCTGCCGACGTATTTGCTTTAACGCCGCTCTTCGAAGATTCTGCTGTCTTCCTTAGTTCTTCAGCGCATTCCCTTAAAAATTCGGGTGGGAGAGCGAAGGAGATCTCTGAGATAAGCTCCTCGTAATCTGCGTGAAGAGAATGTTTTTTCTTCTCTCCTATAAGTGTTTCAACACCGTGTAAATACTGTAGGTGGGGTAAAAGATCGAGCAGGCAACGCTCTTTACCGTCTTTGGTGATAAGGTAAGGTCTTATGTAGGCCGTCAGTTTCGCAATTTTGGGCATTGATAAGTCGAGAATTAACCATTGGTGTTCTTTGAGATGAATATCGTCTGAGAGCTTTCTCAGTCCCTCCATATGCGCTTTATAGTCTATAATCTTAAATTCGAGAAGCTGCCGCCATTGTACGCGTCCAGACTCATCAAGGTCTAGATGGACTGAAATTTCAAAGGGAATGGGCTCATATAGTTTACGGGACCTAAGTCGCTCAACGATCGCTTGGGTGGAAGAAGGCCCTTGGGCAAACTCCTCGTAAAGCTCCTCGTCATTGAGTGTAGCTAGCTCTTCAGGTGTCCGCTTAACTGCGCGAGACACTATCTCATAAAGAGCTGTAACCATTGCTTCCTGGGTAGCCCTGTGGGTTTTTTGATAATAAACCTTCCGATAAGTTAAGTCTCTGGCTGTCAATAAATTCTCTATGGCAAGGGCTGCATCTACAGATACCCCAAGATTCCAGTTGCCAGAAGAGTTTTGATAAAGAACATAATTGTGGAGGACCTCCCAAACATCGACACCACTTGTGCCAATACCAGTATGGAGTGCATCACGTGGTAGATAATCTAGCTTGTCAACATCGTAATCGCTACTGATTATCTGACCAAGGAAAGACAGGTCGGGAAAATCAGGAGGGGGGAAGCCCACGGCAATCTTTGCAAGATTCTTTGGCTTTAATAGTTTATTATAAGCAGTTTCTTCTTCTCCTTCTTCATATCTCTCATATAGAGCTTCAAGAAACTGAGGGATGTCATTTTCAATCTCTCCCCTAATCAGTTTTTCCGCCATGCCCTCGTGCCCATAATCTCTAAATCCTGAATGCCGTGCGCAAAAAAGCTCGAAAGTATGACTTGTGGGGCCATGACCTATGTCATGGAATAATCCAGCTAGTTGAAGGGCAAGCCTAGGCACCTTGGAAAACAGTTCTTTATTGGCATGTTTCCGGGATAAGACATCAAACGCTTGGCCAGCGAGATAAGAGACACCTACTGAATGTTCGAACCTTGTGTGGGTTGCCCCAGCAAAGATCAAATCCAAGGTGGACAACTGTCTAACATGCCTTAATCGAGCCACAGGCTTACAGCTTAGGGCCTCTCTTATTTCAGGAGATAACGGGATATATCCATAAAGCGGATCGTAATAGAGTCCCCATCCGGTCCTAGGGATCTCTACATAGTTCCCTGGGTTCTTTGCCATCCGCCCCCCTTATAAGAAATAAGGGCCATCTCTAGTAAATAGAGACGGCCCTTTTCTTTGACGTCACCAGCTGAGAGCTTTCTTGCAGGTTTCAACAAGTTGTTCATCGCTCCAGCCGTTATAGCGAGCGAGAAAGTCTTTTACCGCTGTTACCGCCTTGCCAAACTCAGGATCCGTCTGATATTGTTTGGCCCATTCCTCACCTTTCTCGGTGATCTCGACGTAGTCATCAGGAGTTAGTAATACGTCTCCGGTCGCTGCAAACGAGTACAAATCTTCGCTTCCTTTCTCACTTCGGGGAAGACTGTGAAAGTAAAAAGCATAGTTGAAAGGTACGATCCTTCTCTGTTTTAGAAGGAAAGCGTAGGTTACAACCAAGTCTTCCCTTAGCTTTTGGCCAATCGCGTAGATGCTAAACAGTAATAGCCCGCCATTCGTGAACTGGTTCCAAAAGGCCAGCTTCGCAATGTCCACGTTCCCGCCTCCTTGTTAATGTTCTGTGACTATATTAGCATATAGTCTACTGCAGGGTCAAGAGGGGGAATCGAGAAGCTGTATCTCTCCTAGGTTCTCGGAACCAAACAACCACGCTGCCACACAAAACGCGAAACCCCACTTCATTTGCTAACCTCCTTTTTGTCTTTGCTTTAGACTTTCGGGATCCCCAACATCTCCAACTTGACAACCACACTTACTCCTCTCTATCACCTCCTCCTCATGTTTTATTATCACATTCACAGCGGGTAAGTCAAATTAACTGCCAAACTCTCAACAATGGAATGCGTCCCAGGAATCCTCCGAACCTCCTCCCTCAAGGCTAAGCGCGCTCTAGGATTCGCTGCACAGTGAGAGTAGCAGCCCTCAGCCTTTTCTCTTGATTCGCAAGTACGTCCATCGATGTGGCGTCTGAAACGAGTGTCCTCACAGGATGCATGATGATATTGCGCAGCTCGACTAGCCCACCAAGCTCAGCTTTCACCTTGCTTCGCGAATTCAAGCCGAGTTCGCGGTAAAGGGGCTCGTTCTTCTTGATGATTTCAACAAGTTCAGAGAGGTTCAGATACTCGATTGGCGCGATGCTGTTGTTCCTACGTGATTCACATTCCATCTTATCCAGTACTTTTTCCCGTGCCCGTTTCCTCAAGAGTTCAATCCATGAATTACCGGGCAATCTCAGCGCTACGAGACGTGCAAGCCCCATCTCTAGAGCGGAGAGCCACAGGTAGAAATAGGTCCTTGCGGGATGTTTATTGAGATCTGATCTGTGTATAAGCCCAACGACCTTCTCCCCGTCAGTCACCAAGTGCGCGGGCTGCGTGTGGAGAATCCGCACGGCCCTACTAATGCCATCTTCGATTCGCAGCTGCCCGCATTCCTCAAGAGGAACCACATAGTCAGACACAGTGGCTTCAGCCGGGGAACGCTGTAGCTGGTCAACATACACAAGTCCTGTGACGCGACCTTCGTCATCCACAACAGGAAGCTGGTCAAACCTCCCGCCGCTTGCCCTAGCGATGGCTTCATTGGCACGGTCTCTAGCCTGCGCTACAACAAACTCCCGAATAGGGGTCATGATCGACAGTAGTTTGATGTGGATTCTGGGTTGTATCAACTGATTTATGATCGCGACATGCAGAGTGGATGGGCTCATCGAAGCTTCCTCCTACCAATAGTCTTTGTCCGCATGATCATGGGGGACTTTTTGACCTCCTAGCTAGTGGTCTTGACTGCTTGCCCGTTTAAGGTTGAGGGAGAGGAGACGTTCGAGGATGTCATCGTCGGTGAGCTCGTGGGACCAGCCGTAGGCGTCGAGGACGGCGTCGTCGAGCTTCTTGTGGGCGAGGTCGAGCCAGGTGGGGCGCTCGTTGTACAAGTTGGTGAGCGTGCGCTTCTTGAGTACGGCATCGCTGGCGCCATCGGGATTGAAGGTTTTCAAGCCTGCCTGTGACCCCAAGCCCACCTCCATCTTTCCATCTCAATCAACATCAGTCTAAGAAACGAGAATGAATGGGGGAACAAGCCTTCGAAAGCGCCGTCAAAAGCCGGAGGTGTGTAGTTGGTGAAAGTCCAATGCAGGGAAGGGCTAGCGACCCACTCTGACCCCTCGGGGGATGTAGTAGCCGAAGAGGGACTTACTACACCCCCCGAGTCATGCGCTGGTGTCCGTAAGGGCACGGGCGAAGCGTTGACAGGGGTAGATGCAAGCCGGGTATACAGCCGTGAAATTGACCCTAATACTTCAGGGTGCCTCCG
>Ga0315539_1002442_pt1 | contig 13392 bp, 20 predicted proteins | sample SalMarSW160150MG_FD_203097 | JGI IMG/M metagenome (GOLD analysis project Ga0315539, IMG submission 203097) | Salt marsh sediment microbial communities from the Plum Island Ecosystem LTER, Massachusetts, United States - Salt Marsh Sediment SW1601-150 ... | reverse complement strand
TCTTTTCAAGTAGAAAACTCTGGGTAGTAGTTTCAGTAATTGTGTTGGCGCTTACGTTTTGGGCAATGATGATTGTTTAGATTAATTGAAAAGTATTTTTAGTTAAAGCATCTTTCAAATTAGTGGCAGGTGGTCGGAGGACATCGGGCTTAAGAGAAGTTCGCGGAACGAAAAGGTGCAAATTTGGGAGAGCAAGTGCAACGAGCGAACCGCTTAATGGCTGTTATACGAGGGTGAGGACGAAGTGAGAGTGCAATGTGGTTCGATCCGAAGGGACAGTTTTCAAAAATCTGTCTTCTAGGGCGAAGCCCAATTTATTATAAATTATTGAGGGAAGGAAGAAATCATACAAATCGTCATTTATCAGTAGTAAATAAACGAAAGATTTATATAGTAAGAATTTATCTTTATATTAATATGAAAAAGACATTAAAAGAAGCACTAATTGGTGCTGGAGCAACTTTAACTGTATATGTAAATGATACTCAAATTGTTCCAAAACTTACAGAAAGTGCCCCTCATTTAGTAAATGATGCAAGAAATTTAGATCATTTGTTAGCAGGAGTTGGAGCACCTTATATTATTGGATTATCTTCAAAACCAATTGAAAAATACTTAAAAATTCCTGCTCCAAATAAATTTCTTGCATATGCAACATGTGCTGTCTATTGGGAAACAAAACAAGCAGTTGAAAGGGGTAGTTTTCAATTTGACCAATTCGCGTGCGATATGGTTAGATTAGGTATTGCATATGCTGTTGATAAATTCTTATTAAAAGATAAATGATTTCTTCCTTCTTCCACTAATAAATAGGATTTTTGAAAATTGCGTATAACATCACGATTAAACAACCCGAAGGGCTCGAGCGGAGCGTTAGCGACCTTGAGTGTTTTTCCTAAGGAAAAACTGTAGAGTTTCAAATGTGCGCGTTAAATAGAATTAATTTCCTTTTCGTGTTGCTTAACAAATTTCCACGATTTTTTTAAGAAATCTGCAAAATCTTTTCTTTTATCATAAAAATCCTGCAAATAAGATAAAAGAGGTTTTCCATTCAATTTAAAACTTTCATATTCTTTGTAAGAATCAAATTTGTATTTGAAAACATTTTGAACCCGTTTGTCATTTAAAATAATCCCTGGCACCATTTCACTTAATTGCCAGACTAAATGAGGTGCATCAAACTCTTTTTCTTCGGTTTTTGGAAAGACCTTTTTCCATTTTTTAAAATATATGAAATGTAAAATTTCGTGAATAGCAACACTTTTCATATATTTTGATTTTTGTTTATAGAAAAGGTCGAATGTTCTTTGTTTGATGTACCTAGGACAAATAGGGTTTAAAGAAATTCTTGCAAAAATTTTCTTATCTTTATTAGACCAATCTTGTTCAACAACTTCCGAAAGAACAAACATAACCTCCTCATTAAGTTTGTTCCATTCTCTTTGGAAAATTTTTGCTTTTTTCTCTAATTCGATTCTTTCCTTTTTGAAAACTTCTAAGAAAAAACGATATTCAATTTCTTTTAGTTTTTTCTTATCTTTAATATTTTGAGATTTACTTTTTAGTTCAGGATAATTTTTGTAAATTGCGTTACTCCAATCCCAATCCCCTTTTGCAGGATTGAGAAAATGATTTATTAAAGAAAAGATTTCGTCTAAAGGTGCAACACTAAATTCAACTTTTGGGATATTCATACTTTATTGAAAAAGAAATTTGTTTATTAACTTATCGCACTGTCTCCCCCGCCCTTATAATTTGCTAAAATTGATCTCGCTTGCCACATCGCATTCTCAGAAATCAAAGATTTCTTCGGATCGTTGAACAGGCATTAACAGGTTAGAGGGTTGCACTCCCTCAACCCAAATTTCTTGCAGAATCCTCTAAATAGGAAAAGATGGCACCAACCAAGACTATAAAGTAATTTCAGGTAATTATTATATTTTCTTCTTTATTAGGTCAAGAGAAGTTTTATAATTTTAATAAACGAGTCCACCAATTTTACATAACAACTTTTAACCAAACTTTTACAAAAGTATTTAAAATAAATTCTCTCAGATTTTATTATGGAAGGCAACAAAAATTCTATTATACAAAATTATACAATTTATACACAAATTTCTCAAGCGTCAATTAAAAATATAAATAGTCCTTTAGGTTCTTCATGATAACTGACTATTTCACTCTTGCTTTTAAAAATTTAAAACACAGAGGTATTAGGTCTTGGCTCACGCTTCTTGGGATTTTTATAGGGATTGCTGCTGTTATCTCTCTAATTAGTTTAAGTAGTGGGTTAAAGGCGGCTGTAATCTCTCAGTTTGGCGTAAGTAATATGGAAGTAATCACAATTCAAGCAGGAGGGATAAGTGGAGTCGGACCCCCGGGAACAGGAGTCACAGAACCTTTAATCAAAGGGGACGCAGAAGCAATTGAAAAGTTGTCTAACATAGAAATCTCATTTGGAAGAATAATATCTTCAGGAAAAGTAGAATTCAACAACAGAATTAATTTTGTTTATCTGACTTCAGTCCCATTAGGGAATAACAGAAAATCTGTCTATGAAATCATTGATTTGGAAATAGAACAAGGAAGAATATTAAGAGAAGGGGATATTAACAAAGTAATTCTTGGTTACAATTTTTACAAAGATAAAGAAAAATTTGGAAAAACAATTTCCCTTGGAGACAAAATGCTCATACAAGATAAAAGATTTGAAGTTGTAGGAATTGCAGAAAAAAGAGGGAGTTTTATTCTTGACAACGCGATTGTAATGAATGAAGATTCTATGAGAGACTTGCTTAATTATGGAGATAAAATAGATATAATCCTCGCGAAAGTAAAAAACAAAGATTTAATGGAAAGAGCAAAAGAAGACATAGAAAAATTAATGCGACAGAGAAGGGAAGTAAAAAAAGGACAGGAAAACTTTGAAGTATCAACCCCAGATGCTATATTAAAAACAGCAAACCAGATTCTTGGAGGTGTGCAGGCATTTATTGTTATTATCGCTTCTATCTCCATTATCGTGGGAGCCATTGGAGTTGCAAATACTATGACAACCTCCGTGCTTGAAAGAAAAAAAGAAATAGGGATTATGAAATCTGTTGGAGCAAAAAACTCCCAGATATTCTTTCAATTCTTTGTAGAATCTGGTCTCCTGGGGCTTATAGGGGGATTCATAGGAATATTATTTGGGTTAATAATTGGATATATAGGGGTTATCATAATAAATACCTTTCTCGGTTCAGAAATAACACTAAACCTAAACCTTTTCTTAATTCTCGGAACACTTGCAGGAAGTTTTATCATAGGTTCCACTTCAGGGATTATCCCTGCAATGAATGCTGCAAAACAAAATCCTGTGGAGGCACTTAGAGGATGATAGGAAAAGAAAGCATCAAATATTCCTTAAGAAATCTGTCTCACAGAAAATCAAGAAGTTTCCTCACAATCTTTTCAATATTCATCGGGATAACAACTATCTTTATTTTTATAAGTTTTGGTCTTGGGCTTTATTTTTATGTTGAAGAAATGGTAGGGGGAACTTCAGCAGATAAAATAATTGTCCAAGGAAAATCGTTTTCTGTGCCAGGATTAGACCCTACATTTAAACTGAAAGATAAGGATTTAAGAGCTGTTGAAAGAGCAGGAGTAATTGAAGTAAGTGGGGTTTATATTAAAATCGTTGAAGCAGAATTCAATGATGAAAGAATATACGCCTTTCTGACAGGATACGAACCAAAAAGACCAATTGTTATGGAATTAATGAACATTAAAATTGAAGAAGGTCGCGAGTTAAATTCAGGAGATATTAACAAAGTAGCCTTAGGATATAATTATTTAATCGAAGACGCAATTTTCTCAAAACCTATGAAGCTCAATGACAAAATAAAAATCAATAGAAAAGAAATGCGTGTTGTAGGATTTTATGAATCATTAGGGAACCCTCAAGACGACTCAAATATTTATGTTATCAACGATGCTATTGATGAACTCTACCATGAACAGGAAAATTCTTATGGGTGGATTATAGCAAGAGTGAATATAAAAAACATAGATAGAACAATAGAAAATGTTGAAAGAAACTTGAGAAACGCAAGAGGGCAAGAAGAAGGAAAAGAAGATTTTTTCGTCCAATCTTTTCAAGATATGATTGATTCTTATATGGGCATTTTAAATATAATAATTGGTTTTATCGTTTTAATAGCACTAATTTCTGTCCTGGTTTCTACAATCAATACAGCAAATACAATGATAACCTCTGTACTCGAGAGAACAAAAGAAATCGGAGTTATCAAATCAATTGGCGCAAGAAACAGAGAAATATTCAGCATATTTCTTTTTGAATCAAGTTTCCTCGGTTTCATAGCAGGATTAATTGGAGTTATATTGGGGTGGGCTCTCTCAAGTATAGGAGGGGTAATATTAAATAATTTGGGGTGGGGATTTTTATCTCCAAGATTTCCATTACTTCTTTTCATTGGGTGTATTTTATTTGCCACAATCTCCGGTGCAATTTCTGGAATAATCCCTGCAATCAACGCATCAAAAACAAACATCGTAAACGCTCTTAGATATGAATAATCAAAAAAGTAAAAGATAACAGCACTATCTTACAAAAAAGACTGCACCCAGCCGTCCAAAGATTCCTAATAATTAAGTTGAATAGACATTAAGAGACTACGAAACCTTGAAGAATTTTCCCAAATTAATTTCTAAGCTCTCATTCCTTAAAGCTCCGCTAGAGCCCTTTGGGTTGTTTAAGCCAAATATTAAGTAGAATTATGATTACTTATTTATTAGCCCACCCAAATAGAAAAAATTTAAACTAAATCAGCATAAATCAATTTATGGTCAGAATAACCCTTTAATTCTCCCACTCCTTTTTTGTTCCAGCCCTTAACAAAAATATGGTCGCAATCTATCCAGAAAAACCATTTCATTATTGGGGTTAAACTGCAAGTTTTGTTTCTATCAGAAACTAACTGCAATTCAGGAAAATAATCTTTAATTTTTTCGTAACCTAAATTAAAGTCCCCAATCAAAATAACCTTACCCTTTAATTTTTTAATTTTTTCAGATATGAATTTTATTTGATCATAAAAATATTTTCTAGTTGAAAGGGCAAGATGAACATTAAAAACATAGGACTTTAATTTAGGGGTATAAATGGCCTCAAGTCCGCCGCCTCCCCCAAGTCTATTTTCCACCATCCAATTTCCTACATCTATTTGTTTGCATGGAAATTTTGAAGCAATTATTTCTATTACATGTATATCATGACGGCTTAATTTATGCCCCTTACCAAAATAGACCCATTTATATCCTATTTTGTTTAGCATTTTCCTGAATTGTTCGTGCTGTCCTTCTAAAACTTCACAAATCCCAATTATATCTGCATTTGATTTTTTGATTATTTCTATTGTTCTTTCTAAATTTATTCTCTTAAGAATTTGTTCGGGATTTGATTGAAAATGGACAGCCCAATGCCCTAGAAGATTGGAAACAAAACTTTTTCCATTTAGACCAAACATTTGATTATAGATTGCGACCCTCATATAATAAGGTTATTCTCATAGTTCTTAAAACTTTTTTCCCGTTCCCACTCTTAATTTTAGTCATCATAACTTTTGAAAAAAATTAAAAAATTCCCTTCTGGTTGTTTAAACCAAATGTTTAAGGTTCCTTTTCTTTCCTTTTCTTTCTTCTTCTTAAAAAAATATAAACTACAACAATAACTGCAAGAATAATTAAAACATAAATCCATATTGAAGTGCTTTTTTGTTGGGAAAATTTATCTTGAAAATAAGAAGAGTCAAAAGAAATTTCTTCTGCCAAAGTTCTTCTCACATTTATCTGGTCAGAATAATGTAAATTTAATTTTATCTTTCCATCATTCGGCTGTGCCTCAAAATTCACCGTCGTATATTCATTAGAATCCAAATCCCCAACAACTTCTATATTAGAACCCTTAACAACAACATTATCTTGTTTAGGGATTTCTACAGCCAAAGCTTCAATATCCGAACTGCCAACATTGAGAATTTGGAGGGTTAGCTCACTTGTCAGATAATCATAATCATAAACAAAAACCTCAAATAAAGTTCTAGTGTCCTGAATCTCTAAGTCAAAAGTTTTTGAAATTATTGAGTCTCCTTTATTCCGTAAATGAATCTCTATAGGATTTGTCCCATCAAGCGCATTCTCATCCACACGCACTTTATAAGGAACCATCAAGTTTGAATTAAAATCCCTCACATACTCTACCTTATTAAAAATTCTCAATCCAGACTCACTGGGGTCAAAAACTAAAGGATAATTCTCAGACAACTCTACAGTAATATCCCCGCACTTTGACATTGAAACATCACCCACCTGAAAAACAAGTTTCACATAATCTCCTGGAACCGCAGGGTAAGGATCTTGATTTAAAAGTGTTATATTTGGCGCACAGTAATCCCCCGAACTAACCAAAACAGAAAAAACCAAAACAGAAAAAATTATCCCTCCTTTCATAACCCTAAAAAGGATATAACCTTTTTAAATATTCCTAAAAAATAAACACAAAAATTTAAAAAGGAATTTTAATATAGGGTTATGAAAATGAAAAAATGTATTTATTGTTCTAAAAAAATGGAAGACAGCTCAGTTGTAGACATGTGTGAATATTGCATGTATCAAGTCTGGGGAGAGAAAATGACAAAAGCGATAGTTGAAGGAATAAAAAGAGAAAAAGAAAAAGGAAATTTGGAACTTGGGAAAGTTGGGTCTTCTCAATAATTCACTAAAAAACTAAATTATCTAATTTATACAAATTCTAAAAGGGATACTAAAAATTAATGTAAAAACATTTTTAAATAGACTTTTTCTTGTAAAAGAAGAATAAATCTGTCTAGTTAGCGACAGGGAGATATATATCTTAATTAAATGGCAAAAGGGAAAAAAATAAGAGAAAAAGGTAAGTTAAAACTTAGTGGTTACTTTAAAAAAATTGAAGAAGGGAATTATGTTGCGATTATAATTGAAGAGGGATCTAATTTCTCCTTCAAAAAAAGATTACAAGGAAAAAGTGGAATTGTTGTTGGAAGAAGAGGAAATTTTAAACTAATAAAAATCAAAGACGGAAACAAAGAAAAAATCTTGATAATCCATCCAGCACACATCAAAAAATTACAATGGCAATAAAAGAAGAAAAACCAATTACAATGGCGGAAGTTTTAGAATTAGTCAAAGACCCAGAAAGCTCAAAAGAAATTAAAGAATTCATCAAAAAATTTGACCCTTTAAAACTAAAAGATGCATTAAAAATGAAAGAAGAACTAAAAAGTCTTGATTTAATTAAGTTAAAAGAACACCATCTAATCAAAATAATTGACTTTAAACCCATAGATGCTTCTGAATTAAATAAAATACTCACTGAAACTTCTTTAGACGCCAACGAAGTTCGCAAGATTTTAGATGTGGTTAAAAAGTATTAAACAAGATGACAAAAGAAGAAAAAGCAATAATATTAGATTTCTTACCATATGGATATCCCCTAGACAAAAAAATGATGCCTTTAGCACAAGCTATCGGAACAAATCAATTTATACTACTACAATTAGTGCCTCGAAGAGGGATTAGATTTGAAGTAGGTGAAGAAATTTATATTGGAGAAGGAAAACGAGATAAAGTACAATATATTTTAGGAAGATGCCCAAGAGAAAAACTCACAGAAACCTCAAAAGGACAGTTAAAAGAATTTATTGAAAATTCAGTTAAAAAAAATGAAAGAAAGTATATTGATTTTTTTAACAAAGCACAATCTATAAATACCCGTCTTCACCAATTCGAACTATTGCCAGGTTTTGGAAAAAAACATATGCAGGCAATTCTGAGAGAAAGAGAAAATAAACCTTTCAGCTCTTTTGAAGATATAAAAAGAAGGATACATAGTATCCCAAACCCAGAGAAAACAATCATAAAAAGAATATATGAAGAATTAACAGAAATGAAAAGACAGAATTTATTCATAACATAATGGCAAAAGAAAACATACAAAAACAAGAAGAAAGAACACTAGTAAGAATATTAGGTAAAGATATTAGAGGAGACAAAAAAATATCCTCTGAACTTACAAAGATAAAAGGAATTTCATGGTCTTTTTCAAATTCAATATGCAGAACTCTTAAAATAGATCCTGACAAAAAAGCAAGTGAATTATCTTTAAAAGAGATAGAAAATTTTATGGGAAACCCAAAAGTTCCGGAATTTTTAAAAAACAGGCAAAAAGATTTCGACGACGGAACAAACAAACATTTAACTGGAGCAGACCTTAAACTGAGAAATGAATTTGATGTTAAAAGACTTAAAAAAATTCGTTCGTATAAAGGAAACAGGCACACTTTTGGCCAGCCAGTAAGAGGACAAAGAACTAAATCACACTTCAGAACAAACCGGAAAAAAACTGGTGCAGTTGGAGTAAAAAAGAAGAAATAATGGGAGACATAAAAAGAAAAAGAAAAAGGTTCAGTAAACCAAAAAAAATTTATGAACTTAAAAGAATAATCTCAGAAAACATACTCATAAAAAAATATGGTTTAAAAAATAAAAAAGAAATTTGGAAAGCAAAATCTTCAATTTCAAGATTTAGAAAAAGAGCGAAAAAACTAATTAGTGAAAATACTGAAAAGAAAGAAAAATTCTTTAAAAAACTAAATAAAATAGGATTTAAAACAGAAAATATTTCAGATGTTTTAGCATTAAATGAAGAAGACCTCCTTGAAAGAAGACTCCAAACATTTGTTTTTAAAAAGAAAATTGCAAACAGCCCAAAACAAGCAAGACAATTAATTGTTCATAAGAGGATATTGGTCAATGGAAATGTTGTAAACACACCATCTTTCCTAATCACAAAAAATCTTGAAGATAATATATTATTAAAACCTTTAAAAAAAATAATAAAAGGAGAAATCAAAAATGGAAAAAAATGAAGAAAACATAGGTATCTTGAATATTTACGCGAGTTTTAATAACACTATCGTTACTCTAACAGACCTTGCAGGAAACACTATTGGGAAATCTTCAGGAGGGATGATTACTAAACATGACCGTATGAAAGCAAACCCCACAATCGCTATGTTTATTGCAAAAAAAATCCAAGAAATGTGTAAAGATTATAAAATAAAAAATCTTTATGTAAGAATAAAAGGAGAAACTGGAGAAACAGGATTCGGACCAGGAGCACATGCGATTGCCAGAACACTCACAAAAGAAGGATTTAAAATTTTAAGTATAGGAGAAGTAACAAAACTCCCAAGAGGAGGCCCAAAAAAACCACATGGGAGAAGAGGAAGAAGAGTATAAATTTATAAATGAAAAAGAAAACAAATAAAGATGGAATTAATTAAAAAAAACCCAGAAGAAATAATTTTAACAACAAATATAAATATAAGCCTTGCAAACGCTATAAGAAGAAGTGTAAATGAAATCCCAATTCTCGCTATTGATGAAGTGAATATTTACAAGAATGATTCTGCACTTTATGACGAAATAATTGCACACAGATTAGGATTAATCCCTTTAAAAAATCAAAAGTTAAAAAAAGATTCAGATATCAAATTAAAACTAAAAATAAAAGGAAAAGATAAAGGAACTAAAATTCTGTCAAGAGAACTCGGAGAGCTTTCTGTTTATGAAAACATCCCTATTGTTTTATTAGAAGGAGGTCAGGAAATCGAACTTGTAGCAAAAGCAAGAACAGGAATTGGGGAAAAACATTCTAAATTCTCCCCAGGGTTAATATATTATAAACAAATACCAAAAATAAAAATTTCTAATGAAGGAGAAAAACATAACAAACTGGCAGAAATTTATCCAGAAATTTTTGAATATAGTGAAAAACTAAAAGTAAAAGACATACTTAAAAGAGATTTAGACGATGAGGATTTTAAAGATTACCCTGGTGTATCAATTGAATTTGGCGACGAACTGGCAATCTATATTGAATCATGGGGGCAGATAAAAGCAGAAGAAATTTTTATTGAATCCTGCAAAGCTTTGGAAAAAAATCTTTCAGAAATCCGAAAATCAATAAAGTAATGAAAAGGCACCTAAATTATTCGCGAAATACAACTACCGTTTGACTACTCCGATAATTTTTTATATGCTAATTTGCACTTAGTTTAGCGAGGAGATGCCGGAGTGGTCAAACGGGACGCGCTCAAGACGCGTTGGCTTATGTCTGCGGGGGTTCGAATCCTCCTCTCCTCATGTCTTATTAAGTAAGATAAAATAGAAGAATTCTAAGGAGAGAGAAAAGCTTGAAATTGATTGCCAAGGACCGAGCAATTCTCTTTAAATGAGAAAAAGAAAGATAAGATTGTCATAAGATATAAATTGAGAGTAGAACCCTCTTCTATGTAGAATCAACGAACGAAGTGAGACAACCTTGGATTTGGAATGAACTTAATTCGCGGACTCCTCGTTAGCAAAGTTTTATAAATACTTTAAAATACAAAACAATATCCTGCGAGCTCACGCGTTGAGTAGGAATCTTAGATTTCTACTTTATTAAAATGAAAAAGATAAATAAAACCAAAATAGAAAAAAGAATGACTCATAAAACGAACTCTACTTTAGTTGAAACAATAATAAAACTAAAAAAAACAAATCCTATCGTCGCAAAAGAATTAGCAAAACCAAAAAGAAGATGGCCGGCAATAAATCTAAAGGATATTGATATAATTGAAGGTAATGTTCTTGTAACTGGAAAAGTTTTAAGTGCAGGGGAACTAAGAAATAGAAAAAAAATTGTTGCATGGTCAATTTCTGAAAAAGCATTAAAAAAAATAAAAGAATCTAACTCAATTTTCATAACTATTACAGAAGAAATAGAAAAAAACCCTGAACTAAAAGGATATTACATTATAAGATAATGGAAAAAATAATTATTGACGGAGAAAATGCAGTTTTCGGAAGAATGGCAAGTTTTATCGCGAAAGAATTACTAAAAGGAAATTCTGTAGAATTAATTAACTCTGAAAAAGTTTTAATTTCAGGAGATAAAAAGAAATATATAAAAAAGATGAGAAAAAAACTCCAAATGGGGAGGGGATCATCAATGAAAGGACCAAAATATCCAAGAAGAGAAGACAGAATTCTAAAAAGGATGATTAGAGGAATGTTGCCATGGGACAAAACAAAAGGAAGAGAAGCATTCAAAAGATTAAAATGTTATATAAATAAAGAGAATCTAACAGGAGAAAATTTAAAGAATCTAAAAAAAATAGAATCTAAAAAACCTCTAAAATATTTCACTGTCAAAGAATTTGTAAAGGGATTAAAATGAAAAAAATGGTTGTTTCAGGGAAGAGAAAGACTGCAATAGCAAAAGCGACGATAGAAAGCGGAAACGGAAAATTAACTATTAACAAAAAAAAATTGTCCTCCTTCCCAAAATTACAACAATTAGAAATTAACGAACCTTTTATAATCGCGAAAGATATCCTAGGAAAACTTAACTTTGATATTTCTATAAATGTAAAGGGAGGAGGGTTCTCGTCTCAAATTGAAGCGTCAAGACTTGCACTAGCAAAAGCAATAATCAAATTCACAGAAAATGAAAACCTTAGAATGGATTACCTTGCTTACGATAGAAATTTGCTGGTGGCAGACACGAGAAGAAAAGAAACCTGCAAACCCGGCGACTCAAAAGCAAGAGCAATGAGACAAACAAGTTATAGATAATTCTATAGACAATAAGATTAAATAATATAAAAACTTTTAAACAAGATGAAAAGGATTATTTTAATCTCTTGTGTCGGCAAAAAACTAAACAAAAAAACAAAAGCTAAAGATTTATACACAAGTCCTCTTTTCAAATATAATTTAAAATATGCTTCCTCATTAAACCCTGATAAAATTTTCATTCTCTCTGCAAAATATGGACTAATAAATTTAAACGAAGAAATTGAACCTTATAATCTAACATTAAACAAAATGGCTCAAAGTGAAATAAAATCGTGGGCAGAAAAAGTTATTGAAAAATTAAAAAAAGTTTCAAATCTTCAAGAAGATGAATTTACATTCTTAGCAGGAGAAAAATATAGAAAATATATAATCCCAAATATCAATAATTATAAAACCCCATTAAAAGGTTTAGGAATTGGTAAACAATTAAAATATCTAAAAGAGAAGACAGCAAATGAGTAAAAAATGCAATAAATTACATCAATGGTTTAATGATTTGAAAAGATTAAAATTCCCTTTTAATGAAAAAGAGATACCCCTTAACGGAATATATATTCTATTTGAGAAAGGGGAATTTGCTCATAATACAGACAGGATTGTTCGCGTAGGAACACATACTGGCAACAACCAATTAAGATCCAGACTTAAACAACATTTCATCAAAGAGAACAAAGACAGAAGCATTTTTAGAAAAAATATCGGAAGATCCCTCTTGAATAAAGAAAAAAATCCTTTTCTTGAAAAATGGGAATTAGATTTAACACCTAAAAAATCAAAAGAGAAATACGGCGGTTCAATTAATTTTAATAAACAAAAGGAAGTTGAGAAAGCGGTTACTCAGTATATTCAAGATAACTTTAGTTTTATTGCAATCCCTGTTGATAACAAAGAAAAAAGACTTCAATTCGAATCTAAAATAATCTCTACTGTTTCTTTATGTGATAATTGCAAACCTTCTCAAAATTGGTTAGGGCATTTCTCCCCAAAAAATAAAATAAAAGAAAGTGGATTGTGGCTTGTTAATGAATTGTATAAACAAAAGATTTCTAATGAAGAGTTAAAAGAATTAATCTCTATAACACAAAGCAAAAATCTAAAAGTTTAAAAAAGAAAATAAATATAAATGAAGATAAATTAAGGTAATACAATAGTTCAATAAAACTAAAGACTGAAATTAATCTTTTATCTTATCAAGAATTTTTTGAAATGGGATATGGTCTTTATATTTTTCTCTTGTTCTACTAAGTAGTTCTTCCCCTATTTCAACTTTTGTTTCATCCTCTGGATATATATATCTGCCATTTAAAGGATGATTTTTACCTAAATCTTCAAATCTAATATATATTTTTGGTTTAAATTTATCATCTTTATCAGTTTCAGCAAAGATTACATACTCTCCCCTATCTTCCACTAAATATTCCCATCCAGATTCTTCAGCGTTATAAATAAATACATATCCTTTTCCCACATCATAATTAGAAACTATAACTGTCTTTCCATGTTGCTTGACATTGGTTTTAAGTTCACCATAAAGTGCTAAAGCAGACACAACAATAAGAGCCAGACATCCTAACCTAGCCTTCTCCCTCAAACTTTTTTTATGCTCTTTAATATAATCCTTTAATTTTGACATTTTAATTCTCCTTACAAATAGGATAAATTAGT
>Ga0315539_1002439_pt1 | contig 13397 bp, 11 predicted proteins | sample SalMarSW160150MG_FD_203097 | JGI IMG/M metagenome (GOLD analysis project Ga0315539, IMG submission 203097) | Salt marsh sediment microbial communities from the Plum Island Ecosystem LTER, Massachusetts, United States - Salt Marsh Sediment SW1601-150 ... | reverse complement strand
GATAGTTCTCAAAGGCCCCGGGCTTGCGGACTGGGCAAATGCATCCGGATGGGTGGCCCAGTCATGGACGGCCTTGCATTGACTCGGCAGAGAGCCGGATTTTAGATACTTGCGGGCGGTTTTAGCACTCATACCAGCCTTGTCTGCGAGCTGATAGAGGTATTTGACTTTGTTTTTCATTGCGAACAATCTCCTTACCTGTGAGTCGGTAACCATCTGAAATCTCCTGATTTATGGAAATCCAGATAGCTTATTGTTTCCGACTAATATCCGGAACTTTTAACTGTCACCGGAAGGTAAGAATGATTGTCGCTGATCAGTTGGACCGATTTTTCTTCAAACTGCCTGTGCCCTACAGTAATCGTGAGGAACTTCGTACTATTATTGACCGGACTACTACAGGCCGGGAGCCCCAGGCCGAACTTGTGACCGGTACCGAGGGGATAATCCAGGCGCAGGAGTTGGTCAGGCATGTTGTTATTGCTGAGCACGTGCAGGATTATGCCATTCGTCTGGTACTGGCTACACATCCCAATGGAGAATTTGCACCGGAGGTAACCAGCCGTTTTGTTCGTTTCGGCTCCTCGCCTCGCGGTGTTCAAGCCCTGGTTCTGGCGGGCAAGGTTCGCGCAATGCTCGACGAACGTTATCACGTTAGTTTCAGTGACATTGCGGCCTCAGTGCTGCCGGCTATGCGTCATCGTATTCTACTGAACTTCGAAGGTCAGGCTGAAGGAATAAGAACCGATGATGTGCTTGAACAAATACTGGAAAGTACTCCTAAAACCATGGAGCAAAAACTTGATGTACCATAAGCATGGACCGTACTAAAATGACAAATTCACGAAAGCGACTGACGGATTTGCTCGACCCGAATTTTATGAATCGGCTGGATTCGCTTGATGTTATGAGCCGCAAGATTCTCCAGGGTAAGCTTCAGGGCGAACGGCGTTCCAAACGCCGCGGTCAGAGTGTGGAATTTGCCGACCATCGTCCTTACGTCGCAGGCGATGATTTGCGTTTTGTGGACTGGAATATTTATGGCCGATTAGAGCAATTGTTCCTCAAACTTTTCCTCGAAGAACAGGACCTTACAGTCCATATAGTAGCAGATGCCAGTGCCTCGATGACTTTGGGAGAGCCTTCGAAGGAACTTTTTATCAAGAAACTCATGGCTGCTCTTGGTTATGTGAGCTTGGTTAACAACAATCGAGTAACTATCAGCTTTTTTGCTGATGGCATAAAGGGTCAGTTGGCCAATATGCGTGGCCGTAACTACCTGCACAAGATGGCAGAATACCTTTTGACTACCGACTGCGAAGGGCTGTCGCATTTCGATAATGCGTGCCGGCAATTAGTTGCCGGGCGCATCGGCTCCGGTGTGATGATTGTACTAAGCGACTTTTTGTTTAAAGAGGGCTATGACTCCGGGCTGCGCCGACTGATTGGCAAACAGTACGACCTGTATGCTATCCAGGTGCTCTGTCGCCCAGAGCTTTCGCCCAGGTTTACCGGTGACTTGAAACTGCTTGATATTGAAGACGCCGACGCCGCAGAGATTACCATAAGTTCCGCACTGTTGAAGTACTATAAGCGAAACCTTACCGCCTATTGTAACGAATTAAAGGATTTCTGCGGGCATCGCGGGGCGGTTTATGTGCTTGCCAATTCGGCTGATTCAGTGGAGTCATTAGTGCTGAACTATCTGCGGCGAATTCGGCTGCTTCGTTAATGGGAGCAGACCAGTTTTTTTTACCGGGAGTGTGAATTTATGGAATGGCTGACACCTTTGACAGCTGTTTATGCCGCTGCGGTATCTGTGCCGCTGCTGTTGCTGCTGTATTTCCTCAAGCTTAAACGCCGCGAGCAGATTGTCTCGAGCACGCTGCTGTGGAAACGAGCTGTGCAGGACCTGCAGGTCAATGTTCCGTTTCAAAGGATAAGACACAACATCCTGCTGTTGTTGCAGTTACTGATGTTGCTGGCAATTTTGGTTGCTGTGGCGGGGCCGGTACTGTCGCTGCTCGCTGGTCCGGGCCGCCGATACGTATTGCTGATTGACAGGTCCGCAAGCATGAACGCTACCGATATCCAGCCGACCCGTCTGGATGCAGCCAAAGAACAGGCGAAAGTATTCGTTGAGTCGCTGCGCAGCAAGGCCTTCTTTTCCTTACGTGGTGACTGCGACCAGACAATGGTCATAGCTTTTGACAATCATGCCAAGGTAATGTGTAATTTTACCTCAGATAAGCGCCAATTGAACCTGGCTATAGAGGCGATAACACCGAGTGACGGCGACTCTTCTTTGGGCGAGGCGGTTGTAGTTGCCCGCGCCTTTGCTCAGTCGCCCGGTGTGGAGGCCGACTTCCTAAGCGCCGAAGAGCCGGCCCAGCTCGTACTATTCAGCGATGGGCAAATCCGCGATTTAGAGCAGATTGTGGTTAGTTCCGATGAATTGATCTTTCACTGCATAGGCGAATCCCGGGAGAATGTCGGCATAATCGCTATGCAGGCGCGAAGGTCCTACGAAAAACCCGATGAGATAAATGTTTTCGCCACGTTGGCTAATTACGGTGCTGAAGGAATAACCTGTGATGTCCAGATCAGTATAAACAATGATGTCCGTGCGCTAAGGTCGGTGACGGTTCCTCCACAAAAGACAGACAGCGGCTCGGATGTCGTCCAGCCCGGTAAGTTGGCAGTGAATTTTTCTTTATCGTACGCTGAGGCAGGGATACTTGAAGTAAGAAAGTTACAGGGTTCTCGCGAGGCGGGGTCCCAGCCGGATTCTTTACCTTGTGATGATGCCGCATGGGCCATTTTATCACCCCCTAAAAAGCTTTCGGTCCTGCTTGTTACTGCCGGCAACGTGGTGCTCGAATCGGCACTACAGTCTTGTCCGGTTGCTCGGCTTGAAGTTCATTCACCGGCTGAATTTGATGCGATGGACCATTCTGCTCTGAGTGTTGAGCAGCCTTATGATGTTATTGTGCTTGATAGCCATCTGCCCGCTCAACTGCCCAAGTGCCGGTACCTTATTTTTGGTCGTCCGCCGGATGATATCGATGTGTCAGTTCCTCAACAGCTCGAAAACCAGATTATGGTAGATTCGAGGCCGAAGCACCCGGTATTGGAATATGTCAATCTTACGAACTTATTCGCTGCGAAGTGTTATAAAATGACCTTGCCTCGTGATGCGGAAGTTCTCGCCGAGTTCAATGAGACACCGGCCCTGGCAATGGTGCGGCGAAACGGCAGTGTCTTTCTGCTCGCCGGGTTCGATATTCTTCAGACCAACTGGCCGTTTGAACCTGGCTTTGTTCTGTTCTGTTATAACGCTGCCAACTTTCTTGGTATGCAGGTTGGACGAAAGCAGGAGCTTAACCTGGAAGTTGGCCAGCCCATTATTGTTGAGGGTCTGAAGCCCGAAATTTCGGCTCGAATCAATGGGCCGGATTTTTCCGGTATGGAAATCAAATCCAATTCTTCTGGTTCCATCCGTTTCCCCGGCACCAGTCGGGTCGGCGTGTACAACTTAAGCGTACCGGCTGGAGCCATTAGACTTTTTGCCATCAATCTGCTTGATACACAGGAAAGCAATATCGAGCCCCTTCGGGAGATTGTCTTCGCAGGCCAGCCGGTGGAAGCTCAGGAGCGTGCCCTGAGTCGGGCAAATCTTCCGTTGTGGCCGTTTCTTGTGGGCCTGGCCTTAGTCCTTGCGTGCCTGGAATGGTTAATATATAATCCTAAAGTTAGAATTTAGTGCATAAGTTTCGTATGCGGCGAGGGTTACAAATGTTACGCGTTTCACTAATTATATTGGTTGTTCTTGCTTTGCCTGTTGTGGTTTCTGCCTCGTTGGACTCAGACTCACCTTTCAACGTTGATTTTTTCTTCGGGTGGGGTAATTACTATCGTCCTATGGAGTGGACGCCGGTGGAAATCGGCATCGCCAGCACACTTACCGAGCCCTTTGCCGGTTCTGTAACCATCTCCGCTCAACAGGACGGTTTGAATACCCTGGATATTGTTCATACCTTTGTCCTTAAGCCGGATGTTCCACTGCATCTGCCACTTGTGACGAAGCTGGCATTTACTGCTGATAAATGCGGTGTGAGACTCAGCGACGAGCCGGGCCGAACACGCTGGGATTATGACTTTAATCTTTGGAACCTTTCCACGAGAAATCGTTTACTGACGGTAGTTCATGAAAATGACTTGTTAATTGGGCTTGTCGGCCGCGGAAAATTCGGCCTGTTACGGCTATCTCAACAGTCCATCTGTCAATCTCAAAGGGGTCGGGGAAAGGTGTATCTCGGAGATAAGCTGCCACGAATGGTTCCCTGGGACTGGACCGGCTTTGTTTCTCTTGACCTGCTCATCCTCTATGACCCCGACTGGAACCTGTTTAATCAACACCAGTTGAATGCGATCGCTCAATGGGTCTCCAATGGAGGCAAGTTACTGCTTGTGCTTGGAAGTCATCCGCTGTCCGCCAAGAATCCCATTGTTCAGTTATTACCTTTTGAATTACAGAACGTGAAGCAAATTACTGTGCCCACGGAAACCTTCGAAAAATTTAGACTGATACCCGACGAGCCGGAAACTGTTACGTGCTGGCCACTGGTGTCCAAACCTGGGGCTCGCTTTTATGAAACAGAAACTTATAACGCCGGCGAATTTCTGTTCGGCACCGGATATACAGGCTTTGGTCGCGTGGGCGTATTAGCTTTTGACCCTTCCACCATGGCTTATAAACAAAGGGCAAATTCCACCAGGTTCTGGGTTGGCCGCATTACAGCAATTCTGGAAGATGCTCACACTGCGCCTGTTAGGATAGAACGGCCAATTCTACCACGTGACAACAGGGGGGGTAGGGTTAGTAGTCGCTCTGGACGTTCCGCAATGCCAATGCCACGTAGTGAGTATGAACGTTACGCAATGCCGTCGTCACGTAGTATTAGATTCGTGGAAAATGCCGAAAGTATCGTTGATAACTCTCGCAATCAACAGCCTCAACGTCGATACGAAGTTGGCCAGGCACAGGCTGCAAACAACGCGGTTATGGAATACCTTTACAATATTTCTGAAATGCGTCCTTTGAGTATCTGGTGGGTGATACTTTTGCTGATTACTCTGGCTGTTTTATTAGGACCTGTGGACTATAAAATGCTGAAGCGCAGAGGTCGTCTTCCTTTGACCTGGCTGACCTGCGCTTTCTGGATTATCCTGTTTACCGTTGGCGCCTATTACGGGGTTCAGGCCCTGCGCGGAGGTAAAATGCAGTTAAGGGTGGTTTCCGTTTTGGACGGAATCGAGAGTAGCAACCAAACCTAGTCCACTGATTATTGCGGTTTGTTTGCGCCTTACAGCGACGACTACGAGTTCAAAGGCTTGAAGGATAATCAATGGTGGTCCGGCATCGCTCCCACCCAGCAATCCATCTGGGCCTATAACCGGGAAGTCGGCGGTAGAAAAATTTGTTGTTTTCAGCACGATGGTGGAAACCTGCCATATTCTCTGCCCATCAATATATGGACCATCCAGTGCCTGTTTAATGAGTCACCCCTGGAGCAGTTGCCTTTCGATGCTCAGGTTGAGCGCAATGGTAATGAGGCCATCGTCAATATCGTTAATGACTCCGATGCTCCGATTCTAAACGGTTATGCTCTCTTCGGTAATGATAGTGGTATTAATTTTGGCTCGGTTCCGGCCCACGCCAGCAAACAGTTCCGCAGCCAGTTGCGTACCATGAGGCTTTGGGGCAATAATAACATAGAACGGTATCGCCAATATCGCTATCCCCAGCGTCGTCGTTCGGCCAACTTCAAAAATGAGGACGCATTTTTTGCTCAGGGATGCTTACAACGTACCCAGACCATCGGCGCTTATATTGCCCGCGGAGCAATGATGGTTTGTGTCCAGTACGATAAGGCTCCCGTATCGTTCGCCGTAAAGGACCGTTCATGCAGTTATGACCACATACAGTTTGCTCGGCTTGTTGTTTTTCCCCAGGAACAGAAAAAGGAAACTCCGAAATGATTGAAACCAAGAACCTTACTAAGAACTATGGTAATCTAACCGCCGTTGACGACCTGAATTTGACCATTCAGGACGGTGACATATTCGGTTTCATCGGCCCCAATGGTGCCGGGAAAACTACCACCATGCGTATTTTGGTTACGCTTCTGGAACCTACTCGAGGCAAAGCCTTCATCAATGGCCTGGACGTCAGAAGGCACGGCAAAAAGGTCCGCAGACTGGTTGGGTATATGCCTGATTTTATGGGCGTTTATGACGACCTCAAAGTTTTTGAGTACCTTGAGTTTTTCGCGGCGGCCTTTGGCATAGAACGCAAAAAGCGTAAGTCCATTGTCGAAGGTGTTCTTGAGCTGACCGACCTCCAATCTAAACGAAGTGTCACCGTTGACAGTCTTTCCCGAGGTATGCAGCAGCGTCTTGGACTTGCACGTGTTCTCATCCACGACCCCAAAGTGCTTATCCTGGATGAGCCCGCCAGTGGGCTTGACCCCCGTGCCCGAATCGAAATAAGAGAGCTGCTGCGTGAGCTCAAGCGCATGGGCAAGACCATTATGATATCAAGCCACATTTTGAGCGAGCTTGAGGAAATTTGCGACCACATCGGTATTATTGAACATGGCCGGCTGGTTTTCAGTGGCACGCTGGAAGAAATTCTCTCACAGCTTGGAATTCAAAGTAAAGTGCGTGTGAGAGTGGCCAATAATCAGAACAAAGCTGTTGAGTTGCTCACTGCTCTGCCCCAGATACGCCAGGTCCAGGTCTTCGGCGATTACATTGCTGTGACCTTCCGTGAAGGACAGGATGGTGACGGCATTATCGCTCGGACCCTTGTTAATGCGGATTTAGATATTGTCTCCATTCAGCCCGAACGGCTCAAACTTGATGACGCATTCCTGCAGTTAACCAAAGGTGTTGTTCACTAAAGTACACAAGGACGGGCGGGGCTGTTGCTACCGCAGATAATGAGCAGCTAAAGAAGCACTTATGACTACAGCATTACTTAGCTTCTTTTCAAAATTGTTCAACCCTGTCTGGCTGACCGGGCCGCTGCTCGATAAGGAGCTCCGCGTCTCCAGCCGCCGGAGGAGAAACTACGTTCTGCGGTTCGCCTACGTGCTCCTTTTAACCATCTTCGTTGTGATAGTCTGGCTCAGCGTGGTCAAATTTCAAGGAACTGCAGCGTACCAAAAATCCCGGATGGCGGTAGCCGACAAGACCATTATCACCACAATAGTTACGTTTCAGTTCATTGCCACTCAGTTGATAGCCGTTATTATGCTCAGCACTTCCATAAGCGACGAGGTTTACAATCGCACCCTCGGCTTACTGATGACCACGCCCATCAACAGCTTTCAGATCGTTATGGGAAAATTGTTCAGCAAGCTACTGCAGCTAATTCTTCTGCTGGCGATAAGCTTGCCGCTCCTGGCCATTGTTCGCATCTTCGGGGGTGTACCCTGGGATTACATCATCTCCAGCTTTTGCATAACACTCACGGCTGTCATCTTTGTCGGCTCGCTTAGCTTGTTCTTTTCAATATTTAGCCGAAGGGCCTACGTTGTTATTATTGTAACTATCCTGACACTCGGTGTGCTCTTTGCCCTGCTGCCTTTTTCAGCAGGCATGCTCTGGAACGCAATAACCGGGGACTGGCCGGGAAGAGCTCTCACAGCAGCAATCTTTTATCACAATCCCTTCGGCGTCCTGTTTTTCAAAACCGAGATGATGATGTCTCCGCGTATGGGCGGCGGTATGCCTTTCTTCTCTTGGCCTTTGCACTGCGGTATAATGTTGGCTGCTTCGGCTGTTGTATTATCTGCCTCTGTGATTAATGTCCGCAAAGTGGCGCTGCGCCAAGCGACCGGACAGTCAGATAGTTCTTTTCGCAAACGCCGCTCTTATACAAATGCAGCTGTGGGGGCGAGCAATCAGCAGGACTTCGCTGCTGTTCCAAGACGCGTTAAAGGTCCTTCGGTTCTCTGGAAAGAGCTAAGATTTCCGATGTTTGGACGACATAAAGCCGCTACCTTTATTGGTAACTTTGTTTGTCTAAGCCTCCTGTTTACAACTTATTGGCTTTGCGCCGAAAAACACTTATTGGATGACGAAGAAACTCATATACTATATGCTGTAATTTTTCTTGGACTCGGGATATTGGTCACCGTTGTTCTTGCATCCACCTGCATCACTTCCGAAAAGGAGTCTCGTTCCTGGCCGTTGTTACTGGCAACGACTCTGGATGATAGGGATATCCTGTTCGGTAAATTCGTCGGCACCCTGTGGCGCTGTTTTCCCATCTGGCTCTTCTTATTCGGCCATACCATCATCTTTAGTCTGGCAGGCTTCGTCCATCCCATCGCTATCATCCAAATAGGTATTTTGGTGGCTTGGGTTGTGGTATTTCTTTCCGGCACCGGCCTTTATTTCAGCTCTTGCTATAAACACACCACAACCGCAGTTATAATGAATTTCGCTTTGGCTGCCGTAATCTGGGGCATATTGCCTTTACTAATGGTGATAGTTGTCGGGATCACCCGTGAGGGTCGTGACTTCTTAGAGGTCTACATGAATACGAATCCCTTCGTCCACACCACCGTGATTATGGAGGCTTCTGTCAACAAACCGGGCAGTTATCGTTGGTTAAGTTTCGGTCGTCAGGCTGTTTTGGATGGTGTGGAATCAACGGCTTGGATGTTAGTCTGCATGGTGGGTTATATGCTGTTGGGTTTTCTTTTTGCCTGGCGCGCTGAGTTCCGATTCCGACAAAATATCTTTTAATTGTTCTTGAGACGAAGATTATGGCCCATGTTCTACTGGAAAATGTCAGCAAGATTTTTGACGGCAAAGTTGCCGCCGTCTCCGATTTCAATTTGGATATTGCCGATGGCGAGTTTATGGTAATTGTCGGGCCGAGCGGCTGTGGTAAAACCACAACTTTGCGAATGATAGCCGGACTGGAAAAAACTACCGCAGGGAATATTTATATCGGAGATAACCTGGTTAACGAAGTCCCTCCGAAAGACCGCGATGTGGCTATGGTGTTCCAGAATTACGCTTTGTATCCGCATATGACTGTCTATCAGAACATGGCATTCGCTCTCAAAATGCGAAATTTTCCTAATATAGAGACCAGGAAACGTGTGCAAGAGGTCGCCGTGCTGCTCGGCATCGAGCATTTATTGAATCGAAAACCCAGGGCCCTATCTGGGGGCCAGAGTCAGCGGGTTGCCGTCGGCAGAGCTATTGTACGCAATCCTAAGGCTTTCCTGTTTGATGAGCCTCTTAGCAACCTTGACGCCAAACAGCGGGTAACTACGCGGGTGGAGCTGAAGGCACTGCACAACAGGTTGCGGACTACTTCTGTTTACGTTACCCATGACCAGACGGAAGCTATGACCTTGGGCGATCGGATTTGTGTGATGCATAACGGTGTAAATCAACAGGTAGCCGACCCGGTGGGAGTATATGAGCGGCCGGTCAATAAATTTGTCGCTGGTTTTCTTGGTACGCCGGCTATGAACTTCTTTACGGGCTGCTTAAAATTTAAAAACGATACAGTTTCTTTCGTGATTGACAATGATACTATTATGTTACCGCAACGCTTTAGAACGGTGCTAAGTGATTATCACAATAAGGAAATGGTCCTGGGAGTGAGGCCGGAGAATTTCTCACACAATCAGTTTCATGGCCAGATTAATAATACTATCTCCGCAACTGTTAATGTAGTTGAGCCCATAGGAATCAGAGCAGATGTTTACATGACCAATCATGCCGGGAAGAAATTCGTTGCGGGTATTGGTCCTTACACTAAGCTCAAGGCAAACGATGCAGTGAAGATGTATATTGACCTGGAAAAGATTCACATCTTCGAGTCTGGAGAAACCGGCAAAAATATTACCATATCCGGCATTACATTAGCCTAACTGGACTAATGGTCTCAAAAACAAGTAGACAGACTGAGGATGCCGATGTGATGTTGCAGGTTGGGCCTAACTTGTTTCTGTAAAACGATCCCCGGCAGTCGCGGGTCGGGGTGGAGTCATGGCCGCCCGGGATGAGTGACGGAGCCATGGCCGAGCCTGGGGATTCGCCTATTCCTTTGCTCTGGGCTTACGGGGTAGCTCAACGACGGCGGTTTGCCGCTTCGAATCGTATAGAAGCAGGTTCGACACCCCCCTAATCCCCCTGGTGAGGGAAGATACGCACGCTTGGCTTGAGAGAGGAATCCTCCTGGCTCAGTGCATTTGTGTGGGCGGATTGAGGAATCCCTGATGCCGCAGCCAGGTGGCACACGCCTGCGTCCACGTGGAGCATGGATGGTCGCTCGGGCGGACGCCAAAGTCATGGGCGGCCGTCGCATAGATGTGCAGTTCCGCCGGGATGCTGGCTTTCTTCAGCGCAAGGTACATCAACACACTGTGCTCCGGCGGGCTGATGATATCGTCCCCACCGTGCGCGAGGAAGATCGGAGGCGTTCCGACTGGGATACGCAGGCCGGGAGCGATCTCATCTTTGTCCTTCACCTTCAGGTAGCCCGAATAGACTCCAATGGCGAAATCAGGCCGGCAACTGATTGTGTCCACGTCATCGATTAGCTCGTAAGTTCGCCGGTCGAAGCTCGTCGCCGTCGCAATCGCCAGATGGCCGCCGGCCGAGAAACCCACGATGCCGATTTGTTGCGGCTGGATGCCCCACTGGCTGGCTCTGCTCCGCAACAGGCTGACGGCCCGCTGCGCATCCTGGAGTGGGCGTCGGGCCGGCTCGCCCTGTGGCTCATCGGGCCGGCGCGGCACACGGTATTTGAGGATGATGCCGGTGACGCCAATAGAGTTCAACCAGGCGGCAACTTCCTCACCTTCCAGTTGCCAGTAGAGGTCCCAGTAGCCGCCCCCGGGGCAGATCAGCACCGCAGTCCCGGTGTCCTTCTCCTTCGCCGGCCGATAGATTGTGAGGGTCGGTTTGGTGACGTTGGTCACCAGCCTCGTTGGCTCGGTGACCTCGACCTGCTTGTGGTCCAGCTTCGGCGACATGCGAACCATTTCCTCGCCGATATTGCCGCTCTCTTCCGGAGCCCTGCCCGGCCAAACCTCGACGACCAGCGGCTTGTCAGCCCCAAACGTCGGCAAAGCCGCGCACATCGATATTACCAGAGAAACCATCAATGCGAATCGCATGATTGAACAATCCTCCTTTCTTTGCATTGCTCGAATCCTTCGGTGTTCGCTCTGTGCTATAACCGCAACCAGGTCATCGCGTTCTGCGAACGGATTTTTTCCTTGTCGGCCCCGCTCGCATCCAATACTTCCAGCTTCACCAATGCGGGGTCCGGATATTTGAAGGGCATTCCGGTCCCGAACATCACACGCTCGGCCCCCAGGTTCGTGATGAGCTGCCCAAGCTCGTTCGCCAGCACGGCACTCAAGCGGGACAGTTCTATGACATAATTGGGCGGCAGACCGTTGTCCTTCCGCCCGAGTGGGCACCTTGTGTAGCCGATGCCGTTCAGCAAGATAAAGCGTGCTTTGGGGTGAGCTTTCACCAACTCGACAATCTCCTCCAACGGCACGTCGGGGACGTTCAGCAGCCAGCTCCGCTGCCGGTTGTCCTCCACGCGGATGGGAATGGAGATGACTATGCCTCGCTCAGTCGCGGCGTTCACAAGCTCCCGGCAGCACGCGCTGGAGAGCTGATAGTTGTGCCACTTGGGATAGAGGCGCAGGCCCGCCATGCCGAACTCCTCATGGCAGATTTTCAGATCGTCCTGCCAACCGGCGTAGAACGGATTGATGACGGCAAATGGAATCAGCCGGTCACGATGACCACGGACCTCCTCCGCGACCTCCTCGTTGCCGGCCTGCGCGTTGCGGTAGGTGATGGCGCTGACGCTGGAGACGACCGCCTTGTCGATCCGTTTGGAGTCCATCAGCGCGAGCAGCGGGGCGGCTGTGTTGTGTCGCAGCCGGCGGAAGGCAAAATGGCCGAGATAAGCATTCACGTCGACGATCATGATTTCCGCCTCCGCAAGAGCCTCATCATGTTCCCGCTCAGGATCTTCTCCTTGTCCTGTGCGCTCAGGTTCGCCCCACGAATCTTGCCCACCCCTGCTGTCATGGACGAGTCACAGCCAAAGAGGAGCCGATCCACCCCTACTACTGCTGCGGCCAGCTCCACCGTGCCCTCATCCGTTACGCTGCCGCTGGTGTCGAGCAAGACGTTCGGCGCGTGGCGCAGGGCCTTGATCGTCCACTCCCAATCGCCCCCGCCGGAGATGTGCGCGCAGATGAGCATGGCCTCTGGGTAGCGCCGAGCCAGTTCAGCGAGGTGCCCGCCGTCGGACATACGCGGCTGGTCCTCCACGAAGTAGTGGGAGTGCGCCGCGTGTTGGAGGATCGGCACGCCCAGCTCAGTCGCCAGCTCCACGATGGGAAAGACCACCGGCTCCATGCAGGTGTATTCGTTGTAGAGCTTGATGCCGATAAACCCACGCTCTCCTACGCAGCGGTGGATTTCCTCCAACGCCTCTCGGCCGTAGCCGGGATTGACGTAGCAGTAGCCGAGCACCCGGCCGGGGAACCGGCGCATCCCGTCGGCCGTCCACCGGTTGCATTCCCGAAAACCGTCGGCGGTCGCCGGCCGGCGCGGTGTGAGGGTCGAGCAGCACAATTGGTCGATTCCCAGCTTGTCCGCCGCCTCAATGAGCTTACGGTCGTCCGCCTCCCATGTCGTGCGGCTCCGATGAGTCAAGTGTGCATGACAGTCGATGACCCTGCCTTTGCGGAGCGGGCCGCTTGGCGTACCAGGTATAGACTGCTCGACGGCCGTGCGTGCCGATGGCAGTGCCGCCATTCCTATCGCCACGGCCGTGGCGGCCGAACCCTTCAGGAGCGTTCGTCGCGAGACGCGCGGCTGAGGCGCCGACGGACCTGAGGTTATCTGGGGGATGGCCATACGTTTCTGCCTCCTGTCCATATATCGTATGTCGTATCTCGTATATCGCATCTCGTATGTCGACCGACGATGGACGATGGACGATTCGTCTCCCGTGCCTCGTCTCTCGTCCCTCGTACACGGTGCGGCACGGCCGCGCCTCGCCAGACGCTGCCGCCGAAGGTAGTAACGTAGATCAGACCGTCATCGGATGGTTCGAATGTCACTCGCTGGATGTTCGAGAAGGGCAGATCGTCGAACGCCTGCCACGTTTGACCGTTGTCCTGCGAGAGCCACAGACCTGCGCCGGGAGCTCCCTCAGTGAGTGTCATGTAAATCCATCCGTCGTGTTTTGGGTGGAAATAGCCACCGAAGGTCTGTCGGGCCTGGCGACCGAGGCGCTGCCAGGTTTGGCCGCCGTCCTGCGT
>Ga0315539_1002434_pt1 | contig 13413 bp, 11 predicted proteins | sample SalMarSW160150MG_FD_203097 | JGI IMG/M metagenome (GOLD analysis project Ga0315539, IMG submission 203097) | Salt marsh sediment microbial communities from the Plum Island Ecosystem LTER, Massachusetts, United States - Salt Marsh Sediment SW1601-150 ... | reverse complement strand
CGATAGATACCCTCTTCAATTCTGGAAAAGTCAAGGATTCCCGAGAAATCTCTAGTCTCAAGAGGCAGCATAACTTGTCCCTGACCGCTAAGTGTAGCCTCCAGGACAGTTGTGCCATCAGGCTTGCTAACTGTGGCTTTGCATTCGGGGGTGAAGTGAACATTTCCAACATTAGCGGATTTAGCTTGAATTATATACCTTGGGCCTTCCTCCACGGCAAGGCCAACTTTCATTATTTGTGCGGCGGACTTTGCCTTAATCTCTGTATTTTCAAGTAAGATAAGCGAGGTATTCTTGCCAGCGCTTTGCCCATCTGTATATGCCGAACGAAGAAGAAGAGTAGCATAATAGTTAGCATACATTTTCTCACTTTTCGGAAGCCTTGCCATAACGCGTATATTTCGATGCCTACCAGATATTAGGGTAAAATTATCCGGGATTACTTCCACCCACCTTGCACAACTGAGCTCTTCTCCTGTCAACTCACCTAAAGCAACACCTGGAAGAGATTCAGGAACCTCAACATCAACCGAGATATTTACGGTTTCTGCTGATAGATTCCAGACCTTTATTGCACTTGTGCGTGTGCCCTCCGGAACGGCTTTTATGGACAAGGTTGAAGGTTCTAAAATAAGCGAAGTATCAGCTATAACCTTGCTAATGGTAGGGTCGCCGACAAATTCTATCTCCTTTATAAGCGGCTTTATCGGTCGACCATCTACATATAATGTCCCCGTAAGTTTATATTTACCAGAGGGAAGACGCCGCTCAAGGTCACTCTTTAGATTTAATTCTATACCAGGGATAATGCCTACCTCAGGGAAGTCAGCCTGCGAAATCCTCTGCCAGTACTCCCCGGCTTGCCACATAACATTTATGTTTCCTTTCAAGCGAGAATAAGTCCCGCCCTTATTTACAATATTCATTGAAACTATGGTAGTGGCGGGATTTTCTTCGGATTGCTCAAAAAATTCCAGGTCAGCATCGCTAAGTTCAATTTTTTGCCTTACTGGCCGACCTTGAATTTCCAGCAATATGGGGATCAAGAAACGAATAACTATTCCTATTCTTATTCTGCCCTCTTTGGGTTCTGATGGTTTTGTCTGGGCAATAAGGGCGGCTGCATAAAAGCCGCGTGCACTTCTTGGTATACGCAAATTTATTTTTACGGGGACCATCTCTAATGGTTTAACCTCAACACTTTGGGCGCTCAGTTTTATCCATTTTAGACAGGAATGCAAATTGGAGGTATCTATGTTTGAACCTGACTCAATAATCCACCAGGCACCGGTTTTACCCTGGGTCAGCTCCATCAACTTCAAATCAAGAATTAGAGTTTCATTGGCTGTAGTGTTGCGAAGTTCAAGAATTTTTTCAACAGTTTGGCCGGCGCGAGACTGAAGCTCCATCTTCATCGGCTTTAGCATAAATCCCTGACCATATACAGGTGCTAAATAGATAAAAAAAATTGCAATAAAACAAAATATGAAAATGGAGCTAATTTGCTTCAATTAAAACTCCTTACTAAAAAAGGGAGCGAAAGGGCAGGCTTTGGCCTTCCCAAAATCAGTATCTGATATTAGGAGTCGCTGCGGGCCAACTTTTTTTAAATCGCCCAGTTCAACTCTAAAGCATCCGGCTCAAAGAGTCTAAGAAGCTTACCCTTTACAGGGTGGAGACAGTAAGGGTCAGTGTCGCTTGCTTGATGCCGGTTATCGGGGGAGAATAGAAAGGCACGTCCACCACTCTAACCCCGACGGCAAGGAACTGTTGGCCCGGGGTACTGCCGCTGACGATCCCGACCGGATCTACAGACCAGGTTCCGATAACGCCGACCTCTTCTACGATCTCCGCGGTGACCGTGCAGGCCACGTTGGATACGACCTTGGGCCAAAAACCTACACAGCCAGCCGTACAGCCGTCCGCAAGGGCAAGCGTGACCTCCGTAGGCATGTCACCTAAATACGCATAGGCTGCGATTGACAACTTGCAGTCGACTTTGGCACTGGCCATCTCCGCCGCCATCGCCAGTGGTGCCACGAAAACCAACACCATCAAAACCGCTAATCCAATTACAAATAACTTTTTCATTTTAAATTATCACTCCTTTCCTTTTTGACCCGTCGCCCGTAGGGACGGAAATAGCATTTTACTCTTGATGTTTTTTTATAAATCAAAAGGACACCAAGGCGCACATCTCATCTATTTTTTTACTTGCCTTTTACCCGCAGCGACCCCTATTCACTTTCTTTCCTTTTAAGTCTCAGGATTTTTAAGCCTTGGAATTTTTGAGTTTTAGGTCCTTCGACCACCTGCCCTCTATTTTCTTCTTTGGTTCTACTACCAATTATCAGATTCACTGAAAGTTATAATTATTTCTCCTGTGTATTTACCGGCATGATACTCCCATTTTATTTCATTTACTTCAATAATTACCTCTACATGAATGATTCCTGCTTCTTTATTCCAGAATACTTTCTTACAACTATATTTAGCTGGTATTTTTATCCTATCCTTTCCCTCTAACTCTAAAATAAACTCTTCTTCTTCAACGGGAGATACCCTAACTTTCTGCACATCTATTGCTTCAGAAAATTTGACTAGTAGTCTTCTTTTGGTTTCTACTGTATCTCCTGGCTTGACAGAACCCAAACTAATTTTAGGTGGTGCAATTAACAGTACTTGAGCTAAAGAAATATGGGATAGTGAAAGCACTAGTGCAGTCATTATCAGCCATAAGCCGAATTTCTCAAATCTACTAACTTTCAATTTTTTTTTAACTCTTCTTTCCAACTAGCGACCCCTTATTTTCAAAATTCTTCTCACCTAAAAACAAAAATATCGGTGGCTTTTGGCTGCTTCGTCGTTTTTTCTCCCTGAAAAGGCGTAGTAGGAGTGGCCTAAATAACCCTAGCGGTTTAAGAAAAAACAAAATATCACTTCACCTTTTTGGCGTTGAAAAACTCAGATTTAGATAACAAAATAAAAATTCTCAAGGATACTGCTGGGGTCAGAATTACCTCATTTAACAAAACATTCCACCAATGTTGTATTTAGAATAATTGGTCACGGGTAATGTTGAATTTTAGTCACTTATTTGAGTATATAGCAATTCTTATGCCTATTCTTCCGCATTCATTGTGGCTATCATCTAGCCTGAATTTAAGCAATATTCAAGCTATCAAAGACGATACCAAAATCAAAATTGTACTTCTTACGAATGCATTTTTTGCACCACATGCACCATAGGTTATGTACGAAACTATCTGTTCCTTTAAAGTCCATAAGGGGGAGAGGCTCATCTGGCCCCTTGGTGTACTTTTTGCACCACATGCACCATAGGCCGTATACGAAACTATCTGTCCCTTTAAAGTTCATAAGGAGGATAGGCTCTCATCCGGCCCCAAGGATAGCCTTTCATTGGTGTTGCTTGGATGGGATAAGGCAGGGGGAGATCAGAGGGGAGAATAAAGGGGTTAGCTCCTGGTGATACCAAATCTGTGAATCTTACGACGCAGGGTATTTCTGTGGATTCCCAACTTCTTGGCCGCTCGGGATTGATTCCCGTCAGCGAGCTGAAGTGCTTCCATGATTATCTCTTTTTCACTTTTATCGCAGGCTGGAGAAGAGGAGAAATTGTTTCGCCCAGGTTGGCGTAGGCGCAGGGGAAGATGCTCCGGCAAAATGGCATTTTCCTTGCTCAGGATGACCGCTCTTTCGATGACATTTTCCAGTTCCCGCACATTGCCCGGCCAGTCATATTGGGTAAGCAGGTTGAGAACTTCACCAGAGACTCTCTTTAGGTCTTTGCTGTTTGATTGATTAAATTTCATCAAGAGGTGGCTTACTAAAAGGGGAATGTCTTCTTTTCTTTCCCGCAGGGGAGGAAGAAGAAAAGAGATTACATCCAGACGATAGTACAAATCTTCTCTAAATGACCCGTCCATTATGGATTTTTCCAGGTCTTTATTAGTAGCGGCAATAAGGCGGAAATCTGTCTTTACTAAATCTGTGCCCCCCAATCTCTCGAAACTGTGTTCCTGAATGACTCTCAGTATTTTAGCTTGCATAGCCAAACTCATATCGCCAATTTCGTCCAGAAGGACGGTACCTCCCTCGGCTAATTCAAACTTTCCCGGTTTTCGGCTGGTAGCTTCAGTAAAAGCTCCCTTCTCGTATCCGAATAACTCACTCTCTAAAAGGGTTTCTGGTAGGGCAGCAGAGTTTATCACTATGAACGGTCTCTCCCTTCTCGCACTATTATAGTGAATGGCCCGCGATACCAATTCCTTCCCGGTTCCACTTTCTCCTCGCAGAAGAACGGTACAATCAGTCGGAGCAATCCTTTTAATCATCTCAAAAAGCTGGATCATCTTCTTGCTCTCACCTATCATGTGAGCAAACTGATATTTCCTTATCAGCTTCTCCAGGCGCTGCTGATTCTTCTGCTCCAGGCTCTGAATGTAAAGAGCTCTATCAAGAACAACTTTCATTTCCTCCAGGATCAAGGGTTTACAAAAATAATCACAAGCACCATTATCTATGGCTCTCAGAGATGTCTCTTCTTCATTATCTCCGGTGATGACAATCACTTTGATTCCAGAATTGACGCTCTTAATCTCCTCCAGGGCTTTGATTCCTTCTTCTGGCGTACTCTGGCGGGGAGGAAGGTGAAGATCTAACAGCACCAGGTCGATAGAATTTTCTTGAAGAACGTCATGCATTTGAGTTCTGTTGGCAGCTTGAGTGAGCCGATAGCAGTCCTTAAAGGCCCAATGAATCTGTTTTCTTAAACCATCGTCATCCTCAACCACTAATACCGTTTTCATTCTCTAGACTTTCTCCTAGGAGGCTGGTGAAAAAGTGGTTTTTTGTAGAGGTTTCATTTATGAAACCCGCTTTGCTAAGGAGTCCGATAAATCGGACCCCTACAATATGGGGGTTTTTCACCAGCCTCCTAGGTCTCTCTTATAGCTTTGAGCCTGCCATCTATAGTAAAAATGGGTAGTTTCACCATGAATGTTGTTCCTTCACCTACTTCACTTTTCACCTCTGTTTTTCCTCCGTGTAAGAAAATAATCTCTCGAGAAGAGAATAGACCCAAACCCAGACCTTTGGCTTTAGTCGTTCGGAATGGTTTGAATAAACCGTTGTTGATAAACTCATCCGTCATGCCGTGGCCGGTATCAGTAATTTCAATGACAGCAGTCGCTGGCCCTTCCTCTTTCCAGGAAGTTATTCTAAGTTTTCCTCCCTCCGACATAGCCTCCAAAGCATTAACAATGAGGTTTTCAAATACTCTTTCCATATTCTTCTTATCAACCATTAGATCTGGCAATTCCTCATATTCTTCGGTTAACTCGATACCCTCAACTTTTCTCAAGTCTAACTTGTCTATCACCCGCTCAATAATCAGCTTTATGGACTCAGATTTAAGCTCTAAGAGATGGGGGCGACTGGTTAATCTAGCTACCAAATCTTCGATCTTTTTTACAGTATCAGCGATGATAGCTGTTAAGTCAGCCCGAAATTCGGGATTGTCATAATTTTGTTCCGTATTACTGAGTAAGAGTGATAAGCCACTGATGGAACCCTTTAAATCATGAATAACTACCGAAGTGATCCTGTTAAAAGAATCTAGTTCGCGGGACTCAATCAGTTTCTCCGCCAGCAGATTATTTTCCAAGGCCAAAGCTACCTCATTGGAAAAGGTAGAAAATAGCTCTAAGTCACTCTTGATAAATCCTTCTTGGGAGGCTGAACGTTCAACACTGATGCTGCCCAATGGACCATTCTTGGTTTTCAACGGCGCACATATAACAGCCCCAGCGTCGTTTTCCTCCAACAATCCTTTGAATTGTAAATCATTAGATTTTCCGTCCAGCAAGATCGGTTCATTATTTCTTGTGACCCACCGGGCAAGTTCCCGGTGAAGTTCTGGCCTAATGTTCTCTCCTTGCGTGCACTTTATATCTAGTTTATTTTCTTGCCGATCAGTAAGCATAAGAACACTCTTCTCGGCATTGACTATAGAAATAGCCTTATCGACGATTAATTTGTATTTTCTCTTCAAATCCAAAGTAGAATTTAGAGTCTTGGTAGCTCTATTGAGAGCTGATAACTCAGAAATTCTCTTTTCTAATTGTTCGGTGGAGGTGCTTAGTTTTTTGGTGAGCTGTTCTAGCTCCTTTTTGTCAGCATGCACTGCCTCTATCATTTGATTGAAAGCATTTGCCAACTTGCCTATCTCATCTTTACTCTGAGATTTGACTTGTTGGGTAAGATCTCCCTGCAAGAAACTGCTAACCTGGTGTAGAAGCTGACTAATAGAGTGAGTGATCCTTTTGCTGACCACAATAAAAGCTAATGTGCCTGTGGTCAAAAAGGCTGTTATTATAGCCCATTGCTCCAGACTTACTGCTCGACGCTCTAAAATGGTGAAGGGAAGGACTACTAGAATCGCCAGGATAATAAATAAAGATGCAAATTTAGTTTCTACCTTCATCTGTAATTATCACCTGTTCGATGGGTCTCTCTCAAGATATTTGAGGGGGGAAACATCCTCCCTCAACGGCCTTCGGCCTGCTCCCCTTGTTTTCCGATATCTGACTGACAAGGGTTTACTTGGTAAGAATCCTGAGAAACTATTGAAACTGTAATGCTTTTAATTATTTCGACTAATGACACAACACGTTGGAAACGGGCTCTATGCCATCGTGTTCTGGCAGGTTGATGTGAAATAGAGAAATCGAAAGTGCTAGGCCCTGGGCGGTAATCAATGGTAGCACTTAAGAGTTCGAGCTTAGAGCTTGAGGGTTGGAGTCCTGTTAGCGGAGTTTTTGAGTCCCTCCTGGACTCAGTACTGAGTCAGGCCTTGTCATTCCTGCAGCAGGCCCCGATCTTTTTTTCAACCTCCAAACACTTTTCTTTACTAAACTATATGAAACGACATAAATAATTGCGCATCCCTTGTAGCGACTTCATTTATGAAGCCAGAAAGTTAGCGGGTTTGATGAATCAAACCTCTACAGATAAGCGAAAATATATAAGACGTTTCATATAAATCCAATTACTATCCTCTTAATTATTAATGCTATCCGAAATCTTTTTGTATGCATATTTGACACATTTTGAATAATTTATATGCATATTATAACACATTTTGAATAATTGTCAAGTATTATAATATAGGTCAACAAATAGCTCGACCACCAAGAGGCCTCACTGTTCAATGCCTTCCACTTTTTCCAAGAGCTCTTCCCTATCCTTTTTGTTTGCGATACTTAGATCAATTATCGCTCATCTTTTTGTGAGAGTAGGTAATCTCACGCTTACCTACAAAGCTTTTACTACTTCTCGTTATGTTCAATCTGAGTTAATGAATAATCTTTTTGGGTATGATACAGTAGGATGGTCTTACTATTCGCTGAGATTTGGTAGGCCGTTCAGGAAAAGATTGAATAAACTAGATTTCAATATCTTCAAAGAAGCTTTTTAAGCTGATTTCCAGGGATTTTGTCACTCTATAAATGGTATAAAGGGATGGTGAACTCCTTCCCACCTCAATCTTGGAGAGCAAACTGGGGGAGACTCCAGCTCTTGTTGCTAATTGCCTCAGGGTGAGTTTCTTCTCATTCCGCAGGAATCTCATTCTTTCGCCCACCCTGGACATCAGTATTTCTTTGGGACGGGTAGTAATTCCTCGTTCCTTAATTACAGAGTTAATAGTGTCCAGTAGACGAGACATCTTAAAGGGTTTTTCGATATAATCAAAAGCCTGCAATTTCAAGGATTCAATGGCCGATTTTACACTGGGATAAGCTGTCAGAATGATTACTGGAATATTCCAGCCACCCTCTCTCATTTTCCTCAACATCTCTTCTCCTGACATCTTGGGCATTCTTAGATCCAAAAGGACAAGGTGATAGACTCCCTTCTTGAGTTCTGTCAATGCCCTAGGAGCCTCATTGTAAATTGTGACTTCGAAATTTTCCGAAATGAGATAGTTTTTGATAGACTCAGCAACTTCCACGTTGTCTTCTACGATCATTATTTTAATTCTTTCTTCTTCACCTACTGAGATTTTGTTCATTGCTGATTGTTTCCCCTCACCCCTGTTTTGTTCATTGTTCATAGTTCGTTGTTCATCGACCTACTAGCCCGTTAGTTAATTGGTTAAGCAGTTATGCAGTTAAGCAGTTATGCGGTTAATTCCCCTCACCCTAAAGGAGAGTACTACTCACCAATTAACCACTCACCACTTACCATCTTATTGTTTCTATCGATGAACTGGGAACTATTCAACTTTATTGCAGCACTGAAGGTAGAAAAATATCCACCCGCGTTCCTTTGCCCAGAGCACTCTTGACCTCTATAGTCCCTCCGTGCTGATTGATAATTCGATGAACAATAGTCAATCCCAGTCCACTTCCATCTTGTCTGGTGGTAAAAAAGGGATCAAAGATTTTTTTCATATCTTTCTTTAAAATGCCGCAGCCGGTATCTTTGAAGGTTACTTTCACATGCTTAACCTGGCTTATATTGCTGGTGATGACAGAAAGAGTACCTTTTTCTTTTAATGATTGCAAAGCATTTATTGCCAAATTGAGGAAAGCTTGTTGAAGTTGGTGAGAGTCAACTTTTATGGAAGGAAGATTCTTAGTATATCGCTTAATAATCTTTTTATTCTCAACCATAAATCTATTGGCAACCATAGCTAGAGCTTCATCGAGAATAGCATTGGCATGTTCGTTCTTGAATTGGAGTGGTCTTTTCCTGGAAAAATCGAGCAGGGTTCCCGCAATATCAGAAATCCTTTCTGTCATCCTCAATATTTTCGTATGGTCCTTAGCCAGTCTTCTATTGTTCTTGTCTTTCAATAATCTTTCTAGATCAATGGAAATAGAGGCTAAGGGATTATTTATTTCATGAGCAATAGCGGCAGCCGTATTTCCCAGAGCAGAGACCCTGTCCATTTGTTCTAATTGCCTCTCTTTCTCCTTTCTTTCGGTAATATCTTGAATACAGCATATTGTTCCTTTGATTTCTTCTTTTGAGTTAAAATCAGGGAAATACTCTATCAAGAACCATTTTTCTAGATGAGAAACATAAATCTCATCAGAGGTGGAGCGGCTGCCTTTCTGGACAGGAGAAAGAGGATAAAAAGAGAGCGGCTTTTTTATCTTGGGCAAGATTTCATAGTATTTCTTCCCTACTAGCTTACGGCGAGATACCCCCAGCATGGTAGCAATCATTTCGTTTGTCCACCAGATAGTATCTTCTAAATCAATTCTCAATAAGCCATTCTTAATAACTTCTCTACAAATACGCTCCCATTCATTCATTTGTCTAACCTCGCTATTAGCCAACTTTCCCGTTCTGGCTATTGCCAATCCCTGTCCCTCTTTTCCGCGCTTATTTCTAAATTTTAGAGAATTGATGATGTTGCTCCGTATCATATTATTACATTTATTGAATGTTTGTCAACAGCCCCTAGCGAGATTACCAAGACGTCGTTTTATACGCCCTGCAGGGCAAGGTCGGCCAGGTTTTTGCGAATAATAATTTGAGGAAGCTCCATAGCAGATACCAAAAGAGAAAGATATTCTTGACACAGAGATACTTTATTATACCTTAAAAGGGAAGCAAAGAAACTTAGATGAAGAGAGGATCGGAATGTTAGAATTTCTGGAAGAACTTGGAATTAGTCCTTATTTCAAAGCAGCTTTGAGTTTCGTGATTTTTTTTCTGGGGGCGAAATTTGTCTATCTTGTTCTCACTCATCTGGTAGAACGATGGACAAAAAAAACCGCCACCCAGCTTGACGATATTATCCTGGCCCGAGTGAAAACTCCTGTATTCTATTTTATTCTTCTGGCCGGAATAGCCACTGCCCTTAACTTCCTCCCTCTTCCTGCCCTGGTCAAAAGTATCTCTTCCAAGGCGTTAGCCTCCGTAGTCATAGGCATTTCCTGTTATCTAGTCGCTTTCTTCATCAATTTGTTTATCAAAACCTGGTTTACACAAAGAAAGGCAGTTACGGGTAAGGCCAGAGGGCACGAATTGATAATAATAAGCAGAAAAATTCTAAACTTTGTTGTATTTATCCTTTTACTTATCTTCATCCTTAACGTCTGGGGTATAAAAGTAACTGCTTTGGTAGCCAGCCTGGGCATTGCTGGCTTTATCATAGGTTTTGCTTTGCAAGACATCTTTGCTAATGTCTTTGGTGGAGTGGCTCTCATTGCTGATAAATCGTTTAAGATAGGCGACTTTATAAAACTAGAAACTGGAGAAATAGGAGAGGTTATTGACATAGGCTTAAGATCTACCCGTATAAAATCTTTTGATGAGGGAAATGAAATTATCATTCCCAATAATAGCCTGGTGACAACCAAAATTACTAATTACGGACGCCCCGCCATTAACTTAAAGATGGTAATTAAAATAGGAATAGCCTACGGGTCGGATATAAAGAAGGCAAAACAAATCCTCCTTGCCTGTATTAATAAGATAAAGGGAATTCTTGAAGACCCTCTTCCCAGAGTCTATTTTATGGAAATGGCTGACTTTTCCCTTAACTTCAGGCTGGTCTTTTGGGTTCATAATTTTAAGGATAGATTTGACATACAGGATAAGATCGTTTCTGCCGCCTACGAGGAGCTCCAGGCTCAGGGAATAAAGATTCCCTTCCCTACCAGAACAATCCATATAGAAAAAGATAGCGGATAGCGTTTAGCGGATAGCGTATAGGATGAGTTATTATAGCTAAGAAACAAGGCCAAAAACCATAATATACTGCCTTGTTCATAGTTCGTTGTTCATCGACCTGCTAACCCACTAGTTAAATGGTTAATTCCCCCCCTCACCCCATCCCTCTCCCCACAGGGGAGAAGGGAACGAGTATTGCGCGCGTAGAACTCAAACTCTTCTCTCTTTCTCTCGAGCAACAAGCGACGAGCAACAAGCAACCAATTGCCACTCACCACTCACCATCTTATTGTTTTTTTGTCGATGAACTATAAACTTATAGCTACGAATTATTCAGATTTCCTGGAATCAAACTTTGAGCCCTGGAATGAACCCCTATCTACAAACTCCTGGTCAATAGCCGAGAGAATCTTATGTTTATTGAGATTCCAGCGGGGGGCGACAAGCATCTTATCTTGAAGAACTTCTCCTACCAGTCGTTGGATAGTAATCCTGGCGGGAAGCAGCTCAAGCACATCACAGACAAGCTTTATATATTCTTCTGAAGAAAGAACCTTGAACTCTCCTCTTTGGAAATCTCTGACTAACTCTGTTTTCTTAACAACTTGAAGATGGTGGAGCTTAATTCCATCAATTCCCATTCTGGCTAACGCTCTAGCTGTTTCAAGGATGTCTTCTTTTGCCTCGCCCGGTAGACCCAGAATAATATGAACGCAAATAAAGATATTCCTACCCTGCGTTCGCTTAACTGCATCTTCAAACTGAGCAAAATTATGACCCCTCCTAATTCTTAAAAGTGTCTCATCATGTATTGATTGGAGTCCATATTCGAGCCAGATATGGTAATCCTGAGCATAACTTTCAATGAGGTCAAGCACTTCATCAGGAACACAGTCAGGTCTGGTTCCGATGCAAAAGCCGATGACGTCCTTATCCTGAATAGCCTCATCATACAGCCTCTTTAGAATCTTCACTTTTGCGTAGGTATTTGTATAGGATTGAAAATAGACCAAAAATTTGTTAACTTTGCCTTTTCTTTTGAGCAAAGCTTTTCTATATTTGATCTGGAGAGAAATACTTGATTTTTGTAAAAGGATGGAAGGGCTGAAACTTGGGTTATAACAGTAAGTGCAACCACCGTAACCAATCTTACCATCTCTATTGGGACAGGTAAAACCAGCGTCTATAGGTAATTTATAAACCTTACAGTCGAATCTTTCCCTTAAAAACTGACTAAATGGATAATAACGCCTGCTATTATATTTCACACTTCTCTTTTTTCTCTCTTTGGTAGCGTCAGTATTTCTGGCTCGTTTTCCGTTATGGCAATGGTATGTTCGAAATGAGCAGAGGGTTTACCGTCTGCTGTTACCACCGTCCAGTTATCCTCTTTTACTTTGACCTCAAAGCTTTTTGTATTAACCATTGGCTCAATTGCTAATGTCATTCCTTTTTTAAGGAGGGGACCCTGGTGAGGTTTGCCAAAATTAGGCACTGCCGGTTCTTCATGGAGAGCTTTTCCAATCCCGTGACCGACAAAAGCTCTCACTACGGAAAATCCATTTTTCTCTACATAAGATTGGATAGCATAAGAAATATCAGAGAGCTTATTTCCTGCTTTTGCCTGTTTGATTCCTCTGTATAGTGCCCCTTCGGTAATTTGCAATAATTTCTTTACTTCATCACTTACTTCACCTACGGTCACAGTGATAGCTGCATCACCATAGTATCCATTAAATCTTACTCCCAAATCGAGGCTTACAATATCACCTGAACACAGCCTATAAGACCCGGGGATACCATGAACAACTTGTTCATTGATGGAAGTACATAAAGAAGAGGGAAATCCACGATATCCCTTAAAAGCTGGCTTAGCTCCCCGTTTCAAAATCAGGCTCTCCGCTAAACGGTCGAGCTCTTTTGTGGTTATTCCTGAATCTGTAATAATAACCTCTCGCAATTCTTCCAGAACATCTGCCACAATTTGTCCGGCTTTTCTAAGAAATCCTAACTCCTCTTTTGACTTTAAAGTAATCATTAATTACATCCTTCTAAAGGAACACATGCAGATAATTTTCCCCTCACCTTAATCCTCTCCCCAAAAGGGAGAGGAAAGTGTTGATTCTATCGATGAACGATAAACGAAACTAGGGGAGAGGACGTCACTCACCATTCACCAATTAACCACTCACCATTTTACCACCAGCGTCCTCTTTCCTGATAAGTTTTAATAAATTTTTCAACAGAACGGTCGTAGGTTCTTTCTATATCATCGGGGAAAAAACAGGCTGGTAATTCTCCCATTTCCCAGTGATAGCTGATGCACTCACAGCAAATTCCCTTTCTACTGCAGGGCTCATAGCTGCAATTGCACTTTTTCTTATTCTGCTCTATACTGCACTCCCGCATTCTTTATCCTCCTACCAAGATACGCCTCGCTACGCTCGGCTATTTCGTATTGCGTCGTGCGTAATGCGTATTGCGTATCTTGTTCGTATCTCACTCCCGCCCTTTCCTTCTAGGGAGAGAGAATTTTTCTTTTTACCTTACATACCATTCATAAAATTCTTTGAAATTCCTATACCTAAATATATCTTATCTATATGAAACGACATAAATAATTGCGTATCCCTTGTAGCGACTTTGTTTATGAAGCCAGAAAATTAGCGGGTTTGATGAATCAAACCTCTACAGATAAGCGAA
>Ga0315539_1002426_pt1 | contig 13437 bp, 14 predicted proteins | sample SalMarSW160150MG_FD_203097 | JGI IMG/M metagenome (GOLD analysis project Ga0315539, IMG submission 203097) | Salt marsh sediment microbial communities from the Plum Island Ecosystem LTER, Massachusetts, United States - Salt Marsh Sediment SW1601-150 ... | reverse complement strand
GGAGTTTTATTGCGTGATTCTTCCTGAACGTAATTCATTTACTATTCTCTCGGCTTTGTAAATCTGCTCGAGGACTTCCAAAATTCCGGATGTATGAACGGAAACTGAACGGTTCTTGGTATCATCATATATGATGTTACCCGGAAGGCTTTCTATGTTTCCGTCGAAAACTAATCCAACTACCTGTAAGTCTTTATTAATCACCGGACTTCCGGAATTTCCGCCAATAATATCGTTGGTCGAAATAAAATTTATTGGTGTGTTCATTTTAAATGAAGCAGGCGGATTAATCCAGCGTTCGGGCAATTTCCAGGGGTATCGTTTGCCAAATGAATAGTATCGGTCATACATTCCGTAAAAGGTCGTTATGGGCGGTGCTACGGTGCCGTTGTATTCATACATTTTTACTGTACCGTCAACTATTCGAAGCGAAAAAGTGGCATCGGGAGGAATTTGTGTTCCATATATCTCATACATTGCTTTTCCCAGTAATTGCACCGAAGCCTGAAGTTTTTCATATGCCTTATTATATTTATTCCTGACTTCTCTTGCACGTTCTCGTATCGTTATTATGAATGAAAGCAAAGGATCAGAGGACGTTAAAATACTGTCTGACGGTTTCGAAAGCAATGCTTCAGTTCTTTCCTTCGATGCCAGAAAAGAATCCTGTGCTATTTGCTTCGCCGCCTGTTCGGGTGTCCGGCCTGCTAACAGTTTATTTAAGGCTATATTCTTTCCCTGAAAAACCCCCTTCATAGTCTCTAATCGTAAAATAAGCAGCCGGGTCTCAAGTTCCGCGTCAAAATCTATAAGAGAGAATTTTTTCTTTGCAGATTCGGAAAACATGTTGGTTGAATAATTTGCTGTATCGATAAGGTCTGCGGTAAGCGAAAAATACTTTGGAAAGTAGCGCCCATGTAACTTTAACGCATTGAATTCAGGAGTTATAGCGACAAGTTCAGCTTGGTACTTTTCAATATCATTCCATATATTGCCGTATCGAGTTTTGAGATGCGATTTTTTTGAAAAAGCTTCTTTGAATTTCTTTTCAAAATCTCTTTTCTTTGCCATTAATACGGGATTGCGAAGACCACCAAGGTATCCGTTAATAGCTTTTCTTGAATTTTCTATTCCAAAAATTGTGTTGAGATATTTCAATTTTTTTTCAGGATATTTTTCAACATATGCAGAATAAATCGTATTCAATCTTTCTAAGGTTTTTAAACTTGTCGGATATCCATAATCACGCAGTGATTCCAATTGTGCGACCGTTTTAAGGCGATTCGTTGCACCTGGATTTCCTATAACAAAAACCGCATCGCCTTCCATTGCACCGTTCTGGCTGAATCGGAAAAAATTAGCGGTCTTCAACGGTTTGTTGTTTTCGTATATCCGGAAAAAAGCACAATCGAAATTATAACGGGGATATGTAAAATTATCCGGTTTACCGCCGAAGAACGCTATAACTTCTTCCGGCGCATATGCCAGGCGAACATCCGTGTAGCGTTTATATCCGTAAACTGAAAACCTTCCGCCGTTGTAAAATGATATGACTTTAAATATCATTGAATCTTGCGGGGCGATGGCCTTATACTTTTCTATATACTGTTCCTGGATTTCCTGAATATGTGTCAGACGATTTGCGATCTTTTCACTATCTGTTAAACCGCTGTCAAACGCCTGCTGGACTTCATTTGTTACATTTTCCATCACGATCAATTGATCAATATAGATGCCGCATACTTTACGTTCTTCTTCGAGTGTTGAAGCATAAAAACCAAGCTCCACCAGCCGTTCCCCTTCTCTATTCACGCTGTCTAATGCAGCGCGTGTGCAATGATGGTTAGTCATTACAAGTCCGTCTTCAGAAACAAATGATGCCGTGCAATTTGGAAGCCGCAGTGTAGAAAGGCGAGCTTTCTCGAACCATTCTTTACCGGGAGTAAATCCGTATGTTTTTGCAAAATGGTCTGCCGGCGGAAAATCAAATGTCCACATCTTACCGGCATCATATTGTCCGGCGCGAACCGTATCGAAATCGATATAACTATTTATACCGCCTTTTACTGTTTGTCGAATAGAACACCCTTGAAAGAATAATACAAGGACAACAGATGCAGTATAAAAGATCCTGGTAATTGGTCTCATAAAAACCTCGTTAAGGTATTTATTGAAATGGAATTAAAGTATTCTATGCAGGAACCGGTCGATGCCTGTTTCTTCTCAAAAAGAAATAGTGTCAATTTCAAAAATCTTAGAGATATTGTATGATAAGTTAGCAAAATATTATAAGAACACAATCAATTAATATATTTCACTAACATTCAATAGCATACTCTTAAAATGTTCTGTACATTCATATTATTGTTATTCTAATAATTGAATAACTATCATTTGTTCATGAAAAAATAAACTTGTATATATTTTTTGAGAATATATTATGCGTCAATGGAAAACATTAAAAAAAGAAATAATTCTTGATCACGGCAAATTCCTGAAAGTTGAAAAACACACAATAGAGCTGCCCGATGGAAAAATCATACACGATTGGCCCTGGATTGTTGCGCCGGACTATGTACTTGTCCTGCCTGTTACTGACTGTAATAAGCTATTACTGTTTCGCCAGACCAAGTATGCTGTTGAAGGAACGTCTTTTGCACCGGTCGGTGGGTATATTGAACAAGACGAAAACGCACTTGAGGCAGCCAAACGGGAACTGAAAGAGGAGATGGGATGTGAAGCATCGGAATGGATTCAGCTCGGTAGCTGTCCAAATAACGGAAATCATGGCGGCGGAAATGGAAATCTCTTTCTTGCACTAAATGCCCGTAAAGTGAGCGAACCTATAATAGATGATTTAGAGGAAATGGAGATTGTTGAATTAACGATTGAAGAAGCAGAAAAAAAGCTCATGCAGGGCGACGTAAAAGTAATGAGCTGGATGACCATGATTGCAATGGGTCTATTGTATATACGATCAGATTATCGATAAAATAAAAAAAGAGGCATGGGAGATCATAACTCATGCCTCTATTAAAAAAAGACAAGAAAAGAAGAAAGAGATATTATTTTAATCCCACTCCCTTTGCGATACCGTCTCCATATGCTTTATCCGCGCGCCTAAAATGCTCAACCATTTTTTCCTGAATTTCCTTTGGAACCTTTTTTAGACTTCCAGAAATATTTTTGATAAGTCTTTCCTGTTCCCCGGGTTTCATCAATGGGAAAAGATTCCCGGGCTGAATATAATCGTCGTCAACACCGCGTTTCTGTTCATACCGGTCTGCATTTCCCGATATTTTCAATGGTGGTTCATCATACGAATGAGCTTCAATCGGACCGCCGAAACTGTTTGGTTCATAGTTTGGCGAAGCACCGCCGTTGTCGTCGAATCTCATACGTCCATCCCGCTGGTAATTATTCACTTCTACATGCGGCCTATTAATGGGAAGTCGTTCAAAATTAACTCCGAGTCTGTACCGGTGTGCATCTGCGTAGGAAAATATACGAGCTTGCAGAATTTTGCAAGGAGAGAACGAAATACCCGGAACAACATTTGCCGGTGAGAATGCAGCTTGTTCGACCTCTGCAAAATAATTTTCCGGATTACGATTTAATTCTAAAACACCTACCTCTATCAGCGGATAATCTGCATGCGGCCATACCTTTGTTAAATCAAAAGGATTCCATCTGTATTTCTCTGCATCAGTTTCAGGCATAATCTGAATTTTTAATGTCCATTTCGGAAACTCTTTACGTTCAATCGTTTTAAATAATTCATTGATATGAAAATCGGGATCTATGGCGACTAACCGATCAGCCTCTTCCTGCATCATGTATTTAATTCCCTGCTGAGTTTTGAAATGAAACTTCACCCAGAACCGTTCGTTTTTAGCATTGATAAAACTGTATGTATGGCTACCATAACCATTCATATAAGGAATGCCTTGAGGAATTACGCGGTCTGAGAAAAGAATAGTCACCTGATGAAGTGATTCCGGTACTTTGGATCAGAAATCCCTGCCGTTGTTGTCAGTTTTTTCCTTTACTCATTTTACCCTCCAAGTATATATGTGATTGTTACGGTATTATAATGCTAATCGTAACGGTTCTTATTATTAATTATATTGTAAGAGTCTTTCATGGATGTAATCGAATCACAGTAAGTGTTTATTTACGTCGTTTCGGTTTCAGGCAATCCTGACAAGTTCCAAAAAATTCTATCATATGGCGCTTGACCGCAAAATTTGTCGCCTTGCGCGCTTTGGCATTCAAATCGTTATATACCGGCATGGTGAAGTCAAATATGTTTTTACACGTCTCACAGATAAAATGATAATGCTGGTCAAGGCGAGCTTCATATCGGTCGAACGTGCTGCCGAAGTGAATTTTTTTTACAAATCCTTGTTCTGTAAGAATTGCTAAATTCCGATAAACAGTGCCGAGGCTGAGCTTCGGAAATTCCTTTTTCAATTTGCTGTACAGAATATCTGCGGTTGGATGACTATCGGATGCCTGCAGAAGTTTCAATATTCGAATTCTCTGCCTGCTGTCTCGGAATTTGCTTGCAGGTTCTTTTTTCATTCTTCTTATTAGGAATCGTTCCTATTATTAATATAGTAACTGTTCTCAATATTGTCAAGAGCAATTATTTGTTATCCTTCGCCGATCAGCGTTAAAACTAATTCCCTCGCTCCGCCGTAATTTCTATGCTCGCATAAATAAATACCCTGCCATATGCCGAGATTCAGCCGTCCGTCCGTTATCGGGATCAACACACTGCTGCCTAGAATGGACGCTTTGAGATGCGCCGGCATATCATCGGATCCTTCGGTATCGTGTATATAATAAGATGCATTTTCGGGAACGGTTTTGTTGAAATGACTTTCAAAATCCGATCTGACGGTTGGATCGGCATTTTCGTTTAATGTAAGGGATGCAGATGTATGTTTAATAAATATATGCAGTAATCCATGCCGTATAGTTTTCAATTCCGGAATCTGAGCACTTATTTCTGCCGTGACAAGATGAAATCCGCGTTTACGCGCATCAAGAGTTATTTCTTTTTGAATGATCATAAGCAAAATTCTTTTAATATGTTCCCAGTCAGGCAGAGACAATTATTAATTAGCTGTGGGTCTGCTGTTATGTGTTTGTTTTTCCAACACCCGTTTCCTTGTGTACGCAATCAATCCGCCTGCGTCAATAATGGCCTGTCGTGATTTCGGCATCGGTTCGATACGGAATGATTTGCCGTTTGTTTTATTAATCACTTTTGCTGTTGTGATTTCAAGATCGTCTCCTTCGTTCGCTTCTATTTCCGGACAGATAATGATTTGCAGTCCAAGGTTAACGCTGTTTTGAAGAAAGATACGTGCAAAATTACGCGCTATGACAACGATCTCGTATGCTTTAAGCGTCGAGACTGCCTGCTCGCGCGAAGAGCCGCATCCGAAATTCTTACCGGCAACAATAATACTTCCTGAAGGAACATATTTCGAGTTTAATTTACTATTTAATTCCTTTATATCGGCAAAAGCAAATTGCGGCGTTTCTGCCGGTAGTACTGTGGCCATATAACGGCCGGGATAAATAATATCGGTTGATATATCATCGCCGAGTTTGTAAATCACTGCAGCCATAACACACTTCATTTAACCATCACCCCCTTCCCCTCCTCAAATGAAGAGGGGGATAAAGCGGTTGTGTATTTTTGATTTTTTTGTCTTCACAGTTTCATTTTTGTCGGATCAGTAATGATGCCCTTAATTGCCGAAGCTGCAGCCGTTGCCGGAGAACAAAGATATACTTCCGATTCAGGGTTGCCCATACGCCCCTTAAAATTCCGGTTTGTCGTGGAAAGCGCTACTTCTCCATCTCCAAGTGCGCCCTCATGGATACCGAGGCAGGGGCCGCACCCGGAGTTCATTACCACTGCTCCTGCTTTTGTAAACTCTCCAATATATCCTTTTGCAAGCGCTTGATTATAAATTCGGGCTGAAGCAGGAAATATAAGCATGCGCACACCGCGGGCTACCTTTTTGCCTTTTATTATCTTTGCAGTAATTTCCAGGTCGTCAATCCTCCCGTTTGTACACGAACCTATCACGACCTGGTCAATCTTTATTCCTTTCACTTCTTTGACCGGTTTCACATTGTCGACGGTATGCGGACAGGCAATTTGAGGTTCAAGATTAGAGACGTCGACATCGATGATGCGTTTATAAACTGCATCACTATCCGGAACAATAAGAGGTATTCTTCCTTTTACGCCGGCTTCTTCACGAAGATAACGAACTGTTTCATTATCTGCCGGAACGATACCGCATGTCGCTCCTGCTTCTACCGACATATTACAGATAGTAAGACGGCCGGATGTAGACATTTTTTTTATCGCTGGTCCGTGGAATTCGATTACCTTAAAATTTGCACCTTCCGCTGTAAGCCTGCCGATAAGATGAAGAATCAGATCTTTCGGGCAGACAAATTTTTTAAATTTTCCTGTAACATTTACTCTAATTGTTGACGGCACTTCTACATTTACCACAGAACCAAGTGCCCAGACACTTGCCATCTCAGTTGCACCGATGCCAAAAGCAAAAGCTCCGAGTGCACCTTGACTGGTAGTATGCGAGTCTGTGCCGACAATAACGGCACCCGGACGAACATAACCATTCTCCGGAAGTACTTGATGACAGATTCCACCTATATCACCTCGTATGTCATGAAATTTTGTAATACTATTTGCAGCAGCAAACTCACGGATTTTTTTTTGATTTGATGCCGTTTTGGGGGATTCTGCAGGAACGCGATGATCGAAAATGATACTGATCTTTGAAGGATTCCAGATTTTCGGATCAATAGTTGTTCTCTGATAAATTTCGAAAAACTGATTGATGACAAGTGCAGAGTTTTCATGCGACATCGCAATATCAACTTTCGGTTCAACAATATCTCCGGCCGTTACAGATGATAATCCTGACGCACGGGCTAGGATTTTTTCAACAACGGTCATTCCCATAAAGAACTCCTTTTCTGCAAAGACTTCCGAATTCTCTTCTGGCTAAAACGCTGAAAGAATTCGGAAGTCCATCAAATCTGTTGTCATTGATTTATCAGCCACTCTTTTGCTTCTTCCACTGTCGCTGCCAGGTGGAAATTTCTTCCGGTTATAGCTTTAATTGTCGTAAGTATAATTTTTTGCCATCCTGTTACTCCAACAACGGAACTTGCTCTTACATAGGGAGTATTGTGCTCGGCATATTCTTTAATTAAGTTTGCTATTTCTGTATCGAATCTGGTATTTGAAACATTTGTAATGACAAGAACTGATTTTGGAGAATGCTGGCCGATATTTTGTTTTGCCTTTGCAACAAGCTTGTGAAACTCCGGTTTGTCGCGCACCTGCAAATTTGAAATATCCAGGCATAGAATATTTTTACCCTTATGGTCAAATTCGTAAAAATCCGCCATCTTGTTATCTCCTATCTTAATGGAATAAATTGATAACAATCAAAATATACTAATCTTTCTGAATTACATAGTATTCTTATCCGACAATTTTCTTCAGTCCGCGATATTTATCTTCCATCTTTTTTTTCGGCAGAAACTTGTCTTCCATCGTTCGGTATTCTTTTAATCCGACGAAATCCGTATACTCCTCGAATGATGAAGCCCATTGAGTTTGTTCCGCCATAATACCGGTTGGTGAGGCTTTAAGAGCAGTGAAGAAAGTCGTCAGCGCTTTGTGCGTTACCATAATCGATGCGACGGGTATCGATACGCGGCCGACTCTCATCTTTGCCAGTTCGGGAATCGGAATTAATTTGGTTTTCATACCGGAGATTGCATCCATAAGATTTACCGAAAGAGGGCCTTTAATTTCCTTAACTGCGCGCTGTATATCGGTTTTTGTTTTAATACCGTCTATGAACGCTAAATCAGCGCCGGCTTTAAGATATGAGTTGCAGCGGCGAATGGCTTCATCCAGCCCTTCAAGAGCAAAAACATCGGTTCTGGCATTAATAATAAAATCATTGTCGTATTTTTTCCGTACCTCTGTGCAGGCGCGTATTTTTCCGGCCATTTCTTCAGTCGGAATCACTTCTTTGCCGGACATATGGCCGCAGCGTTTCGGGAAAACCTGGTCTTCAATGTTCATCCCAGCGGCCCCCATAAGAATGAGTCTCTCTGTAATCCAGGCTGCATTGATTGCATTGCCGCCGCCGGTATCGATATCTGCCATTACCGGAATGCCAACGGATTGCACAATGTTCCAGGTCATATCGAGTATATCTTTCATTTGTACCAAACCTACATCCGGTTTTGCTAGAATAGATCCGGCCAGCCCGTAACCGGAAACCTGAATTGCTTCAAATCCGCATTGTTCAATTACACGCGCACTCAGTGCGTCATGCGCACCGGGTACGACAACAGCACGGCGCTTCATAATTGCTTTACGTAGAATTGTTGTGGCTCGCATGAAAGGCCCCTTCTCTGACGAATTTCATGGATTATATTCTGTTACAATCCCGGCTAAAAGAAACTCACAATTGAGATAAGGTATAAAGATGTTTTCTATTTTGCCATATCAAGATACAAAGATATTTGGGAAATCGGATTGATAACGGTTGTTGCAATCTCCAGCCCATCTGACAGGCTCATTTAAGCTTTTTGAGCGTTGGCGAGCAGGCATGTCAGATTGTGTATGGGAGTATACCATGAAACGAAAGCTAAAGCTTTCGGCTACCGAAGTGTGCAAATGCAAGCCCGATTTTTATTCTGGAGGATTATTTTGCTCACATTGGAGGGCAGTTCGTCAAATAAAAAAGTCGGTACATTTTTAGTGTACCGACTTTCTTATGAACTTTGTAAACAGACTCTTTTACGGCATAATAAAATCACGCTGGAATTGAGATATTAATCCATTGTAATTTACCGTAATAAATGCAGTTACAAGCGTTCCCGATGCGGGCAGAGTAGTCGTAGGCTAGGTAATGGTTATAGTATAGGCATTTGTAAGCTGGCCGCTAATGCTGTTGTAAATCTGTACTAATTCCGATGCATTGGGTGCATAGAAATAGAAACCGCCTGTGGAGTCTGCTATATCAACGAGTGTCTTTTCGGCGTAGTATTTCAGTCCCGGAGGTGTTGAATGATATGATGAATCAAAAAGTCCGATTGTATAAACTGGAACAGCATTAGCATTTGCTGTACGAATCATTGTATTAAAATCTACAGATGAAGCATTTTCTCCACCGTCCGTAAAGGCAACTACTGCACGTGCATATAATGAGGAAGATATAGATGCTAAATCCTGAACTCCGGTATAAATAGACTGATAAAGAGCAGTACTGCCGCCAAACCAGCCGACACTATCAACTGCATTTATGAGTGCCTGCTTGGAATTTGTGAATGTCTGGAAAACTTCAACATAAGAATCAAATTTAATAATTTCACAAATATCGTTTGCTCCTAAAGCATTAACGAATGTCTTTACTCCGTTTTCCATGTCGAGAATTTGCTGGTATTTGCTTGCTGTTGAATTATAACCACCAGTCTCCATGCTTCCGCTATAGTCCATGGTTGTTGCTACGGCAATATTTTTTCCGGATTGAGATAAACTTTGAATTAAAACGGTGCAAGTAACCGAACTTCCGGTTTGAGCCATATTTCCCCAGACTAAGTTGACAGTAACATTCTGCGAAGTAAGTCCGGTAATCGGATTATTATTTTGATCGGCAATAACCAATGTGCCCGATGCCTGCGTGCTTGAAGTCGCCGCTAAAGAACCATTTGCAGTGATTTGTGTTACCTGTACATTAGTCGGGTTTGTTACATCTTCATCGCAGCCGCTGATAATAAAAGTGCAAAGGACTGCGGAAAGAATAAATAGAAAAGCTGTAAGCTTTTTCATAAATGTTGCTCCTTTATGATTGTATTATTGATTTATAAAAAAAAGCCAAAATTTAATGCATACAATATAATACTTTATTAATGAATAGATATGAAATATAACCCCATTTTAGTATCAGATTATTCTTATAAACGCTGAAAGAGTTAAAAATTCGTGAAAAATAAGTTTATAGTTTCTCACTAATTGCTTTAGCCATATCTAGTGTGCCGTCATTTCCACCCATATCATATGTGCGTCTCTTTCCCTCTTTTATTACTGCAGCGACAGCATTTTCGAGTTGTACGGCTTTATATGTTTCCCCAAGCCATTCAAGCATCATCTTTACGGCCAGGATAGCAGCAATAGGGTTTACTTTATATTGTCCTGCATATTTTGGAGCTGAGCCGTGTGTCGGCTCAAACACTGCGAGTTTATTGCTGATATTGCCCGAACATGCAAAGCCTAAACCACCCACCATTTGTGCACAGAGGTCGGAAATAATATCGCCGTATAAATTCGGTGCAACAAGCACATCATAGTTAAAAGGATTCTTCAGCAGCCACATCGTTAATGCATCGATGTTTGCATCGTCGGTTTGAATATCAGGATATTGTTTTGCTACATCCTTAGCAGTTTCCAGAAACAGGCCATCGCTTGCGCGCACTACATTTGCTTTATGGACTATTGTAACTTTTTTTCGCCTCATTGTACTTACAAAGTCAAATGCTGCTTTTGCAATCCGTTCGCTTCCTGTTTTTGTATTTATCTTGCATGAGATTGCATATTGATCGACAGGAAGTCTGGCAAATGCAGCAAAAGGTTTCGACGTCCTGCCGAGGGCATCGATTAATTCTTGCGGAGGCGAAGTAAATTCAACTCCGGAATAAAGATCTTCCGTATTTTCCCTGAAGATTACGAGATCAATGCCTTCTTTATAGTTGAGAGGATTGCCGGGATAAGTTTTACATGGGCGAAGACAAATATATAGGTCGAACATTTGCCGCATTAGAACGATAGGAGAACGGTATGTTAATTCTTTAGTTTGAAGCTCCGGTATCAATTCGGTTTGTGCTGCTTTTACCGGCTTAGAAGTGATTGCACCGAACAAAGCAGCATCGACGTTTTTCAGCAGGTCGATAGTGCGCTGAGGAAATGCATTTCCTTCACTGCACCAGAATTTCCACCCTATGTCGCCATGAATATATTCCGCATCAAGTTGAATTTTATCAAGGACGATCTTAGCGGCATCGAGCACATCGACGCCGATACCATCACCGGGGAGAAGCGCAATTTTGTATTTTGGCATGGGATCTCCGGTTAAATAAAAAAGAACTTGAAGGAATACCTTTATATAAATAGAAGGTACTGAAAATTGGATATAATTCAACTCTTGATACTTTTACAAGTTGCACAATATGAATAAAAGCATATAATTAAAGAGTGATATATATATACCAGGCATATTGCTTGGTTTTTTAAATTTATTAAGGCGATAATTGATAATTCGTCTTCATAACGATTAATATATTTTAAGAATCGGCAGCTTAGAAACCCTTGAATCCTTTATAATGGTTGTTTACATTGCCACCTATGCTTTTCTATGCCTAATATAAATTAATAGAACTATCAGGAGAATATATGAAAACCACGTTCTGTTTCATTTTTTGTATAATCGCATTTATTATAGCGGGATGTTCATCGCTTACACTCCGGCCGGCAAATTTTTCGTGGCCGATTGAAATAGCGGTGACGCCAGATGTCGATGGAACTGTCAAGATACCACGGTATCAGGTATCATTTAACAGTAAACCATTGCTTTTTGAAGAACTGCAGGATTCCATTTATGTCACAAACCGTATGATGCATGTTATACGCGACCAGAATGGATACTACTTCATTACTGCAAAGGATTTTAAAAATGTATATGTATTTAATCAGGATGAGGGAGCGTTAAAACTCGAAAGTAAAATACAGGTATCTGAAAATGGCCTCGAAGCGCCGGCATTTAACCAGAAGGGGTTATCAGTTCAATTAGTCAATGAACAGAAAGAAAACGAACCGGCTATTCTCTTATCCACCGATGGAATTCAAGAAGGAGAAAAGAAATGAAAACGACACTATATATCTTCATTCTTTTTCTTGGCAGTTTTTGTTTCTTGAACGCAAGACAAACATCCGAACGATTGATAGTCAATAAATTTGAAGGATCAGTGAAAGAACTGTCTCTATTCGCTGATTCAGCTAAAACTGTACAGGATTGCGCTGAGATCAGCTCGATGATAGATGAAATCGAAATGAAATATGCGGAAAAGAAAGATCTTCTTGATCGCGCGCTTTATCCGGACGATTATAGCAAAGCCATTGAGAAGCTCAGAGGTAAATTACTGATACGCCGGAACGATCTCGGTGTAATTGAAACGCAATATGCACGGATCACTGAACTGGAGGCGCAGGTTCTTGGACTTTCAAACAAAATTGACAGCCTTGATCAGGAAAACGAAAAGTTGGCTAATGCTATTAAAAGGATGTCCGGTAGTAAAGCATTAGTTGATTCATTGAAAATGGTTATCAGCAAACTCCGGAAGAATTTGATAAAGAGAGATGAAGTAATCTTCTCTCTTGTAGATAGTCTCTTTTTGCAATATGACAAGAACGTAGCGAACATGACGGATATAGAGAAGCAGTCTATCTATGGAAAACTTGAGCGAAAAAATGTGTTTACCGGTCTTAAAAAATCCATCGAGGACAATCTGAATTTTCTTAGATCGACCAATCTCACTCCGAGTGATTATGTTGAAATTGCCCGTCAGAACAGTCGATTTACAAGTCAATGGAAAGGTGTTGGCCCAAAATTGGCAGACATTTATTTATCCGGCAAAAAGAAAACCGATGAAGTGATGTTGATAGATTCATTACTTGGCGTATGGTCAAAGGAAGTTGATCGGAGCAATTGGGAATCGCTTAATACAATATTGACAAAGAATGGAATAGTGCTCAAACCTTTCAATAACGGCGATGAATTTACTGCGAATTTTACCGGATACGTCGACACGCTGATTAAAAACACAATGGAAGAACCTGAGGACGTTCGTGCAAAGCAATTCAACGCTTTTAACGACAATGTCTGGAAAAATAATATTGAACCGACATGGCTGCCGGTGCTGTTGGAATCAGGCAAATTGACCGAAGATCAGGTAGATAAAATCGAAAATGCTGTTGATAATTGGGAATCCGCTGTTTCGCCAATTTCACCGATAGTGTATATCAGCATTGCCATCGTCATTATAGCGATTGTTATAGGACTTGCAATGCGGTTCCGAAAGAAACCTGAAGAAGAAGGGTAGCGCATTCTTCCCGTTTTATTGAATCTTATCAAGCCCATCTCTCTTCCGAGAGATGGGCTTTTTTTTCTTACACGTTATATATTTTTTTTGGATACGGAAATACTTATGATTGACACGGTAGAATTTAAAAAAAGATTTCGGGAAATATGAGCCGGAAATAAATAACCTCTGCAAGAGGGACTTTTACTTAATCCTCAG
>Ga0315539_1002413_pt1 | contig 13477 bp, 16 predicted proteins | sample SalMarSW160150MG_FD_203097 | JGI IMG/M metagenome (GOLD analysis project Ga0315539, IMG submission 203097) | Salt marsh sediment microbial communities from the Plum Island Ecosystem LTER, Massachusetts, United States - Salt Marsh Sediment SW1601-150 ... | reverse complement strand
CTTGCAAAGCGGTTTGACCGGGATATTATACGTGATGTCTGGGATGGAATAAAGACGCTGACGTTTTTAGAAAGCATGAATACCGCATTGGTAAACCGTGAATCGGATTTAAAAACCGCGTTTTCAGAATTCACATATTGGAACTATTTTACCGCTGATCGAGCCGATACGGTGAAATATTTTCCGGAGGGTAACCGCTATCCTCGTTTTCAACCGCTGCAGCAGAAGACATTTCTAAGCATAGCCGACTCTGTCGGCGGAGATGTGTTTCCGCTTTCTTCGTCGATGTATGAATTTGATTTTCCATTCGATACAATTACGGCAATAATAAGCAATGTGGAAGTTGATGCGGCGGAACACAAAAATGGTTTCACAAGGAGAATAGATGTAGTGTGCTCATCCAATATTCCTTCAATCCCGTATCAGGAATTCAGCAACGGATTAATGGCAAAGGTCGTTGTTGATGATACATCTCTCTGGCGCTTTTCCTTTTCGCAAGGCATTCGCCGCGATACCGTAATCAATCCTCGACGATTTGCGGTAAGTTCCAATGCATCGCCTAATCCCTTAAAACTGTCTGATTCAAAACAACTGCTTCTTCCAATTCAGGACAATACAATTAAAATTGCGGATGTGTATTTCTACAGCTCATCTCTAAGCCTTGCATATTCGAAATCGATACCTGTTTCGATTGCAGGCCCTAACCGTGTTATTGCCGTGCCGTCATCGGAGTTAAGGTCGCGTCTTTCATCCGGCATCTATTTCGTTATTGTAAAAACCAAAAATAATGAGTATCGATGGAAAGTAGCGGTCATTCGATGAACCGGATTTCTATTACAGCAGTTGATATCGCCAAGAGTTTTAATTATCGGACAATATTTCGCGATATTTCATTTTCGCTCTTATCGCCTTCATCGTTGACAATTACAGGAAAGAACGGTGCAGGTAAATCTACTCTTTCAAAAATTATCGCCGGTCTGATCAGTACAACAAAAGGTTCATGCTCATACACCTTGAATAATAAAAACATCGATATCGAAGTATTTAAGCGCTATATCGGATTTGTATCGCCTTACTTGAATTTTTATGATGAATTTACGGCACTCGAAAACATCAATATACTCTCTCGAATTCGTACAATGTCCCGACAGAACGAAAGCAGGGCAGAAGAAATCCTTAACCTTGCCGGCTTGCGGCAGCGAAGGGATGATCCTGTTGGTACGTTTTCTTGCGGCATGAAACAGCGGTTGAAATATGCTTTTGCACTTTTACTTAATCCTGCCGTGTTGGTTCTCGATGAGCCGACAAGTAGTATGGATGATGAAGGAATTGAATTTGTACGGCATATCGTCAGGCAGCAAAAAAAGCAAGGTATTCTAATTCTCGCAACAAATAATAGGAAAGAAGCCGGCTGGTGCGATAAAGAAGTTCATTTAGGAATGAAGAAGGGGTAAATTATCATAAGTTGGATTCATACATAAAATAGATATGAATTATCTCTTTGCTATTTGGGCAATAGTTGCAAAGGATGTGCGTTCAGAATTGCGCTTACGGTACGCACTCAATGCACTATTAATGTTTGTTGTGACATCGCTTGCGGTTATCATTATCGCTTTTCAAGACAGTGAATTAAATCCTGAAATACTGTCCGCTTTGTTTTGGATCGTTATTTTCTTTACTGCAATGTCCGGATTATCCAGAATATTCGTAAGTGAGGAAGAACGTGGAACAATATTAGTGCTTCAGCTTGTTGCTTCGCCTTCTGCGGTATACTTTGGCAAGTTGATATTCAATTGCGGCTTGACTCTTTTTCTTTCTTCAGCGGTTACTCTGCTGTATGTGATTGTTTTTCCCACTTTTGTTATCCAATCATTGGTAATATTTATCTGTACTGTTTTCTTAGGGAGTCTCGGATTTGCGTCTGCATCGACAATGATTGCGGCAATTATTGCTAAAGCACAGGCAAAAAGTACTCTCTATACAGTGCTTGCTTTTCCCGTCCTTGCCCCATTGCTGATTACGGTTATTTATGCGACAGCATTGTCAATACAAGGTGATATCTGGAGTAATTCTATTCCCCAGTTTCAAATAATGATCGGATATTTGTGTGTCGTTGTTGGTTTTTCTTTTCTAATGTTCGATTATGTCTGGAAAGATTGATATGAATAGTCTAAAAGTGTTGTCAATCATTCTGATTGCATTTACGATATTTGCCGGAATCACTGTGCCGATGGCCCCGCAGCCGCAGAGCATCTTTGAATTTCCTGATATCCCGGGGCTTGGAGAAACAGCACGTATTATCTTTTTTCACGTTCCGGCTGCATGGGTTTCTGTCCTCGGATTTCTTATATCGCTGTACTTCGGCTTTAAATATCTACGTACCAAAGAATATAATTACGATATCAAATCTGTGTCTGCGGCAGGACTTGGGATGCTGTTCTGTGTTCTGGCTATGGTGACGGGTTCTTTGTGGGCAAAGTTTGCATGGGGATCATTCTGGAACTGGGACCCGAGGGAAACTTCGATATTTATTCTCCTGTTGATCTATGGAGCTTACTTTGCGCTTCGTTCAGCACTCGGGTCGGATGAAATACGTGCCCGCCTTTCAGCTGTCTATGCGATACTCGCCGGACTTACTGCGCCGTTTTTTATCTTTATTATGCCCCGCGTTATCGGCGGATTACACCCGGGCGCTGAAGGAGATTCATCCGGTTCAATACCGATAGCACAGCTTAAAATGCCTTTGAATATGTATATCGTATTCTTTACCGGACTTGTCGGATTTACTCTTTTGTTTATCTGGCTGCTTAATGTGCGTATTCGCGCGGTAAGCGTGGAACATCAACTTCTAATAAAAGACCAATGAGGCGATTATGTCCGAGTTTTTAAGTCAGAATCAACTCTATATTGTTCTTATTGTGACATTATTTATATGGATAGGCATCGTATTGTATCTTGTCCGTCTTGATAGGAAAATAAGCCGACTCGAGGAGCAATTTAAAGAGGATTAGCATAATGAAAATAAAAGTGATCATTTCCGGACTTATAATTGCAATAGGTTTGCTGCTGGGAGGGATTAACTTCCTTCATACCAATATTGAATACGGCGATTTTTCCGACGCGCGCAGGATTCAAAGTAAAATTCAAGTGAAGGGCGAATGTGTAAGAGACCGCGGGAGTTCTTTTAACATAGAAAAAATGCAGTTCACTTTTTATTTAAAAGATGACAGCGGGGAAATTTCTAAGGTAGTACTTGATGGCGCCAAGCCAGGCAATTTTGATCTTGCCCAAAGTGTTGTCGTGAAGGGGAAATATTCAGGCGATTACTTCCATGCAACTGACATCCTGACAAAATGCCCTTCGAAATACGAAGGGAAAACAGGTGTGATGAAAAAAACTCCGTAGCTGCCGTATGCATTTGTTAAAGAAGAGTAATTATTGCTAAGAGAGCGCCGTCAAGTATACCAACGGCAGAATTCCAAATCGTACCCAAAGACTATTTCTTCTTCATTGAATCTGATATGTTGCCGCCAACAGCTCTGCTATTCAATCCGAATATTTATTAATAAAAGAACGCAAAATAAAAGACTCGGCTATTATTCACAAAAAAATAAAATGAATAATTGATATCGGCTATAATACTATTTCTCTATTTTTTCAATAGAAATTATCTAATGAGAATCCCGAAATCTCTTATAAATTAGGTACTCGAGAAATAAAGTTCCCTTTTACATAAAATATCTCGATTAGTTTGATTTACATTATTTTCTACATAAATATGGAAAAATATCAGTTCGTTGATTAATAGATGTATTTATATCCGGTTACTTTGTTATTTGTTAGAGCCGGAATGACAAACAAATGGATATCTTCAACATATTCGAAGTCGGCACAATTTATCTTGTTGCTTTGTGTATTAAGCAATTCGGTAATTTTTCCGTCTTTTTTTACGAGATAAAGACAGCCCGAAAATAAAGACACAAAATAATCGTTCCCGTGTTTTTTAATGCCGTCAATAATTCCGGGACCCATTTCTGCTATGCTGGTAATTTTTTTATCTAAAATCGAAATTGATTTCAGATAGTTATCTGAGTTTACACCGATAATTAGATTGTCTCCGTCCAGTGTGATACCGTTGGGATTCGAGATATCTGTGGTCTTGAACCATTGTTCGACTTTTCCATCCTTGATTCTGTAAACAGCGGCGCTGTCGGAGTCGGTTACATATATATTGCCGCTGGAATCAATACAAACATCATTTAAAAAACCTCCTTTACGAATCCGATACCGTGTTTCGACTGTCCTACGGGAAAGACTAACAACTACAACTCCAAATCTTTCGACAATGTACAATCGATCCTGATAAATGCACATTCCGGTAGGTGAAGTGAGGTTTTGTATAAAATTCTTGTCCAGCACCTTGCCATCAATACCGATTTTTGTGATATAATCTTCGTTATAATTGGAACCATCGCCGGGGAATTTGCCGAAATTCGAAACGTACAGGCAATTCCTGCCCTTGTCGTACACAACACATTCGGGCCCTTTACAGATTGAATCTATTTCCCAGATCGTTGTCATCTGTGAGAATGCGTACTGAAAACTCAAAAAAGAAAGAGTAAGAAGAATTATTTTCATAATATATGAACCTTTAAATATTTAAATCACTATTAGCTGAAGTAATCATCTTTTTCATATAAAGTCTTAATCATGTCAATATTCGAAGTGTCGTTAAATGTCCCATCGACCACTAAATTACATATTGATTTTGTATTATGTATTTCGGAATCAAAGTATTTAGATTCCGCCGGCATCCATTCATTCAGCCATTTATTCCTATAGCTTTCACCGTCTCGTTGTACTCCCCGTTTTAACCTGATTTCAGGAGGAGTTTCGATAAAAATTATAAAATTCAGATATTTTCTTAATTCAAGCCTGCCCGAAGTGACACCTTCGATGAGTAAATATTTTTTACCGATAATTTCTTTCCAGTTGTCAAGTTTATTAGTGGTCCAGTTATTTATTTGATATTTGCATGCGGAGTTTTTCATAAGCGGAAAAAGAACCTGGTTCATGAGTCTTTGCCAGTCAAAATTGGAGCCTATAATATCCGGTTTGTATGTCGGCAAATAAAAATCATCAAGATGCACAATATCAAAATCTTTCAGAATGCCGCAAAGTTTCTCTGTAAAAAAGGATTTTCCTGAACCGCCCGGCCCGTCAATTGCAATAAAAAATCTATCTTGATTTTGAGAACTATCATTAAAATACGCAACTAATTGATGCAGGTTTCTTTTCATTTATGGTTTCAATTACTATAGCTGGTCGTTATTCTAATTATTTGGGATTACCACTCGGTTAAGTCCCAGCAAGTTCAGCGACATCCTTATTTTCCAGTATTTTCTTTGGATAATCCGATTCAACTGCACGAATCATTGCGAGGCCCACATCTTCCAGTTTACAGACATTCTTCGGGGTAAGGATTTTTAATATAGGATACAACTTTACTGCCGCTTTTAAAATTGGCTTTACATTCTTCTGTCCTTCGGTCGGTTTCATAAGTTCGGGTCTGAACAAATAAACAGCTTTAAACGGGAGTTTTGTGAGATCGTTTTCCGTTTTTCCTTTTACACGTGCCCACATCAAGCGTCCGTGTTCGCTACTATCGGTTCCTGTACCCGAGACATAGCAGAATGTCATATCTGGATTGAGTCTCGATAATGTAGCTGCCGCCTGTATAGTAAGATCGTAGGTAATTCTGGTATATTCTTGCTCATTCATCCCAACTGAAGAAACACCGAGACAGAAAAAACATGCGTTATAACCCTTAAGCTGTTCTTCGATCATAGAGTAATTGAAGAAATTGTCATGAATCAGCTCTTTTAATTTTGCATGCGATCTTGCACAAGATCTTCTGCCAATAGCCAGAACCGATTCGATATTTTCATGTTTGAGAGCTTCTATAAAAACACCCTCACCAACCATGCCTGTAGCGCCGAAAATTATTGCTTTGATTTTCATTGGTTAATTAGCTATGGACGGTCGTTATTCAGGGCGCATTCAATAATCATAAATTCTAAAGTATAATTTCCAACAAAGCAATGAAGCCATTGAGTTATTGAGTCTATAGGCAGTTGAGTTTTTAAGTCTTTCATTCTATGGGTCATTAAGTAAAGATGAGTTTATTTAAAGTCAATCCGCAATTCTAATAGCTGTTGAATATCCGGGATATCTTTTTTTGATTTAACAGGGATGAACAGCCGTCGTCCTTCGGGATATGGTTTGGCATATTCGATGGTCTGCTGGACATTTTTCCCGAGTTTCATTTTTTGTGCTATCTTAATTGCTGCTGTATTAAGAATAATTTGTGTGGTAAATCCATTTCTTACGGGATAAAGTGCAACAATAAGCTTCTCTTTTATCTGGAATCTTAATGCCCCTCCGTATTTTTATCCATACATATATTTGATATCTTCCCGAAACGGATATTTATCACGTATGAAATCTATGAGTTCCTGCCAGCTTGAAAGTTTGTTGCCCGGCATCTTATTAAATTCGGCAGTAGTAGGTTGTTTTTTTATCTGTTAATATTCCAAATGCCAATCTGATTCTATTCTTCTGAAATCATGAAGAATTGTAAAAATAGACGGTGTCGGATAATGTGTCGAACCGTACAATTCACTTTATTATAACTCATAAAAAATTACATTTCTTATATCTCGTTCTATTACTTTATTCTGATATTGCTTTATCGTACAGGCTGCTGACCATATCCCAATTTATTACATTCCAGACGACTTGCAGATGATCCTGCCTTCTATTTTTATATTTCAAATAATAGGCATGTTCCCAAACGTCTATGACAAGGATTGGCACTCCTTTAATTGGAGAGTCGTTCATGAGTGGATTATCATGGTAAGGTGTAGATATAATGACAAGCTTTTTCTCCGGTGTCACAATTAACCATGCCCAGCCGGAGCCAAAACGTCCGGAAGCTTCTTTGATGAATTGATTTTTAAATTCTGCGGTACTATTAAAACTGTCTTCAATAGCTTTTAACAATTTTCCAGATGGTTTTGTGTTTGTATCAGGTGTAAGTATCTTCCAATACAGAGTATGATTGTAATGTCCACCAGCATTGTTCCGGATTGTTGTATTGTATTTGCCGATGTTCTCGAATATGGCATTTAAATCATTGTTTTGTTTAAGTCCGGTTTCTTTGAGTGCTTCATTAAGTTTGGCAATATATGCAGCATGATGTTTTGAATAATGAATCTCCATGGTCTGGGTATCTATATACGGCTCTAATGCATCGAAAGCATATGGCAATGGCTCTTGTATGAATTGTGCAATTGTGCAATTTGCCGCAATTAGAACCGCAATGAAAGTGAAAATTGGCGTTTTCATAATTTATTCCTTTTTAGAATCTGAAAATTTATCGTCTTCTATCTATTTGGATAGGTTATTTAATAAATAACCTTTACGGATTATTGATATATAAAAATAGTTCAGCTTACGTACAATATCCGTATTAATGATTCCGCCAGAGAAGGAAAAGTTGCGAATATTCAAACAGTTATTCTTTTTTCCCTTCTTCTATCCATTGCAGCAGAATTGCTTTTTCAGGATCATTCGGCTGGAGTTCCAATGCCTTTTCTAAATACGGCACCGCTTCCTTTTTATTTCCTCTATAGTAAAGGGAGGCAGATATATTCTTATAAGCAATCCAGAATTTTGGATCGATATCGATTGCTTTCTTGAACGCTTCTATTTCCTTTTCCTTGAATTCCTGCGTACCCGACTGATTAAATCTAAACCGATATGCCATTCCTAACAAATTATATCCAATGGCATTTTTAGTGTCTAGTTTTAATGCTTCTTCATATTTCAAAATAGCAGCTTCGTATTTCTCTTCTTTAGAAAGTTGAATACCTTCGTTCAGAAGACTTTTAGCTCTGTCCTTCTGAGAGCTGCATCCACCCGCAGTTGAAATAAGAATTACTAAAACCGGCAGAATAAACAATTTGCTTTTCATAAGATTTCCTCCTTAGATATTGGATTATTGAACAGATAATTCAAAATAAGGATTTATATATCTCTATCTATAAAACGATTTATCCTCTATTAACAATAAATCTAAAAGGATTATCTATACCTAGCGTCCATCTGGATATAAACGGTTCTCCGTACTTTGAACCTATTTTTGAACCGAAATATCGGCAGCGTGTTTCGATTACTTCTAAAAAATCCGGCGTGCTCAGCTTCGTCTCGCTTTCTTTGCTTTCAGGATTAAAGAATTGCGAGGCATGTGCACGTACGGATTCCATTTTTAGATCGAACGTATCGCTAATGTCAATAATAAACGACGGTTCAAATTCCATCCATTGCATGAATTCGAAGTAATGATGCGGTCTGTGGCGTTCCTGTGTTTTTCCGTGGAATCTCGTTTTGATTTTTTCCAATCCGCTGTAGTACCACGCCTCACGGCAAAGCTCGCTGGTATGCACGTGGTCCGGGTGGCGTTCAACACTGTAAGGAATTATCAAAAGAGAAGGGCGGAGTTCTCTAATAAGCGTTATAATTTTCAGCTTGTTCTTATTATTGACTTCAATGTCGCCGTCGGGAATGAGAAGATTCCGTCGCATAACAACGCCGAGAATACTGGCTGCCTGCAATGCTTCTTTTGTGCGGATTTTTTTTGTGCCGCGCGTGCCAAGCTCGCCTTGCGTCAGGTCGCATAATGCCACTTTTTTCCCCAGCCTTACAAGTTTCGCTATTGTACCGCCGCAGGCGAGTTCAAGATCGTCGGGATGTGCGCCAATCGCTAAAACATCGACATTCATCTTTGTTCCTTTATACGTATGTGGATAATATAGAAAACTACGGAAGAAAAGACAAGGTGAACCGCGGAATGCCGGAAAAGAATAGAAATACTGAGACGGAATAAAGAAACATTAAGATATTCTCATTCTCCGGAGTTGAATGTGGGAACAACATTCGGTAATTTAGGAGTGGAGTTATTGCATGTCCACTGATAAGAATGTCGTTACAATTACCGATCTGACAAGGCAAATCAAACAGTCGCTGGAAACCAGTTTCCCGCGGGTGTGGGTGGAAGGCGAAATATCGAATTTTAAAAAGCACACTTCGGGACATCTTTATTTCACACTAAAAGATGAAGGCGCTCAATTGTCTGCCGTTATGTGGCGAAGCCGTGTTCCTTACCTCTCGTTTCCGCCTAAAGACGGGATGAAAGTGATAGCCCGCGGTTCAATTACGGTCTATCCTCCGCGCGGAAATTATCAAATCGATATCGAGCAGATTCAGCCTGTCGGTGTCGGAGAACTTCAGCTTGCGTTCGAACGTCTTAAGAAGAAACTGGCGGCGGAAGGACTGTTCGACGCCGAACACAAGAAGCCAATTCCGGAATTTCCGGGATGTATTGGTATTGTTACTTCGGAAACCGGTGCGGCATTGCAGGATATACGCAGCGTATTATCGCGCAGGCAGCCGTCTGTCGATGTCATTCTTGCTCCGGTGCGTGTGCAGGGCGCGGGCGCTGCGGAAGAAATTGCTGAAGCGATTGAGCATCTGAATCGCTTCGGCGGTATCGATGTGCTGATTGTCGGCCGGGGCGGCGGTTCGCTGGAGGATCTCTGGGCGTTTAATGAAGAGATAGTCGCACGGGCGATCTATGCTTCTAAAATTCCTGTTGTAAGCGCCGTAGGGCACGAAATAGATTTTAGTATCGCAGATTTTGTCGCAGATTTACGTGCACCGACTCCATCGGCAGCAGCGGAATTAGTTGTACGGGATAGGACGGAATTGCTTGAAGAAATTACTAACTTATGCTATACTATGAATGATAATGTGAATAACCGGATATCCGGTTTTCGCGGGCGGATTACAGGTTTGCTGGCAAGCTATTCATTCAACCGCCCGCGGGATTTGGTACGTGAATCCTCCCAGCGAATTGATGAGATTGATCGAAGCATCGGTGTGTCGTTCAATCATATTGTACAAACAGTGTACCGGCGGTATGATTCATTGAAAAATCAACTCCAGGCGTTGAATCCGCAGGGTGTATTGAAACGCGGTTACAGCATTGTTCGCAAAGAAAGACGGATTGTTTCCAGCGAGCGGCTGCTCCACAGCGGCGATGAAGCAGAAATACAATTTTATGATGGAACCGTGGGTGTAAGGGTAGAAAAAGGAAGATCATAATGGCTGCAAAGAAGCTAGAAAAAAATTCACTTGAGCATTCTCTTCATCGGCTTCAGGAAATTGCGGAATCGTTGGAACAGGGCGACGTGCCGTTGGACGATGCCGTCAATTTGTATGAAGAGGGTATACGAATATCGAAAGAGTGTGCGGAAAAGTTAAAAGCGGCCGAACTTAAAATAAAAAAGCTCTCAAAAGGCATTGAAGAGCAATTGAAGTTGAACGGATCTGATGAAGAATGAGAGATTGTTATTACAAATATCTTGATTCAATTAATTTCCCCGAAGATTTGCGAAGTCTTAGCGTACAGGAACTTAGGGCTGTCTGTGCTGAATTGCGGGAATTTTTAATAGATTGTGTTTCAAAAACGGGGGGGCACTTTGGAGCCGGGTTGGGCGCCGTAGAAATCGCTGTGGCTCTTCATTATGTGTTCAATACACCGGAAGATAAACTAATCTGGGATGTCGGCCATCAAGCATATCCGCATAAAATTCTAACCGGCCGGAAAGACCGGATGCAGACAATTCGCAAGTTAGGCGGATTGAGCGGATTTCTCAAGCGTACCGAGAGTGAATACGATACGTTCGGAGCCGGTCATGCAAGCACATCGATCTCCGCCGCATTAGGAATTGCAGCGGCTCGTGATTTTGAAAAAAAGGATTTTAAAGTAATTGCCATCGTCGGTGACGGTTCGATGACCGGCGGTATGGTATACGAAGCAATGAACCATGCAGGTATGCTGAATAAGAATCTAATCGTCGTTCTTAACGATAACCAGAGGGGATCGTTATCATCGCTCGAACCAAAAATCTGGTCTTTCCATAATTATTTTACAAAAATCCTGATGCATCCCACTTACAACAAATTTAAAGCGAATGTGTGGGATTTAACCGGCAAGCTGGATACGTTCGGTGATCGATTGCGAACAGCTGCCCAGCGGATGGAAAAAGGAATTAAAGCTGTTTTCACACCCGGCATGCTCTTCGAAGGAATGGGATTTCGGTATTTTGGGCCGATAAACGGCCATAATGTGGTAAAGCTGATCGAGACATTTAAGCATGTAAAAGATTTAAACGGGCCTATTCTCATTCATGCTATTACAAAGAAGGGTAAAGGATATACACCAGCGGAACAGGAAGTTACGCGCCTGCACGGAGTAACGCCGTTTGATAAAGTTACCGGAATCTCACCGGGGAAAAACTCTGAATCGGTCTCTTTTACGGATGTTTTTGGGAAGGCGTTGGTTGAAATCTGTAAACAAAATTCGAAGGTAGTCGGAATTACAGCAGCGATGCCTGATGGAACCGGGCTTATTTATCTCCATGAAGAAATGCCGGAGCGGTTCTTCGATGTCGGAATCGCCGAAGCGCACGCTGTTACATTTGCAGCAGGTATGGCGACGGAGGGATATATACCGATAGTTGCAATTTATTCAACATTCCTGCAGCGTGCATTTGATCAGGTCGTGCATGATTGTGCAATTCAAAAACTTCATGTCGTATTCGTCATGGACCGCGGCGGATTGGTAGGTGCAGACGGAGCTACCCATCATGGCACACTGGATCTTTCTTATCTTCGCTGTATTCAGGGTATGGTAATTATGGCCCCGAAAGATGAACAGGAGCTTCGCGATATGCTTTTTACTGCCGTCGACTATAATGACGGGCCGATTGCACTTCGCTACCCGCGCGGGAATACGCTGGGTGTTCCGGTACGACAGGGATTTCAAAAAGTCGAAATCGGCAAAGCAGAAACTTTGCGCGCGGGGAAAGATATTGCCATATTGGCTGTCGGCAGTATGGTGCAGAACTCATTATCAGCGGCGGAGTTATTGGATAAAGAAGGTATTGATGCAGAAGTTGTGAACATGAAATTCGTCAAACCGCTGGATGAAGAATTACTCCGGTCTCTTGCGCAGCGAATACATGTTTTCATTACTGTCGAAGAAAATGTTGTTCATGGCGGTTTCGGTTCCGGAGTATTGGAAGCGTTCAGCCGTCTTGGCGTGACCGATATCTCTGTCAGAATACATGGACTTCCGGATGAATTTATTGAACATGGTTCCCCTGCAGAATTGCAACGGTTGGTAAAATTAGATGCGGCAGGAATTGCAGAAATTGCCAAAGAGCAATTAATATCGGTACGGAGTATTTCTTAGTTTAATTGATCGGATCATTATTCTGGTGTTTGTATGGAGAAAGCTCGAATTGGTATTGTCGGTCTTGGGTCGGTCGCGCAGACTATTCACCTTCCTATCCTGAGCAGGTTTTCGGATGTTGAGATTGTTGCTGTATGTGATCTTGACCGTGCGAAAGCCCAGTTCGTGGCGGACAAGTTTAAAGTACGCCGTTATTACAATAACTACGAGAAGATGCTTATCATCGAACAAGATCTTGACGGTATCTTGATATGCACGCCGACATCACTGCACAAGAATATGGCCCTTGCAGCACTTGAAGAAAAGAACAATTTACTGATAGAAAAACCTTTAGCCCGGACACCCGCAGAAGCGGAAGAAATAACTGCAGCTGTAAAAAAGCATCATCAATTATTAATGGTGGGAATGAATAATCGTTTTCGCCCTGATGCGATGATTCTTAAAAGTTTTATTACAGATAAGGCGCTCGGAAAACTTTTCTATTCAAAAACAGGGTGGTTTAAAAAGCTGAATACAGAAAGTGCGTGGCTGACTAAGAAGACGCAATCGGGCGGAGGTGTTTTTTTTGATCTTGGAATCGTGATGCTCGATCTTGCTTTCTGGATGATGGCGTATCCGGAAGTAAAAGAAGTTATGGCGACAAATTATTCTCACAATACAAAGGATGTAGAAGATTCTTCAATTGTATTTCTCAAAATGAAAAACGGTTCCACGCTCACGATTGAGACGAGCTGGTCTTTTGAATCGACATCCGATTTCTTTTACTGTGATTGTTTCGGTACGGAAGGAAGCGGATCGCTGAATCCATTTCGCATTATCAAGCGGATGCACGGAAATTTAGTGAATGTAGCACCGGTATCAACAGAAACTCCGCAGATTCTCTACCGGAAATCGTACGAAAATGAACTGAAGCATTGGATTGGGGCTCTGCGTGGACTGCATACAGTGATTTCTACTGGCGATGAAGCAGTACACAGAATGAAGATTATTGACTGTATTTATAAATCGGCCAAACGCGGGAAAGTAGTAGTATTGAAATAGCTGCCTTTAATGCACTTAATTTTCTGCTACTAATAAGAAATTTCGATGGGTAAGAAA
>Ga0315539_1002412_pt1 | contig 13477 bp, 6 predicted proteins | sample SalMarSW160150MG_FD_203097 | JGI IMG/M metagenome (GOLD analysis project Ga0315539, IMG submission 203097) | Salt marsh sediment microbial communities from the Plum Island Ecosystem LTER, Massachusetts, United States - Salt Marsh Sediment SW1601-150 ... | reverse complement strand
AAGGCGATCCAGAAGGAGGGTGTATCCTACATCGATGATTTCGAGGCAAGCGAGACACCCATTGATCTCAAATCACTGGCTGCCTGGTCAATATCAAGTACACCACAAGGGCAGGATGCCTTTTTCCCTGAAGCAAAACTCAACAACGATGTGACCTATGGATTTAACCGGGCAAAATTCTCCTGGTATGTGATTGATCCGCTCTTCCTGCGTAATAATTCAAGCACACCCAACCACATCAAGAATAATCCTGACCTTCAATCCAGTCATTTCGTACGGGAGGTGTTTGAAAAGGAGATCTTCCCCAACAAAGAGAGTCCCAGCGGTATACCGACCAACCTTGCCGTACTCAACGTTGCCTTTTATCCCAATGAGAAAGGTCCCTATAACTATGATGTGGAACCATCAAGCTATTCTGCCGGTATTGGCGCCAATGGAAGACTGAATGATCCTGTTTCGCGCTGGGGAGGAATCATGAGGGAAGTTCAAACCAATGATTTTGAGGCTGCAAATATTCAGTTTATTGAATTCTGGTTAATGGATCCCTTTGTGGAGGATCCGGACCATCCGGGAGGAGATCTCTATTTCAACCTGGGAAACATATCGGAAGATGTGTTGAAAGATTCCCGGAAAAGTTTCGAAAACGGGCTCCCTACTTCCCCGGAAATTACGCTGGTGGATACCACCAATTGGGGAAGGATCCCGCTCATCCAATCGCTGGTGAATGCGTTCGACAATGATCTCAGTTCGCGGAGGTACCAGGATGTTGGACTGGATGGTTTGAGGGATGAAGATGAGAAAACCTTCTTCGAGCCCTACCTGTCACAACTCCAAACCCGTGTTGATCCGGATGTTTATACCCAGATGGAAGAGGACCCGTCAAGTGATGATTTCCACTATTTCCGGGGGGGTGATTATGATGCCCGGGGACTGGATATTCTCACCCGCTACAAAAAGTATAACGGGCTGGAGGGCAACTCACCCACCTCCGAGCAGTCGACTGAAGATTATCCCACCACCGGATCGACCCTCCCGAATGTTGAGGATATCAACCGTGATAATACCCTGAGCGAAACAGAAAGCTACTACCAGTATCATGTCAGCCTGAAGCCCGAGGACCTGCAAATCGGCCAGAATTATATTACCGATATTGTGACTTCAACGGTAAAGTTTGCCAATGGTGAGCAATCTTCGGTGAAATGGTATCAATTCCGGGTTCCCCTGACCGATTACCAGCGCATTGTGGGGCCTATTCAGGACTTTAAATCCATCCGGTTTTTACGGATGTTCCTTCGTGGTTTTCCGGAGGAGGTTATTCTGCGTTTTGCGAAGCTAAACCTGGTGCGGGGAGAGTGGAGGAAGTACAATCTCTCTTTCCTGGAGGGTGGGGAGCGCATCACGATTCCGGAACCTTCCGATGGTTCATTCGAGATCTCTTCGGTGAATATTGAGGAAAATGCAAGCAAAGAGCCGGTGAATTATGTTTTGCCACCCGGTTTTACGCGTGAGATAGATCCGACAAACCCACAACTGCAACAATTGAATGAACAATCCATTGTCCTGAAGGTTCGTGATCTGGAGGACGGGGATGGCAGGGCAGCTTTTAAGAATGTTGACCTGGATATCAGGCAATATAGGAAAATCCGCATGGAGGTACATGGTGAGGCATTGCCCAATATACCCCTTCTCGATGATGAAATCACCGTATTCATCCGGTTGGGATCGGATTATAAAAATAATTTTTATGAGTATGAAGTGCCCCTGAAACTAACGCCTCCGGGGCGATATGACAAGGATAGTGGTTCCGACAGGAGAATTGTATGGCCCGAAGAGAATAAATTTGTCATTGACCTCGATCTTTTTCACCAGACAAAACTGGCAAGAAATGAAGCCATAAGAGATCCCTCTTCCGGGATCAGTATCTCGGATATTTTCAGCCAATACGACGGTAACAGCAAAATTAGTGTTTCAGGAAACCCGAACCTGAGCAACATCAGGACGATCATGATCGGTGTAAGGAATCCGCTAAAACAGCACAGCATGGAGCTGGATGATGGCTTGCCCAAGTCGGTCGAGGTATGGATCAATGAATTGCGGTTAACGGATTTTAACGAGCAAGGTGGCTGGGCAGCAAATGCCAGGCTTCAGGCCCGGCTGGCGGACTTTGGCACCCTCGATATAGCTGGAATGACCAGTCAGCCCGGGTGGGGGAGCATTGAAAAAAAGGTGAATGAGAGAAGCAAAGAGCAGGTGATACAGTATGATATTTCAACAAACATGGACCTGGGACGCCTGCTCCCCGAAAAACTGAAAATGAGGGTTCCGGTGTATATTGGCTATTCGGAAGGAATCATCAATCCCGAATACAACCCGCTGGATCCGGATGTCCCCTTGAAAGAGGCACTCGACCGCGCATCCAGTGATGCGGAAAGGGATTCGATCAAAGAGATCTCACAGGATTATACCCGGATGAGAAGCATCAATTTTACCGATGTTACCGTGGAAAGAGGCAGCGGAAAAGCCAGACCGTGGAACCTGGCAAACTGGTCGCTGAACTATGCCTTTAATGAGAATTATTCAAGGAATATTAATACCGAAATAAACCTGACCAAAAATTACCGGGGAGGGATCAACTATGTCTATAATTCCCGGCCGAAAAATATCACGCCCTTTAAAAACGTGAACTTCCTGAATGCACCCTCACTCAGGCTGATCAAAGATATAAACTTCTATCCGGCGCCGAACTACGTTTCATTCAGAACGGATCTGTACCGGCACTATAACGAGGTGAAAACGAGAAATATAAATAATCCTTACCTGAAAATCGAACCAACCTTCAGAAAAGATTTTGAATGGAACCGCTATTATGATTTCAAATATGATATCACCAAAGCCCTGAAATTTGATTTTTCAGCCAACAATACAGCCCGGATCGATGAACCGGAAGGAGGAGTGGATAAAGACCGGTATAAGGATGAATACCAGGCATGGAAAGATTCGGTGCTCACCAACCTGAAAAACCTGGGCAGAACCACCCGGTATCACCACGTCATTAATGCAACGTATACGCTGCCGATCAATAAGATCCCACTGTTCAACTGGATATCTGCTTCGGCACGGTACAGTGCAACCTACGAATGGGATATCGGTCCTGTCTTCCCCGATAGCCTGGATATTGACCTTGGTAATACCATCATCAATTCGAATACGGCTCAACTGAACGGCCAGTTGAACATGATGAACCTGTACAACAAAGTGGGATTTCTGAATAAGATCAATCAAAGGTACCGGGGTGGTCAGCGGCAGCTGCCCAGTGAGAAACGCTATAAAACCGTTACCTATCGGCGCGATAACCTGAGACTCACGGCCGGTGAACCAAAATCCATCTATCACCGACTGATGACAAAAGACATTGAAGTCACCATGATCGATCAGGATGGCAGGAAGGTCGAAGGGGACCTGGTGATTGAAAACGATAGGAAAGTGGTTTTTACTGCGGCAGAGGATTACCAGAGCGTTCGCGTGGAGGTCGAAGGGCAGATTGAACGAAAAGAGAGCCCGCTGATCTTAATCGGTGAGACGACTGCGCGGTTGTTGATGGCTGTGAAAAATATTTCCATCTCCTATTCACAAAATGAAGGAACAATATTACCCGGATATAAACCGGGAACAAAATACCTGGGTATGGATCAGGCGAATGGTGTGCTGGCACCCGGATGGGCGTTCATCCTTGGCTGGCAGGATGAAGGATTTGCCGATAAAGCGGTTAAAAACAATTGGTTAACGCTCGATTCGCTGGTGAATAATCCCTTCACCATGACCCATAGCGAAAACTTTAACTTCCGGAGTTCCATTGAACCCTTTGGCGGAATGCGGATAGACCTGACCGCTAACCGCCGGTTCTCACGGAATATGAGTGCCTACTATGTTGCCGATGTGAATGGGAATTTCCCGGATAGCACAAGAAACAGAATGCTAACCGGGAACTTCAGCATGACCTGCTTCACCGGATTCACCGCTTTTGAGAAAATATCATCCAAAGACAATTATCGCTCTGAAAATTTTGAACGGTTCAAACGATACACATTCACCATTTCCGAAAGGCTGGCAAAGGATCGGCAAAAAAAGGATCCCGGCTATGACCCGGATATAGATCCTGAAACCGGATTGCCGATTACCACAGGTTATAATAACGGTTATGGATTGACATCACAGGAGGTGATGGTTCCTGCATTTCTTGCTGCATACTCAAAACGTGACCCCGATAAAATCTCGCTCGAAACATTTCCCTCCATCCTGAACATCCTTCCAAACTGGCGAATTATCTATGAGGGATTGACCAACATAGACTTTTTACAACGGTTCCTGAAAACGATCACCATAAGCCACGCATACCGATCCTCTTTCGATATCGGCTCCTATACCACGAACCTCTATTACCAGGAGGAGGGCGGGATTAACCACATCCGCGATATCCAGTACAATTACCTGCCAAGGTTTGAAGTCATCAATGCCAGTATCAACGAACAGTTCAGTCCCCTGGTGAATGTCGACCTCACCTGGATCAATGATATGACCACACGGTTCGAAATGAAAAAGAGCCGGACACTGGGCCTGAGTCTGGCAAACAACCAGCTAACCGAGGTAAACAGCCAGGAGTATTTGGTGGGTGCCGGATACCGTTTTAATGATGTACAGATCACGTTGAGAACGGGGGGGCAGCAACGGGAATTGCGAAGTGATTTAAACCTCAGGGCAGATTTTTCGATACGTGATAACAAAACCATCATCCGGAAACTGGTTGAAGATGTTGACCAACCCACCGCAGGTCAGCGGATCCTGACCATAAAAGTCACTGCCGATTATGTATTGAGCGACCGCTTTAACCTGAGGTTGTTTTTCGACCGGGTCGTGAATGATCCGTTCGTAGCCCTGACCTTCCCAACAGCAAATACAAACTTCGGTTTCAGTATCCGTTTTACCCTGTCCCAGTGATGGGTAGTGTATACCGGGGATTGGATTCATGGGATTACACTTCAGGTAATTCAGGTTAGCCAATGGATAAAAATGAGCATTACCCGATTAATTTCACCTTGACGCCCACAGTTTTTCTAAAAAATGGTTAATTTTGAAAGCATCATATTGACCAATAATAAATCGCATCATAATGAATGTTCCAGAAAATTTGAAGTATACCAAAGATCATGAATGGATCCGTGTTGAGGGGGATGAAGCCTTTGTCGGGATTACAGATTTTGCTCAGGGGGAACTGAGCGATGTGGTTTTCGTTGAGATTGAAACCGAAGGTGAACAGCTTAACAAAGAGGAGGTCTTTGGAACGATCGAAGCGGTGAAAACCGTCTCCGATATGTTCATGCCCGTTTCAGGTACGGTACTGGAAGTGAATGCTAAACTGGAGGATAGTCCGGAAATCGTTAACAAGGACCCGTATGGGGAGGGTTGGATGATCAAAATATCGATCGATGATCCTGCTGAACTGGAGGATTTGCTGACCGCTGACCAGTACAAAGAATTAATTTCCGGGTAATATCGCATTCCAGGGAAGACCGCACGATATCGTTGATATACTCACCGGGGGAGGAAGGCAAAACTGAGCTACTATCTCCCGGTGATTTTTTTCTGATGCATTCTGGCTGCGAAACAGAGGATAAGTAACAAGTTTAAAAATGTAACCGTACTTTTTCGGTCCAGCAACGCGTTACTCCATGGGTTGGTTCCCTTTCAGCATGAACGACAGAAGGAGGATGCCGGAGATCAGTCATTTGCTCTTTCTCCTCATCCTGGCTGTTGCCGTTTTTCTTCGCTTTTACAGGATTTCTGATATTCCGTTTACACAGGATGAATTCAGTGCCATTTTCAGAACAGACTTCACCAGTTTCGGCGATCTGATAAACTATGGAGTCAAGCCGGACGGGCATCCTGCAGGGATCCAGGTGCTGCTGTTCGCAATTATCCGGATCTTTGGCGTTTCCAGGGTATTGCTGAAAATTCCTTTCCTGCTGTTTGCCAGCATTGTCTGGCTGACAGGATTGTTCCTGATCGAAAAGAAGAGGTTGGGATATTATCTTATGGGAGGCCTTTTGATACTGCTTGCCTACCTGCCACACCTGCCTGTTTTGCTTCATCAGATGAAAATGAAAGGGGTTGAAGATTGGCTGGCGAAACCCGATATTTTTTTCGTAACCGACTACCTTGCGTATGTTTTTCATTTTTCGCCCCTCCTGATGCTGGTGATCGGTTCCATCGGATTAGCCGGTTTTTTATTGCGATCCAAAGAGATATCCGGGAAACCTCCCTTCAGGCTGATTGCAGTAGTCTGGTTTTTCATTCTTCTGGCTGCAGGATTTGTCTATTCCCTCCTTGTCAGTGCAGTATTGCAATACTCTGTGCTCATCTTTGCTTTTCCGTTTCTGCTGATTGTCCTCTTTTCCTTCTATCCGGAGATCAGAACATCCTGGAGAATTCTCCCTGTGTCATTGATACTTATCACCGGTACCCTCACGTTGTTTCTGAACAGGCACCATTATGAGGTGTTTTACGAATCGGGTGGGGACGAATTAATATGGCGGGGAAATGCGGCTCGTGATTTTTTGCACGGGAGTGAACAATGGGGAAAAGCGTATCTTTCCATACGATTACCAGGAGAGATCCTTCGGCAGAAAAACCTGGTTTTCAAGACTTATCTCTGGAACCGGGACCGGGCTGATTGTTATATCGATGATTTTGAGGTTACGGTTCATGCCGGAAATCAGAGATTATATGGATTGTTTGAAAAGATTGATTAACACAACAATGAAAAAGAGACTTCCTTTCTTCATAATCCTTTTTTTCCTGCTGGTTTACCTGTTATTTCCTTCTCATAACTCTTCTATTGATGCCTATTACTATGCTGCCTCGATCAGGCATTCAGGAGAGTTGTTTCATCCCCATCATCTATTATATAATTTTACCGGCTACTTTTGCCTGAAAGCGGTTGAGTCTATCGGAATATTCCCGGATGTTCTTGCTTTCCTGAAAATGGTGAATGCCCTGGTTGCTGCGGTATGCCTGATTGCGGTCAGCCGTATTTTCAGGCAGATGGGCAAGGATACTATAGAGATAGCGGGTTTTCTGATCCTTACCGGCAGCAGTTTTGCCTTATGGCGGTTTGCCACTGAAAATGAAACCTATCTTTTCCCACTGGCACTGTCATTATTTGCCAGTTCATATTTCATCCGTTACCTGAATATAGGTAAGTTACGGTATCTATTCCTGGCCGGTACGTTTGGGAGCCTGGCTATACTGTACCACCAGATACACCTGTTCTGGTGGCTGGGGCTTTATATCGGAGTTATTGTTCACAGCAGGAGGTGGAGGGCAATTATCTTATACGGGTTACCAGCACTACTGATCCCTCTTGTCTATGGTATTGTTTACATTGTTTTGCGTAACAGTGCCGCTATAAGTGGTAACCTGGCACATTTCATTTTCAGGGATTTTTATGCCGGGGGAGTGGATATGACCTTTGACTGGTCGAATCTCTACCTTACAGGTATAAACTTTGTGCGTTCCTACATCCAGGTACATGGATTGATGTTTTCCCTGATCAGGAAAAGTCTGCTGTATATTATTCCCGGGGTTATTGCATCCGCACTGCTGGTCGCAGCCCTGATTCAAAAACGGTTAATTACTCAGCGCATTCGGGGTGAAACCGGAATATTTATCAAAACGCACGTTTACATTTTTATCCTGCAGTTGATCTTTGTATTCTATGCTGTAGGAAATGCCGAGTTCATGGTAATGCTCCCGGTATTGAGTTTCCTGATCATTGGTGGGTTGTATGATATAAGAAAGCGATCCCTCTACCTTGCCGGGGCCGCCTTTTTTATATGGAACATGGGTTATGGTATACTGCCGGTTTGGAAAACCGATCACACGCCTCATCAGGAGATCATGCAGTGGGTAGAAACTCATCCATCGGATCTTTTTATCCTCATGTCAGACCAGCACATCATCAGCAAGGTTTATTATTCAACCGGAACAGAGGTGTTACCGAACATTCAGAAAGCTCCGGAGCACATGGTTTCACGGGGTCAGCCGCTTTCGGTTCTGCATGAAAGGATAGAGGAATACCTGAAATCGGGGAGGAGGGTGTTCACCGATTGCATTGACCGGCCCCGCATCATTACCCGGGAGCAGCTCCTTGACCGGGGGATTAACCGGGAATTTTTCAGTCGGTACAGTATTATACCGGTTGATTCCATAACTACTGTTGTGGGCACCTATTATCTTCATGAAATCGGTAAGGGGGGGCTACCTCCGGGTCAGTCCGGGTGGTAAGGCTGGAGCCGGTCAGAGGGTTTTTTTCACTTCCACTTCCTGGTATCCTTCGATGATGTCACCCACTTTAATATCGTTGAAGTTAGCCACATTCAGGCCACATTCATAACCGCTGGACACCTCTTTTACGTCTTCCTTAAATCGTTTGAGTGAACCCAGTTCCCCGGTGTACACCACGATTCCTTCGCGGATAACGCGAATCTTAGTATTTCGCTGCATTTTCCCTTCTTTGACGATGCATCCGGCGATGGTTCCAACTTTGGTGATCTTAAAGGTGTCGCGGACTTCAAGTGTTGCTACGATTTCTTCTTTCACTTCAGGGGACAACATTCCCTCCATGGCTGCTTTGAGTTCCTCAATGGCATCATAGATGATGGAGTATAAGCGAATATCGATCTCCTCTTTTTCAGCCAGTTTGCGGGCGCCCAGTGAAGGACGGACCTGGAATCCGATAATGATTGCATTGGAAGCGACAGCCAGAAGCACATCCGATTCGGAGATCTGTCCAACCGCTTTGTGCTTTACATTGACCTGGATCTCTTCGGTTGAGAGTTTAATCAGGGAGTCAGCAAGCGCTTCCACCGAGCCATCCACATCACCCTTAATGATGATGTTTAACTCCTGGAAGTTGCCGATGGCGATCCGTCTGCCGATCTCCTCCAGTGTGATGTGTTTTTGTGTCCGGATTCCCTGTTCTCTCTGAAGCTGTTCCCGTTTGTTAGCTATTTCTTTGGCTTCCCGGTCACTATCCAGGACATTAAATTTATCGCCTGCCTGGGGAGCGCCATTTAAACCGAGGACGAGAACCGGTGTTGCCGGACCGACTTCTTCCACTTTATGTCCTCTTTCGTTGTACATGGCTTTGGTGTGCCCGTAATAACTGCCGGCGAGGAGTATATCACCCAATCGCAGGGTACCTGCTTCGACCAGGACGGTTGCCACGTACCCGCGGCCTTTGTCCAGGGAGGATTCGATGACTGTGCCCAGAGCGGATTTATTGGGGTTGGCTTTTAATTCGAGCATTTCCGCTTCCAGCAGCACTTTTTCAAGCAGTTCATCAACGTTTGTCCCATGCTTCGCAGATATCTCCTGTGACTGATACTTTCCTCCCCAATCCTCGGTCATGAAATTCATATTGGCCAGTTCTTCCTTAATTTTTTCAGGATTTGCACCGGTTTTATCAATTTTATTGATGGCAAAGATAATGGGAACACCTGCAGCATGGGCATGGTTGATTGCTTCCACCGTTTGAGGCATGACGTTATCGTCGGCTGCCACCACAATGATTGCAATGTCGGTTACCTGTGCTCCACGGGCACGCATTGCGGTGAATGCCTCATGGCCAGGTGTATCCAGGAAGGTTATTCTTCGCCCGTCGTCGAGGCTAACATTATAGGCTCCAATATGCTGTGTAATGGCCCCCGCTTCACCTGCGATAACGTTTGTTTTTCGTATGTAATCGAGCAATGATGTTTTCCCATGGTCGACGTGTCCCATAACCGTAACAATAGGAGGACGGAATACCAGATCATCCGTCTTGTCTTCCTCCACGTTAATGGCTTCCAGGGCTTCAATGCTGATGAACTCCACTTTGTATCCGAATTCATCAGCGATCAGTGACATGGTTTCTGCATCCATTCTCTGGTTAATGGATACGAACAGACCCAGGCTCATACAGGTAGAGATCACATCGTTGGGTGAAACATTCATCATGTTTGCCAGTTCATTAACCGAAACAAATTCAGTTACTTTCAGGATATTTTTCTCCTGTTCTTTTTTCTCGACAGCTTCCTGGTGTTTCAGGCTAACAGCATCTCTTTTTTCTCTTCTGTATTTTGCTCCTCTGGATTTCCCTTTGGTGGTTAACCGGGCTAATGTTTCCTTGATCTGTTTCTGCACATCCTCCTCATTCACCTCCTGGCGGAGTGGTTTCTTCTTTTTCTTTGCGGCTGTTTTTTTCGTCTCCTTGGAGATCTCTTCAGCCAGGATTTTTTCAGGATCATCTTCAATATTTACCCGTTCTTTACCTTTTTTGATCCTTTTTCTTCTTTTCTTTCTGGAGTCGTCATCGCTGGATGATGCAACCAGTTTCTTTTTCTCTTTTTCTTCTTTTTTTGGAAGGTCGATCTTTCCAACGACTGTTGGTCCGGTAAGTTTTTCAATTTCGGATTTGTAAACCCTTTTTTCTTCTTTTTGGGGAACCTCTTCTTCCTTTTCGGCTTCTTCCTCAGCGATGGGTGGTTCTTCTGCCACCTCTTTTTTCTCTTTTGTTTCTTTTGCGGCAGGTTTTTCTTTCTCTTTTTCTATCTCCACTTTTCCGACCACCTTAGGAGCAGGTTCTTCCTCTTTTTTAGAGGGTTCAACGGCAACCTCCTTTTCTTTCTCTTCGTCGGGTTTCTTTTCTGCTTCTTCTACAGGAGGTTTTTCAGCAGGCTCTTTCACGGTTTCAGTTTCGGGTATTTTATCCACGATGTCGGCTGCACCGCTTGAGTCTTTTATCAGCACCTCCTCTTCCTGTTCCGCTGGTTCTACAGCTGCTTCATCTTCCGGGGCTTCTTCTTTTTCCTGGGTCTCCATAAAATGACGCATGCTCAGCTTTTCCGACTCCTTCTTGACAGTGATTTCGCTACTGTATTCAACAGAAAGAAGATCATACGCCTCAGGAGGTAACTTGGTATTGGGATTCGCATCAACATCAAAACCCTTCTTATGCAGGAATTCAACGATGGTTGTAATACCTACATTAAACTCCCGCGCAGCCTTGCTCAATCGTATTGCTTTTGTCCCTTGTACCATAACCTTTTCCTCACCTAATGAAATTGCCTAGATGCAATGCAAATATATAAGATATGCTATAAAATAAGCCTTTTGCAATGAATTATTCGAATTCGGTTTTAAAAATTTTAATTACTTCACGGATCGTTTCTTCCTCAAGATCGGTCCGTTTCACCAGGTCTTCAACAGAGAGGTCAAGAACACTTTTAGCCGTATCACAACCAATGGCTTTCAGTTCATCCAGGATCCACCCTTCGATTTCATCAGCAAATTCATCCAGGTTCACATCCTCTTCATCTTCAGTGCCGGCTTCACGATACACATCAATTTCATACCCTGTCAGCTGACTTGCCAGTTTGATGTTTAATCCTCCCTTACCGATAGCCAGTGACACTTCGTCGGGTTTCAGATACACTTCGGCACGTTTTGCTTCTTCATCCAGCTTAATGGATGTGATCTTAGCCGGGTTCAGGGACCTGGTAATATAGAGTTGCGTATTGGTAGTATAATTGATCACATCAATGTTCTCATTTTTCAATTCACGCACAATTCCATGAATTCTTGATCCCTTCATGCCGACACATGCTCCAACCGGATCGATTCGTTCATCGTATGATTCAACGGCAATTTTTGCTCTTTCTCCCGGAATACGGACAATTTTCTTAATGGTGATCAACCCGTCGAAAATTTCCGGGACCTCCAGTTCAAAGAGTCGTTCCAGAAATATGGGTGATGTCCTGGAAAGGAGAATCAACGGGGTATTGTTTTTCAGTTCAACGGATAGAACAACCGCGCGTATGGTATCTCCCTTTCTGAAATAATCGGAAGGGATCTGTTCCATTTTGGCAAGGATCAGTTCGTTCCCTTCATCATCAAGGATCAGTATTTCACGTTTCCACACCTGATACACCTCTCCGGTAACAATATCTCCGATACGGTCTTTGTACTTGGCGTACACGTTGCTCTTTTCGAGATCCAGGATTCTGGCGGTCAGGTTTTGGCGGAGTGCAAGAATTGCACGACGGCCAAAATCAAATAATTTCACCTCATCTGTAACCTCTTCACCCACTTCATAGTCATCATCAATCAGTTTTGCTTCGGAAAGTTTGATCTGGAGATTTTCATCCTCAAGCTCATCATCGTCAACCACCTCCCTGTTGCGCCAGATTTCAAAATCACCTTTGTCGATGTTGATAATGACATCAAAGTTTTCATCTGTTCCATATTTTTTTTGAAGCAGATTTCTGAAAACATCTTCCAGGACACTCATCATCGTTGCACGGTCGATATTTTTCAACTCCTTGAACTCAGAAAACGTGTCGATAAGATTTAAATTTTCCATCCTCTCACAGTATTAATAGTCAATAACCGCTTTAGTTGTTTTTATCTGATCAAAATCATAAAAACGGCAAGTCTCCTCCGGGTTGCTGTTCTTTTGCTGATCTGGTTTTATAATACATTCAAGTTCAATGCCCTTCTTTGAAACGGCAATCAATTTTCCACGCTGTTTATGCCCGTCCATGAAAATCACTTCTACCATTTTGTTAAGGTGCTTCTCATATTGCCGTTGGACCCTGAAGGGCATGTCCAATCCGGGAGAAGAAACCACCAGGTCATAATCCCCGGATTCCCTGCCGAGGTGATTCACGATAAACCGGCTAATCTCAGCACATTCATCAATCGTTATTCCCTCATCCTTATCCACCCGGATTGTAATTTCATTTCCCTTACCAATCCTGATATCCACAATGAAGAGATCACCATTCCGGTATTTCTGTTCAATCAGTTCCCGTATTTGTTCTTCCGATATCATCCAATTTCTATAAAAATAGGGGACCAATGTCCCCTAAAATATTATACAACCCGTCATTCAGAACGCAAACTTAATGATTATTATTGAAACTCCAAAATTTACGGTTTTTTATCTGGTTGTCATAACGGCAGGGCAGGTATGGGGTGAAACGGGAATTTAACGGGTTATTTGCGAAACGGAACAGCCACTATTCCGGTGCGGGTGGTTTTTCTATTTGGTAGAGATTCAGATTGTTCGTATTTTCAACCGGTAATTCATTATGAATAATCAGTGAACTGGTCAAACAAGAAAAAGATCATTAATGATCCGGTTTATGGATTCATAAACATCCCTTCCGAGACCCTTTTTGATCTGATTGAGCATCCCTATTTTCAGCGATTGCGAAGGATAAAGCAGCTTGGTTTAACCAATTTTGTTTACCCGGGAGCAACACATACCCGGTTCCAGCATGCACTGGGTTGCCTTCATCTGATGGGTTCTGCCATTCAGGTTATCCGGTCGAAGGGGATCAGCATAACCGACGAGGAGGCCGAAGCAGTGTCCGCTGCC
>Ga0315539_1002407_pt1 | contig 13499 bp, 12 predicted proteins | sample SalMarSW160150MG_FD_203097 | JGI IMG/M metagenome (GOLD analysis project Ga0315539, IMG submission 203097) | Salt marsh sediment microbial communities from the Plum Island Ecosystem LTER, Massachusetts, United States - Salt Marsh Sediment SW1601-150 ... | reverse complement strand
CGGCTGTCCTGTAATAGGTCTGGTCATTAATAACAACGGGCATATTTTCCTCTCCTAAAACTACTCAACTATGCCATACTATATTATTAATATACTATGACTCGTGCTTTGGAGAGTGTCAATCACCCATCCGTACCGGTTATTCCATTACTTTAGTCCTGGCTTGTTCAGCGGCTCCTGTTGGTCAGATACCTGATGCAAAGCACTGGCACTGTGTCTTCAGTCCTCTATTCCGGCTGGCCACCAGTGGAATGGGTTCGCCACATTCTGGAAAAGAAGCTGGAATGAATGGGAGGTCGCTCACGAAATTGTTGAGTTTCAGCTTCGATTTTCCTCAGTGTTTGCTGCGGGGTGGTTGTGATTGCACTTTCCGCTATTTAGTTCAATTACGCCGAAGATGCAAGGAGCAAATCGAGCGATTGTTTGCAGAGCTGAACAACGTGCCCAAATGTCGAGTTAGATATTGTTCGCGCTTCCTTGGGACATTTGCTTTCTCAAGATCAAGGTGACGTCTCGGACCAGGCCCAAAGTCCTGGGTATTCGCTGTATCATAATCGGTATCGCCTGAACGATTCCGATTCCCTCAGTGTAATCTTGCGGTTCCAGAAATCCCCCAGGATATCGAGTGTAACTTTCGTGAGGGAAGGTCAACACCCCTAGTATGTAACACTGACCTGCCGCCTGACCAGACTTGACCGAAGAATACGCAACAATCGACTCCTTGTACTCAGGTAGGTATTCTGCAAAAACGGCCTTGACTTCATTTTCCTTCTGCTCTAATAATGGATGCGTTGTGAAAACTGCGTCAGCAACTCTGATCAATGTCTCTATGTCGAGTGCACGAGCAGATGAGTTCAGGGGCAGATTGGCTAGCCGTTGTTGATCGCTGTTCACTAGTCTCTTCACTTGCCGGACGGTTACCCTGTAATCTTGATTGCCAATTGAGTTCAGTACACTAATCATCTCGCTGCCGGGCTTCTCTTCAATAATCTTCAGCAGCGGGAGCGGAGTTCGATGAGTAGTAGACAGTTCCTCGACGCTTACGTCACCGATCGACAGGCAGAAAGATTTCATGGCCTTTTCAATTGCTTGCTGGATGTGATAAACGGTCAGAGCGAATTCCTTGTGCTCAAATAGCAACGTCGCTGCTCTATAGTCTGCTTCTCCAGCGTCTAGGTATTTGTCGGCCACGTCCAAAGAATACGAATCTCGCTGTATCGCAATGTGCTTCAGGGTACGCTTTATGAGTGCTTTTGTTCGGAATAGGTCTATCTGGTCAGCTTTGGGCATCAATTTCCTGATGCCCGGCTCAATCCGATTCCACAGACTCTCGACTAACTGATCTCCGTTTTCGTTGCCCATTTCGCCGCCCGGAACAAATGGTTACATTAAGCCGTCTGAATCTTATCACGATTCACACATCACGGGCGAGGGTTACATAGATGGACAAATCGCCAGAAGGTGGTATATTTGTATAAGGATAAACTACATGAGCGTCGATGAATCTAAACACTTTGCGCTTGGCGTCGATGTTAGTTTATCCGACGACTTCCGTGTCAATCGAGACCTTTGTTTGGTGGTACACTCTGCTGTAGAAGAGTTCAGTATCCCGTTTTCGGTGTTACCTCCGGCGGGAGTACGTCGAGTTAGCATCCTGTACCGAACCCAGGGTCCCCTCACAGACTCAACGTCAGATACCACCCGATATAGGGTCTATCTGTCAGTGAAGAATCGCTATTACGCCCGGCTTGTTTACCAACTCGGACATGAGCTATGTCACATCTTCGCTGACCCAAGGCGAACAAACTGGTTTGTCGAGTCTTGTTGCGAGATGGCAGCACTGACTCTTCTACGTCGCATGTCTAAACTCTGGGGCGACAATCCTCCCTATGCTCGCTGGAGAAATTACGCCCCGAAGTTTCAACATTATGCGCAAAATGGCATTCGGGAGGCAAAGGAGGTTGAGGAGCCCAGTGATAGGCAAAAGAACACTATCGTTGCTGAGAGGTTATGCCCCTTATTTGAAGAATCGGCAGAGAGCTGGGATGCCTTGTGCTTTCTCGGACAAGGATTTGCTTCTCCCCCCGTTGATCTCACTGATTGGAACCCGGGCTCAGTAGACTTCAGCTTCGATAGATGGCTACAGGCTGTCCCCGAGTATTTGAAGGACATAATCATACAAATAGGGAAGACACTTAAAGACTGTTGGCCTGACTTCGATTTTTGTCACACCGTAATGCCGTTTTGAGCTATTGGCTCGTAGTCGTGCTCTGAACCACTGTCATGAAGGTCTGCTTTGAAGAAACTGAGTGATTGTGCAGCTTAGCCATCTCGGCATCTTTACTTCTCTAATTTGGGAAAATCCTCATAGCCGGCGTACATTGCATAACCCGCGTAGTCAGCGTACTTGGCATATCCTGCGCATTGCGCATATGGAGTAAAGCTGCCGCGTCGCCACGACTTCTTACTTTTGTTCGTTATGAGCCGATCACCACTCATTATCTCCCCCAGATATTGACCGTCAGGAGCATAGACTTCGTCATCATGAAAGCGCCCAACATGTCTTCCGTCGTGTGTCCAGAGATCATCACCATCTCTGTAGCCAAAGCACCGGCCACCCCAAGTCCAAAGCCAATCCATGCCTAATTCCTAGCTGAAGTGTAACATGAGATGAAAGAAGAGACAATATGACTGAACAAAACCGAGAATTGTTACCGGGTAGCTACCGCACTTCTCCGCAATTCCACGATCCTCCGTACCTGCTTGTCCCCATTCCAAGTAAGGCAATCCTGAGAAGCCGTGAGGTCGGTGGAAGTATAGCGTGGTATAATCAACTGGGAGAATACTAGGCTCTAACTAAGAACGTAAAAGATGCGAGGCATATGGTACAGCAGTTACCGTTGGAAGAGCTTGTGAAGAAAGGCGAAGGTCAGACTCTGGAGTTTAAGAGATCACTTAGCCTCCAAGGCAAAGGGCTGGAAGCGTTGTGTGCAATGGTCAATTCTGATCTGGCTCGAGGAACAGTGATTTTTGGAATCGAGGCAGATGGAACCGTGTGTGGAATTGAACAGGGCAATCTTGATACAGCCCAACGTTCCCTTTCGCAAACCAGAAGAAACAAATTCGACCCTCAACTGGTTGTACAAATGGAAGTCAGAGAACTGAATGCCAGACAAGTTCTCGTGCTTAGTGCAGAAAGGGATCGGGGCATTCCTTTCCACGAATATGATGGGCGAGCTTATATTAGAGAAGGTACTGAGAACCGCAAATTAAGCATTGCTGAAAAACAGCAGCTAGTAAGAAGAAGGAATCGGGATAGTCATCCGGGGCCGTGGAGATGTGATCGGTGTGGGAGTTGGGTTGGAGTGTTGTATAGTTTTGAGATCTCAAACGAAGGAATGAAAAAGACATATAAGTGTGGGTGTGGGGGCGAATTCTGGCCAGCGACATAACAAGGTGCTTCAGCCGACAACAGAATAGTCATGAGGTCACAAATGTCAGTATTGTTGAGCAGGTGGTTATTGGACCCAAAGAATACGGCGGCTTTCGTTACGTAATCTGCCAGAAAGTGCAACAAGAGAGACACTAATGATCCGGAGGCAGGGGGCAGCCTAGTGTAGAAGCATCGACTATTTGCTCAGTTTTTGCATTACTAATATTCTTTCATACCTGGTCGTACGCGTCCGCCGTCTGGAGCGCCGTACATCGGGAATCTCATCAGTGTAGATGAGATTCTGCACCAGGCGGCCATCACTGGCTTCTTGAGCCAATTCAGAAATAATCTGGGCTGTATGTTTCTTAACACCGTTCCGTTCAACGTCCCCAAGGACGAGCACACAGTAGGCCCCCTCTTTGAGAACCCTATCCATTTGCCTCAAGCACTGTTTCATCTGGGGTATGTATACTCGGTCACTAGCCGTTAATGAACGGTCTAATTCTTTCCAATCGGAGACGCCTAAAAACCACAGTCTGAGTCGATTATCTCTCGCGTAATCCAGAGCGCCAAAATATGGGGGGCTGGAAATAATGGTATCTATAGAATTTGAAGGTAGTGACAAATTCATAGTGTTCTCTTGCAATACCCGCCACCTCATTTGGCTTTTCGATTGTGTGAAGCCAGTTCGACGATACGCTCGTGCCACCTTAGCAAGTAGTCTAGATCGTAAGTCACGGTATGAGTACATTTCAGGAAATTCTTTTGGAGGGTACTTTTTGAGACGTAGATAGGGAGTTAGGTGACTAGCAGGATAAGAAAGGAACCCCGGGCGGACGTGGTGCAATATTCCAAGGAGGCAGGCAATAAGGAAATAGTTTTCTCTTTCTTTAAACACCTGGAAGGCAGTAACAATCTCTCTAAGCGTGTCAGGATGAAAGAACTTACGTACCCAGTCGGGCACATTATCGGTAGTAACAGTGCGAATACGGGACTCGATTTCTCGTAAGGCGTCTTCCGCTTTGTGCAAAGCCTCTTGCTTTGTGGGCGGTGCGGATAGTTTTCCTCTCGTTATTACATAAGCGTAGGGGCTGAGGTCGTTGGCTATTGCATGTCGGCTCAGGATAACACATTCCAATGGCACGACTCCGGCACCACAGAAAGGGTCAAGGATAACATCACCCGGTCGAGAATACAGTTCAACGAGCACACGAACCATCCCGGACTTCAACTTCCCGACATAAGGTGCCAACTGATGCATTGAGCTTTCCCTGGCATTGAATGACCCGGCCCAAAGTCTTGCGTTCAGCTCAATGCGCTCTTCATGAAATAAGCGCGGTTGTTCCCCTTGCAATATTACCGTGTTTATCTCCGTGGTTTCCTCCATTCTATTAATTTCCCTTTGTGATATACTTTTGTTTCGCGCAAAGTTCTCCCTTTGCCGTTTTTCACAAGTCTAATGGTGACTTGCCATATGTGTTCGTCGAAGTCGTTAGAAGCTACGCCGTGTGCAGCTAAAATCTTGGCTGGCAACTGAGTGGTATTCAAATCATGCGGCTCGGGTTCGGGGGTGTCTTCTGTTGGAACCACTCTGGGCATTAAGAAGATGTCTGGCGCAGCCCCAAGAATTGTATTCGGTGATTTGTTCTTGTATTTGGGACATGGGCGAAGAGGAGTATTGCACCTAGCATCTTTGAAAACTACCACATCCACATGCTTGCCTCGCTTTACCATCTCGTTCTCGACTCGATTAAAGATGATTGCGGCTGCGCCGTGGGATGGCTGATTAACAATAGCTCCGTCCAAATGGCACCAGAGGATGAATTCGTTTGCCCAAAGGGGTCTTTCTGATATGTTAATGCTGTTTCCTTCTCCTCCCTTTACTTCAAGAGCAACCATTTCTTTGGGCTTAGATGCAAGCATAACTTGGAAATCAAACCTCTGGGCTGCTCCTTGCAATTGGTACGCAGCAATCAGGTTCGCCTGCTTCATGGTCTCTAATACAGTAGCGACCAAACCTTGTCTTTGAGTCAATGAAGAGGCGATATATGTTCCCCTTATACTCTCAACGGCGGACCTAAAAACCAGTTTGGAATGGTAATCGGCTGGTTCCACACCGTGAGCCTTTAGGACGTTAGGGTGCTTGTTATCAAGGTTGCGCAGCAAGTCGATTGCAGGACTTATCTGGGCTGTAGCAGTAGGGTCATTTTGGCAAGGCAACAGCATAATAGCCTTACTCCATAACTTTATGTGTTGAACATATTCTAGCACAGTTATAGAGCTACTGCACGAAACGTCAAGTTGTGCAGCTTTGGCCACTAATCAGACGGATTGTCCAAAGGCGTGTTATTACTCTCCTGGTCCGTACGAAACTTAACCTTCTCCAAGACCGAACTCAGTATCTCGCGGTATTCTGGAATGACTCTGTAATTATCTTTCGTTTCTCCGAGAGTACCTCCACTGTCAAAATCTATAATCTGTCTAAGGTGCGGGTTAGATCTTTTCGTTAGAAATTGGGAAATGTTACTCAAGTATCTCCCCGATTGTCCCATATCCGCGCCGACACCCTTTTCAAATAATCTTGATCTGACTTCTTCTCGCTTGAAACTCCTTTCATCAGAGGAGATTATCTCTAAGAAAGCAATAACTCGCGGGGTGAGTTCTGATTGCCTTGTGAGCGTGGCAAATAGCTTTTTTTCCAATTCATCAGCAGGGAGGTCACTTTTTTCCAGTGAAAAAGAACTCCTGGTAGTTCTTCTTGCTTCTTTTTGCTTAGTTTCTTTTTGCTGCACATACTCTTTCGCTTCAGGAAGAGGAATAATCAAATCTGACGTAATGAAAAGCTGATTGTTTTCATCGAGAAATGGCGTCAGCTTCACACATTCAATATCAATTTCGTACTCACGAAGCCATAATACTGCAGAGGCAACATCCGAATGAAATTCTTTTGAAACAAGTATTATCCTTTGCTTTTGATTCAACTTATCAATTTCTTCGTCAATGAATTCTTCAATTCTCAGTTGCGCCTCGTCTTGGTCCGCTTGTAGGTACTCTGCATAGATCTGAAAAATGTATTCCGGCAGGAATTGGGAACAATACGACGCATATTTTATCGCCTGCCACTCCACGTTTGTTCCGGAGTCGTCTCGTTTCAACTCTATAATGGCCAGGTTTGCCTTCTTATCGATTGCCAGTAAATCCACTCTGATCCGTGAGGGAAGCTCCAGTTCCTTGTAGATTACCAGCAGGTCCTCGCCGATTATTTCCGGTGTCTTCTCAATCCATTCCTGAATATCATATCTCTCTCTTAGCTCTAGCGCACTGAACTGCGCTGGAGAGAGTTTTATTAATTTCTTGTTACCGATATCGACTCGATACATCTTTTTCGCCTGCCTTCCTATAGGATAGATATTGAGCTAAGAGAAAAAACAAAGCCTAATTTCCGGCAAATTGATGCCCACAATCTAGCTTCAGCCATTATATGCACAGTACCTTGACATATCCATGACATATTCTACCACAGCAATTCAAGAAATAGCGCTCTAGTTGTGCTTGGCCTAGGGAATAATGAACTCCCTTGCACAATTCATCGTTTTGTTGCCTGCGAAATATTCCACTAGATATCGCCCCCATCCTGTCCTCCATCCTCCATCCTCCATCATCTTCCATACTGTAATAATACAAATGCCCATGGAGGATGGAGGATGAGGGATACTTCATCTGCTCTAGCTTTGTTCTCTACGTGGCTTTCAAGGTAAGTTGAAGTAGTTGCTATGGTGGATGGAGGATGAAGGATGAGGGATGGAGGATGAAGGATGGAGGATGAAGGATGGAGGATGAAGGATGGAGGACTGATGAACGATAACGGGTGACGGATGTGGGGTCAAGGTCGGTTTCTGGTGGAATGCTCTCAGAGCAACAAAACGATGAATTGTAAAATGCCCTGTCAAAGGACGAAGGAATATCATGAGGCACTGTGCAACTGGCTGGACACAGCTTAACGGCGCATCTCCGTCTGGCATATTGACAATAGCGTAGACAGAGAGTAGATTGAAATCATAAGGCGTGCGTCTACATAGTATGATTCTGGTATTGGCCTCGGTGTCCATAGAACTCCGTTTTGGTACCCTGTGCCCCGGACTCAACTGACGATTCTAGGGCAAACGCAATAAGGAAGCAGTTATGAAACAGCGAGCTCATGCTTGGGTAGCCTTGCGAGCCCTGAAGTTGGTTAGCGAGTCAAATAAGGCAGCGAAACTGGTTGAGTTGCTATCTTACTATGTGTCTGATGTCTGGGAGGGTGCCTGGCTGCCTGATACCCTTATTGTTGATATGCAGTACGGTCACATCTTCAAGATGGACAGTGACCCGCGGAGATTAGGCTCCGACATCTCTCAAGAACAATGGATGAAAGTGCCGTATACTCAACTTAAGAAGAAACTCAGGGGCCAACGTCTCTGCCTGGAATATGCCAAAGACTCCCCGGTGCTGAAGGAGCCGTACAAGTCGCACCCCACCGACGGTGGGCATCTGCCCAATCGGGTAATCGCTATAAGCCAAACAATTGCAGATATGCTAAAAATGAGCGATTACCCCTTGATCTTCTATGCAAGGGGTAAGAAGTCGAAAGCTTTTGCGAGTGACCTCATGCTGCATAAGGTCAAGGACCTTTCAGTGTCGCCCATATTCTCCCCTCGCGAGATCGCACTTATGTTTTTTATTCTTGCTCACTACATAACGGATGCATATATGCCTTTACACTGCGACCTGAGAGACTTTGGTAGTGATAGGTCAACTATGGGACGACTGCCGCGTGAGTTGCATCCTTCCATCGAGGCAAAGTGGGAATCATATTTCCCAGAAAAGAATAAACTGATGCTTCATGAGTACTTGACGGAGTCTATCGATGAGGTGGTGAACTCACTACCAGAGGATTCAATTATAGAGATTGAAAAAGATGACAAATACAGGCTGAGGCTCCCAATCTCCAAAACCACTGGAGACGAGTGGCAAGAGATGGTTTATATTACCAGGACTTCCTACGCAGTATCTAGGAAATGGATTGATGCACCGTTTAAGGACGTAGATGGGTTGGTCGCAGCGAAGAGTGAGGAATTTAAGGACGTTACGAACTGTATTTTTCACGATGCCGTAGAGTCGGTAGCAAGACTCTGGCTTAAGGCTTGGGAGAGATTCATACACTAGTCGGACAGCAGCAGCGATACTCCCTAGTAATACACCATTTTTGATTTCCTCTTTGTTGCATGTCGCACACTTGGCGTGGGAACCTTGATGGTCACTTAAACTATCTGGCTATTTGTTGAGTACTAGGATGCTGAAGCGAGAAGTTGGCTTGCGCCTATTCTCTGTGTTGACAGAACATGAAGCAACAATTAACATTCTTTTGAATGGTTGTGTGCACATGCTAAAGAATCTCGTACTTGAGAGGCCTCTTGCATTCATTGACGTAGAGACCACAGGGCTCAAACCTAATGTAGACAGAATAATAGAATTATCTATTCTGAAGATTTACCCAAACGGTGAAAGAGAATACAAGAGTCATAGAATAAACCCCGAGATCCCGATTCCACCCGGCGCAATAGATATCCACGGCATCACTGATGCTGATGTAGCAAATGAACCGGAGTTTCGACAATATGCGAAAAGCATTAAAGACTTCATTGATGGTTGTGATATGGCGGGATTCAACATAACGAGATTTGACTTGCCTTTTCTTGAAGCAGAGTTCAAAAGAGCAGGTGTGGAATTTTCTCGCAGGAGTCGGCAGTTCGTCGATGTTCAGGTTCTGTACCACTTGCTGGAGCCACGAGATCTTAACGCGGCATATTTGAAGTACTGCGGCAAGGAAATGGAGAGAAGCCATACTGCTGAAGGGGACGCTACTGCAGCAGCCGAAATACTGGACGGACAGCTGGAAATGCATTCGGAATTGCCGAGGAACGTAGCTGACCTGTGCGCCATTTGCTATTCTGTGCGCGACGATTACGTTGATCCCGATGGGAAGTTCATATGGTCGGAAGGCGAAGTTGTATGTAATTTTGGTAGGAAGCACAATGGGCGAAGGCTCAAGGATATAGCTGCTGAGGATCCAAGTTATCTGCAATGGATGGTTGGAGCCGATTTCGCAGCCGAAGTCAAGGAACTGGTGAGCAAAGCTCTCTCTGGTGAATTCCCAAAGCCACCCTAACGCAACCATCTTTCGAACGTATCGCATACGGAGTCATTCAATGAACGTGGAGGAGCTTAAGGAACTCGGAATACAGGGGGAATTTGTCAGGATATGGCGGAACAGTGGAGTTAACGAGCTTACGGAAATCCAGGAGACGGCCTTTACAGACTCATCGTTACTGCAAGGCGCTAACGTGTTTATTGCAGCCCCCACATCTAGCGGCAAGACTTTCATTGGTGAGGTGCTAGCTGTCAAGGCAGCGAGTAATCTCCACAGAGCAATCTACCTGGTTCCCTATCGGGCTCTCGCTGAGGAAAAGTACCTCGACTTCTGGGAAAAGTACCACGACGCAGGGATTTCAATAGTGGTGTCATCGGGCGACCACGCTGAGTTCGATGCTGATATTCGGCGAGGGGACTTTGGCATAGCTATCATAGTGTATGAGAAGTTAGCTCAGCTTCTCGTGCAGTCCTCCGGAATCATATCCGATTGTCATCTCTTGATAGCCGATGAAACTCAGTTGATTCGAGACAGGGAAAGAGGTCCACTGCTGGAACTTCTTCTCACCAGAGTAAAAAGGCTTAAGCCCGGCCCGCAGATCGTTTGTCTCTCGGCGACGGTGAAGGATTTGGGCGGATTTGATTTGTGGTTGGATGCCAAGTTGATAGAAACAAAGAATCGTCCTGTCCCTCTGCTCGAAGGTGTCATAGAGAGATCTCAGCCTGTCAAGTTGCACAATCTGGGAGATGGTACTACTGAAGTGAGGGACTTCAATCTGCCGTCGTCGGCCACGAACAAGGATGCAATTCTGGGCGTCTTGGCGAAGGGCTTACAGCCTGAAGAGCAGATGCTGGTCTTCCGCACCAAGGTGGACGACACTGAAAAAACAGCTCTAAGACTGGTGCAATCTCTGCCGGTTCATAAGGTTTCCGGACAAACTAGAGACCGTATTATGCTCCTGGAAGATAGTCCGGTGCGTTCGTTTCTAAATAAATACATTGAAAGACGTATAGCGTATCACAATGCAGGACTCTCGGTGGAGGAGCGGCGACTTGTTGAGCATTTATTCAATGAAGGAACTGTCCAGATAATTGTGACGACGGCGACGCTTGCAACGGGGGTGAATACGCCTGCAGATATGGTCGTAGTAGCTGATTTTCATAGGTGGGATCATGCTCGTGGAACAAACATGCCTATCGACGTGGCTGAATATAAGAACTGCGCTGGGCGAGCAGGCCGGTACGGAAAGAGGACAAGAGGCACATCTGTAATCCTCGCTGACCTTACCGGACAAACGGGTCAATTAGAGAACTACTATATCTTTGGCGATCCACCGGAATTGGCATCGGCGATACCAATGCAGCCTGAACTGGCGCAACAGGTGCTAGGGGTAATAGCAGGACAACTTGCCGACAACAAGCCGGATATAATTGGTCTGTTCTGTGACTCATTTGCCTTTCGCAGTTTTTATGAACCGAGAAAATGTGAGGTTGAGCTTACTAAGGCTATTGACACGGGCGTTGATCATCTGTTAGCTCTGGGGTTAGTTAGTGAACAGGACGGCAAGCTAAGAGTCACGCCTCTGGGCAGTGTTGCCGCGAGGTCGGGGGTATACATCGAGACTTTTGGAGTACTTGAAGCCCTCGTTCGAACAAGTGGTCTGGAAACTGCAAGCACATTCGACCTATTGTCTGGCATTACAGATGTGATGGAGATGCAGAGACTGCGGCCTTTTGATACAGAGAAACGGGCGCAATTACTAAGTGGATGGGTACGTGGCGAAGGTGTGATGAAGCTGACAACAGACTTCTCTACGGAATACTCGGTTGGTCACGGAAGGATACGGGAACTAGGAAGTGTAGCGGAATGGCTCCTGACCACGGCAGCTCAAATTGGCATTGCTTTGGGTTCCCCGAGTACCCTGGTTGAGAAGTTATCGAATTCAGCGCAGCAGGCGCACTTTGGAGTTCCCTTGGAGTTGGTCCCGCTTGCTCAGTTAAGAGTACTACCGAGGTCTGATATTCTGAGATTAGTTGTTAATGACAAGGGTGTGAAGCTCACTGATCCACACAAGATCATTGACGCTGACCCATCGCAGTTTGTGGATATATTGCCACCTCAGAAAGTGGCGAAGCTTAAGGAGAGGATTGCGCAGTCGATCGGCGAGACACTGAGAAGAAAAAAGGTAGGACATTTGCTTAGATGCGACAGGCTCGCAGCTATAAGGCCCCTGGTTGAGAAGGTCTACGATGCTCACGGGACAGAATTTGACCGAGCGCTGGAAGAGCTCTTGAATTCTCCTATGATAGAGCTTAAGGTTCGTCGGTTTACGAGACAGAGAAGTGGACAACCTGACTTGGAGTTTCAAGCTTTAAAAGGCACCGTGGTCATTTCCGCGACAGCGTCAGATGATAATACGAAACCGGTATCTTGGGACAAAAGCAGAGAGGTGTTGGGTAGTGTCGGTTACACGGGTACGGCCAGTAACTTCGTGGTAGTTGGAAAGCCAGATTTCCATAGTGTGGCTGTGGACAACGCCAACGAGTTGGCAGGAAAAGGAAACCACATGCTGCTATTACCGGTGGATGTGATTGTAGAACTGTGTCTACGGAGAGTCGAGGGCAGAATCTCACGAGAAGCTTTGGTTTCAACTATCGAAGATCGATATGGTGTAATGAATAGGGAGGACCTTGAAGGTCAAATCTAGGGGGCCGTGTTGCACTATCCCGATCGTTCCGTCTGCAAACTGAGAGTCGCTAATCAGCAGCCATCTGGTACTCGGCATGTTCAGGAGATTCATCGTCCCAGCGCATTAATAATCAGTCTCTTCAGGGTTCCATCTTAGGTCATGTCTTGTGTACAATCTGACGTTCTGTGTGATATGCCTAATTACCGTTGCCCCAAGCTGACCTCGGTGCCCTCATGAAAATCTAAGCGATCTTTCGCGGTGGCTAAGATGTTTTACCTATGGGTTGAAACGGGGGCATGTTTCGTCCTACTGGGATTATTGCAGAGCTGCTCTATGCTTGATAGCAAAAGCAAGGTTAGCTGTCCTCATCATATAGTCTTTCCTCTTTTCCCACCCCGACGTTTGGTTTCAGAAGTGGAGGGAAAGATGTTCTTGATCATCCGTTCATATAAACCAGGCTGGTTTGTGACACTGTTTTTAATGATTTCCGCCATATCGATTTCGGGATTTAGGTACCCAAGTAATTCACATTTTACTGTCTCAAGCAGATTGGCAAGGGCATGCTTGTCCTTGTCCGATATCGGTGACAGGATTTTCTGGATGAACTCCCAGCCCGTCGGAGTTGCCGGTTCAAGAGCGTTCTCGCCCTTGGTGGTCAAAGACACATGTACTGTTCTACGGTCACTCCTGTCCCTTGTCCTTCTGACCAGACCAGCTTTGACCATGCGGTCGACCAGCATGCTCATGCTGTTTGGACTACGTTCTAGAATTGAGGCTAGGTCAGTCGGTCTTAGAGAACCACCACGTGATTTGACAGCCGCAAGCACTGAGAACTGCTCCGTAGTAATCCCGTATTCCGCAAATATAGAATCCTCGCACAGAGCAAGTATGTCGCGGACTCGGTGCAGTAGAAGCCACACTCTCAAAACTGTATTTCCGGATTTAGAATTTAACGCCATATTTAGGTTCTCCTCATTATTTCATGGAAACTTTGCCTGCTTGTTTCGCTTCTATTATAACAACTGGCACTTCTTTATAACAAATCAACATGACTCAACAATTCTGACTTTTGTGCAATCCCTCCGCAATCATGAAACTCAAGTAGTACTGTTTGACCCGCCCTTTTCTCTGGCGGCTCCCGACAGACCCTTGTCTGTTTCTCAAAGCAATAAGTGCAACCTTTTTAG
>Ga0315539_1002404_pt1 | contig 13504 bp, 12 predicted proteins | sample SalMarSW160150MG_FD_203097 | JGI IMG/M metagenome (GOLD analysis project Ga0315539, IMG submission 203097) | Salt marsh sediment microbial communities from the Plum Island Ecosystem LTER, Massachusetts, United States - Salt Marsh Sediment SW1601-150 ... | reverse complement strand
CGGGTTCCAAAATTTTGCCCTTATAGGGAATTTGACCAACTTGCATATAATTCATTCTGTTGAACCTTACCCGATTTATCGTGTTATGATATTATCAGCAGAATATGGTTCATGATAAAAAGGGTTTGAAAGTGAAAATATCAGCGTTACTGCAGGCACCATGCGTTAGAATTCTTCTTTTCCTCTATGAAAAAGGGGAAGTAAGATACACGGACTTAACGAATCTGATAGCTAGCAGGGGAACGCTTTCTCTTAACCTAAAAGAATTAGATGGCGAAGGCTTGATACAGAGGAGAGTTGTGACAACCAAGCCCATACAGACCCACTATTCTTTAACAGACAAAGGCATGGAAATCGCTAAACATTTTGACAAGATCAAAGAGAACCTATAAAGTGTAGATCCAATACCAGATACAAAGTATATGTAAACCACATTTTAACCTACAAATTTATGTGGGTGGCCAGACACCCATCCCTAAGCTTCTTACTACTTCAGGCTTCACCGAAGCGAGCGCCAATGCTGCAGTAGAGGTGGCTGAACGCCATGTTATGAGTCTGCAGCGGTTTATTAAACGAAATGTGGAAAAGGAAATCTTTACCCCACTTATAAACAGGCTAAGTTAGATCCTAAAAAAGCTGATTGCCGACTAAACTGGGGAATGCCAGAAAAACCAGATGTAGAAGCGTTACTCCCTATTCTCGTAAACATCTCAAGAAAATAGACCCGACATAATTTCTGCCAAAGAATTCCGAAAAATATTGGTTGACATGGGCTTAGCGATCGAAAAAGTTGAGGGTTCTGACGAGATTGGAGCGAAATAGGATCGCGTTTTTGGACGGGCACAATTTGGTTTGTTTAAAGGTGTTCCAAGCCTAGATTAAGAAGCAATAGCTTAACAGGTCTCTCTTTTTTCAAAATCAATGTTACAAATTTTTCGTTTATTGAATTGTTCATTTCTTCCCCAAGTTGGAATTCGTTTCCTAAAATACTTGTGTCTAGTTCCAAAAGCAAACGGAATCGATCATAATATAAAAAATAACAACTTATATATGAAACATGAGAGGTTTATCATAACTTGTCTACTAAAGTCTCAACGCTTGTATTAACTTCAAGTAAGTTAATTCCTAACAGCCCAGAAAAATTCAGAGGAAATATTGCCTCTAAACACTTAGACAACCCACTATTCCATCACCATTTGCAAAACAGTAAATTAGCGTATAGGTATCCGTTAATACATTACTTAATTCTACGTGGAAAAGCAATAATTTTTGGTATACAAGCAGGCGCAGATGAAGTGTCAAAGTTATTCGGTGAATTAGATGACATAACTATTGGAACTGAAAAATATCCTATCCTAGATAAAGAATTGAACATAAAATCTCACGTATTTACGGTTACAGATTCACAGAAACAATACTATTTCGTTACGCCTTGGCTGGCCTTAAACAAATCTAATTACCTGAAATACAAAGATATGAATTGGACAGCACGAAAACAATTATTATCGCGAATACTTATAGGGAACATCCTTTCTGCAGCAAAGGGACTTGACATCAAAGTAGATAAAAAAATTATTGCTGACATAGAATATGTTAAACCAGTTAATTGTAACATTAAGGGCAGTCCACTACTAGGGCTTTACGGGCAATTCAAAATAAACTTTGATATGCCTCCATTATTCAGTATAGGTAAATCAGTATCCAGAGGATTTGGGGTTATTTTGGAGGGAGAAAGATGCAGCTTGTTATAAACAATTTTGGTGCATACCTCAGAAAACATAAAGACATGTTCCTGATTATGCTAGACGAAAAAAATGTTGAGGTACCTGTAATTAAAGTGGACAACATTTGGATATCTACCTCAGCTCTCGTTTCTACTGATGCTATTCAATGTGCGATGGAAAACAACATTGACATTGTTTTTCTTGACAAATATGGCGATCCATATGCTAGGATATGGCATCCAAATTTAGGAAGCACACCATTGATTAGGCGAAGACAACTAGAAGCGAGTACAAACGTGAAAGGACTTACTTTGGTTAAAGAATGGATCAAAAAGAAACTGAAAAATCAAATTAACTTATTAAAGAAACTGAAAAAAACTAGACCTAATCAGCAAGAGCAACTAGCATCCGTTATAGCACAACTTCAAACCTATTATCGGAAGATCAGTGAACTTGAGGGTAATGTTGAAGAAAACAGGCAAAGCATTCTTGGTCTTGAGGGGATCTCATCACGCATATATTTTGAAATCCTTTCAGAAACCCTACCAAAGAAATGGAGATTCAACGGAAGGAGCAGGAGACCCGCAAAGGATCCTTTTAATTGCACCCTAAATTATGGTTACGGAGTCCTTTATAGCATAGTTGAAAGGGCATGTATTCTAGCGGGGCTTGATCCTTATGTTGGTTTTCTTCATACTGATGATTATAACAAACAATCATTTGTTTTTGACATCATAGAGCAATATAGAAGTCATGTTGACGAGACAGTGCTTTTTCTTTTCACACGTAAAATGATGAAGGATAACTGTTTTGATCAGGTCGCAGGTGGATATGTGCTTAATGATAATGGTAAGAAGATTTTAATGACCGCTTTAAATGACCACTTCGATAAACAAGTTATGTATCGACGAAAGAAAACTAAGTTGCGAAACATTATCCAGTCTAACTGTTACTGCATAGCAAATGAACTAACGGGAACGTGAATTCTTTGCTTGTTTGGGTGATATATGATATTAGTGACGACAACGTCAGAAATGCTGTAGCTAATCGATGTAAAGGTTATGGGTTATATAGGGTTCAGAAGAGCGCTTTCTTAGGTACATTGAACGCTAATCAGCAGGATTCTCTTGTTATTGAATGTCGTGATCTAATCGAGGAAACTGATTCAGTTTACGTTTTTCCTATGTGTAATACGTGTTTAAAACGAATAGACTTATTGGGAAAAGATTTTGACCTTGACCTTGTGAGGGATAAGCTTGGCGTCATGTTTATCTGAAGAGTCAATTACAATCAGCGATGTAATCGAGTATCTTTTCTGTCCCCGATTTACCTATTTTATGCACTGTTTGGGAATACCTCAACGTGAAGGACGATTAATCAAAGTGCAGAAGGGTAGAGCAATTCATAAAAGTAAAGAGAAAACAAACCTTGGATATCTGAGGAAACGATACGGAGTAACGGATAAACTCACTGGGATTTACCTGTCTTCAAAGAAACATCGGATTAGAGGGATTATGGATGAGGTGCTTTTTCTTGAGGATGGTTCAGCTGCTCCATTAGACTATAAATTCGCTAAATACCATAACCGCGTGTTTAAGACTCATAAATACCAATCTGTGTTGTATGGATTAATGATAGCCGAACACTTCAACCGTCCAGTTTATAGAGGTTATCTGTGTTATACCCGTAGCGGAAACAAGATTGTAGAGATAACGTTCAACGAGAAACTGTTTCAACAAGCAGAAGACATAATACAAAATATTTTTCACATTATTCAAAGGGAACAGTTCCCCGAAACAACAGGAAATAAGAAAAGATGCATTGATTGCTGCTACAGAAGAATCTGTCCACATTGATGCAAAAATTTTTAAACAATATTCGCTGTTATTAAAGGTATCATGATTGAAGCCATCTATAACGTTGGCGTTTATGCTCTAGATGACAAAGGCGCTAGTCTTGATGATGCTGAACAAGTAACTGAAATCTTATGCGAGGATCCAAAAAGTTCAGATCTTTATAAAACCATAATAACTGTAGAGCTTAACAAAAACAATGAAGGTACAACTTTTTTTCGAGTCAGCATAGATACATATGATCCAAAGAAGAAGTTTCGTTATCTTTACAGGCGCGGTGGTTCAAGTGGAGCAGACCTTTCACCAACCTGTAGATTAACAGAGCCTAAGAAAACATTTAAAGGAAAATTTCTCAAATGGTTCAATACCGACTTTTCTGATCCTTCATACGGGCTCACTGAAAAGGAACAGGCACTCCTAACTAACATTAAAGCGTGCATTCTATTAAACAGAAAGCAAATACTTGAAGGCATTACCGCCAAATATGAAGCGCTTAAAAAAGAGAGAGAAAGTGGAATAATTACAATAGTTCTTAATGATAATGGTGAAAAAAAATATCTTGGAGACCTTTCTGCGTTTAGGAAAATATTACATGTGAAAGGCTTGTCGAATTATTATCAAAAATTTAATAAAATTTCAAAATCTGAAAATAATGCCTGTGCTATTTGTAGAAAAAAAAGGTCAGAGGTATACGGTTTTGTCTCAACCTATAACTTCTACACTGTCGATAAGCCAGGTATGGTGTCTGGGGGCTTCGATCAAAGCAAGGCTTGGAAAAACTATCCAGTCTGCAGAGACTGCGCATTAACTCTTGAAGAAGGAAAAAGGTTCCTAGAGGAAAACTCCAAGTTTAGATTTTACGGTTTTGATTATCTGTTGATTCCAAAACCTCTTAATCCTGATGTAGATAGCGAAGTCTACGAAACACTACAAGATTATCACTCGGACCCGATTCATGGGGAAAGTGCGCAAATTCGCTTAACCGAGGACTATAAAAAACTACTAGGGGAAACAGAGAAAGAGATCCTTTATCATCTCTCAGATAAATCTAACACGTTCTACTGTAATATCCTAATTTATGCTGCTTCAAATAACGAGTTCAAGATTTTACGGTACATTGAAGATGTGTTCCCGCGTAGATTACGCGAACTCTTCGAAGCAAAAGAGTTTGTAGACCAAAATCCATATTTTAAATCATATAATGTCAAGATTTATGAGAAAGGAAAACCAACCGGAGAAAAACCACTCGAGTTTAACTTCGGTTCATTTTGGTATTTCTTCAGGAAACGAAAGGATGAAGACAAGAGTTCATATTTCCTTAATATAGTGGCTAAGGTTTTCCAGAACGAAAAAGTCAGCTACCGTTTCTTCCTCAATGGAGTAGTTAACCGTATGAGGAAACAGTTTGCACAGGGCTACAATACAAAAGAAGCGGGAATGAGAGGTCTCTGTTCTTTACTGTATCTACAGCGATTAGGCATTCTAGGTGATTATGATCATGGTGATAACATGAACGAAAATAAAATTCGTGAAATAATGAATGACCCCCAACATACAAGTAGCACACAAAAACTTGAAGCCGTCTTTGATGGGTTCCCTGAATTCTTCAACAGAAACTCTACGCGAGCAGTATTCATTGTAGGTGCTCTCGCACAGTTTCTACTGAATATCCAGTATACAGAAAGGGGCGCCACACCATTCAGGACAAAACTTCAGGGACTTCGGTTAGATCAAAGAAAAGTTTCAGCGCTTCTTCCGGACATACAGAACAAATTTGAAGAATACAACAAAAACTATTATAGAGAATTGGAGAAACTTGCTAGTGAGTACTTAATTCAGGCGAGCAGTGATTGGGGTCTCTCCAAAGATGAGGTCAGTTTCTATTTCGTGTTGGGAATGAATCTGGCTAGCTATTTAAAACAATCAAAAGAGGTGAAAGATGATGAGTGAAATAGTATCTAACAGATCCGAAATAGTGTTCCTATATGACGTCAAGTACAGTAATCCTAATGGTGATCCTCTGGATGAGAACAAGCCACGAATAGACGAAGAAACTATGCTAAATCTCGTTACAGATGTTCGACTAAAAAGAACAATCCGCGACTATCTACATGACTTCCTTAACAAAGAAATATTCATTTTAGGTGTGAAAAAAGATGACGGCAAACTAAAGACTAAAGAAGAACGCATGACCGATCTGAAAATTAACTCGGCGGACGACCTAATCAACAACTGCATAGACATTAGGTTATTTGGAGCGACAGCTGCTATTAAGAAGAACACTATTACGTTCACAGGACCCGTCCAGTTTAAGATAGGGCGATCGCTTCATAAAGTGCAGCTTAAATTCATTAAGGGCACTACAGTTTATCCATCAGGCAAAGGTAAAGATCAAGGTACTTTTACTGAAATGTATGTTCTTCCTTACAGTCTCATAGGGTTCTATGGAGTAATTAACGAGAACGCTGCCAAACACACTAAGCTTACAAATAATGATGTTGAACTGCTTATGGATGCCCTTTGGAACGGAACTAAAAACCTAATCAGCCGTTCTAAAGTTGGTCAGATGCCTAGGCTTCTCATGAAAGTAAACTACAAAGAAAAAAACTATCATATAGGCGACCTTAACGCTTTACTGGAACTCAAATCAGAAATTAGAGCTGAGGAACTCAGAGATGCCAAAGATTACGTTCTAGATGTAACAAAATTACTTGATACCCTGCATGCTAATAATGACAAAATAAAGGATATAGATTTGATGCTGGATAAACGAGTAACATTCAAACGGGAAAGCGAGCAAATCGATCTGGCAAAAGAGCTTGTTAAACACGGTTTAACAGTGAATCAGCTTGATCTCTAACTGTGATGTATAATGGATAGAGTTCTTGCTTTTGACCTCTGGGGAGACTACGCGCACTTTAGGAAACATTATACCACAACAAGCCCTCTCACCTTTTCTATACCTCCAAGAACAACTCTATGTGGGCTCTTAGCGGCAATCATCGGTCTAGATAAAACAGAGTATCTTCATTATTTTTCTGATAAAGACGCTTCAATAGCAGTGCAATTATTAAATGACGTGAAAAAGATCACGTTAGCTGAAAATCTCATCGATACAAAAAAATCAGGAAAAATGATGAACAAAATAAAACAAAGAACCCAGATTCGGTTTGAGCTTCTGAAAGACCCAAAATACAGGATTTTCGTTCATCATCGAGATGCATCAATTTACCGGAAACTCAAGGAAATGCTTGAAGCACATAAAACCGTTTACACTCCATGTCTAGGATTAAGCGAATTATTAGCCAACTTCAAGTACATAAAAGAGTACCGTGCAGAGAAAGTTGAAACTGATTCTGAAATGGAGATTTTAACTGCTTTGCCTAAAAAGAACTTGATAGAGCTAAGTTTTCAGGATGATTATGAGTATTTATCAGAGACTATGCCTAGGAACATGCTTCCAGATAGAACTGTCACGGAGTACATGCCTGTGATTTTTGAAAGAAAACATAAATCACTAAAAGCAAGGGTCAACCAATTCGTCCGACTTGAAAACGATGAAGCCATCACTTTCCTTTAATCTACTGGCTCGTCCAGATAAACAACTTCGAGACCATCTTCAAAGAGTCTCGGAACTATGCAGTAATCTGTGTATGGAACCTAAACTTAACCTTGAATCAATTAATCTTACGCAAGATAAACTTGCAAAAACTCTTGAAATGTTAGGGTGGTGCCATGACTTTGGAAAAGCAACAACTTTTTTTCAGGAATATATTCATGAAACAGATGAACAACAGAAAAGAAAGTTGAAAAACAGGAAAGAAACTCATCACGGTCTTATTTCCGCGGTGTTTACGTATTATGTTTTAAAAAGCCAGTATTACATGTCTGATTCTCCCCTCGATGAAGTCATGCCCCTCATAGGCTATTTGGTAGTAAAAAGGCATCATGGGAATCTAAAAAATATACGAGAGGAAATTAGAGACCTCATCCAAGACAGTAGCAAACAAGATATTTTGAAAAAGCAACTTGAGTCCATAACTGTTGAAACCGTAACTGAACTCTACAAAAATGTGTTTTCTGAGCAAACATTCATCACATTCAAAGAAGACTTAGATTCAATATTAGAGCAGATGACACGAAGCCGCAGAATCTTGTGGAAGTTCTTGAAAAAAGGCAACCTGTTTCCAGCGATTATAACCAGTTTCTGTTATTCAATTTTGCTGCAAGCAGACAAAGAGCATGCTTCAGGCATCACTGTGAAAAGGCATGAGCCAATTCCCGATAACATTGTAGACGTGTATCGGCAACTAAAAGACTTCAATAATCCAACCACGAAAATTAACAAAATAAGAAATAGCATATACAAAGAAACAACAAAATGTGTGGAATCGCTTGATCTTGACCAGAAGATATATTCTCTTAATGCTCCCACTGGAACAGGTAAAACGTTAACGGGATTAGCGTTTGCAAATAAACTTGCATCTAGACTTCGACGTGAACAGGGACTTGATCCCCGAATTTTTTATTGTATTTCATTCATTAGCATCATTGATCAAAACTATCAAGTGTTTGAGGAAGTCTTTGAAACAGTCATGGAAAAAAAACCTACTAATGATCTTCTTTTGAAGCATCATCACCTAGCGGACACACATTATTCTACGGATGAAAATGAGTTTGAACCCGAGGACGGTCTTTTTCTTGTTGAAGGATGGAATTCTGAGGTTATAGTTACAACATTTGTTCAACTTTTCCACACTTTATTCACAAACAGGAATCGGTCTCTACGGAAATATCATCGTTTAGCTAATTCAATTATAATACTTGATGAGGTCCAGTCACTTCCACATGAATATTGGTTATTACTTCGAGAATACCTGAAAACGTTATCAGCATTGTTTAACACATACTTTATTTTTATGACTGCTACTCAGCCACTCATTTTTCAGCCAGGAATTGAAATCAAAGAATTGTGTGCAAACAATGATCAGTATTTCCGTCAGTTTGATCGATTAGATCTTGTTCCATGCCTTGAACCTGTAACTCTAGATGTTTTTATGGAACAAGTATCAGTTGATATTAAAGCTAATCCTGAAAAAAGTTTTCTGATAATAATGAATACAATACGTAGCTCCCAGCAACTGTATCAACACCTTCAGAAAAGTGTATGTGAGGAAGAGCTTGTCTATTTATCAACTATGATTTTTCCTAAGGAAAGGCTTGATCGTATAACCAAGATATGTAAAAGAGGAAAAAGAAAGATTATTGTTAGTACGCAGCTTGTTGAAGCTGGCGTGGATCTTGATGTTGATGTTGTGTACCGCGATTTTGGTACGTTAGACTCTGTAGTGCAAGCTTCTGGTAGATGTAACAGAAACTTTAACGAAAAACGTGGTTTAGTTAAAGTCTTCAGGATACAAGATGACCGACGCTTCTTTTATAGCTATATTTATGGCGGGAACTCGATGCTTATCGATAAGACACTGCAGGTTCTTGAGGAAAAAACGATGATACCTGAATCTGGATTTAAAGAGGTAGTTGAGGACTATTACCAGTTAGTAAAGCACTCCATGAGCAATGATGAAGCAAACAAATTACTTGAAAATATTGCTCGACTTGAATTTGAAGAAATTCAACGTAACTTTAAACTTATAGCTGAAGACTACCCCAAGATCGATGTTTTCATCGAGTATGACGATGAAGCTGTTAAGGTATGGAAAGAGTTCCAGAGAATACAGGAAATTACCGATCATTCTGAGAAACGACGTGAATTCATGAGAATTAAGAAACAGTTAAGGGACTACATTATTTCTGTCCCGGAGAAATTTAAAGAAAATGCAGGCTACATGGATTTCATTGACATGGGTTATATCTCAAAGATGATGATTGAACAAACAGGAGTATATAACAAACAATTAGGGTTCCTAAAAGAACAAACAACAAATACGTTTTTTGCATAATATGGCACCTGTTTATAAGTGGTTCAATAAAAAGTGGTGGTGAAAAACATGACTCTTAAACAACCCCAAAAACGACTTAAAACCTCAAAAGAAGCCGAAAAAACGTGCTGTCGGAGGATGAAATCCATTAAAACAAGGATTGAAACAAACAATCTGCCTCATGCTGATTGGACTGCCGAAAGGTCGGAGGATGAAATCCATTAAAACAAGGATTGAAACTAGTTACTGGATTCATGTGTATCTGAATATTACGGGTGTCGGAGGATGAAATCCATTAAAACAAGGATTGAAACATCGATGCTTCACCATCCTCATCCACCTCTGAAACAGTCGGAGGATGAAATCCATTAAAACAAGGATTGAAACCAAGAAGAGTTATACCAGAACCGACATAACCCCAAAGGTCGGAGGATGAAATCCATTAAAACAAGGATTGAAACCACAATCAACAAGATTGGAACTAAGCAAAAGAAGATGTCGGAGGATGAAATCCATTAAAACAAGGATTGAAACCTTGAAGCACAACAGCCTTGCACTTCCCCGTAGTTGTGTCGGAGGATGAAATCCATTAAAACAAGGATTGAAACTGAGTAGAGTTGGAATGGACACTGCGCAGTTGACTGAGTCGGAGGATGAAATCCATTAAAACAAGGATTGAAACATCAATGTGGTCATCGTGTCAAAAAGGCGATGGAAAGGTCGGAGGATGAAATCCATTAAAACAAGGATTGAAACATATAAAAATAATTATTGGAAATATAATAAGAGTTTTGTCGGAGGATGAAATCCATTAAAACAAGGATTGAAACTATTATGGTTTCAAAACTAAAGACTTCCGTGTTTTTGTCGGAGGATGAAATCCATTAAAACAAGGATTGAAACTCCAACCTTCAAAAACCTGCGAACTATCTAAGCCAAGTCGGAGGATGAAATCCATTAAAACAAGGATTGAAACCCTGAATCTTAGCGAGACCAAGAACGAGTTCTGGAGGTCGGAGGATGAAATCCATTAAAACAAGGATTGAAACTGAACTTCATTGTTCTGGTTCTCCCCTCTCTTTTGAGTCGGAGGATGAAATCCATTAAAACAAGGATTGAAACAGCTCTTCTGGATAGCTGAACTTAGCGGCGGCACTGCATGTCGGAGGATGAAATCCATTAAAACAAGGATTGAAACCGATTTGCGTCAACACCGCAAAAGGCATGTATGAAAGCGTCGGAGGATGAAATCCATTAAAACAAGGATTGAAACTGGAAGACGGCTTGGTGTTTCTACCAATACTTAGAAGCGTCGGAGGATGAAATCCATTAAAACAAGGATTGAAACTGAATTATGTTTCAGTCACCAAAGCATCAGAACACGGTCGGAGGATGAAATCCATTAAAACAAGGATTGAAACTAGTAAAGATTGTAAACACTAATGCTAGTACGGCAAAGTCGGAGGATGAAATCCATTAAAACAAGGATTGAAACTCGATAAGCGGAGACGAGGCGACAGGACAAGGGGACTGTCGGAGGATGAAATCCATTAAAACAAGGATTGAAACGCGTACTCTGACGTAGCCCACAGCGACTATTACTATAGTCGGAGGATGAAATCCATTAAAACAAGGATTGAAACCAGTTGGGTTGAGAACAGAGAAAAAATCAAAGACCGGTCGGAGGATGAAATCCATTAAAACAAGGATTGAAACTACTTTAGGGCAACATCTACAGCTGTCGTACAAGTAGTCGGAGGATGAAATCCATTAAAACAAGGATTGAAACTTAGACTCTTCGTGATCTCTGTTGCTCCGATGATGTGTCGGAGGATGAAATCCATTAAAACAAGGATTGAAACTCATGTGGAATCTGCACTTAACGGTGATGAAGTAACAGGTCGGAGGATGAAATCCATTAAAACAAGGATTGAAACTCCAGTTTGGGTCGGCTTGGATGTTGGCTGTGGCGTGTCGGAGGATGAAATCCATTAAAACAAGGATTGAAACCTGGTTTCTTGAGTGTTTCCGAATGTTTCCAATTACGTCGGAGGATGAAATCCATTAAAACAAGGATTGAAACCGCGTTGGGCATGCTCACCAGCGGCGAAGGCGTTCTGTCGGAGGATGAAATCCATTAAAACAAGGATTGAAACTTGAATATGCTGTCGGCGAAACTGTTGTCGCTCCGGACTGTCGGAGGATGAAATCCATTAAAACAAGGATTGAAACGTCAGCAAACAAAAGCAGATGCACAACGCCTAAGAATTGTCGGAGGATGAAATCCATTAAAACAAGGATTGAAACTAATAGAATTCATCACTATAACGGGAATCGAGGATTTTCATTATTGTCGGAGGATGAAATCCATTAAAACAAGGATTGAAACTTGATTACTTTTTAAGCGAGGTCAAACGTGTTATGAGTCGGAGGATGAAATCCATTAAAACAAGGATTGAAACCACGGGAGACCCGCAAGCAAGCATATCCGCTCAGTTAGTCGGAGGATGAAATCCATTAAAACAAGGATTGAAACTACGGCATTCACACACCCAGGAGATACTATTATGAGAGTCGGAGGATGAAATCCATTAAAACAAGGATTGAAACACAGGCAAATCTAGCGGAGGCGGAACAGCAACACTAGTCGGAGGATGAAATCCATTAAAACAAGGATTGAAACTTTTGGTGTTGAAGTCGCTGATTATTTCGTTAATTTTGTCGGAGGATGAAATCCATTAAAACAAGGATTGAAACCCCATTTACAGAGTAAATCGTGATATAGCCTCATCTAATTTGTTGTCGGAGGATGAAATCCATTAAAACAAGGATTGAAACCCTGAATCTTAGCGAGACCAAGAACGAGTTCTGGAGGGTCGGAGGATGAAATCCATTAAAACAAGGATTGAAACGACCTTACGAAGGTAGGTTTGACAAAGCAGGAGAGTGTCGGAGGATGAAATCCATTAAAACAAGGATTGAAACTGGTAAATATGGAAGGAAGCAAAGACATCGGGTTCATGTCGGAGGATGAAATCCATTAAAACAAGGATTGAAACATAAAAAAGAGAGAGAAAAGACTTAGAGAAAGGGAGGGTCGGAGGATGAAATCCATTAAAACAAGGATTGAAACAAGAACCAGTACTCACTATCCATGACTGTGTTCACATTGTCGGAGGATGAAATCCATTAAAACAAGGATTGAAACCATACACGGTGACTTTTTCGGTTTCTTTGTCGGTTCTTGTCGGAGGATGAAATCCATTAAAACAAGGATTGAAACTAAGTAGGTAGGTGGAAAAGGTAGGATGCACCTTCATAGTCGGAGGATGAAATCCATTAAAACAAGGATTGAAACTAAGTAGGTAGGTGGAAAAGGTAGGATGCACCTTCATAGTCGGAGGATGAAATCCATTAAAACAAGGATTGAAACAAAAATTGGCAACACCCATTATATCGGCTTTTCTTGTTGCTACGCTTATAGCTTTTAGCCAATGCCTTGTCGGAGGATGAAATCCATTAAAACAAGGATTGAAACCTAATACAGTAATCGGTGATGCGGAAATGAAAGTAAGTCGGAGGATGAAATCCATTAAAACAAGGATTGAAACAGAATCTTCGTTGTGCCATCAAAAAGGTTTTTCGTAGAGTCGGAGGATGAAATCCATTAAAACAAGGATTGAAACATATCGGCAATCAAGGCAAAAACGGACACAATCGACGTCGGAGGATGAAATCCATTAAAACAAGGATTGAAACAGAATTTTTCGTGCCAAACCGTGCCATTCTCCAAGATTGGTTGAAATCGCACTAAGGTAGAATTGAAATAATGCTTAGCCTGACGTCGTAGTGTTCTTTTGGGAGTGGGGTTTGTTCTAGATTTTTGTACTATCTGTTAGTTAACTATTGACGGGACTGAAATAAGCATTAAAATGCTTACACGGCAACTTCATCTTCAATAAACAATTTTGTTTTGGCGGTGCGTAGA
>Ga0315539_1002398_pt1 | contig 13525 bp, 14 predicted proteins | sample SalMarSW160150MG_FD_203097 | JGI IMG/M metagenome (GOLD analysis project Ga0315539, IMG submission 203097) | Salt marsh sediment microbial communities from the Plum Island Ecosystem LTER, Massachusetts, United States - Salt Marsh Sediment SW1601-150 ... | reverse complement strand
GTGCCAGCGATCCCTGCGGAGGAGCTCGACCCCACCGGCGCTGGCGACGTCTTCGCCGCCGCCTTCCTCAGCCGCTACATGGAAACGAACGATTCCTGGCAGGCAGCCTTGTTTGCCGCCGCCGCCGCCAGCGTCTCGGTGGAGGCGCCAGGCACAGCGGCCATCCCCAGCCGCCAGCAGGTCGAAGAGCGGCTGCGAGCATATAAGGCCAGCGCGACCTAGCGTGTTCTATCACCGAGTTGCAGCGACAGCCGGGCGTAGTACGCTGTCTGGAGTGAGACCCTTCGCTACGCTCAGGGTGACGACATGGCCTAGTCATTCTGAGTGGAGCGAAGAATCTCAGCCGCGATGTGGGCAAAATGGCAAGACCCCGCCCTGAGCGAAGCGATGCGTCGCCACGTCTCGGAGGCAGTACCACCTAGCGGGAGGGACGAGCTGTGAGCCGCCAAGAGAACACAGACATTCTGCGAGCCCTACCAAGTCAGATAGAGGAGCTGGTGCAGGGCCTCTCCGAAGACGCCCTCCGCTGGCGCCCATCGCCCCGCGAGCGGTCGATCAAGGAGCTCTGCTGTCAGCTACGCGATGATGCTGAAACCCACGGGGTACGCATCCGCCGCATGGTGAGCGAGGACGACCCCTTCCTGCCCTCGTACGATCAGGAGACCCTGGCCCGCGAGCGCGACTACCAGAACGAGAGCACGCCCCTTGTGCTGACCGCCATCCGAGCCTTCTGGGGCGGCCTCGCTTACCTGCTGGAGAACCTAGGCGATGAGGACTGGCAGCGCACGGGCCGCCACGAGGAGCGAGGGCCCATAAGCATAGCCCAGTACGCCCAGCTTCTGGCCGACCACGCCCGCGAGCACCTGGAGCAGATCAAGACCCTTCGGGGACAGCTACCGCCAGGCCAATGAGGCGATAGATGAGCCTGGCCGCCAACTGAGCGTTGGCAAAAGGGCCCAGGCGAGGAGCCAGCTCCGTCACGTCGAAGCCTACGATTCGCTTTTCCCTGGCCACAGCCGCCAGCAGAGCCACTACCTCGTCCCACAGAAGGCCCCCCGGCTCGGGGGTGCCCACCGCCGCCATCTGGGAGGGATCGAAGGCGTCCAGGTCGATGGTAACGTAGACGTCCTCGCTCAGGCGGGAAACGATATCTCGTGGGCCGCCAGCCAGAGCACGATAGGCCGAAACCGAGAAGAAGGGCAGCCTCCGCTGGCGGATGAGCTCGTGCTCCTCACGGGTGGCACTGCGCAGCCCCACCTGAACCATGGGGCAGCCGTCATCCAAAAGGCGACGGAAGACGCAGGCGTGATTGTAGGGGGTGCCCAGGTACTCCTGCCGCAGGTCGGCGTGGGCATCCAGGGCAAGAACGGAGAGGTTGGCGATGCGCCGCCTGTGCGCTCGCACGGCCCCCACGGCCAGCGTGTGCTCGCCCCCCAGGGTGACCACGAACTTGCCACCGTCCAGCAGCTTACCCACTACCCACTCGATGCGCTCCACCATGGCCTGCGGGTCGCCCGTGTGGGGCATCACCTCCGCTAGGGTATGGATGCCCACTCGATAGGGCTCGCACTCCAGGTCGAGGTCGTACAGCTCCATCTCCTCCGAGGCCTCGATGATCGCTCGTGGCGCCTCGCGGCAGCCGGCACGGCCGCTGCCGGTGCTCTCGTAGGGGACGGGCAGGATCACTACGCGGGCGCGTTCAGAGCGGGCATACTCCTCGGGAATGGCAGCGAAGGTGATGCGGGGGAAGAAGCTCTCCTGAGCCATCGGCCGCCGCTAGACTCCAGCGTAGCTGCAGACCTTCGGGTCTGCCCGCTCCAAAAGCAGGGCTGAAGCCCTGCAGCTACGGTGCATGGCCGCCACTTCTGACTACGCCCCCGCCAGGCCCTCGAAGGAGATGACGGGCCGCCGACGATCGCGGATGGCCTGGGCACTGCCCTCGGCCAGGGCGCTGACGATGATGGGCAGAGCGACGGTGGCCTCGGCCCGCACCGTCACAAAGGTGGCATCGGCCGCCATCTTGCGCCAGGACTGGGCCTCCTCGAAGGTGCAGCCTGATAGCCCGCCCCAGTCGGGGTCGTCCGCAGTGATCTGGATGCCATACTGATGGCCCGACCCTTCACGATCGAAAAGATAGGCGGCCACCGCCGCCTGCTGGATGAAGTTCTTGGGGGTGCCGCCGCCAATGTAGACGACGCCACTGGTCTTGGCCTGGGTGGCGATGTGGGCCATCTCCACTACGTCGGCGACAATGTCGAAGGTTAGGCGAAGGCCGCTGCGCAGGCGACCCTCGGCTATGGCCAGGCCGAAAACGCTGTCTCCCAGGGCCGGGCAGTAGATCGGCACGCCCTGCCGGACAGCAGCCGTCAGGATCCCCTCCTCCTTAGCCACCGGCACAAGCGCTCGCCCCAGAAGATGGAAATACTCGCGAGTGGTGTAGGAGCGCGAGGGGTCCAGGGCTAGCGAGAAGTCGGTGATGAAGCGCTCGCCCTGAGAGAAGTCCTGCTCGCTAGCCAGCACATCGTAGAAGCGATACACCTGCTGCTTGGCCAGGCGGAGGTCATCGGGCTCCTGGCCGCTCTGCCAGTGACGATAGCCCAGGCATTCGTAGAGGTCGTGGAAGAGGTTAGCACCGGTGCTCACCACACAGTCGACGAGGCGGTTCTCGATGAGATAGGCAACCACAGAGCGCATGCCGGCCGGCACCATAGCCCCTGCCAGGCCCAGGAAGATGGTGACCTCGCCCTGGAGCATGGCGTCCCAGATGTGCACCGCCTGAGCCAGCTTCCGGGCCTGAAAGGCGGTGCCGCCCATGCGACGCACTAGCTCGGCCGCGCCGACCTTGTCGCCCACGGGGAAGGGGGTCACGGAAGGGCCGACCAGTTCGTGCACCCGCCGTTATCCCTAGGGAGATGCCCTGCGAGCGGCTGCCGGGGCCAACACTTCGCTGTACTCCAAACCCCGCCCCAGCAGGGTGACCCGCGCCTCCCGTAAGGAAAAGGCCTCTCGCACTGCTTCCACCAGCCGGTCGGCGTCAAAGGATTTGCAGGAGAAGATGTCGGCCCAAAGCAGGCCGCGTTCGGGGAAAGTATGGACGCTGAGGTGGCTTTCGGCGATGAGCACGAAGCCAGAGATGCCCCAATCGCTCGGTTTGGAGCCCTCATAACGGCAAACATAGGGCAGCGCGATCGTGACCATCCCTATTTCAGTCGGCACGCTATCTAAGAAAGCGCGCGTCACTTCCAGGTCAGCCAGCCTGTGGGGATCGCCCCCGTAGCCATCGATGATCAGGTGCATCAATCCCCCCTTTCGCGCCCCTGCCTAGCGGCAGGCAAGATGTCCAGCCGATGGGCCAAGCACGGATGATAGCACAACGCCCAGGGGCACGCAATGGGCAGTAGGAAGGGAATAGCGTAACCCTGATTGGTCAAATTCCCTGGAACGAAAGGGCCTTGTCCTCTTTAGCTCCGGCGGCGCCAGCGCGTCCCTTCCGAGGTGTCCTCCAGGGCGATGCCCAGTTCGGTCAGGCGGCCGCGCACCTTGTCAGAGAGCTGGTAGAGCTTGGCCTCCCGCAGTTCGTCTCTCAGCTCCACCAGCAGGTCGATGAAGGGGCGGGCGGCCAGCCCCACCTCCTCCTCGGCCAGGGTCAGGCCAAGGACCCCCGCCAGCTCGCGCAGGGCTGCCTGGGCCTCCTCCACTGGCTGACCCTGATCGCGGCCGCGGTTTATCTCCCGCGCCAGGTCGAAGAGGGCGGCCAAGGCCTGGGCTGTGTTCAGGTCGTCCTCCATAGCCTCGATGAAGCGACTGCGAAAGGCCTCAGGGTCAAGGGGAGGCCCCTTTCCGGCGCCGGGCAGGCGAGCAGCCAGGCGAAGGCGCTCGGCGGCTCGCTTGCCTGCCTCCAGCCCCTCCTCGCTGTAGGTGAGGGGGCTGCGATAGTGGGAATTGAGGACGAACAGGCGGCAACCATCGCCACCGTATTTCTCTAGACCCTCGGCGATGGAGATGATGTTTCCCAGGGACTTGCTCATCTTCTCCTCGCCCAGGTACAGCCAGCCATTGTGCAGCCAGAAGCGAACGAAGGGATCGCGGCCGGTGTAGGCCTCGCTCTGGGCGATCTCGTTCTCGTGGTGGGGGAAGATGAGGTCGACGCCGCCGCCGTGGATGTCCAGGGTTTCGCCCAGGTACTTGACCGACATGGCGGAGCACTCGATGTGCCAGCCGGGACGACCAGGCCCCCAGGGACTGGGCCAGGAGGGCTCGTCCGGCTTGGCCGCTTTCCAGAGGGCGAAATCGCCCGGGTGCTCCTTGTTCTCGCCGGGCTCCACTTCTCGCCCCACGCCACATCGGGCGCCTGCCTGCATGGACTCCAGGCTACGGCGAGAAAGCTTGCCATAGTCCTTCTTGGCGCTGACCCGGAAGTAGACGTCGCCCTCGGCCACATAGGCGTAGCCCTTGTCTACCAGGGTGGAGATCATCTCGATCATGGTGGGGATCTCCTCGGTAGCGCGGGGGTAGACGTGGGCCGGCAGGACGTTGAGGGCCTTCATCTCGGCGGTATAGTCGGCGATCAACTGCTCGGTTAGCTCCTGGGGGGAGATGCCCTGCTGATGGGCGCGGGCGATGATGCGGTCGTCGATGTCGGTGTAGTTCTGGACGTGGCGTACCTGGTAGCCGCAGTACTCCAGATAGCGGCGGAGAACATCGAAGATGATGTAGCTCATGGCGTGGCCGAGATGGCTGCGGTCATAGGGTGTTACGCCGCAGACGTACATTTTCACCGGGCCGTCCGCCGGGGCGAAGTCCTCCTTCTTACCGCTGAGAGTGTTGTAGAGCTTCAAGGGGCATCCTCCTGGCGCTGGCTGGCGGCTGGCTCCCGCCTCCTCCCCTTCTCCAATTCGGCGATGCGCTTCTCCAGCTTCTTGATTCGCCCTTCCAGCCGTTGAATAATATCCCACTCGGGGTCGGGCAATTTCAAGATCGTATCGTCGCCGGGGTCATGATAGGCCACCACGTGGCCGGGTACACCCACCACGGTGGCGTTGTCGGGCACATTGGCAACGACTACAGAGCCGGCTCCAATGCGCACGTTGTTCCCCACGTCTATTGCCCCAATGAGCTTAGCGCCAGCCCCCACCACCACGTTGTCGCCCAGGGTAGGGTGGCGCTTGCTCCGTTTGGTGCTGGTGCCCCCCAGGGTCACGCCCTGGTAGAGGTGGCAGTTGTCGCCGATCTGCGACGTCTCGCCGATGACCACCCCCATGCCGTGGTCGATGAAGAAGCCGTCGCCGATGTCAGCGCCGGGATGGATCTCGATGCCGGTGAGGGTACGGCTGAGGTGAGAGATGACCCTGGCCGGCACACGCAGCCGCCTTCGATGAAGAAAATGTGCCAGGCGGTGGAGCTGGCGGGCGTGGAAGCCGGGGTAGGCCAGAATAACCTCTAGAGCGCTGGTAGCGGCTGGGTCCCGCTCCTGCGCGGCTTGGATATCGCGTTTAATGCCTCGTAAGACTGACACGGGCTATCCCTCCTGTCCGTGGCTGTCTTTTTCCCTCTATGGGGTGTCCCGGCCCAGCGGGGCACCCCTCTATACATATGCAGACCAAGCGACAGCACGCCGCCACGGCCAGAGAAGGAAGCATCCCATTAGATAAGGCCATACCGATTTCTGTTCCTAACGTTCCTGCAGCAGAGCCACAGCCAGAGCGGCAATCGCCTCACCGCGACCGATGTCGCCGATGCCCTCGTTGGTAGTAGCCTTAACGCTTACCCGCGATTCGTCCAGGTCGAGGGTGTCAGCGATACGCTGTCGCATCGAGCGAATGTGGGCGCTCAAGCGAGGCCTCTCGGCAATGACGGTAGCATCCATACTCCAGACCGTGTAGCCCACCTGGGCTATCATCTGGCCGGTTTCAGCCAGCAGTCGGCGGCTGTCAGCCCCGGCGTAGCTCGGATCGTCTGGCGGGAAGAAGCAGCCGATGTCGCCCAGGCCCGCTGCCCCCAGCAGGGCGTCCATAATAGCGTGGAGGAGGACATCAGCATCGCTGTGGCCGCCCAGCCCTGTTTCGCCCGCTATTTCCACTCCGCCCAGAACGAGCCGACGCCCCTCCTGAAATCTGTGTATATCATAGCCGATGCCCACCCGCATGTCTAACCTGCCCTTCCTTGAGCGAGGAGTGCTTCCACTATGGCCAAGTCGGCGGCGGTGGTCACCTTGATGTTCCGGGACGAGCCCTCGAATACCTTGACCCGGTAGCCCGCCTTCTCCACCAGAGCGGCATCATCGGTGGCCTCACCCTGGGCCCGCTGGTGAGCCTCGCACAGGATGTCATAGCGGAAGACCTGGGGCGTCTGAGCAGCCCATAGCTGGCCCCTGGAGAGGGTGCGCCCGATGAGGCCCGGCGGTTCCACCTCCTTGACCGTGTCCGCGATAGGTAGGGCGGCAATGGCTGCCCCTGTCTCCTTCGCTGCCTCCAGGCCCCGCTCGATGAGCCCGGCGGTTACCAAGGGGCGGGCCCCGTCATGCACCACCACCCATTGGCAAGACGCCAGCGCCTCCAGCCCGTTACGCACCGAATCTTGGCGTCGTTCGCCCCCCTGGCAGACGGCCGCCACCTTGCCAAAGCCTGCCTCGGCCACCAGCTCTCTCCCCCGCTCTATGTTCTCTGGCGAAAGGACCAGCACCACCCTGTCCACGCCACGACAGACATCGAAGGCGATGAGGGTGTGGGCGAGAAGAGGCTTGCCACCAACGACGGCGAACAGCTTATCCCTGCCGCCCATCCGCTCACTGCGGCCGGCAGCAGCGATAATGGCCCCCACTGACTCCTGGCTGGCGGACATAGGCGGGCTCTATTGGCGTCTCAGCTAGCGGCCTTGGGCGCAGCGAAGATCATCCGACCAGCCACGGTCTGAAGAACGCGGGTGACGATGACCTCCAACTGCTCGTTCAGGTAGCGGCGGCCACCCTCCACCACCACCATGGTGCCATCATCCAAGAAGCCGACCCCCTGGCCGCTCTCCTTCCCCTCTTGGATGATGTGCACCTCCATCTCCTCGCCGGGCAACACCACCACCTTGACAGCGTTAGCCAGGTGGTTGACGTTGAGGATGTGTATACCCTCCAGCTCTGCGACGCGATTGAGGTTGAAGTCGTTGGTCATGATGGAACAGTTCATGCTCTTGGCCAGACGGATGAGCTTGCTGTCCACGTCCGGCGCGTCCTCGAAATCAGTCTCCGAAACCTGCATGGGCACCGGCGCCTCCTTTTGAAGGCGGCTGAGGATATCCAGACCACGCCGGCCGCGGTTGCGCCTGAGGGCATCGGGAGAATCGGCGATGTAGCGCAGCTCGTCCAGAACGAAGCGAGGTACTACCAGGGCGGCCATGACAAAGCCTGTCTGGACGATATCGGCCATGCGCCCGTCGATGACGGCACTGGTATCGACAATGATGTGGCGGGGCACACGGCCCATCCCTTTGCCTGCCAGGGGCAGGTAGCGGGAAAGGAAATCGGCGAACTGCTCCTCGCGATTGATCATGGCCGCCACGCCAAGAATGCCCAGGATGACGCTAACCACAAAAGGGGCAAGCACGCCGCCGATGCCGGGAAGGGTGACGAGGGCGGGCGTCAAGAGAGCCGCTACCAGGAGGCCGGCCACCAGGCCACAGGTGCCCAGCACCAGTTGAATGGGCTCGATCTGAGTGGTCCACTGCTGGAACCGACGCAGGGGCTCCAGGAAGAGGAAGGGTCCTGCTATGGCCCCGAAGATGGTAAACAAAACGGGCGGCGCCGTCCAGAAGATCACCGCGGTGCTGCCGCTGTCCTCCTCGGCCAGAAATACCCCCATACGAAGACCCACATAGCCAAAGAAGATAGCACCAACAACACGGAAAATAACGCTGACATTGATGACCATCGAATAATACCTCCCCGCCGACCGCAGATCTCCGCCCTAGGCGGAGCTAAGAGAGAGGTGCCCTATGCACACTCCCTCGGTGAGGCCTCAAGATAATAGAGGCCAAATAATCTGCGGGAAGTATAACATACGCTCGCACACGCGTCAAAGTCGTGGGGGCCTAGCTCAACAATCCTCCCAGGATGTCGGTGCCGAAATCGCCCACGGCCGCCATGTACATGTCTTTAATGATCTTCCCTGCCAAAACGGCCAGGAAAAAGCGCCCCAGGGGCATGCGAACAACTCCTGCCGCTGCGCCAGCCACATCGAACAGGGGGTTGGGGATGACAGACATCACGAACATGGTGATCACACCGTGGCGCTCCATCCAGCCCTGAACCCGTTTGTACTCGGGGCGCTCCTGGATCACGATACGGCTGCCGTAGCCAGCCGCGTAGCCAGTGAATTCGCCCAGAGCCTCCCCCAGGCCAGCGACGATACCTACCCAAACGAAGGTGGGTATGCCCAGGTAGGAGTTGAGGATCGCACCACCACCAACCACGGAGGCAAGAGCAGGGGTAGGCAGGATCATCGAGGCGGCCCCGATGAAGCTGATGATGAACACGCCAGCGTAGCCGTAGTCCTTGAGCCTGCTCACCTCCACCTGGAAGTAGAAGAAGGCGAAGGCAAAGACGGTCATCAAAGCGACGACGAAGATGAGAAGGCCATACTCCAAGCGCCAGGCAGCCCATCGCCTGCGCTTCGTTACCGTCCTCTTCTCACTGGGGAGGCTCATGCTTCGAACGCTTCCCCCACTGTCGCCTTTCCCCCGCCAGCCAGCGACTGACGCCTGTGCCCAATACGAACGAAGGGACGGGAGGCCTAGCCTCTCGCCCCTTTGTGCTAGCCTCTCCTTCGCATGCCTACGAGGTTAGCTGACGGGTTCGGCTTGAAGGAGCTAGCCTACTCCGACGCCGTCGGAGATTCACCCCGGTGCCTGCTAGCCAGCAAGCAATTGGTTCCCCCGTTCCCCTGATGGGGATTCGGCACCCTATTCGCTTGGTCTGCCCCAATTTTGACAAAGGTTGTGCTTCGTGTCAATCAGCGGGAACGATGGGGACGCATCACCAGGACCGGCTCGCCTGTGTGCCTCACCACCTTGTCGGTCACACTGCCCATAACCCAACGGCGGAAGCCAGAGCGACCGTGGGTGGTCATGGCCACCAGGCAGTCAGGAGTCTCCTTGGCGAACTCCACGATTCTGGGGCCCGCCGAGCCGCGCAATACTTCCCACTGCGCTGTTAGGCCCCTGCCCTTGATCTGCTTGGCCAGGCCGGTGAGGTAGCCCGAAGCCACTACGTCCAGCCGTTGCAGGACATCACTAGGCACTGGCCAGCTATCTGGCGCCATGGGGCCGAAGCGCACAGTAGTCTCGATGCCGATCACCTGGATAAGAATAAGCTCAAGCCCCAGGGCCTTGGCTAGCTCCTCGGCGAAGGGGAGGACCGATTCAGCAGCGTTGGAGCCATCCAGGGGAACGATGATCTTCGACAACCGTGCAGCAGCCTCGCCGCTGGCGCCCTCATCGTGTGGCCTGACCAGGAGAACGGGCTGCTCACAGGCGCGCAGAATCTTGTCGACCCCGCTTCCCACCACCAGGCGGGCCAGCTCCGAGCGGCCGTGGGTAGACATGGCAATCAGGTCAACGTTCTCCTGCTCGGCATGCTCTACGATCTGTGCTGCCGCCCGGCCCCCCACTACTTTGGCCTCGACATCGATCCCCTCTCTACGCAACTCATCGGCTACCCCCGCCAGGTAGTTGTCGGCCATGGGACGAATGCGCTCCATGGTCTCATCGGCGTAGGTCTTCTGCTCAGGAGCCTCATGGTCAAGGGCCGTCTCGGCGACATGAAAGAGGATGACACGGCTGTGGAACCCCTTGGCCACTACCATCACATAGGGCAGGATCGCTTGAGCCAGGGGCGACCCATCCAGCGGTACGAGTATCTTGTCGAACATCTCCATACCCACTCCCAATAAGGCGATGCTGTATAGTAGCAATTGCTGAGGCTGCGAGCAAGTCTTGGCCAGACAAAGTTGCCACCCCAGGCAGCGGTTCAGTATGATGAGGACTCCGGGGTCTTTCTCTCAGCGAGGTGGCGAATTTGACCATTGCCGACCTGGATCGGACTCTTCGGCGGGTGAGCAAGCCCGCCCGCTACAGCGGCGGCGAGTGGAACTCCGTGGTCAAGGACTGGAGCCACACGCCCCTGCGGGTCGCCCTGGCCTACCCCGATGTCTACGACATCGGCATGTCCAACCTGGGCCTGGCCATCCTCTACGAGGTTCTCAACCAGGAGGACAGTGTGCTCTGCGAGCGAGTGTACGCCCCCTGGACGGACATGGACCAGGCCATGCGCCAGAAGAGCACCCCCCTCTTCAGCCTGGAGACCCACCACCCCCTGGGCGAGTTCGATGTCATTGGCTTCTCCCTGAGCTACGAGCTGACCTACACCAACGTTCTGAACATGCTCGACCTGGCCGGCCTGCCCTTGCTGGCAGCAGAGCGGCGGCGGGCTCTGCCCCTGGTCATCGCCGGCGGCAGCGGTGCCCTCAACCCTGAACCCCTAGCCGACTTCATCGATGCCTTCGCCCTGGGCGACGGCGAGGAGCTCGCTCTGGATATCGTCGACTGTGTGCGTCGCTTCAAGAAGAGGGGTGGCCGATCGAAGAGACAGCTTCTGCGGGAACTAGCCGCCATCGAGGGCATCTACGTGCCCCGCTTCTACGATGTGTCCTACGACCCCGATGGCACCATCGCTGAGGTGAAGGCCATGGATGCGGCCGCGTCTCCTCGCCCGCGCAAGCGATTCGTGCAGAAGCTGCTGCCGCTGCCCAGGCGGCCCATCGTCCCCTTCGTGCAGATAGTGCACGACCGCGCCGGCATCGAGATCCAGCGCGGCTGCACCCAGGGATGCCGCTTCTGCCAGGCGGGGATGATCTATCGCCCCCGCCTGGAGCGTACAGTGGAGGAGGTGGTAGCCCTCGCCAGGGAGGTGCTGGCCAGCACTGGCTATCGCGAGCTCTCCTTGTTATCCCTCAGCACCACCGACCACTCCCAGATCGTGCCCATGGTACGGGCCCTAAGAGAAGATCTCGGCGATAGCATCATCATCTCCCTGCCCAGCCTGCGGGTGGACAGCTTCTCGGTGGAAGTAGCCGAGGCGGTGGCTGGGCCGGGCAAGCACACCATCACCTTCGCCCCCGAGGCGGGCAGCCAGCGCCTGCGCCTGGCCATCAACAAGCCGATGACGGAAGAGGATGTCCTGCGGGCGGCGGAGGCCGCCCTCTCCTGTGGCTGGACGAGCATCAAGATGTACTTCATGGTGGGCCTGCCCAGCGAGAGCCTGGAGGACGTGCAGGGGATCGCCGACCTGGCGACCAGGGTGAAGGAGATCGGCCGCCGCTATCACCGCGGTCGCGCTCGTGTGCGGGTGAGCACCTCCATCTTCGTCCCCAAGCCGCACTCGCCTTTCCAGTGGGCTCGCCAGAACACCGCCGAGGAGCTGGGCCCCAAGCACGACCTTCTGCGCAGGGGTTGCCGGCGGGCCGGTGTGGAGTTCTCCTGGGAGGACCCAGAGCACAGCCTGCTGGAGGCAGTCATCTCTCGCGGAGACCGTCGCCTGGGGCAAGTCATCCAGCGCGCCTGGCAGCTAGGGTGCAAGTTCGACGCCTGGCACGAGCAGCAAGACTGGAGCCGCTGGCAGCAGGCCTTCCAGGAGTGCGACCTCGACCCCAGCTTCTACGCTCACCGCAAACGGAAGCCTTTCGAGAAGTTTCCCTGGTCCCACATCGATGTCGGCGTCAGCGAAGCCTACCTGCGGGGGGAGTGGCTGAAGACAGCGAAAGGGAAGGCCACCGCTGACTGCCACAAGGAGCCCTGCAACGTCTGCGGCGTGCAGCGACTGGAGGCGGAGGCCTGCCTGGCCAAGGTCGATGAGCTGGTCCGCAGGCACCGAGGCCAGCGAACCCACCACCTACAGGAGCACATGCAGGTCTCCTAGGACATCGAAAGAGGGTGGCCGTGCTGCCGAGCAGGGATGAGGGGTGAGGGCGTTCCCCCCGGCGCTGAGTCGTTACGTTGACACCAAAGAAGCGCGCTGCTATCTTCGTAGCTAGAGGGCTTGTGCATGGGCAGAAAGACTCGAAGGCGTCGGGAGAAGCGAAGGACGACCAAGGTACCCGTAGAGGCCGAGGTCGAGGCCGCGGAAGCATTACGCCCAGCCCGAGAACGTCGTGAGAAGAAGAGGCCGACCAGACCCAGCAGACGCCTTCGCTATCTGGGAATTGTGACAGGTATGGCGGCGGCGGCGGTCGCCGCTGCCATTCTGATCGTGGTGAGCCTGGCCCCCTGGGAAAACGATGGCCAGGCGACGCCCTCCGAATTCATTATCCCCACCCCGAGACCAGCCGACGTCCCCCGCCAGGGGACGACGCTGGGGGATCCCGAAGCTCCCCTGACTATCGTTGAGTACTCCGACTTTCAGTGCCCCTTCTGCCGCAAAGCTGGCCTGGAGATAGCGCCTCAGATCGAGGCAGAGTATGTCGCCACCGGCAAGGCGAAGCTAGTGTGGAAGCAGTTCCCCATCGAGGGAGAGGAGTCCGTTTGGGCAGCGGAGGCGTCCGAATGCGCAGCCGAGCAGAACGCCTTCTGGGAGTATCATGACACGCTATTCCTAAATCGGACGGGTATCAATGTGGGTACCTTCGTGATAAGCAACCTCAAGGTTATTGCCGAGGAGCTGGGCCTGGACACTGAGGCCTTCAATGCCTGCCTAGACGAGGGCAAGTACAGGGACAAGGTCGCGGATGACTACAACGAGGCTCGTCGGCGCGAGGTCACTGGCACCCCCACCTTCTTTGTGGGGCAGACCATGGTTGTAGGGGCCAAGCCCTACAGTGCATTCAAGACGGCCATCGAGGATGAGCTGGGCGAGACGAGTGAGACGGAGTAGGGCCCAAGTCTTGCCCAGAACAGCCCCCCTGACAGTGAGCGACTTCTTGAGATGGGGAGCTCTGGCCGTGCTGGCGATGGCCGGTATGGGCGTGGCGGCCTATCTCACCTACAGCCACTATGCCGACCAAACCATAATGTGCGCTGGTCTGAGTGGCTGCGACGCTGTGGAAAACAGCGAGTACTCTACCCTCCTCGACATTCCGGTGGGCCTGATGGGCACGCTGTTCTGCGCTGGTCTTCTGGCACTGGTGCTGGCGCGAGTGGCCCGTCTGCCTCTGGCGGAGGAATGGGCTCCCCTAGCAGCCTTCAGCATGACCCTGGCGGGTGTTGCCTTCGCGGCCTACCTCACCTACATAGAGCTGTTCGTTGTGGAGGACATCTGCATCTGGTGCACTACCTTTGCCGGCATCGTCACCGTTGCCTGGCTGATCACCCTCGCCGATGTCTTAGCCCCAATCATTGAATAGGCCTTGAGCGGCTGATTCCGCTCAAGGCCCGCTAAGATCGAGTCTGCTGAAGGGGCAGCTGGCTACTCGCTATCTGGCTCCTCGACCGGCTCTCCTCCTGACCCCTCGACCGGCTCTCCTCCTGACCCCTCGACCGGCTCTTCTCC
>Ga0315539_1002393_pt1 | contig 13534 bp, 12 predicted proteins | sample SalMarSW160150MG_FD_203097 | JGI IMG/M metagenome (GOLD analysis project Ga0315539, IMG submission 203097) | Salt marsh sediment microbial communities from the Plum Island Ecosystem LTER, Massachusetts, United States - Salt Marsh Sediment SW1601-150 ... | reverse complement strand
AAAAACCGCTTATAACCCTCACAGAAATAATTTTCTTGACCGAAGCTATTTTTGTCAAAGCCAAGAGGAGATTCTTCGCTTCGCTCAGAATGACAAAGGGTGCGGACCCTGTCTTTCATACATCCGCCGCGACATATATCAAGGTGACTGCAAAGAAGGCACTTATTACAAAGATTTTGCTTATCGCGCGCAAAGGCACGTTTAATACTGCTCGCGGCGAGCTTCTCTAAAGGCGTTTCAAGAATGTTGCCTAATCGCCACTTCGGCCCGACAAAAAACTCGCAGCAAAAAGCCTCGCCCGTATGCTCGACAACGACAAAACCCGCGCACTGCTTGCTGTACGTGCAAATCGTGTGCTTACCCATCACGTAATAAGTTACCAATGAATCAAACTCCCGAATATTCAATTTCTCCGGCCCATATTCGTACCAGAGGTCAAACAGCCTGCATAAAAAATCACCATATTGCCCCGGCGTAATCGAAAAATCCGCAATTTTACCTGTCGAAGGGTCTGTCTCAACACAGGGGATAAACTGCAAATAAGTCAGCTCATTCTCAATCAAGAAATCAAACAGCCTCTCCGGATGCCCCACGTTTTTATCATTCAGCAAAACAAGGGCACTAAATTCAACCTTATATTCTTGGCAGTTTTTGATACCTCTCATCACTTTGTCATAAGTACCTGAGCCGGAATGGTCAACGCGATACTTATCGTGAAATTCCTTTGGCCCGTCGATACTGATGCCGAGAAGAAACTTATTTTCGTGCAGGAACCGGCACCAGTTATCATCAAGTAAAACGCCGTTGGTTTGCAGGGTATTGCTTACCTCCTGACCGTTGCTGCCGTACTTTTTTTGTAATTCCACCGCCCTTCTAAAAAAATCCACCCCCATCAACGTCGGCTCACCACCCTGCCAGGCAAACCCGACCACCGAAAAACCTAACTGCATATAATCTTTGACGAGTTTTTCGAGCACCTCGTCACCCATCCGCTGTTTGCCCAGCCCAAACTCCGGGGCACGGTCCTTATAGAAACAATACCTGCAATCAATATTGCAGTCTGAACCGGATGGCTTGATTAAAAGAGTAAATGGCTGCATTGTCTCTAATCTATCCGTTCAAGCACAACCCGCCGACCAGGTGACATCGGAATGAAAAGCTCACTGTCAGCTTCCTTCACCTGCTCCTTTGCGATACCCCCGACTTTGAACCGCGATCTCGCAAAAGGATTCTCAAGACGGCACATCCCTTCTTTCTCCGCGAAGATTTCAACACGCCGGGTCAGCCCTTCGCGCCGCTCGGCGGATACAAGAAAAGCACCCTCGGCCCTGAGTGTCTTAAAAGAAACATCCTTCCAGGAATCCGGGATGGCGGGGAATACTATGATAGTTCCACTATAGCTTTGTAAAAGCATCTCCTGCAGACCGGCCGCGGCGGCAAAATTCCCTTCCAATGTAAACGGACGGTAACGAAAATTCGAATATCCTTTGCCGGACTGGTCGCCGTTACAGTGAAAACTGTTCCGCAGACAAAATGCCGTGGAAAATATCTCCAGCGCCTCTTCCGCTTTTTCGCCGTCACGCGCCCTCGCGGCCAGGTTCGCAAGCCAGCTAAAACTGTATCCGCACCACAAGCTCGTTCCTTTTTGCTCAAGGTCGGCCAGAGAGGCCCTGATGACAGCCCGGTCCTCCGACCCGTTTTCCCAGCGCACTAATCCCAACGGATGAATCGCCATCAGATGTGAAAAGTGACGGTGTGACTCCTTCAATGGATAATCCTTCGCAACAAGCATCTTCTTACCCTGACTGTCAATCGCAAAATCCGGCATCTCACCAAGCACTTTACGCCAATGCCCGGATTCTTCGCTTTTACCCAACTCATCAGCAAGCTCGGCCGTTTTCTCAAACGCCCACTGTATCAACGCAGTATCGTAATTCGTAATCGTCGGGAACCATGCATCCAGTCGGTTATCGTTAATCTCAGGCGAAGAAGTTAAAGGAAGGGATCGCTTGCCGTTCGGCCCCTTTTCCGTTACCGCCTCAAGAAAGACAGCCGTCTCTCTCAGCCACGGATAAGCGCGTTCCCGTAGAAATTGCCTGTCCATACTGTATCGCCAGTGCAGGTAAAAATGGTGCCCCAGCCAGGCCGCCGTCGTAGCCGAATGTGTGTACTGGTGCCAGCCACCGATTTGTTTCTGCTCCAAGTCGGCCGTCATAGGGACATTCAGGCCGGGCAAATCAAAGAACCGCTTTGTCCAGGCCCTCGCGTTTCCTCTCGTTCTCCACAGCCAGTTGACAAACCCGAGCGCCCCTTCAAGCTGATTGCCGCTGTAAGCAGGCCAGTAGCTCAACTCGGTGTTAAGGTCGTGGTGATAGTCTCCCTTCCAGGGTGGAATCTTTCCGTTGTCGGCTGTCCACGGCCCCTGCAAAGTTATCGGCGGCGTGTCGGGCCGGGCCGCTGCACCGAATTTGTACATCTCAAGATACCACTGCCTTTCAATGATGGGATTCGGCACGCGTACCGAAGACCTGCTCCAGAACGAGTCCCACCACTTTCGGTGTGCAATAACTGATTTAGCAAATCCGGCTCGAAGAGCCTTTTCACAATTCTCACGGGCCTTCCTAAGAGGTTCCTTTGATTCGTTCGACGTGGTAATCGACCAGGCCCCCAGCCACTTGCCCTCTTTTTCCTTCCAGGCTACAGCCACAGCAAACTTCAATCCGCCCCAGCCTTCCTGCAGATAGCCTGTCCAGTTATCACCGCTCGATGCGAGCGGTGCTTTATACCTCAGGCTTGCCAGGTCACCGGCACTGATTTTGCCCGGTCCGGCCTCATCCTTAATCTCACCCGTAAAAGGCGGGGCTATTAGCCTGAGCTTAACTGGTTCGGCCGAACGGATATGAATCATACCGACCGGCTCTCCCGCATGAATAAAAACTCGCACTTTACATTTGCCCTGAAACCGGACCGCTGCCATCGCCTTGGCGAGGTCCAGCGATGCCTTCTTAAAGACCGGATTATCACCAATTGTCAATTCGATACGACCGGCCGGTATCTTCGTCGGACCCGCATTCCCATAAGGATTATCGTAAAGGCGGTGAAGGTCTGCCAATCGGCCCTCTTTAACCCACTGCCGCATTGTTTTGTAAGAATATTCTTTCGTATGAAATTCCGGCACCGGCCGAAGGTCCCACAAATCGGTCCTGTCGAGAGATATCTTCAAAGGCCCACCATCGCCCCATACCAGAGCACCGAGCAATCCATTACCCAGCGGTATTGCTTCGTCCCACGTTTGAGAAGGACTCTCGAATTGCAGACCATGCTCCGGCAGCGGCCCCCCAAACAGCTCGAACGCAAAACAGATAATGATAGCCACTATTGAAATAATTCGATTCCCACCTGGAAAACCATACAGCTTCACAAGCATATCCTCCAATATCAATTATTATTCTTCCGCTGTTTTATGCTTTTCTAACCACCTTTGTGCCCACTGCTCGGCCTGCTGTGGTGTTTGTAATTTCCCCTCCAATTGGGCGATATACAGCTCTTCTGCCAACTGCCCCAGGCCGGGACCCGGCACTGCACCTAATCGAATTAAGTCGTGACCGTTGAGCAGCGGCTTCGGCCTTAACTCAACGTCACCCAACGCCCTTATTCTCTTACGCAAATTTACTAATGCAACGGTACCTGCCCCGCCGTCACCTTCGGCCTTTTGAATTGCCCTTTGCAGCTCGTACAGGTCGTGGAAATACGGCTCGGACAGAATCTTCTTCAAACTTGCCAACGACATCTGCTCATCAAGCAGCTCGCCTCTTTTGGCTAATAAGAATTTTATATGTTTGGTTTGATTTCTGCTCAGTTTCAGAAGCCTAATGGCCTCAATTGCGAATTCCGTCTGGCAGCCGGCTAAAAAACAGGCCAGTGACAACGCAAAATCAACCTTCTTTCTAAGTTGACCTAATATCTCAATCGCCGTTTTTCTGTGTTGACAAGACAATCCGGGAAAGACCGCATCAGCCAATCCGCTGTCAAACAGCATCGACGCCCCGGAAGCACGGTTGGGATTGACGAGTATTCCCTCCAATTCGATTGATATGCGTTCGCCGCTTATTTTCGTTATATTTTTTACATTGCTGCAAATCGCCGACCATGTCAACGGCTCAATCGCAAAACCTAATTGAGTCGAAAACCGCACCGCCCGCAGCATTCGCAGATAATCTTCGCTAAATCGCTCGGCGGGCCTGCCGATAGTTCGCACTATCTTTGCTCTAAGGTCGGCCTGGCCATCGACATAATCTATTATCTCTTTTTGCAGAGGGTCGTAAAACATCCCGTTTATGGTAAAATCTCTTCGACTGGCATCCTCAGCGGCATTGGCAAACTTAACTGCGCCGGGGTGTCTGCCGTCGGCGTAGTCGGCTTCGGTTCTGAACGTCGCAACCTCCACCTGCCGGTCTTCGACCAAAACAATGATTACTCCGAATTTTGCTCCGACTTTCAATGTGCGTCTGAACAATCCTATTACCTCTTTGGGCTGTGCATCGGTAGCAACATCATAGTCTTTGGCGCGTTGGCCCAACAACATATCGCGCACACAGCCCCCGGCCAACAACGCCTGAAAGCCGTTTCGCTTCAATCGCTTAATTATTTTTATAGCTGCCTGTTTGTTTGTCATTTATTTCGTATCCCGTCTTAACTAATATCACGCAAATCCAAATATCGACAACACCGGTATCGTTAAATATGTCTTTTGCAAGGCGTCGTCCAGAAAACCGCCACAAGCTCAAAGTGACTAAAGTTTAGAGTGCCTGAAGTGACAGCCAAGCTGTCATTCTGAGCGAAGCGAAGAATCTCTTTTTCGTTGGCCAGATCCCTTCGGCAAGCTCAGGGCAGGCTCTTCGGCTGCGCCTCAGGATGACACGTATGTGTCACTTTAGCTCACTTTAGGCACTTTAGCTCACTTGATTTTGTTTCGTGTTTCGTGTTTCGGATTTCGAATTTCTTCTTGTCTTTTTCCATTCAGCTTTTGCTCAGTATGGTTACAACCATAGTCCCCCACCTACGTCGCTCTATTACTCTAAATTCTCCATATCGCTCTAACAAAGATACGTTTTGGTCGGTCCTGACAACGACAATTCCGTCACCGGCCACCTGCTCACCCAACAAATCCATCAAACCGCTCAAAGCCGAACTGCTCTGCACATCCTTTGTATCAGCATAGGGCGGGTCAACAAAGACAAGGCCATACTTTTCCCGGCCGGAATCAACCAGTGCTCCAATCTTAAATGCGTTGGCCCTTATAACTTTCGACTCTTTAACAAAGCCGGCTTTTTCTATGTTCTTATTTAGAACCGAAATAATCTTCGCGTCCTGCTCAACGAAAGTAACAAACTTCGCCCCCCTGCTCAATGCTTCAAGACCCAGAGAGCCGACGCCGCAGAATAAATCGGCTGCTACTGCACCGCCCGGCAAGTCATATTTATAAAGAACGCTGAAAAGCGATTCCTTAACTCGGTCCGTAATCGGCCGGGACTCTTGCGTCTTCGGGCCAAGTAATTTCATACCTCGTTTTGTGCCTGCTATGATTCGAATTTTAGGACTCCCACTGCCAGATACAAAACGTTTCTAAGCTTAAATAGTTATCTCCGATAATTTTTCCGTTACATTGATCATAAACAATATATGCGCTTTCTCAAAACAGAGCCGCGACCGTAAGGGAGCGGTAACTGCCCTCCACGGAACAAGGGATTTTATCAGCAAAGCCTTCTGGCGTCCATCTCATAATCATCAAAGCAAAAGCTCACTGATTTGAACGGCACACTTGCGAAACTTATCGGCGGGTAACGTCACGGTCTGCCATTTCGGACTGCGGCGTTTCATAAACGAACGATACTTGTCTAATTTTACGGTAAAAAATATATACCTGTCTGTATCAAAATCAAAGACATCCCTGCCGTCAAAATCAACGTCGATGTTCTCTATCTTATAGACGAAGACTAAGACAGCCTGATAACCCGCACCAAAAACCTGCTGCCATTTTACCAGGCCATCGACGTCCTCGGCTGTAACCCAGCATTCAAAGCCCGCTAATTTTGCTAAGCTGGCACCCTTGAACTTCCTGCCCTTTACCTCAGCAATTATTATTTGTCCGGTGGCCGGATATACCAAAAAATCGAAGCTCTTGACCTTGCAATGTGCAAAGGCCGCACGCTTGTGCTCATCTACCGCAATGTATTGAATCCGATTGTCAATCAACCAATTCTGAAAGGCCCGCTCATAGTGATTTCCAAAAGAGTCCTTCATCTCAGCCCAGTCCTGGAACTGCATTTCATAAGCCTTGCGACTATATTGTCATTTCGACCGAGCGAAGCGAGTGGAGAAATCTGTCAAAATAGTCAATATCCATTTTTATCATAGTCGCTCTATTTATGAAATACTGTACTAATCGCCGCCTGCTGGCCGGGACATCATAGTCGCTTATCAAGACGCTTCGTCTTAAAATGCTATTTGTCGGCCCTGAACAAAAGCGGAACCAATTCATTCAAGTATCGCCTCCACAGGCGCCATTCGTGCCCGCCGTCTGTAATGTGGGTGACGTGCTTGATATTGCCGCTCTTCAGTCGCTCGATGAGCTTCTGGTTTGCCTCGAAAAGGAAATCCTTACTGCCGCACCCTATCCACAGCAGATTAAGCTTCTCGCTGCTCTCCTTCACTTTGGTCAGCAGATTATCAAGTCTTTGGTCTCTCGGCACAGCCGAGCTAAAAGCACCTACCCACCCGAAAAGCTCAGGATTGCCTAATCCGACAGTTAGTGACTGCCCGCCGCCCATCGATAGTCCAACGACAGCCCGGTCTTTTTGATTACTGCTGACGTGATAGCGTTCCTGGACAAAAGGAATTACGTCCTCAATCAGGTCTCTCTCAAAGGCTCCATAGTTTCCTATACTTCGCATATCGGGCGGCGCCGAAGGCGTATGCCCGTACGGCATAACAATGACCAGCGGCCTGGCCTTATTCCCGGCAAGCAGATTATCCACTATTAGATTGGCCCGGCCAACCACGGTCCACGCATCCTCGGTGTCACCCATGCCGTGCAGCAGATAAAGAACGGGGTATCGAACATTTTCACTCGTCTCGTAGCCGGGCGGCGTATAGACATAAAGCCCGCGAGTCACACCGAGTGACTCCGACTGGTACTTGTGCACGTGAACTGTGCCGTGAGCAACCTGCTGCTCCTGAAAGAACATCGGCTCTTTGCCGGGTACCTCGAGGAGGTTCTTTGAGTTCCTGAGCCAAACCTTCAGCCATGAATTGGCAGGATCCACTATCGGCAGGTCGTCCACCACGAAATTGTATTCATAAATCTCCGGCTCAGCCGGCCCCAAAGTCACGCTCCACACCCCCGTTCCGCTTCTGGTCATAGGCCGGAGTCCCTGTACAAACTGAACTCTCACACCCACACGCTTGGCATTCGGAGCATTTAGTCGAAATGTCACCCGGCCGTCGGAATGAACCTCCGGGGATACAAGAATTCGCCGTCGCGAAGCCGCCGCCTCAAGCTGTGAAGACAAACAAGCCAAAACCAATAGTAAGATAACCACACGCGCCGACTTAAAAGCTCCCATTTTCTGACCTCAGTATATCCCGCATGTTTCTATTTAAACGGTCCCTACGAATTGAAATCAATGATAAAAATTTATCAGCATCCACGAGATCCTGCTCGCCGCTTGCCATGTCCTTAACGGCGAGCTTGTTGTATTTGAACTCATCACCAATGATTATACACTTCTCGGCGTTCTGCTCCGAGGCCTGTTTGAGTTGCTTGCCTAACTTGGCGGCCTTATAACTGAAATTAGCAGCAAAACCTATAGAGCGTATTTTCATTGTTACTTGTATAGCTGCTTCTTTATAAGTTTCATCCGCACATGCAACGAAACAGAACAGTTTTTGTTTTTGCAGTTGTTTCTCTAAAAGACCTCTTTCCCTTAGCAGGATTTCAAGCACACAATCGCCCATTCCCATGCCGGTCGCCGATATTTTTTGACCGCCGAAATCATGCAGCAGGTTATCGTATCTACCTCCTCCACATATAGCTCTAAGCTCTTGTGCAGATTCATGGACTTCAAACACAACTCCGGTATAGTAAGCAAGGCCTCGAACAATACTCTGGTCAAATTCACAATAATGCCACACTCCCATTTGCTTCAACCACTCCTTCAGACCTACAAGTTCCTGAATGGCTTCGTCGACATCCGGATTATTGCCGATCATCTCAGTCAAAACAACCAAAGTATCAGCGGCCATAAATTGCATAATTTTATTGGTAATCTCTGAATCCTGGACCTGTTCAATGAGAATTTTTTCGAAAGTTTCTTTTGGCATTTTACGATACTTGTCAAGCAAAGGATACAAAGAATCATGTTGATTCTCAGGTATACCTATCTTTTTGAGAGAAGAAGCCAAAAGTTTTCTACTTGAAATTTTAACTCGAATATCTATGGGTGTGAGTTTCGCTTCTGTTTTAAGATAATCGACTGTTGTGAATATTACCTCGGCATCAGCTAACACATTATCCACGCCTATTATGTCGATGTTCCACTGGAAGAACTCGCGAAGCCGGCCTTTCTGAGGGCGTTCGGCCCTGAACAATCTCGGCACCGAAAACCACTTTATAGGCTTAGGAAGCGAATTGATTCGCTGGTTGACCATCCGCGCCAGCGTCGGCGTAATCTCCGGCCTCAGGGCCAGGTCTCTGCCGCCCCTGTCCTGCAGCGAGAAAAGCTGCTCGACAATCTCATCGCCGCTCTTTATCTGAAACATCTTCAGATACTCAAAAATCGGCCCATCATATTCTTCAAAGCCGTTGCGGACGGACACCTTCTTCCAGCCGTCGATTATCCAGTTCCTGACTGCCATCTCCGGCGGATAAAAATCCCTCGTCCCTTTTACCGGCGGTATCTTCATTTCTTTCTCTTATTCTTTTTCTTTGCCTTCTGCTTTTCGGTTATGTTATTGTCGAATTTTATTTTGATATACTCTTCCATTTGTTTATCGTTGGTAAAGTGCAGCTCGTAGTCGTATTCGCCCTGAACGAAATCGCAGTCCGCGTGGCGGTATCCTCTGCATATCCTCGGCCTCTTATTATAAATCCTGCACCGATTGTCTTTTCCCGACAGGTGTTTGCATTTGTTGTTTATGTTAATATACCAGTCGCCGTCCTCTACGAAGACCGTTATGTCTTTATGGCACAGAAACCACCTTATATCGTCGTAATCTCCCTTATCTTCCGGCGTATCAATCGGCAGAGCAAAATACCGGCAGCACAGCCCCGTACACTTTTCACATTGACTTTCCTTAGCCATTACTACAAACTCCAAATACACCAAACACTATAACCAATCCCTTAAAACCTACAAATATAAGCTATTGGCCGTCCGCCGTCAAGAAAAGCAAAATTCCCATTCGTCGTTTTTGCAGTTATGGACAGATCATTTCTGCCTATGCAAACCTCCGAATTCTTGCCCGATTAGCTTGCATTACTGTGACCGATTGTGTTATAATTGTAGCAGATAAGCACATTAGCGCAACCCATCGTAATTAAAAGGAAATTGTCGTTTTGGAAAAGCCTTCTTTGAAAGAGAAGGAGAACCTTCATGCGCAAACAAAACGCTTTTACTTTAATAGAGCTTTTGGTTGTTATTGCCATCATGGTGCTACTGATTGCTATATTGCTTCCTTCACTGCAGCGCGTTAAGAGACAAGCGAAGGCAGTTGCCTGTCAGTCGAACCTGCATCAATGGGGATTAAGATTCGCGGCGGACTCCGTTGATAGTGACCATCCGTGGTGGAAGCGTGGTGAGCATATGTCTCCTGAATGGGGATGGTATTCAGTGGTTCCCGGCCGTGGTAATTACTTGGGTGATTGTAATGACCTGCTTTTGTGCCCTATGGCAGCGAAAATCGATAATCGACTCAGCAACATTGGATGGTATTTCGGCAGCAAGTTTTCAGCATGGGGCTGCACAGAGAAACTTCCGATGCGTGTTGCCGGTAGCTACGGCATAAATACTTGGCTTTGGATTGAACCAGGTCCGCCTTCCAAAGATATACCTGAATATCGTATTTTCTGGAACAGCATTTTTGTTAAGCGTGCATCAATTGTGCCAGCGTTCTTCGACAGCAACTGGCATGACAGTATGCTTTCTGATAGCGCCAATCTACCTCCGGAGTATGACGATTATTTTGACCCTGCTTCGCATGCGACTCATGTCTGCATTAACCGCCATAATGGTTATGTCAACTATCTTTTTATGGATTTGTCTGTAAGAAGGGTTGGTCTAAAAGAGTTGTGGACGCTAAAGTGGCATAAAGAATTCGATACGGCAGGCCCGTGGACCAAAGCGGGCGGCGTCCAGCCCCCCGACTGGCCGGATTGGATGAGAAGATTTAAAGATTATTAAAGAAAATCGCACAAGAAAGGCACACCATTATGCGGCAACAAAACGACTTTACCCCATTAGAAATAAGTCGAATTCAGAAAGTGCTAAAGTTTCGGGCGGTACTTCTAACGGGGTTTACGTTAATAGAGCTTTTGGTGGTCATTGCCATTATGGTGCTATTGATGGCAATATTGATGCCCGCGCTGCAGCGGGTTAAGGGACAGGCAAAAGCCGTCGCCTGTCAGTCGAACCTCAAACAGTGGGGCCTTTACTTTTCGATGTACACAAACGAAAACGAAGGCTATTTCCATAGAGGTTGGAACATCAGCCCGGACCAGCAGGCCAGCTGGATGGCTGTGTTTCGTCCATACTACCTCCACAACCAGGAACTTTGCTGCTGCCCGACGGCCACGAAACCTTACGATCAAGGCTGGCAGGTGCCGTTTGCAGCCTGGACGAACTTTTACGATGAGTTCGGCAGCTATGGAATTAATATATGGATTACTAATCCACGGCCGGGCGAGGAGGGCGGCAAGCCGGCCGAACACTACTGGAGGAGCCGCGACGTCAAAGGTACAAACAATATACCGCTATTCCTGGACGACCTATGGTGGGACACCCGCCCTCACCACACTGACGAACCTCCCTTATTTGAAGGCCAGAGAGACGACTGGACTACAAACGCTATGAAAATGCTCTGTATCAACCGGCACAACGGGTTTGTGAATAGCGTTTTTGTGGACTTCTCTTCCAGAAAGGTCGGACTCAAGGAGCTGTGGACCTTGAAGTGGCATCGCGAGTACGACACGACCGGCCCCTGGACACAAGCCGGCCTCGTGCAGCCATCCGACTGGCCGGATTGGATGAAAGGATTTAAAGATTATTAAAGACAAGCGCACAGCAAAGGCGCAGCATTATGAGTAAACAAAAAGCCTTTACGCTAATAGAGCTATTGGTAGTGATTGCCATCATGGTGCTATTGATGGCGATCTTGATGCCGGCACTGCAGCGAGTTAAGAAACAGGCACAGGCAGTTGCGTGTCAGTCGAACCTCAAACAGTGGGGCGTTGTGTTTTCGATGTATACGGACGATAACAACGGCTATTTTGAAACGCCCCCTGCGGGTTACAGTTATGGACTGTGGATGGAGGTGACCGAGCCGTACTACAAGGAGCGCAAACTACTGTTCTGCCCCATGGCTACGAAAACTTGGGATGAGGGTGCCCCTCGTGGAGACCCGTTTGCAGGCTGGGGTCCCTGGAGTGGTGGGCCATCCGGCCGGGACTTTTGGGGCAGCTATGGGCCGAATCTTTGGGTCACTAATCCGCCGGCAGGACTGACGCAAGTCCAGGGATATCCGACCGAAAACAACTGGAGGACTCCCCATGTTAATGGTGCAAATACTATACCGATGTTTCTGGATCAAATCTGGTATGGGGGGTGGCCAGAGCCTACCAATGAACCTCCACTTTATAGTGGTGAGATTTCGGAGTGGCATATAAATTCTATGAAGCGTTTCTGCATCAACCGGCACAGCAGCTTTGTGAATGGCGTTTTTGTGGATTTCTCTATAAGAAAGGTCGGACTCAAGGAACTGTGGACCTTGAAGTGGCATCGCGAGTACGACACCACCGGACCCTGGACACAAGCCGGCCTCGTACAGTCATCAGACTGGCCGGATTGGATGAAAGGATTTAAAGATTATTAAAGACAATCGCACAAGAAAGGCGCAGCATTATGCGACAACGAAACGGCTTCACGTTAATAGAGCTTCTGGTGGTGATTGCCATCATCGCATTGTTGATGGCGATACTGATGCCCGCGCTGCAGCGGGTAAAGCAGCAGGCAGCGGGCGTTGGCTGCAGGTCGAACCTGAACCAATGGGGCCTTATCTTTGCCATGTACACACAGGATAACAACGGCTACTTCTACAGCGGCCTTTTGCGCAGCTCCTCGGCGGACATGGCCCACGGCGACTGGTGGCGGGAGTGTATGCGGCCGCTATCCAAGGACAAAAAGATGTGGCTGTGCCCCACGGCGAAGAAACACCGTTCATCTGCTTCCCTGACGGCCATGGCAATTGCAACCAATCCGTTCGATGCATGGCGGGTCCCCGCTTCTCATGGCAGCGACGAGGGCAGCTACGCCCCGAACGGCTGGATGTGCAATCCCCCCGCCGGTCTGTCCAGCCTGTGGGGACGCGGGCCGATTGAGGATTACTGGCGAACGCACCAGGTTCGAAGGGCCTACAACATCCCGGTCTTTACAGAGGGCTGGTGGGTGGACGGCTGGCCCAGGCACACCGATGAGCCCCCCGAGTTCGGTGACCGGACGCCGAATATGAGCGGCCACGAAATGCAGCGTCTCTGTGTCAACCGACACGGGGGAGCACAAAATTGCCTGTTTGCGGATTGGTCCGTCAAAAGAGTCGGGCTCAAGGAGTTGTGGACGTTGAAATGGCATCGCGAGTATGATACAAATGGTCCCTGGACGAAAGCCGGCGGCGCCACTCCGGAAGATTGGCCCCTATGGATGAGAAAGTTTAAGGACTATTGAAAATACTATTGCACAAGAAAGGTCCATCACAATGTGTAAGCGACACGGCTTCACCCCGTTAGAAATAAGTCGAATTCAGAAAGTGCCAAAGTTTCGGGCGGCACTTCTCCGAAAGGAGTCCTTAGGACTAACGGGATTTACATTAATAGAACTTTTGGTGGTAATCGCTATCATTGCGCTACTGATATCCATTTTGATGCCGGCACTGCAGCGTGTCAAGAAACAGGCCAAAGCTGTTGTTTGCCAGTCAAACCTCAAGCAATGGGGCACCATTTTTGCCATGTACACGGACGACAACAACGGCAACTTCCCCACACGTACGGACAGTACAGGACGTTGGATGGACTCGCTGCGGGATTACTATGGCAACGAGCCAAAGTTCCGCGTGTGCCCGATGGCGACAAAAATCAAACATCCAGCAGGAGCTGCGGGCGGCGACGTGCTAGTAGGAGGCGACAAGTTTACGTCCTGGGGCAAACTAACAACCGCCGGCGGACGCACAGAAGGCGATTACGGCAGCTATGGGATAAACGGCTGGG
>Ga0315539_1002391_pt1 | contig 13537 bp, 7 predicted proteins | sample SalMarSW160150MG_FD_203097 | JGI IMG/M metagenome (GOLD analysis project Ga0315539, IMG submission 203097) | Salt marsh sediment microbial communities from the Plum Island Ecosystem LTER, Massachusetts, United States - Salt Marsh Sediment SW1601-150 ... | reverse complement strand
TCAAGTGACGAATTCTTTGATATATTCTATTACTACAGCGCCACATGGTTATGAATTATCCTGGATACAACAACGTAAATTCTCGATTTCAATACCCAAAGCTCGCAATTTCTGCCGCTATCGCTATCGCTATTGCTACGGCAGGACCCAGGCAGGGCTTTGCCGAAAGCAAGCTCGTCGTTGCAAATTTGGCAGAAGCCCTCGGACAAATTTCACTACAGACAGCGGAGGAGAACGAGCGCCTAAATGCCGAGATGGCTAACAACTACGCAATTCGCGCAGCCGATGCTATGCTCAAATTGGCAGAGAGTCACAACACTGCGTTTGACCTATCGCTGGCCCAAGGAGCCCTCGTTGCTGCAACACGGGCCAGAGGCATGGAGATTCAGATTATATCCAGCCGGATTTTAGCTTATCTGGCCAGTCCCGAGGCTCAGCGGGCTATTGCAGCTATGGCACTTGATAGTGCAAATGACCTCGAAACGCGCATATTGGCTTTTGAGTCGCTTGCCGTCTCAGCCAAGTTAAATACCAATATACTGCCCGAAGCAATGATAGATGCAATTTACGCCATTATCAGTTCTGATCAGACCGAGCGGGACCTTCGTCTAGCTGCAAGCACTGCTTATGGCGCATTGAACCTACCCAGCCGAAAAGTTAAAGACCTCATCCTCGACCAGGCCAAGAGTTAAGGTGACAGTGCAAATAAACTTAAACTCGTGTGTGCTTCGTTCATTATTTTCGTACTGTTACCATTTATCACGAACTACTGTAGATGATGAGAGCCTTACATGCTTGGCCATCTCCGGATTTTTAAGAGTCTATAGCGATATTAATAGCCGACCTATCTGATTTAAGGATTAACTATAGGGCAGAGGGGTGTAATAATCTTACTAAGGAAGATGGGTCTCGGCGCTTTCATGTTCGGCTGGTTTAGTATCGAGCTGTTGCTTAGAATTCACACCTTTTAGCAGCTTACCGATGGCTTGTTCAGTGGTTACCTCGTTTTTCTGTGTCGATACAAACGAGTGGACTAAATCACACCACCAGCAGACGTATGAAATGTTTGACTGCTGGTACTGTTTGTTGAATCCGACTTTGCCCACGAGTGGGTTTGCAGAAAGAGGCGTGACCGCAATTATAAAGATCAAGAAACTGAAAATCAGGAATCCACCTAAAAAGCCCAGAAAACCTGCGAAGAGGATATCGAAGAGTTTGGGGAACGAAACGCTGAATTGGCTTGTGAGAAATATATACGATATGCCGTGCAGAATTAAAAAGCATCCTACTGCTATGGCTAAAATGGTAAGGGCCAAACCGTATGATGTGTCACTGGCCCCTGGGATGATCTCTGTTGCTAAAGGTGTCAGAAAAATAGCTGCATAGACCGAGACGACAATGTTGAACAACATAGTCCAAGTCTCATAGAAGCCCATCTTAAGAGCATACCAGGCACAAAATCCACCAGCTAATACACTTAGCCAGAATATCATAAGACTATCCTACTACTCGCTTTAATTCTACCAAACTCGTTACTCCGGATGTTACCTTTTTCAGTCCTTCTTTTCTAAGGTGGGTTGTATTTATTTTTGTTCCTTTGCTTTTCAGTCCGGTTATCAGAGCCTTATTATTTGCGATATTGGCTTTTAACTCTTCATTGACAACAAGAATATCGCATATTGCTGTTCTTCCGAAATATCCAGTTCCATCACACTGCTTGCAACCTACAGCTTCAAATATCCCAGTGGTATCTATGCTTTTGCGCTGTAGTTCGTCGCTGAGGCCTGGACTAAGCTGGACAGGTTGTTTACAGTGCTCGCAGAGCCTCCGTATCAGCCTTTGTGAAATTAGAAGGCTTAATCCCGATGACAATAGTAGAGGCGATATGCCAAGGTCCAGCAACCTGACCAGCGCCGTAGCATTACTGTCGCAGTGAATTGTCGCTAAGACTAAGTGGCCGGTCTGTGATGACCGTAGCGCAATTTCTGCGCTCTCCTCATCTCGTATTTCCCCGACACAAATCACATCAGGGTCCTGCCTCAGAATGCTGCGCAATGCTTTAGCGAAGGTAATATCAGCTTTCGGATTGATCTCAATCTGACTTGCCTCCGGTAGAACAGATTCGATTGGATCTTCGACGGTAATGACGTTGCGTGTGAACCGATCGATCTGATTAAGTGTTGCGTACAATGTTGTTGTCTTGCCGCTGCCTGTGGGGCCACAAATCAACAGCATGCCGGATGGTTTCCTGATGGCATTATCGATAATTGAGCACTGCTTTTTGGTAAAACCGACGTCGGCCAGTGCAAATCTGCCTGCTTCTGCGTTGAGTATCCTTATGGATAGCTTTTCCCCACCGAGAACACCGGCGCTTGCCACCCTAAAAGCAACGTTCGTATTAGCTTTCTTTGCTGCGAAGGCGCCGTCTTGAGGTCGTCTCCTTTCGGAGATATCCATACTTGAGATGGCTTTTATACTGTTTATAACCGCCTTGCAGGTATCTGCCTCAAGTTCCTTTACAGCTCTTAGGACACCATCTATTCGGAGTCTGATCGTGTAGGTTGATTTGTCTGTTGGATCGATGAGTATATCGCTGGAACGTCGATCAAGAGCATTGGCGATAATCTGCTCGGTCAAGTCCAAAATGTGTTTGTCTTGGTGTTCAACATCGCTGTGGCCATATATTTCATCAATACACCTGCCTGAAGAGTCAAGCAGCGTTATCTTCGACTCATCTTCATCGTGTCTTGAACTAATGGATCGGACGCGGGTTATTATGTTTCTCAGTTGGTCTCTGACTAGCTCAAGGATATCTTCGTCACTATCGTAAGATTTTTTTGCCACATGTATTACCAGTAGCAAAAGCAAGAGTATAGGTCCCGTAAAGAGGGTCAGAATATACGCAACCGACCTGTATTTTTTAGGCACCAAAGGACTGAACTGAACGACCTGGATGAAATAAAGGCACAGATAAACCCAGAGTATGAGGAAGATGAGTTTGATTGGACTGAAAGGCAATGGTACCAAGGCTGAGGTTAGGTTGTACTCTGTAAGTAAGCAAGAAAACACAGGCAAAAACGCATGGAAAAAATTCAATATTTGCATAAAATATGACTTTCAGCAAATACTAAAAACGAAAACCTCGCACTGCTAACATAATATAATATTTTATGCCCGACAAGTAAAAAGTTTTTCTAAAACTACAAATGCCGCGAATTGCCTTCTCTGGGAAAATTATGCCAGTCTGTTAAAGGATATCAGATAAGATTTATTAGCCATTTGTTTGGCAGACAAGTAGGTTTTTGCGAAAGAATTAAGGTAAAATGAAACTGGACTACGTTAAGCGACTCAGACAATTACAAAAAAGAACTCCCAATTAAACAAGCTGGTCGCCGTCCAAGTCCTGGATATAACCATCTTGAAAGAAATCCTGACCCATTGGCATTACGATGAGCATCGAAGCTCCACCTACTATATCGAGAAAATAGATGTCCTCTTAAGATTATTCAGTCGAGTTACAATTCGAATTATTTAGCTGCGTACCAATATCTTTTACCTTTGAGGAACCCGATTGGGCCAAGTCTTTTGAGTTTTCGCAGGTTTTTAAGATGCGCTACACCGTGATTCGCTTCGAGGAACTTGAGCTTTTCACAGGTTGGAAATTCATCGCACTGCCAGCAGCCATCGATTTTCCTTTTCCGGCAGCAGTTTCTGACTTTACAGTTAGGTGGTCCACCACCACCTTTACACGTCTTTTTACAACGTAGCTTCACCATCGTGCCCAGCAAGTTGTAACACTGGTCGTAATCCTTGAATGCTTTGAAGAACGGTACTTTTGCAAGGGCAGGTGCCATTTGCGCAAACCTATGTTGCCTTAGTTCTTTACGCAGATCCCTGGCCAGATCAGCAACGGTCTGTGTATAGCCAACACAATCCCCACAATAAAGTCCACAATAGCCTATTAGATTTTGCTTCTTGCTCATTGTAAGTTCCTTGTTAATTCAACTGGTCGTTGATTTCGGTTGCATTCTATTGGAATTTGGAGAGAAATCAAGTCTGCTACAATTATAAATGTCTGCGCATAGTTCAATTTTGCTGATTTATGCAGTTGGAATCAGAACGTGTAGATAGACGAGCGTCTTTCAGTATGTTGACCAGGCGACACTTTGTAATATTAGCTATGATGAAATAATTATATCTATGAAAAGCTTAGAAAGCTGATTTGCGGACATTCAATCGTGAAGCCTTGCAGCTTTATGCTGTCTGAACAAGAGCACAATTAATACGCTGGATGGCCTCATCAATTTCCGCGGTACTCTTGAAACCTATCACAACAGCATCTACTAAACCGGATTGCATAGTGAAGCGAATAGACTTTTCGCGGTCTTCGGGGTTTGCGAAATTGCCTTCTCCTATGATTTTCATGCCGATGACACCATGTCCTCTCTGACGCATAATCTTGATCTGCTCTAATACAGCAGGTAAATGGGACGCATCACTTCTGGCATTCCAGCTCTCACCTGGGGTATCAATATTTGCACCCTGCGGATTTATTCGTACCAGATTGACGTCAACCCAATCCAACTGGGTAGCTTTGGTCAAGGCGCCAAGCGAATGGCACGAGACGCCATGAGCGAGGATGATCTTCTTAGCTTTAGCTTCTTTAAAGGCATCAAGCAGACGCTTGCGTCTCTCGTCCCAGTCATTTCTAACCGCACAGTGCACCAGCAGGCTGTCAATATAATCGACGCCCAACTCCTTGCGATAGCGATCAATCACCTCTAGAGGCTTCTCAGGGACCCCGGGCATCTTTGTCTGTATAAATAGCTTTTCTCGATCAATACCCCTGATCGCCTGACGAATCCATGTATGGGTTCTGTAGTTTTCAGCCGTGTCGATATACGTGATGCCTTGGTCATAAGCGTATCGTATTAGCCGATTAAAACCTTCTGTTCCCAGTGACCGCTGGACTCTGCCGCCATGTGTGCCGGTACCGATACCGAGCCGGCTCAGCTTCAATCCTGTCTTACCCAGGGTGACCTGATCCACAGCCGTCGGTGTGTGTCCTTTGGCTAAAGGTGAAACGACACAAGATGACAAAAAGGTGGTACCGGCCAAAGCCGCCGTTCCTTTGATAAACTGACGCCGAGTTATTCCCTTTCTACCCATGATTGAACTCCTTAATATAACTTCAAGCGACCGTCACTCTACCAAGACCTGGCACGTATTCAGTTCGCATAATAACATATGGTATACACATCACGTCGGTTTGGCAAACCCAACATTACCACTGAACTTTGTCGAGGTATCGAAGGGGGTTACTATTCGTCTAAAAAGCCTACCTTTAAAGTCCATGCTTATATAAGACCACCAACCAGAAAAAGTATCCAGTTCGGTTCCTTAGATATCATTAACCTTTTCAGCTACGACTACCTCAGAGTACTCATCATAACCAATGTCAAATTCGTAGCCATCGGTTGATCGTTCTGGATTGCCGTCGAATCCTCGTGGTTGTCCCTCGAAATCGTATGCTACATTGTCAAGCCATATACCTGTATCGATGCACGGCGAGTGGAGGGTTAGCCGTAGATCATCGTCGATAGTACCGACTGTATCATCAGGACCATCGGGATCTACAAACAGCGGATCCTCTCCATCGAAGTTTCCAATACCTCCAAGTTGTACTGTCCATCCTTGCACGAAGCTGTACTGTATTTGTGGTATGTCACCATCTATTTGTGCTGACTCATCTGTTGAATTATTCACCCGATTATCCCTGAACAGGCAGTTAATTAATTGAACCTTGCTATTCTGTCGTGAGTAAGTACCCCCTCCTTGCCAGGCAGCTGAATTCTTCCAGAGTGTACAATTCAACAAACTGGGATTGCTCGCATGAGAGAACACCGCCCCACCGTATTGAAAACTTGAGTTTCCACTGAAAAGGCAGTTTATTATAGTGGAGTTGGCGTTTCCTTCATGATATAAACCACCTCCATTATCTTCTGCGTGGTTTCCCACGATGCGACAAGCCTCAAATATTGGACTACTACCCAATGAATAGACTGCCCCGCCATTATCAGCCGCAGAGTTGTCAAAGAATATACACTCATTAAAAATAGGATGACTGGTACCTGTGTTCCTAATAGCACCCCCGTCATCAGTAGCCATATTTCTTGTGAAAATACAATTCTCGAAGATGGGATCGCTGGCATCATTGAAAACTGCGCCTCCATCCCCACTTAGAATTGCCCTATTGGCTTCGAAATGGCAGTGATAGAATCGGCAGTTGGCTCCTTCTCGATTGTATACTGCTCCGCCACGTTTGGCCTGATTATCTGTAAAGCAACAGAACCTGACAGTTAGACCGTCTCTTCGGCAATACATGCCTCCACCTCGATAGTAAATATCACTGTTGGCATTTCCTCCTTTGATTGTAAATCCTTCGAGGAGAGTATTTGCATCTGCGCCAGCCTCTCTAACAACTTGATAGCAATTGTCACTATAGGACTCACTAGTTCTATCGTCCCCGAGTATATCACCGGATAATATTGTCTCATACACATTGTAGTCTCGCGCGTTTGGGTCTGGGCTCTCAAGCCCAGCATATCCACCTTTCAGTTGGATGCCGGGTCGAAGCATAAATGAAACGGTGCGGATATCGCATGGATCCGAAGCTAGCTTTGGTACGTACGTCCCCATAGCGACTCGGATATCATCACCGGAACGTGCGAATGGAAGGATGTCATCTATATGTTGAAAAGCAGTTTCCCAACTTTTCCCATTTCCTCCGGCTGATGCTCGGGGGTCTACGTACTTTATACCTGGATCGAAATCATAGTCAAACAGGTATTTAATGCCTATATCAGAAGTCATCATAGCACGTCCACTATGACCAGCGCCAGGTACTACTTGTAGGGTCTGATTATCAAGTATGATGTCCCCATAATAATACTGCAAATAATTGAAATAGATAGTGCCACGCTCTAATCTGTGGTTACCCTGAAGCATTGCAGCACAACTTCGATCAAGTCCATCAGAATTAGGGTCATTGTCCTCGCTGCCCAGCAAGTAGATGACATTTCGCTCCGGATACTGCGATCGAATTGTGTCTGCACCAATCTTGGACAAATAGGGGAACCAAAGATATTCCAGACCATATCCATAATTATTATAATGTGGACAAAAGTTAACTGTTTCCGAAGATGGTATCTCAAACTTATCGGTGGTTTTTGGAACAACTCGTTCAGAACTGAAATACACATAGGAAGATGGATTCATGACAATGTATCGCATATGGATCCCGAGAGGCTTGGCGACCTTGTTCTCAAACTGATTGGAAACAGCAAATCGGTTAACCATTTGCCCTCCACCAGAGTGCCCCGCCAAAACTATCACCTTCACATTTGGGAAAAGTGCAGGATCAGAAACATGTTCTAAAATTTGCTCTAAAACTGTGAAGGAACTAACCTGGGCTCCAAGGTCTGCAGCAGCGATTGATAATCCTCCCCAGAACCGACTGCTACCCCAGTAAAGCGTTCCAGGAGGAATCAAAGCTCCGTAGTCGTCAGTCGTGAGGAATTGCGGAGCAATGACGAGAGTTTTATTTAAGGCACCTGGTACTTTCTTAGCGGCATCCAAGCCTCGATCAAGATACATCTCTGCATTCGCGCCAACACCATGAATGGAAAATAGAACGCGCTCCACAGTTGGATCCTGTTGATACAATGGACGACTACTGCCATATGGAAAAGGAAGCTCAACACCATCCACTATAACTGGAAAACGCTCAGAGCAGAGTAGTATCTTAGGCTCAGAGCTACTGATAGGAGCAAGGCCTATGACTAGAGCATAAAATAAAATTTTAATATATAAACAGTTAATGATATTATGACAGGAAAAGGCCGAATCGACCCTGAAATATTTCGTCCAAATTTTTCGGCAAACTGTTGATTGACCTCTATTCATCTGAGTGACTTCTGAATCATCGATTATTTGGTTTACATAAAAGAATCCATAACTGTTTTATAGTAAGGCGGCTCCTATTTATATCGCGTGTGATTGTACCATCACTCTCGTTACTCGCTTTCTTATAGTCTAATCATAAGCATTATACTATATTTATGGCAATCTCATCAAAATAAACCTTTGCTCTCCGGAAAAACTTTAAGGGTCGGTTTGCCCCACCAATCTTTCTTATCAACCGTACTACTGACCCTGGAACACACGATAAGAATGCGGTTTAATCTGTATATCGAAAGCAACTTTCTCGGCGCCTGTTCCCCGGCCCCATCTTCTCCATCGGTCAGATAGCACCTCACCAGTGAGCGCCTCGCCGGAGAGCACGTCGCGGAGCTTAGTGATTCGACTGTCAGTGACAACTTTAACATCGATGCTTTCCCGCAGAAAAGACTCCACAATAAACGTGTCGTTATCGTAAACAAACAGAGCGACCTGGCTCGGGCCATCTACCCGAACGTAGATATTCTGCATCAGCACTTCCTTGATTCGAGTCAGCACTTCAGTCGGATAATTATATAGATCAGCGAAGTTATCCGGAATGGTCAGAACATAGAGCTTGCTATTAGCATAATCAGCCGAGTGAAAGATAGGATAGCCGATGCCACTGGCCAGACATGAGACCTCCTCCCAAGAATCGTTAGTCAGGTATTTAATTTGAGGGATCACAATTTGGGATTCTGATTGACAGGCGCCGCCCCAACCGACCACAAAATCGGTAATAACAGCTTTTTTGTCGGTATATTCAAGTTCAACGATGTTTTCGATTCCCTTACCTTGAAGGGCCTTAAGCAGACCAGACGTAATAACGACGGTCTTGCCTTTCATTAACTGGCCCTTGATCCTGTCCACTATTTGTTTGTCGAATTTGGCCGATTCTGTTAGGAAAATTGTATTCGCATCAGCCGGAAATTCGGGCACAATATCCATCGCAATGCCACACATGCCGAGATAATTGTGCAGAAAATCCTCTCCGGTTGAGTGATATGGTTTGCAGCTTTTGACTCCGACCGGATTGGCAAGCTTGCCGAGGAAGCGATCAACCTTCTCGAAAGTGTAGCCAGCAGCGCGGGCAATCGTGCTCGGCTTTACGGTTGTTCCATCCTTCAGTTGGAAGGGCTTGAGCATCTCGTCGAAGTCGAAACTTGTTTGTGTCCCTTGCCAGGCGGCCCGGGTCGATTGCCGAATGGGCCATAGCATTTGACGAAAGTCAAAGAGTGTAACCTCGGGCGCCTTGGCAAAGAGGGTCAGCCATAGCTGCTCTGCATAACGATCCAGGTACCATGAGCCACCCGTATCAATCCATCCGCCGTCGTTGCCGCCGGGTTTGACATTTTCCAGATACCGGAAGATTAAATAGCTCTGGTATTGCTGCAGGTGCTGCTGACTACGAACTGGGTCTCTGGTTTCCGTGCCTGTATAGATTCCGTCGAAGAGCTTCGGCTCAGCCTCCAGATTGTAACCGAGGCCCTGGAAGTGTTCATACCAGTTCGGATACTTAATGACCATTTTTACCTTCGGATTGACCGCCTTGGCGGGCTCGATAACAAGTTCTCGCGCCGCTTCTTCCATTAGTTCCAGCCGGAACTGAGTCCAGCTTTTGTCACCTTTGGCTTTAATACACAATTCGCACTTGCAGTTGGTGAAGAAGAAGTCGTCTAAGATGACTTCATCGAATAGCCGGGCTGTATACTCAGCGATTTCCCTGACCTTCTGACGGTGCTGTGGATTGGTGTAGCAGAACGTCTCGAAGCGGTTACTCTCACTAACGGTATAGGTGATGCCCCCAGCAACTTTGACGCCCTTGCTCTCGAAGAATTCGCGGGCCTTATTGATCGTTTCCTCATCGACCAAAACTGTATCACGATGAGTCTCAATATAGACCTTGTCCACTTTAACCTGCCTCGATATTTCATTCCAGCGCGGCTCAAGCCAATTCGGCTCGGCCATCCGTCGCACTTCCTGAGCCCGGCAATAAACAGCGACATTAAAATTTTGATATCCTTCGGCTGGACAACAAACTAAAGCGAGATTCATTAAGCTTATAGCCGCCCCAACCGATATTCTGACAAGTTTCAGCATAGTTACACTCTCCTTTTGGATTAGTGAACACTACCTTTAGAAAACTTGGAATAGTATAAACATTTTGACTTCAAGTTGCACAAAGCCAATTGTAGTTTTGCCATTTCTCTAAGTCAAAACAAAACGTGCTCAAGGAAAAAAACCGAGCATATACAGTCTAAAGTTTTGAGTGATTAGTTTGGAGTCACCAACTGGCAAAAAGGCCAAGTTCTTCCGAAAGGCTTTAGCCTTGAATCTGCCAAAACAAATGAATTGGGAGGGTACAGACTCAGTATGGAATTTTTTGATTGAATCATAAGTTATAAAAGTGGTATTATATTAACAAGCTCAAACTGACCGATTCTTTATGTCATTCCCGCGCAGGGCCTGCCCTGAGCGCTAGCCGAATGGGCGGGAATCTATTAAGGTTTTTTAGAAAATTGGATTCCCGTTTCCACAGGAATGACAAAGGCAATATATTATTGTCAAAAAGGTATTTACGTCGGTTTTAAATTAAAACCGGTCAGTTTGAGTAACAAGAGTAATTATTTGTTTTATCTTCTGCCTGTTGCTGAGGATGGAGGTAGTTCCATTGCGTTATAAATTTAAGTCTATCGCTGTGGGCATGGCGGTAAAATGAGTCCATTTTTTCGGAAAAGGAGGATTACTATGTGTAGAAAAATGTTTTATTTATTTCTAACGATTATTTTTGGCCTATCACTATCGGTCCATGCCAAAAATATCGTCTGGGTATCGGAGTGGAACGCAGATGCCAGTGGCACACCGTTTGACCAAGGCTGGATCGACTTGCTTGAGGCTCAAGGATACACCGTTGAAGCCGATACAACGGGAGACTATATGGCCCTTGATGCCGGAAAGATAGCCACACTTGAAGCTGCCGACCTTATAATTATAAGCCGCAATTCGAACAGTGGCAATTACGCCGATGGAGACGAGCCAACCCAGTGGAACTCTATCACGACACCCTTGATATTGATGAGTGCATACATCTCAAGGAATAATCGCTGGCAGTGGATCAATGGCGATGCAATAGTCGAATTTGCTGCTGAAACAATGCTGCAGGTTGTAGAGGGTAGCCATCCGGTGTTTACTAGCATAACGCCAGTTGGTGGTCAGGTTGATGTTATTGATGGAACCATAGATTCTGGCGAAAATTCATTTGTTAATGCCACCGATGTAGGCAATGGAACTCTAATCGCCCAAAGAGCAGACAACGGCTATATATGGATCGCTGAGTGGGCACCTGGTGTGCAGTTTTACAGCGGAACCACTCAGATTCCTGCAGAAACAAGGATGCTGTTTACTGCTGGTGGGGGCGGAGGTCAGACAGCTGGTTCACTAAACCTCACCCCAGATGGACAGAAGATGTTCCTCAATGCAGTTTGTTATATGCTCGGCGAGACCCTTGAGCCGGGACGCGCTACTAATCCGAATCCGACTAATGAGACAAAAGATGTGTGCAGAGATGTGGTCCTTAGCTGGACGCCCGGTCAATATGCTGCCACACATGATGTGTATTTCGGCACCAGCTTCGACGATGTCAACGACGCCAGCAGAGACAACGACCCACAGGCCGTACTGCTCAGCCGAGACCAAATCGATACCACTTATGGCCCCGAAGGCCTTCTGGAATTTGGCCAAACATACTTCTGGCGTATCGACGAAGTCAACGCCGCACCTGATTATACAATCTACAAAGGCAAAATCTGGAGCTTTACGGCTGAGCCTTTTGTTTATCAAATCGAAAACATAACAGCCACAGCTTCCAGCTCTCACAATGACACTACAGGGCCTGAAAACACCATAAATGACTCAGGACTGAACGATAATGACCAGCACTCCTCAGACATCGCAACTATGTGGCTAACCAGTGCCACTGGGCCACAGCCAAGCTGGATCCAATATGAGTTCGACCGCGCTTACAAACTGTACGAGATGTGGGTGTGGAACTCAAATATGGCGATTGAGCCTATAGCCGGTTTGGGGCTAAAGGACGTTACGATCGAGTACTCGACCGACGCTAATGACTGGATGGTGCTAACCGGCGTATCTGAATTCAACCGGGCTATCGGCCTGGATGATTATGAACACAATACAACCGTCGCTTTTGACGGTGTGGCAGCAAAGTATGTCAAGATCACGGCTAATAGCAACTGGGGCGGTATGCCTCAATACGGCCTGAGCGAAGTTCGGTTCTACTACAAACCTGTATATGCAAGACAACCAAGTCCGCAAGATGAGGCAACAGATGTGCCTTTGGATGTGGAATTTACCTGGCGAGCAGGAAGAGAGGCAGCCGCGCACGATGTGTACATCGACGCCAATGAGCAAGCTGTAACAGAGGGCACTGTTACTGCCGAAAGCATTCCTGCCGGTGCGTGCGAGGCCAGCTATGCCCCGTTGGACCTTGAATTAGACACGACCTACTATTGGAAGGTTGTTGAGGTCAATAGTGCTCAGAGCCCTGCATCCTGGGAAAGTGACGTATGGAGCTTTTCTACAATAGAGTACTCTCTTGTGGAAGGCTTCGAAGACTACAACGACACCGAGCCGTACAGGATATTTGATGCTTGGCCGGATGGCTGGGGTGTTTCTGAAAACGGCTCTCAGGTAGGCTATAGTACTGGGCCTTTTGCCGAGCAGACTATCGTTCACAGCGGCAGCCAGTCTATGCCATTCACCTATAAAAACACCGGCAGCGCGACATATTCAGAGGCCTCACGTACTTTTGATATTGCTCAGGATTGGACCACAGCAGGTATTAAGACGTTGACGCTGTGGCTCTACGGCGATTCAGACAACTCTGCTGCTACATTGCATGTGACGGTACAAGACAGCTCCGGCACAAACAAAACAGTCAGTCACGACAATGCCGGTGCCGTCCAGCAGGAAAAGTGGCAGCAGTGGTATATGGACCTGACAGAGTTCGCTGGCGTGGATCTATCGAGCGTCAAGAAGATCTACATTGGTATAGGTAATGCGACTGCTCCACAGCCTGGTGTTTCAGGTTTGATTTACGTCGATGACATTAGGCTATATCCTGTTTCTCGCCAGCCGGTTGATCCTGGCGACGAAGCAGTGGAGGCCTGCTACGCATTTGAGAACAATACTCAGGATGGTTCCGGCAACGGCCGTGATGGTACCGCCTTTGGCGAGCCGAACTATGCACAAGGCCAGTCTGGTTACGGCATGGCGCTGGAGTTCGACGGCACCGATGATTACGTAGATTTGCCTATCGGTTCTCTCATCAGTTCGCTGACCGATTGTACTATTGCGACGTGGGCGAACTTCTACGACCCTGAAGAAGGCTCGTGGCAGCGTATCTTTGATTTCGGCACCGGCACGACTACTTACATGTTCCTGTCGCCGCGTATGGCCGATGCCGGGGCAATGCGTTTTGCAATCATAAACGAAAGTTCAGATGGTGAGTCCCAGTTAG
>Ga0315539_1002389_pt1 | contig 13538 bp, 9 predicted proteins | sample SalMarSW160150MG_FD_203097 | JGI IMG/M metagenome (GOLD analysis project Ga0315539, IMG submission 203097) | Salt marsh sediment microbial communities from the Plum Island Ecosystem LTER, Massachusetts, United States - Salt Marsh Sediment SW1601-150 ... | reverse complement strand
ACCAGCGCACCGCTTTGCTCGGCAATCTTACGTACCAGAGCAATCTCGGCCTCCGTGTCAGTGTAAAAGCCGTTGATACAAACAACCGGCCGAACGCCACTTTTATTAACCGTCTCAATGTGCGCCACCAGGTTCTCACAGCCCTTTTCCACCAGTCCAAGATTTTCTTCAGTGTATTCTTTGCTCAGTGGAACGCCAGGTTTGACGGTCGGGCCGCCACCATGCATTTTTAATGCCCGAATTGTGGCTACAATAACTATTGCATTTGGTTTCAGGCCGGACATACGACACTTGATGTTCCAGAATTTCTCAAAGCCTATATCAGCCCCGAAGCCGCTTTCGGTTATATGATATTCACCCAGCCTTGTACCCAGCATGTCGGCAATGATGGAGCTTTGGCCGACGGCGATATTTGCGAACGGCCCTGCGTGTACAAAAACCGGCTGGCCTTCTATCGTTTGCAGCAGATTCGGATTGACGGCATCGGCCATCCAGGCTGTCATAGCCCCATCGACCTCGAGATCGGCCGTCGTAACTTCATTACCCTTTTTGTCGTACGCCACGACTATTTTTGCCATCCGTTCACGCAGGTCTTTCAAGTCCTTGGCAACCGCCAGTATCGCCATTACCTCACTCGATACCGTAATCTGAAAGCCCGACTCCATTTCATAGCCGTCCATTTTCCCGCCTTTGCCGATGGTCATATTACGCAAAGCCTGCGCACAAAAATCCATCGCCCATTTCATCTGCACCCTTTCAGGATCGATGTCTATTCGCTTCAGGTGGCTTTTTGCCAGCCGTGCATCGTCATAGTTCCGCTCGTGCTGCATCCGCGAAGTAAGCGCAACCATAGCAAGATTGTGCGCATTGGTTATACAGTCAATATCTCCTGTCAGCCGAATGGAGAACGGCGTCAGTGGAATACACTGTGCCAGGCCGCCCCCTGCCGCCGAACCTTTGATATTGAAGGTCGGCCCGCCACTTGGCTGCCTGATCGCCCCCACTACTCGTTTACCGAGCTTACCCAGACCTTCGATTAAACCTATAGCCGTTGTCGTTTTTCCTTCACCCAACGGCGTTGGCGTAATAGCCGTAACATCAATGTATTTACCCATCGGCGCATCTTTCAATCGCTCTATCGCCTTACGATAATCAACCTTTGCCAATTGTCGTCCCATCGGCAGCAACTCGTCATCCAATAGCCCCATTTCCCGTGCCAAGTCGTTCACCGGCTTCATTGTTTCCTCAGCAGCTTCAGCCACCTGCCAGTCTTTCATTTTCGTTGGGTCTAATTTCATAACTCGATATTCCTTTCCAAATTCATTTCTCACATTTTTCTATGTACTTTACGCCCTTAACACTGCTTCTTTGGTTAAAAACCAGGAGAAAGATTCAAAAAACGGCATTTTTCCCGTACTGAACCAGCCGTTTGCTCAATATCTCGTGGGCACTGCTCGCCGGGGTAAAGCACCGTTAAAACTGCCAACTAACATACAAGTCATTGCGGCCAAGCAACTTACATCAACTCGGGGCGACAGGACTTGAACCTGCGACCTCTTGACCCCCAGTCAAGCGCGCTAGCCAAACTGCGCCACGCCCCGGAAATCCAATACTTTAATACAATAACCAGAAAAAGACAAAGTTTTTCTTACAAAATCCGCCTATGTAGTTTGAAGTTTTCTTGTTGTGATAAGAGGTCTATAGCAGCAATATGCATCCGAACAAAGGGTCTGAATATCTGCCACCTGCCGTTGGGCTGTATTACTTAGAACTTAATTGCCCTTTCATTTGCCCAAAGACTTCGCAAAGAAGAGCAGGCCGTTTATAGTGTCGCACCCCCACCGAGTAATTCAGGACAGAATCAGAGCACGACTCTCATTTCGGCACGAGAATCATCATCATCCGCCTACCCCTTATTATCGCCTGCTTTTCCATCTTTGCTATGTCCTGCAGCAACTTGGAAATCTCCTCCATCAGGGCGTAGCCATGGTCGAGATGCGCCATTTCACGTCCTCTGAACAGCATCGTAAACTGAACCCGGTGACCTCTCTCGAGAAATTTCCGCGCGTGATTAAGCTTGATAGTCTGGTCATGCGGGTCGATTTTTGGCCTAAGCCGGATTTCCTTTAACACCACCGTATGCTGTTTCTTCTGGGCTATGCGTTCTCTGCGCTTTTGCTCATACAACCACTTGCCGTAGTCCATCAGGCGACAAACAGGCGGCTGAGCCGTAGGCGAGACCTCCACGAGGTCCACGCCCGCCTCCCGTGCCCTGCCCAATGCTTCGGCTGTATCCACTATTCCCACCTGCGCATTCTTCTCATCTATCAGCCGAATCTGATTAACCTGAATCCTATCATTTACCCGTAAGTTTTGCCTTTTGATTTTATATCACCTGCCTTTCTCAATACAACCAACATACACCATAAAATCACCTTAAAATACCAGTTCTATTTCTTTATCGGCAACCTTCCCCTTCGCGGTGTTAATAAATTCCTCTGCCCCGATGGTTTTCGTCTCTTTGCAGCCTCTTATTCTCACGTTTACGGCGTTTTGCTCGGTTTCACGGGTCCCCACGACAAGCATATAAGGCAGCTTTTCACTATGAGCCTTGGCTATTTTCGCCCCGATTTTCTCCGACGTGAGGTCGATACCGCAGCGCAAATTTTCTTTTTTCATCCTTGTCTGCAAGCCGATAGCATACTGATCTGTTTTCTCGCTTATAGTCAAAATCCGCACCTGTTCCGGTGAAAGCCACAGGGGTAAAGCACCGCCATAGTGTTCAATCAGGCCGCCGATAAACCGCTCCATACTGCCAAGCACGGTTCGGTGGATAATGACTGACTCATGCAAAGCATTATCCTCGCCGACGTAGCGAATGTCAAATCGTCTGGCCGCCTGAAGGTCAACCTGATGTGTAGGCCCCTGCCATTCACGCCCGAGCGAGTCTATCAGTTTAATATCAATCTTGGGTGCATAAAAGACGCCTCCGCCTTCATCCACCTGATAAGGCAGGCCGCGTCTTTCGAGAGCCATCCGTAATTCATTTGTGGCACGTTCCCATTCCTCGATGGTACCGAGATACTTTTCCGGCCGGGTAGCTAAATAAGCCTTATACGTATATCCGAAGGTTGTCATCATAAAGTGCATTAATTCCAGAATCAGGTCAAGCTCCTGCCCTAATTGCTCAGGCGTGCAGAACGTATGTGCGTCATCCTGTGTAAATCCGCGAACCCTCAGCATACCGTGCAGGGTACCGCTTGGCTCATAGCGATACACCATCCCTAATTCGCAGAATCGCATCGGCAGGTCACGATAACTGCGAGGTTTATTGTTGTATATCACATAATGCCCCGGACAATTCATCGGTTTCAGGTAATAATTCTGCTCATCAATGCTCATCGGTGAATACATCATATCCGCGTATTTTTCAAGGTGCCCGCTTCGCTGATACATTTTCTCTGTAGCGATATGCGGCGTGTAAATAATATCATATCCGCGTTTAAGATGCTCTTCTTTCCAGAAGTTTTCGATTATATGACGGATTAAAGAGCCTTTCGGATGCCACAGAATCAGACCTGGCCCGATATCATCGTGAACGCTGTAAAGGTCAAGCTGCTTACCGAGTGTTCTATGGTCGCGTTTCTTGGCCTCTTCAAGCCTGTGCAGATAATCATCAAGCTCTTTTTTGGTTGGCCAAGTCGTGCCGTAAACTCTCTGAAGCATTTTTTGCGTTGCATCACCGTGCCAATATGCGCCGGCAACCGACATAATTTTGAAGCTGCCCGCCCGTCCGGTGCTCGGGATATGTGGTCCTCGACAAAGGTCCTCAAATCCATCGTCACCGTGTGAGTAAAAGCTGATAATATCTCCCTCGGCTCGGTTTATGTTGTCGGTTTTATACTTATCACCATCAACTCTGGCCAAGGCCTCCGGCCTGCTCATTTCTATTCGAACAAAGGGTTTATCTGCCTTGATTATATGGGCCATTTCTTGCTCGATACGTCCGAAGTCCTCCGGGTGTATAGGCTCGTCAAGGTCAATATCATAGTAAAATCCGTCAGTAACTGTAGGACCATAGACTAATTTCGCGGCGGGCCAAATACTACATATTGCCTCAGCCATTATGTGCGCACAGCTATGGCGCATAATCTTAAGACCCTGGTCATCCTGAGCTGTAACTATCTGCACGGAAGTGTCCGTATTCATCGGCGTGGATAAATCAACCAATACCCCATTTACTTGTGCAGCCACCGCAAGCTTTGCAAGCTGCGGATTTATCTTTTTGGCCAATTCTTCTGCTGTTGTGCCCTGAGCAACCTCTAATGTGCTGCGGTCAGGAAGTTGAATTTTCACCATCTATAAATCCAGATAACGAATTCTTACACGTCACATAAATCATATCCGATTAAGCAGAATTGTCAACCTGCGAGATTTTAAAAGTTTAGCCGGCTTATAGATTATCATAGCTGCTTTGTGGTCAACAAGTTCCTCATATGTGCGAAAGACCCTCATTAGGTCCACCAACTCCCAGGTCAAATAACCGTGTGGCTTCGCCACTCGCCTGTCGATTGCTCCGAGAATATACTTAAAAATACCAGCCGTGAGAAAATTCTCCTCAATATGCTCCGCCAAGTCTCGGTTCTTGTTGGTCAAAATCGCAAGTTCAATCACCTATCATTCGTCCGTAGGCCTTAAGCCGATGTGCAGGTTGGTCCAAACTTGCCAAAGCATAGCTTACCGACTTGCCCAAATCGGCCAAGGTATCTACCAATGTGCCATCTAAATCAAATATGACTGCCTTATAGCATACAGATAAGCTCTTATATAATATGCACTTACGCAAATCACACCGATAACCGCATGGTTTTCAATCTACGGTTGGGAATAAATTAACTGCTGCATTTTTTCCTTATTTTAACTTATTTTCTTGTTAAATACATTCTCAAATGGTATATTGTTTGAGGAGACATTATGCAACTTTTTGGATGGAAGAAGTAGAATGGACGTAAATCTGGTCCTATTCAAGAAGAACGGCTCCCGAAAGGACTTTCGCCTACCGAGCAATATAACTGTAATCGGCAGGCGGCAGGACTGTGATCTTTGCATTCCCCTTATGGTTGTCTCAAGGAAACATTGCGAGATAAACAAGACCCGGGATGTGTTGATAGTCCGTGACCTTGACTCCAGCAACGGAACCTACCTCAATGGAAAACGTATAACTGAGGCCGAGGTTAAACCCGGTGATTATCTGCAAATCGGGCCACTTGCGTTCGGATTACAGATTGACGGCACCCCAGAACACATAGCCATCCCTGACGAGATGATACTGCAGCCGCCTGAGCCACTTAGCCCGCCTGATAAAGGCCAGCCAACTGAAAGCGGCACATTCGCCGGTCATGAAAGGCTTGATTCCTCTGAAGGTCACAGTGCCACAGAAATATTTGAGGGATTAGAAGAAGAGACTGACGACGGGAATTAGGGCTGTCTATAGATATTTGTCTTTCTGGTTTCATTCCAGAGTCAAAAATGTACTTCATTTCCGGACATCATAGATAATACTCTTGTCGGCTTCTACCTTACAGGGATTTATGGCCCATTGATGAGCCAAATGTATATCTCAATCTTGATGGTTATAATGCCTGTTTAAACTCAGCACTTGTTCCAATATCCCCCGCTGACCCTTAATATTGCATCTATATTAAATTCATAAGGCCTCCGTCACCAGGGATAAATTCTGTTTTGTTTTAAAGCAGCACCTGCCTAAATTATATTATCATAGTCGTTTTATATTTTGGTTTTTTGTCAACTATTGGGGTATGATTTGTGTCATATATATTAGATGAAGCAGATTTGTTAATGGAGACGATAGATAAAAAATTAATAGACGCCCATTGTCAGGGCAGCCCTACAGCATTCGAGCAGATTGTACGCCGATATGGCGCAAATATACTGGGCTATCTGAAGCGAATGTGCGGAAGCCGGGAATTAGCTGAGGACTTTTTTCAGGAAACTTTCAAACGCGTGCATGAAAAAGCTCATACATTTAGAGGTGAAAACTTTAAGTCGTGGTTGTATACGATAGCCACGCGTGTTGCTATTAACGGTTTAAGACAGCATAAACGGTTAAAATTCATATCATTAAATCAGAAGGCCGAATATCCCAATATAGACTGCGAAGAACCGAACACGGCTGCTATTATAGATAATTCAAATAATCCTTCAGACCGGGCGGTTGTCGATGAGCAAAAAGAACACGTACGACAGGCCGTTAAATCATTGCCTGACAGGCAACGGGCAACACTTATTCTGGCATATTATGAGCAGCTTACTTATCCGCAGGTAGCACAGGTTATGGGTTGCTCTGTTGGTACCGTGAAAACACAAATGTACAGGGCACTTAAAACTCTGGCGCAGAAGCTGGGTGAATTTGACAGAGAAGCAAAATGAAACGGCATATTAAAGAAAAAGAGCTTATAAAATATCAGTTCAATCTGGTCTCGGAGACCCGGGCAGAAGAAATATCCGAGCACCTGAAGAGTTGTGCCGCTTGTACCAAGTTGGCTGAACAATTAAAGCAAAAATTTTCCACATTAGACCTGTTGCGTGAAGATATATCAGTTCCAGATGAGTTGATTAAAGAAACCTTAAAGCAGGCTGAAAGTCCTGCAAAAACAAGAATTATTCCTTTCAGAATGCCTGCTTTAATTAGCGCAGTTGCAGCAGCTTTATTCATCGGGCTTGCGCTATTAATATCTGATTCGAGCGTGAATAAAAAACAAAGGCCTGAAATTGCGAAAAAGCCAACCGCTTCTGATTATGAAAACCGATTCGTTGAGAATGAAAAAATCACTCGAAATAATGTGGAATATGATTCAAAAGAATCTGCCGCAAGGAAGTTGGTGTATTCGAGGTCGGGACAAAAACTCGCTGCGTCCGACAAGATTAGAAAGGGGGTAATACCAGAGAAACCGCCCTTTGCACCGGCCAGTGCAATCGAGCTTGTAACATTGCCTCGTCGTGAGAATGTGCAGATTACTATTTATAACTCGGCCGATTTAACCCTGGTTCGGGAGCGCCGGAACTTAACCCTGAAAAAAGGATGGAACTGGCTTCAATTTATGTGGGCAAATACGTTGATTGACCCGACATCGCTGGTTCTGGAACCTCTGGAGCAGGCTGACAAGATTGATATTAAACAGCTGGTTTTCCCGGCTCGGCTTAAAGACATCGGCAGATGGCTTATCCGCTCGGAGACAATCGGCCAGGTACCTTTTGAGATAACATATTTCACGAGTGGTCTTGACTGGCGGGCATTCTATATGGGTACCCTGACAGAAGATGAAAGGAGAATGCGTCTTGAAGGTTATGTGCGAGTGGGTAACCACAGCGGGGAAGATTATGAAAATGCCCAGACACGGCTAATAGTGGGCGAGGTTCATCTTCTCGATAAAATCGCTGAGCTTGCCCGTCGACAATATCCTTACAATAGGCCGGGATGGTTGTTGTCAGATGAGAAAAGTGAGTCTGTTGTCGGAGATAAGCTTTTAGAAGATGAAAGTCAGGAATTGAATGGGGTTCTTTTTGATATGGAACTGGGGATGTTAAAACCTAAGGAAATTAAAAAAGAAGGTTTGAGCGAATATTTCCTTTATACAATTGAAGGCAGGGAAACGATACCCCAGAGCTGGGGTAAACGGCTGATATCCTTTGCTGCAGACGATATCGAGGTCGATAGCCTTTATAAATATGATGAGGAGCATTGGGGCCCCCGGACGATACGATTTATTGCATTTGCAAACGACAAAAAACACAAGCTCGGCGATACGCCTATTCCAAATGGAGATGTAAAGATATACGGCCGGGCGGGAGAGCAAGATTATCTGTCGTATGTTGGTGGGACAAACGTTAAATACATACCGGTAGATGAAGAGGTTGAGTTGAATTTGGGTACCGCCCGTGAGGTTATTGTTGAGCCGGTACTAATGAACTTTGAAACGGACAACTTTACGTTTGACAGCAACAATGTTATCACCGGCTGGGACGAAGTGCGGACCTGGAAAATAAACGTCACTAATACTCGCCAGTTACCGGTGGATGTCGAAGTTACTCGTGGATTCGAGACCTCTTACTGGACACTCGATATGGATGGACAGGATGTCTCTTATGAAAAACATGATGCGACACATGCACGGTTTAAGACAAAACTCGAGCCGAGAAGCAAGCGAAGCTTTGGATATACGGTAAGGACATATCATGGAAAACGACAAGAAACTGGAAAAATATAAAACCATAAAAAAACATATTTAGGGAGATTAAAAATGAAAGGTAAAAAATTAGCAACAATTATTTTACTGCTTATCAGCACTTCGATTGCCCAGGCGAGAATCAAGCTTGTTGCGCTTCCTGAGCGGTCGGCAACGGTAATTCGGCTGGACAATCCACAGGCCACACTAATCGAAGAAGAACGCGTTCTTACTCTTCAGAAAGGCCTTAACAAGGTGGATTTTTCATGGAAAGGTGTAAGTATCGACGCCGATTCGATTCGCCTTAAGGTTCTCGACCACCCGGGCAATGTAACTCTGTTAAACGTAAGTTATCCACCGGCTGAGGCCGCCTTGGTATGGGAAATCAGCAGCGATAGTGACTATGCCGAGACGGTGCGAATCAGTTACCTGCTTATGAATATCGACAGGTTGATTACTTACAAGGCAATTGCCGACAAAGCTGAGACCGAAGTAGATTTGAAGAGTTACCTCGTGTTGCGTAATTTTTCAGGTGAGGATTTCGAGCAGGCACGAGTGCTGCTGGATTACGGAGAAGCCTTCGAACAGGGTATTGACCACGAGGAGACCAAACAGATGTTGTTTTTAAAAGCCCCGAAGGTTCCAATCACTAAGATATGGACATTCGATGCAGAAAAGCTGCCGTGGGATCCTGAACAACTGGAAAACAGAAATGTGGGTATTCCGGTAAGCTACCGAATCAAAAACGAAACCAAAAGCGGATTAGGCCAGTTCGCACTATGGGGCGGTAAAGCACGGCTTTTTCAGGATGACGGCCAAAAGAGCACTATCTTTTTAGGTGAAGATACAACAGGCCTGGTTCCAGCCGGAGAGAAAATGGAACTGTATATTGGTGACAGCAGGGACATTGTTGTAACGCAGCGAAAGATGAAAGATATAAGAATAAATGTGCGAAGGAACAACAGCAACCGAGTGGTTCTCTACGATACCGATGAAATAATAACCGCTAAGATTGAGAATTTTAAGGACAGTAAGGCTGTGCTTACAATGATTCAGCACATTCCCGGCCAATGGGATATGGAAGAATGCAATATGAAGTACGAGCGTAAAGATGCCTATACTCTTAAATTCGAGATTGAGCTTGGTGCACACGACAAGAAAGAGCTGAAGATGCATTATCATCGGCGAAATATTCGTCCCTGAGCAGGTAAATATTCTTTAAATTAAAAGGAGCGGCAAAATGAAACGAATATTTGCTTTCCTAACAATATTTATAATGGTGCACACGGCACAGGCCAAGATTGACTTGGTTACGCTTCCTTCGCGGGACACGGTACAACTCACTATCTATAACTCAGCCGATATGACGCTGGTACGTGAAAGCAGAGCACTGACGCTTAAGCCGGGCAACAATAAGCTGCAATTTTCATGGGCAAACACACTTATCGACCCCACAAGCCTGGAGATGCTTCCCAAGGCCTCGGTGGATAAGATTGACATTGCTGAGCTTTCCTACCCGCCGAGGGTGAGGAATCTCGGGTTGTGGAATATTGAAAGCGGGATAGGCGGGGATGTTCCGGTCGAGATTACTTATCTTACAAGCGGTTTAAGCTGGCGGGCGTTTTATATGGGTACGCTGACAAAAGATGAAAAGACAGTGCGGCTTAAGGGATACGTACGAGTAACCAACAACAGCGGGGAAGATTACGAAAATGCGCAGACCCGGCTGATTGTCGGCAAAGTGCATATCCTCGACCAGATCGCTGAGCTTGCTCGAAGACAATATCCTTATGGCAGGCCGGGAGAGATAAGACCTCTATTAGAATATGAAAGGTTAGATAAGGTAATGTATAGGAAAGCCAAACCTGCTATGCAAGCGGCTGCAGATTACTTTGAAGAGCCGAAGGAAATCAAAAAAGAAGGCTTGAGTGAATATTTTCTCTATACTATTGAGGGCACGGAGACAATTCCAACCGGCTGGTCTAAACGGCTGATTAGCTTCGATGTTGAAAATGTCCCGGTAGTCAACCTTTACAAATACGAGGAAGAAAGGTATGGAGAAGGTGTAGTTAGGTTCCTTAGCTTCAAAAACGACAAAAAACACAAGCTGGGTGATACACCTATTCCGGGCGGAATGCTAAAAGTATATAGGAGCACCGATGAACAGCAGCATTTAGGTTATGTGGGGCAGTCTGCCTTTAAGTACATCCCCGTGGATGAAGATGTAAAGCTTAACCTCGGTGCGGTTGCTAATGTTGTTGTCGAGCCGATGCTTATGGACTTCAAGACAAGCAATCACAGGTTTAACAGCAAAGGCAACATTTCCGGCTGGGATGAGGTACGTACGTACAAAATTGAAGTGAGAAATACTCGTGAGATTCCGGTAAAAATTGAGATACAACGCAACTTCAATACCCGCTATTGGGACCTGAAAAAAAGCGGTGTTTACGGCAAATACGAAAAGGTTGACATGGATACCGTTAAATTCAGCTTAACGCTGAAACCAAGAACAAAACAGGAATTCAGCTATACGGTTACAACTTATCACGGCACAAGGGCGGATTAAAAAAAATGGCTTTCTTTAAATAAATAAGGATGTTATGTTACAGGTACTTGAATTTTTACGCGCCCGTAGCTCAATTGGACAGAGTCGCGGACTTCGAATCCGAAGGTTGCAGGTTCGAGTCCTGCCGGGCGCGTTAAGTTTTCCCCTTGATTTTGAGTTAAAATTGCTGTTTTTGTAATAGTATCACAGTTTTTCTCTTTGGTGCTCTGTTCAGTCTGTTTTGCAGATTGATGTAATGAATTGCAATGTTCTGGCATAGCGATGGCGAAGTAAATGGCGGAGTGGTTTTCGGCTATAGCGTTAACAGATTGTCCGTCGGTACCAGTGGCCTGTGTTTCGTCTTGGTCTCTCATCGGTATCTCAGGAACATTTTTCGCAGCCTCAATCATCTCGTCAAGAGATACATGCTCATAAGTTTTTTCTGTCATTTCAGCCGTCTTATGACCTAAAATTGCTTGTCGTAGTGGTACAGGTATTCCGGCCTGTCTCATTCGTACGTTCGCTGTTTTACGGAACGCGTGAAAGTCTGCATCTTTGTCGTCAATAGTGTATTGTACACCTGCCCTTTTGAGGTCTTCTTTGAGCATGTTGACCAGCTTGTCTGGAATGCCTGGAAATACAATCGCCCTAGGTGTCTTATGTTTTATTTGGGCTTTGATCTTTTCAGCAACCAAATCCGACATTATCGGCACTGTTCGAGCCTGCTTGTTCTTGGCCTTATAGTCTCTGACCATTACAGTATTGTTGAAAATATTCACATCCTGCACCTCAAGCGTCATAATCTCGGTCTTCCTCATCCCTGTTACAAGCGCAAACTCGTAAAGCAAAGCCCGGTCCATCCCGCTTAAGCTTTGATACCTCTCTGCGAGCATCGTACTCTCAAGTAGTTTTGCACATTCGCCATCTGTCAGAACCCGCCGTTTCTTCTTCAAATCCTTTTCAAAAACCTCGATCATCTCAAGACAGTCGAGCGGATCAGAGCCGACTCGTTGTTCTTTCATTAGCCACTTCATTCTTACGTATTCCGAACCTCCTTCTTCTAAAGCTCATGTAAACAAATTTGAAGGAACTCCAACCTTCGGTTATCGGATATATAAAACGTTTGCGTTTTTTAGAATTTTTTAATTCTTTCATGTTACAAATCTTACAGCTATACAACTTTTGCGATTTTACATACTATTTAGACATTGGGTTGTAGCTTGGTTGTAGGTAAGTTGTATCAATAAGACTGATATGGACAAACTTGACAATCCAGCATGACCAAAGCCTAACCAGCATGCTAGAGCACACAAGGAAGGTAAGGAACTGTATGAAGCCTAAGGGATGGCAGATTATCAGTCATAAAGGCACGCAGATGTAATCTTCTACAGCATACGTCTTAAACAAGAATGAGACAAATATGCTTTTGAGTTATTGGATGACTTCAGGTCTTAGTCAAGCTACTTAACCTGTGCCATTTTCGCTGACGTCAAACACTATCTTGTCGTTACGGTACACGTGACCGCTGGCAGTCCGTCGGATTCAGCAGTAATGATAACCGAGCCGGTTTGGTCGCTTTTACCCTTGATAATTACCAGTGTGAGGCCTTGGACTAACCAACTTATTATCGATCCTGAAGAAATCAAAATCCACAAAACCTCCGACCGACTCTGTCGCATAGATGATTGTATGATCAGCAAAATAAGTATTTAATAAATCAATTGTGTCTTCTTCATTCTGTTATGGTACTCTTTAGTTTCAATTAAAATATTTTAACATTCGGCGTTATCCGAAACCAGTCAAAATCAACATACCCGCCAAGTTCTTTCGTAGCGTAGTTAAACAGGCAAAATTTATTCCCTGTAAAAACAGTAAGTTTGAATTGCATTTGCAGTCCATTGCCAATCTTTGTAAATGACTTATTATCCAAACTATATGAAAAAGTAGCAATCCCCGTGCCGGTAACCGTCTTTCCACCGTAATACATGGCAGCACCGGAACCATAAAATGGATCAGCCCGAAGATAGATTGTCGAAGCATTTACCGCTACTGAATCAATGGTTTGGCCATTATTAACCATGATGACATAATTCTGCCCGTTTATTTTCTTTATTCCAATGTATGCATAGGGATCCTGAAAAATAGCCAAACCGGCAATATCGCCTTCCTTCATATTGCTGAAATCCATTTTCGTTGTACCAACGGTAGCGATTGTATCCGAATAATAGGCAAACATTCTTTGGGTGAGCGTATTGCGGGCTTCGATTAAATTTTCTACTACTTTGACTGTTTCCAGTCTCAAACTGCCGGGATTTTGTGTCAGTGACCACTTCGCAAGGTCAGGATTATGGTTCCATCCCCATTGCATCCCTAATTTAGCGTTTTCAAATTCATCAGAAGCCTGGAAAGTTTTTATCGGGTATTCTTTTCCTACATCTGGTTTTTTATATGTTACAACCGCCTTTCCGTTCACTCCAACCATTGGCCAATCATCCTGCCAGGTAACGGGTTGTAATGAAGGGAATCGTCCGAACGGGCCGCTGTCAACAAAAAGCATGGTCCACCATTCTCCGGTTTGCGTTTGTATAAGAGCTCCCTGATGTATTCCATAATTCGGACCTTTTGTGGTATCCCTGATTACCACCTTTTGTTCATAAGGACCGTATATATTTTTTGAACGAATTGCTACCTGAAATCCGTCCAAACCTCCATACGTGCAATATAGATAATAATAACCATTGATTTTG
>Ga0315539_1002385_pt1 | contig 13557 bp, 9 predicted proteins | sample SalMarSW160150MG_FD_203097 | JGI IMG/M metagenome (GOLD analysis project Ga0315539, IMG submission 203097) | Salt marsh sediment microbial communities from the Plum Island Ecosystem LTER, Massachusetts, United States - Salt Marsh Sediment SW1601-150 ... | reverse complement strand
TAAAGTTTTGCTTCCTTTTAAGTAGGAGCTTTGTAGCTTCCGGAGGTCTATGGCAGAAAGGGTACGGATCCCGTTTCGAACCTTTGTGTTAATCAGTCTTTTTGCCCGTTTCCAGAGGGTCATAACCTAGAAATTCGATTAATTTTGGCAGGTAGCGAATGTTAGGTATTGTGCGGGCATGTTCCCAGCTTCGTATGGATACGACACTGGTATTGAGGTTTTTTGCCATTTTCTCTTGAGATATTCCTGCTTCCAGCCGTTTATTTCTTAAATACAACCCTATGTTTTTTAATTGCTGTCGATAAAATGACTTAGTATACCAGTCTTTCAAAGGTTTCTGGGCTTTTAGCATGATTTGACAGAAAGGGAACGGAACCCTCCTGCTCCGGTTGACCGAAGGCCAACAGAGCAGGTGAGCATTTGAACAGTTGAGCAGGTGAAAATGCGAAACTGCGGTCTCCTGTTCAAATTTCCACTGTTCATTTTTGGGTTCTATGCTGAAGGCCGGAATCCCTTCTGCTCCGTTCAAAGAATGGCGATGATAGTAAAAAGCAAAAGACATCAAAGTCTGCCAAGCGTTAAGGATTTGGGGAAAATAAGAGTAAAGACACAATTTAAGCTGGGTCAGCTTCACACCAAATCTGAACCTTATTACATCTTTGAGGTTTTCCTGATTTTAACAAGTCCAATTAGAAACGATTAACGTTTGAATAAAGTTAATTAGGATAATCAGGAAGATTGAGGGATAAAATAACTTGCACATAATGGCGATTGTTTTGCATTTTTGGGCGTTTATCGGATAGTTAAAATTGGTACAATAAAGATATTGCGTACATTGCTATACTGTTGACTTAGATGATACGCTCCTATATGTAAGGTGCGAAGTGGCAAGGGCTTATAAAATAACATTAGTAATAGATTTGTCGGGGGCGCCAGGCAGGAATCTGATGCGCGGTATTGCAAGATATGCAAGGCTTTATGGCCCCTGGCAGCTAAACCATGTCTGGTGGGATTTCTATGAAAGCTCGCCCAAGAAGGCAAGTTTTTTAGAGAACCTTAAAAAGAATCTCAGGAATTCGGATGGGGTAATTATGAGAGAGCCCTATGCGGTGGATTTTATCAAGAACCTTGAGATTCCGACTGTCATAGCTTCAGCCATTAGGGATGAAGAAGTGTCCACAAAGCCGACTATTCTGACGAACTCACAAACAATAGGTAAGATGGGGGCTGATTACTTCATTAACAAAGGATTTAAGAATCTGGCATTTTGCGGCCTAAAACAAATGCTCTGGTCTGAGCACAGGCAAAACTACTTTGAGCAGACCGCAAAAGGAGTCGGCCTTGAAATATTTAAGTACAGCTTTACATATCCGCATAGGGAGGGTTCCAGAGATACGAAATTGGACCTCATAGCCAAGTGGGTTCGACGCCTTCCCAAGCCCATTGGAATCATGGCCTGTAATGATTTATGTGGTAAATTCATAGTAGACTCCTGCAGAAGGAATTCAATTGCGGTGCCGCAGGATGTCGCGGTACTTGGGGTTGACAATGATGATATTCTATGCGACCTCACTTACCCGTCCTTATCAAGTATAGAGCTTAGTACCGAGAAGGGGGGATTTGATGCAGCAGCTCTGTTAGATAAAATCATAAAAAAAGCTGAAGTGGATACGAAGACGATTGTAATTGAACCTGTAAGGGTACAGGAAAGGCAATCAACTGACATAATAGCTGTTGATGATAGGATTGTATTGGATGTCCTGAGTTTCATAAAGAATAATTCTCACAGGCCATTGCAGGTTACTGACATACTTAATGAATTTAACATCTCCAGGAGAAGTCTATATACAAAATTCAGTGAAAGCATAGGTACAAGTATATATGAACAAATCAGAAAAACCAGAATTGAGAAGATATGTAAAATGCTTACTGAGACCAACAAGTCTATTAAAGAGATAGCTATCGAGCTTGGCTTTAACAGTATTGACCACATCGCCAGATTCTTCCGAAAGGAAAAAGGAATCACGCCAACTCGGTATAGAAATAAATACCGCCGACCAGAAGGATTGTAGAATCTGCTCTCAGTGCTGGAATCAAAGCCGATTATCTCAAAATGTTCTCTTTAATGGCCTGTTGATGTTCTTTTTTATCTGGTTTTTGTCGAGGTGAGCAATAAAAAATATGTTTTGTTTGTGAGTTCTAAAAGCCATTCGCAAGGAAGAGGTTGTTTGAAGAAAGGCAAGTTTTAGTGGATAAATTTATTCTCAATGTGATACATCGTCCTGAGCTGATACCTGAATACATTGACAATGGTGCCTGCGAGGGACAGACAGAACAAGTCGGAAACGCCGGAGTTGTCAACGAATCTCTTGACATCTTTCGCCTGCAGCAGGAGATTGCTCACAAAAACGGCCTCAGGACCACTATTCAGATGACTTATTCCAGTCTTTATAATGATGAGTGTATTGAGCTTGTTAAGCAATATCATAATGAGTATGGCGATGAGGTGGGTCATACGTTCCTTGGTATGAATTGTAAAGAGTTCCGTGAGAAATATAAGTCCAAAGAATTGGCAATATGGCTGTTTCCGATGGATATGAAGAAGCGAATTGTGGCGGACTCCTTCGAGCGCTTCAAGGAAGTGTTTGGCTATTATCCAACTTCTACCGGCTCGTACTTTATGGATGCGGAACTGTTGAACCATATTAAAGAGCGGTATCCGATGGTAAAAGCGGCAGTGGCGACGTGCTTTGAGGAGGGGCCGAAAGTATTCCGTCATACCAACTTTTCCTGGTACACACTAATGGACGGCTCTCCGTGGACTGCGTGGATTCCTTCAAAGAAAAACACTCACGCAATCGCAGAAGACGAAGATGATGACATTGGTGTCGTGGCGGTGCCCCATCTTTCGCGGGATTTGCTTGCGATTATGGATAACTCCGGCGATATGTTCGGCACACACCCACAAAATATCATACGTGGTATGATGTATGAAAACGACCGCCTACCATATATGTATAACCTCGTTGACCAGTACCAGGTGATGAAAAAATACAACAAGGGCTTCAGTTACAATCTTGTATATGTCGGACCGGGCTGGATGGGTAAGGATGGGCGCTGGGAGGCAGACTACAGGATTCTTAAGAAAAGCTACGAGGATTTCCTTGCCTATTATGGTAAGCTGAAAAAACAGGGCAAAGTCGAAGATATGACAATCACAGAATTTGCGGATTGGTTCCGTAAGAATCAACCTCGCAGCGGGCCAATCTGCGGCCTCTGGAAAGACATAATATACGGCACAAAGAATCAGGTGTTCTGGTATGCGGACTCCAAGTTTCGTGTTCAGATTGATTTGAAGCAGGGTGGAGCCATAACAGACCTACGTCCTTATGCCTCAAAATTGTCGCGTCCCTGCGGTGCCGGCACGAAAGCGAATCAGGATGTGTCTTATCCATACATCGTCCACTCTCGTTATCGTGCGGGTGCATTTACCCACTATGCGGGTGAAGGAGCAATCAAAAGCTGTAAAGTCCGTTACGGTTCGGAAGAAGTTGACATTAGCTCCTGCCGCAGCACCGGTATTTACAGTGAGGGAAACCGCTGCCGTATTCTGGGAGTCAGGCCGGTTGAAATTGAATTTAAAAAACTAACCATTAAATTGGCAACAACCTATACTTTTAAAGAAAACTCGGGGGAGATCGTCATCAGCCGTAAAATTATTGAATCAAGTGAGCCGGCAGCGAAAGTGGAGGTGGATGAATTTCTCACTTCCTGCTGGGGCACGAATGAATACCCGGAGGACTTGACGGGGTGCCTGCTTTCCGTTATAGGAAAAAATGGCTCACGCAATGAGCTGAGCTACGAATACAGGTGCAGAGAGTATTCTGTGGAAAATGCCGAATGTGTAGAAGCTGTCATCCCTCAGGTGCAGACTAAAGTTAGTCTGACGCCCATCAGTGAGGGCTGCAAAGGTTATTATGAGGAAGGGTATTCGTTTGCGCCGATTTTCAAAATTGGTATCTCAAAAAAGATTGGACTTAATCAGGAGTTAGTAACGTGTCTCAGGGTAGAAGGGGCAAAATAAATTACCGCTGTCCCAATTGTCTCTTTCGTGATATTGACTTTGACCTGCTTTATGACAGGCAAATTGACCAGTACTATTGCAGGAGATGCAACTGGGAGGGGACCGAGCATGAAATCCTGTTCCTTTACGCTGTCTATAAGCGTAAATACAAACATATGCTTAAACGCTATACAGTCGATGATATCTTGGCAAAGGATGAAGACTAAGGTAATATAAACCGGAATCAGTAACCCAGGGTCAGATTGTATATGACAGAATCCAAAAAGCTGACAGGTCATTTCACACTTCCGGCTCAGAAAGGATTGGAAAAGGAAGTGATGGTGCTGTGCAAAAAGTGGGGGGCTGATGTGATTCGTGACAGTGACGGGACTGAGCTTTCGGCGGAAATACTCAGCACGGGACTTGATGTTTACTCCACCATTTGCCTCATAAGGGCAGACCAGAACTGGGCCAAGGCACATCCCGACCAGTGCCAGCAGAAATATCTTATGTCTTTCCCGGTTACCTGTAATGATGATGACGAACTGAAAATCAAAATCCAGAAAGGATACAGCAGGGAACAGTTCAGGATTGACACCAAACATAACCCTAAAAGATACTGGGAAGTTATCGACAGGACTACCGGCGAAGTTGTAGCTTTTGACAATTGGCAGTATTTAGAGCAATCGGCGGAAGTTCTTATACAAAATCCCCGGAAATGGCACATATATACGGTCAATTTCCTCGTTTACCAGATATGGGAAACAACCTCGATGTATAATTATATTACCAACAACTGGACAGGTGAACATCAAATGGGAGTTGACCCGCGTCAGCCGGAGACGGGCGATCATCTCCTGAAATATCTGGATGAATGGCTCCAGGCGCATCCCAATACGGATTACGTCCGCTTTACATCAATGATGTATCAGTTTCCGCTTATTAAGGATGAGAAATTAGAAAACATTTATCTTGACTGGAGCGGATATCTGGACCCTATGAGCACTCTGGCTCTGGATGAGTTCGAGAAGAAAAAGGGCTATCGGCTGCGCAGCGAGGACATAGTCGATGAAGGATACTTTAACGCATCCTACAGGATTCCCAAGAAGCCGTTTTTGGACTGGATGGAATTTACTCAGGAATTCGTCCGGGGATACACCAGAAAGTGCGTTGAGAAGGTTCACGGGGCCGGCAGGAAAGCGATACTGTTCTTCTGTGACCATTGGATTGGGATCGAACCTTATCTGGATGGATTCGAGGAGCTTGGTTTTGACGGCATTGTCGGGCCTTGCTTGAGCGGCGTTGAGCTTAGAAGGATTTCCGATGTCCCGGCAGATATCGTTAAGGAAGTTCGGCTGTATCCATATTTTTTCGATGTAAATCTTCAGAATGAGCCGGTCTTCAAAGGTAACGGTGACCCTGTTCAAGAGTGTAGGAAATGGTGGAAGGGAATTCGAAGGGCCTTGTTGAGATGCTGTGTGGATAGAATAGGATTTGGCGGCTACCTCGAGCTTGCTGTCAAATACCCTGATTTCCTGGATTACGTGGAGGAATTAGCTGACGAATTTCGAACCGTTCTTTACAGAACAAAAAAGACAAGGCCCTATAGCATATCGAAGAAGGTGGCTCTGTTGGATTGCTGGGGCAGGGCACGTTCATGGATGCACAATGATAACTGGCCGCAGGGACATATTCCCGAATTTTTAAGCGGTTTTCAGGCAGAAATTGAATTTATGAGCTTCGATGATATCCACAAGAACGGTATTGCTGAAGATATTGGTGTAATTATCAATTGGGGTCGCGCCGGCAGTTCCTGGAGCGGCGGCGAAAATTGGGCTGACCCGGAGGTCGTTGAAAAGATTCGTGAGTGGATTTACCGGGGAGGCGGCTTTATCGGCGTTGAAGACCCCACAGCTTATGAATACCAGGGTCGGTTTTTTCAGCTCGCAGATGTTCTGGGAGTGGAAAAGGAAATTGGGAACCGGCTTTCATGGGCGAAAAATATCCGCCCTGAAATGAATGGCAATCATTTTATTCTAAAAGATGTGGAGGGCGACATTAATCTCGGCGTTGCCAAATCAGCAGTTTATTTGAACAGCGAAAATGCTGAATTATTGGCCGGCACGCCGGCTGCCGTTCACCTGTCAACAAATACCTTCGGCAGCGGCAGAGCAGTTTACTTTGCTGATTATTTACACAGCGCCACGAATATGCGATTGTTACATCGCGCCATTCTGTGGGCGTCCGGGCAGGAAAACGAACTGAAAAAATGGTTCAGCTCTGATATCGACACGGATTGTGCCTACTATCCTGAAGTTGAGGATTTTGTTGTTATGAATAATTCTGAGCAGGCCCGGAACACAACCGTTTATAACGCAAATGAAAAGTCAGCGAGACTTTATTTAGAGCCGCTGGAGATGAAATGGTTTACACTGAGTAGATTTGACCGGCTTTGCAAATAATAACTGAAATAATTAAATGACCACGGATACGGAACCTAAAGTAATATTTGGCGGAGACTATTTTCCTGAGCAATGGCCTGAGGAAATATGGAAAGAAGATATCCGGCTGATGAAGCAGGCGAATGTTAATATGGTGAGTATCGGTATCTTTGCATGGGCTTTATTGCAACCCGATGAGGATACCTTTACCTTTGGCTGGCTTGACAAGATTATGGATATGCTGGCGGACAACGATATTGATGTTTGCCTGGGAACATCCACGGCAGCTCAGCCCACCTGGCTGACACAAAAGTATGATGATATCCTGTTCGTGAGAGAATCGGGTGAGCAGGTTGCCTGCGGCTCAAGGCAAACCTATTGCGTTAACAGCCCGGCTTACAAAAAAGCCATCGGAAGATTAGCCAAAGAAATGGCGCTTCATTACAAGGGGCACAAGGCGTTAAAGCTGTGGCATATTAACAATGAATATGCCAACAAGAACAGTATGTGCTTTTGTAAGAACTGTGAAAAGGGTTTTCAAAAATGGCTGAAGAAAAAATATAAAACCTTGGATAATCTGAACCGGTGCTGGGGGACTGTTTTCTGGAGTGAAAAATATTTTGACTGGGAGCAAATAAACGCACCCCGGGCAAGTGCCGGGGGACGCAATGCAACAAAGCTGCTGGATTATAAACGGTTTTTGAGCGAAAGCTTCTTTGGCCTTTATATGGAAGAATGCAGGGTAATAAGGCAAATCACGCCTGATATTCCTGTTACAACAAACTTCGAAGGGGATTGGAGCAAATTTGACCACTGGCTGTTTAAGGATGACCTCGATGTCGTATCCTGGAACTGTTATCCGAATCCCAACGACTGCAGTTCACGGAAATGGGCGGCGCTCAGACATTCGATGATGCGTTCACTGTTAGGCAAGCCGTTTATGCTGATGGAGCAGGCCCCCTCACAGGTGGACTGGTATCCCATAAATATCAGCAAGCGTCCCGGAATGATGCGTCTCTGGAGCTATCAGGCCATTGCACACGGCTCAGATTCTGTGATGTTTTTCCAGTGGAGAGCGTCTAAAAAGGGCGCCGAGAAATATCATAGTGGAATGGTTCCACATTATGGCGCCGAATCGCGGGTATTCGGGGAAATCTGTGCTCTGGGCGACGAATTAAAAAAGGTAAAAGACATTGTTGGCTCCACGATAAATGCAGAAGTCGCTATTCTTATAGACGATGATTCGTGGTGGACTATCGATAATCCTTATGGAAGCGGCAGCAAATCGCTCGACAATGAAGTTTTCTGGGCGGCAAATGGCCAGCCATTTCCCTCGGTTTTGGTCAGCTATTTCGGCGAGCTTGAATACTACTTTAATGCGTTTTACAACCTGAATGTTCCTGTCGATGTCATCGGCGTTAATTATGATTTTTCAAAGTATAAAGTCGTTGTTGCCCCTATCCTGCATATGATTAAACCCGGTTTTAAGGAATCTGTGAAAGAGTTTGTTGGAAATGGCGGAACATTTATTACCACCTATCTCACAGGATTCATTGATGAGAATGTTGGAGTTTTCCCGGGCGGATACCCTGGGCCATTGAAGGATGTTCTTGGAATAGAGGTTGAAGAATACGACCCTCTGCCGCTTGGAGGTAAAAATGTAATTAAGATAGCGGCGGAGCTTGACGGCTTCAGGAAAGAATATGGTTGTTCTGTGTGGTGCGATGTTGCCCATACAACTACCGCTAAAACATTGGCTGTTTTCGGCAAGGATTATTACTCTGGTTCTCCATGTTTTACGGAAAACCAGTTCGGTTCCGGAAGGGCATACTATCTGGCAACCCGGCCGGACGAAGGATTTATGAGAGATTTTGCAGGTAAGGTTCTGGCGGATAAAGATATTAAAGCACCACAGCTTCCTGAAGGAGTTGAATTAGTAACTCGGTCTAATAGCAGAAAAAGCTTCGATTTCTATCTGAATCACGACAACGCCGAAACAGAAGTAAAACTTCCCGAAGGCAGGTATGAAGACCTGCTTACCGGATCTTTTTTTGAAGGGACGATAAAGCTGGATAAGTATGGCGTTGCAATTCTGGTAAAAAAGAAATGAAAAGACTGTTCTGGAGAAGAACTTTCTGAAGAAAACCTGCTCAGGATGATTTAATAGGAATTATTATGAAAAAAAGCGGAAAGACAGCTTTTCAAGACCGTGTTCCTTTCAGGGAGAAACTGGCACTGGGCGTGGGCGGATTTAGCTCTATGTTCGGTTACGTTGGCATAAATACAGTGGCCAGAACTGTATATGTCATGATGCTGGGAGTGAATCCGTTTTTGGTGAGTGTGGCTCTTTTTATTCCTCGCATGTGGGATGCGTTCAGTGACCCTTTAATGGGCAAAATCTCTGACAATTTTCACTCTAAGTGGGGCCGCCGCAGACCATTTATTGTCATAGGGGCGGTATTGATGGGAATTGTTTTCGGGCTGATATGGATGGCTCCTGAAGGATGGAGCCATTCTGTTCTGCTGGTCTATTTCATTCTTATGCAGCTTGTTTTTTTCACCTGCTATACTATTTTTTCCGTTCCTTACAATGCCTTGACGTATGAGATGACGCCGGATTATAACGAGCGTAATCGGGTGATGGCCTATAACGCATTTTTTCATAAAGCCGGCGAAATGCTTTATGAGTGGATGATTCCGCTGGCTTCCGTGTTCAGCTTAGCATACTTTGCAGCAAGGCTTACCGGGAGCCAGAAAGTAGAACTCAATGGTATTCGCGTAGTTACCTGGCTGGTCGGGCTTGTAATAATGGCTGGTATCGGTATGATGCCCGGCCTGTTTGTTCGCGAACGCTTTAAGAAAAAGACCGAGCATCAGGAAAAAGTCAAGTTACTGCAAAGCTGCAAAGAAGCATTCAGCAGTCGGCCGTTTATAATTCTGGTTAGCATCATTATTCTGAATGTGCTGGCAGGTGTTTTGGCTATGAATATGGACCATCTTGTAATGACCTACTATATGGCGGATGGCGACATTACACTTGGCAGCATCTGGAAGGGGTTGCTTTCGTCCGGCTATGCCGTTGTCGGCTTCGCATCCATTCCGGTTATAACTTTCCTTGCCGGCAAATTAGGCAAAAAAGGCTCCCTCTACTTTGTTTACGGGCTGACGGTCTTCGGCGGAATTATGAAATGGTTCATTTTTCAGCCGGGCCATAGGATTTTCTATCTCGGCCCGATCGCAATCGACCCAATCATTCTCATCGACCCGATTCTGTGTGGGCCGATGTGGGTGGCGGTAAAAATTATGCTTGCTTCTATGATGGCGGATATCTGTGATGAAGACGAACTGCGCTATGGAAAACGCCGTGAAGGTATGTTTGGCGCGGTATTCTCCTGGCTTGAAAAAACGGCCTGGTCACTCTCTGCGCTAGGTGTCGGTTTAACCATATGGCTGTCCGGTTACAAGAGTGAGCTTGGGGGCAATCAGGATCCCAAAACATTCACTGTAATGCGTCTGTTCCTGGCCGGGGCGCCGGCAATTACCGCCGTGTTCGCCCTTGTGGCTTTAAAGTTTTATCCGATTACTGCTGAACACGCATCTGAAACCCGTCGCAAGCTTGAAGAAAGACGAGGGACCATCACAGCGGATAATTGATACTCAATGAAAAGGGGCGTCTTATGAAAAGTGTTTCCTGTTTACTGCTTTTTGCCTTAATTCCTGGCATAGCTTCGGTGGTTTATGCTGAGGGCGAAGAATTTGAACCTACGTCCAAAGAACAGCTTGATAAGTTCTACTCCACCCCGGAGCGGAGCGTAACCGTTACAGTTTACGAAAGTAAGAAGCTGCACACTGTTCCAAATGGATTTCTGGGAATTAATCTGAGCTATTTTAACATCACGGACGAAATCTGGCAGAAGTACGACTTACTGTCAAAACTCAAACAAGCCGGCATTAAGTCGCTTCGTTACCCGGGAGGAGAGGAAACATCCTTTTTTCACTGGGAGCACCCGGGAGTAAATGGCTATGAAGATATCTGGGACCCGGAAGAAAAACACGGGACCGCCCTGAAACGAGGCAGATTTCAGGCCACTTGGGTTGCGCCGGAGAAGTGGAGCACCAACGAAAACTTTATGAACTTTGACGAGTTTATGCAGGTCTGTAAAGCACTCGGAGCAGAGCCGATTGTGGGCATAAACCTCACCTCCGCCAGGAGACATAACAGAATAAAAGACGGCATCGAAGATGCCCTTCGTTGGTTGCGGTACTGCAGGCAAAAGAATTACAAGGTCACCTATTGGTTTCTTGACAATGAAACCTGGAACTGGGAATCGCCATACGTTTTCAAGGATACGGAATACGCTGAAGATGTTATTGCTTATGGCACCGCAATAAAAAAGGAGTTTCCAGACATCAAGCTTATCGTTAATCCCACTTCGAACAAAGGTTATAACTACAGAGAGGGTTTCGAGCGGTTTATATCTAAGACCGCCAGCGTGATTGATTATATCGATGTGCACTGGTACTGGGCCTGGGGACAGGGTTCGTTTGACAACTGGATTAAGCAAATCCCACTGGACACCGGCGACAAATGGAAAGAGCGTGAAATATCGAGACCTTTTGAGGAGGATATCGCCCTGATAAAAGAAAGCATCAAGAGAGCAGGTGCTCCAAATGTGGGACTTGTAGTTCTCGAGTGGAATATCGCGCCAAGCAACTGGAGTCAGACTTTTAATCAATCACTTATCGCCATCATACAGGCCGAGCTGCTGATGGAGTTTGCCAGGAGTGATGTACGCATTACTTGCCTTTGGCCTTTAATCTGGAGAACTTCTCGTGGGGTCTGGTCGGAGCAGGATTTCTTTCCCAGTATTGTAACACAGGACCCGCCATTCAAACAGACCCTGAGTCTTGATATGTTCCGGCTGTTTTCTCCCATACAGGGAAAAACTCTTCTCGCAACTGAAATTTCAAACAAAGACCTTCGTGTGCTCGCAGCGGAAGACAAGGTCGGCAAAAAACATTTGATGTTCATCAGCAAGAACGCGCTTCGCCGAAAAGTCACTATAAATTTTGAAAAAGAGATACACGGGAGAGTTGTCGGGGAAATGATAGGTCTTAAGCACCAGGTAGTAAGACCTCAATCAATCGACAAGGTGCAGGGCAGCCAAGTCTCTTTCTATGCAGAACCATATTCTCTTACGGTTATCAATGTTCAGTAGAGCTCTGTGAGAAAAAAGTGAGCATCTAAAAACTTCGTTGGGATTTTGCAGGAAAAACTCTCTTGGTAAAGTACTCTTTGGCGCGCATTTCACCGCCGTAAGCCTCTTTTTTATCGGTAGTTACATAATGGCGAATAAATTGCACGAAATGGCGTTCTACTTCTGTTTATAATGTTCTAAAATACTTATAATAGAAGTAAATGATAATTCTCTGCAAACGTGGCAGAGAAGAGATATTTAGAGTCGGGTTTATTGTGATTCTTTTAGAGGAGTGAGTGATGAGAATGAGTTGGAAGTGTTTTTGGTTAATGTTGTTGATTGGCCTGTTGGCTGTGTCGGCACGGGCAAATATGGTTACCAACGGCGGCTTTGAAACAGGTGACTTCACAGGCTGGTGGACGTGGGTAGCCGATTCCGACAATCAGACTGTGTCAATTGATTCGGATTACAAGTATGAGGGTGACTACAGCGCTAAGCTTTGGTCCGCCTCAAGCGCATGGTCGGCACAGATGGGGACGAGTTTCGAACTTGGCGGAGATACTGCTTGGACGCTGAGCTTTGCCTATAGCGCTCGGTGGACACCCGACTGGGGTTCAGCAGATGTTGCAGTCGATTACGTTGACGCGGACTGGAAATACCTGGATTATGAATATATTGAACTCTATAATGAAAGCGGCGCTCCGAATTCAGATGAATGGGTCTTGGTCAGTAACAATTATACTACGCCAGCGGGAACGGCACACATTAAATTGAAGGTCGAGGCTGCGAACTGGACAACTGTGAACTTTGACAATTTCTCAGCAATTCCTGAACCGACAACTATACTGTTGCTTGGCCTTGGTGGCTTGGCGCTTCGCAGAAGGTCGTAAAAAGCTTGTGAGTCGGCTGCACTACTGTGTGAATTGTTCAAAAGTTTAAATAACTTTTTAGTAACTGTTCTTTGAATTGTCAGAGGAACATACGGTATTGCATTCCATCACGTATTTATCAATCCCGCGGAAGTGGGGTGCAAATAGTTTGCGCAGATTGTTCTCTGCTCTTGCAGAAGTGATGATTGACAAATGATAAAACGTATTTCATTCACTTTTCGCAATTTTAAACTTTAAGTAAGGAGGCAGCGATGTCAAGTAAAAGACTGTTTATATTGTTGCTCTTAAGTGTTTCTATTACTACCGCTCATGGCGCAAATCTCCTGACAAATGGCAAATTTACTACTGGTGACCTGACGGGTTGGACCGTAACACTTGCCAACCAGGATGCTTTGGCCGAGGTGCGGTCGACTGTTATGTATGATGGCAGCCCCTGTTTGTTTTTACAATCCCGCAGCGGTATTTGGGAAGGAGCCCTTGTATCCCAGGTAGTTGATGTCAGCGGGCTGGAGACGGTTGATTTCAGCTGTGTGGCCAACAAATGGGAATGGGGAGACTTCAGAGTGGACTTGAATTGGTACACTGATACCTATGACCCATGCGACCCAAATGCCAATTGGCTGTCGTGGGAGGAGTTGATCGTCATAGAGAATGGTGAGGAAACAACAGACTGGGATTCGTTTTCTCATACATTTACCGTGCCTGACGGTGCCGTAAACGTGATCTTTGGATTAAGGGCAAATGATTGGCCCTGGCAGGTATACGTTGATGACGTTTTCTTCGGAACTCCTGTTACAGGCCAGGCGACCCTTGTATCTCCGACCCTTGGCGGCTGGGTGCCCGAGGAAGATAAGAGTAATTGCGGCTATGGCCCGACCCTTCAGTGGGAGGCTGCCGAGGATGCAACAGGCGACCATCACGTCTATTTTGGCACATCTTTCGAAGATGTAAATGACGCCAATGAA
>Ga0315539_1002383_pt1 | contig 13562 bp, 11 predicted proteins | sample SalMarSW160150MG_FD_203097 | JGI IMG/M metagenome (GOLD analysis project Ga0315539, IMG submission 203097) | Salt marsh sediment microbial communities from the Plum Island Ecosystem LTER, Massachusetts, United States - Salt Marsh Sediment SW1601-150 ... | reverse complement strand
GACAAGGCCGTGGCCCCAAATGTGAGCCTGTTTATATCTCGCGTTGACGCCGAGATTGCTTCACGTTTGAAGAAATCCAAGGCATCGCCGCCCGGCAAACGCCGTACACACACGAGGGTGACCAAGACGGACGATAAGACCGAGAAATCAATATGATTTTGGACTGCTACCAATGTTCATCCTGCTATTTTGAGGACAAAGAGGCCTCTTCAAGGATAGACCCCTTAACAATCTCAGCACAGCAGCCTAAGAAGGTTTTCAAGGACGTATTGGTGGTATTTGTTTGTATCGAGCTGTACGATAGTAAGCAGGAGCTGGCCGAGGCGGCAGAGGAATTTGCCTCGCTATCAGAGCTGATAGGTAAAAGGCCAATTGTGCTGTGTCCAAATGTTCATCTGTCAATTGACAAGGCGCCTGAGAAGCAGGCCGTCTGGTTGATTGGCGAGCTGGAAAAGATGCTGATTGCCAGGGGCTACGATGTGCACCCTCTGTCGTTTGGTTACCATAAACAATATGGTATGGAATGTGACGGCAATGTGGGCAGCGTTGTTGGCAGAAGGTTCTACGGTTCCGACCAAAAGCAGTTTCTCAGACTCCTGACTCGTCTTGGTGTTTGTCCTCCTGAGTCCCTGCCAAATGACATGCCGGCCTGGGCGAAAATTCTGACCGAACGCCTGCTAAAGGTATTAGGCAGCCGAAGCGAAACCTATAATGTTGCCAAGAGAATGCTGCAGGACCAGCTTGATTCAACTGGACACAGTGAGCTTTGGACATGTATGTTGTTCGAAGGGGAGAGGAAGCCAATAGAGGATTATCTCAGCACTTTGTATGAAATTATAGAAGAATATAGCGATGTAAGAGTGCACCGGGCAATGAATCTCAGCGTGCCTGATTTTGCGAATGCTGCGCAGTTCCTTTTTCGTAAGTATCCCGAGGCAATAGAATCAGGCAGACTTAGGATTTACAACAGTCAGGTTTCCGACTTGGAATTCCTTTTAACCAGAAGCTCAGTTCTTCTGGCCTTCCCGCAAAAACCGAGAAAAAAGGATTCCCATGCAGGAGAAATATCGTTTGGAATTTACTGCAAGGATGAAGACTTTGCGAAGAATTTGATTCAGTGGTACCGTACTTTTCTTGTCGATGCACGATTTGGGTGGATTCAAACTGAGTCCGAGCTGAACGAAATCATTAATGAGCTGGAAGAAGAAAAGTTTCAGAACAGACGCTAACGGTGAGTGGTGAGTAGTGAGTAGTGAGTTGACTACTCACCAATTAACCACTCACCAATTAACCACTCATCAATTAACCAGGATCGAAACTGTGCCTACGGTCTTATCTGTGGCTGTTGTTGTAACCTACGTGGTTGTGCTTACATTTGTCGCTGTACGTGCGCGCGCTGCTCGTGAGTTTGAAGAGTTTTCATTGGCAAGAAGGGCACTTCCGCTGGCATTGGTTTTCGGGAGTCTTGCCGCCACCTATGTGGGACCTGTGTTTTCAATCGGCTTTGTCGGCAGGGGCTTCAAGAGCGGTTTGCTTTTTCTTGGCGTAGGATTGGCATACGCGGTCCAAAACATCCTGGTCGGCCTGTTCGTTGCACCTCGTCTTAGACGCCTCAAGGGATGCCACACATTAGGCGATGCCATAGGCCTGAAATACGACCCAAAGTGCCAGGTTCTGGCGGGCATTATCTCAGTTGGCTTATGTGCCGGCTTTGCTGCGGTTATGGCCAAGGCAGGCGGTGATGTGCTCAGGAATATATTCGGTCTGCCGCATTGGTCGTCTGTCATCGTGGTCGTCGGTATTACGGCACTATATACGACATTCGGCGGATTACGGGCCAGCGTAATAACAGACGCCTTTCAATTCTCCGCGTTTGCAATTCTATTACCCTTGATGCTTTTATTAGTATTGATGTTCCATCTGAATGGTAGTGCCGCGAATTTTGTGAAAGAGGCGTCGGCTGCCACCACGGCGGGATTCGATTCCACATCGACTATTGAGATAGTTGGTCTTGTGGCAGCTTTCCTACTGGGCGAAACGCTGATACCTCCTTATGCAAATCGTGCTCTGGCCTCTAAAACAACCGGTGTCTCGCGAAATGGCTTTGTATTGGCGGGCCTGTTCAGCGTCGTTTGGTTTATGGTTATGATATCGCTGGGGATTGCAGCTCGCAGCATTGTCCGGGGGAATATTGAGGAGGACAAGGTTCTTCTCAAGCTGGTCGAATCAACGATGCCTGCCGCAGGTTACGCGCTTTTGATGGTGGTGTTGATCTCGATAATTATGTCGAGCCTTGATTCGCTTCTCAACGCCGGCGCCGTGGCATTTACACAGGATATTGTAAAGCCTTTTGCAAAAGTACCGGACAGCACTGCTCTGAACATTGGTCGCTGCGCGACTATCGTCATCGCTTTAACCGCTGCTGCCGGTGCAGTTGCTGTTGAAAGTATTATAGACGGTCTGCTAATCTGTTATACTATCTGGGCCCCGGCGATTCTGCCTGTTCTTATAATTGGATTATGGGTAAAGCGTCCGCGCCCGCTGGCCGGCATCTTATCAATGGGTACAGGTACGCTTGTTGCTATAATGTTTCAGTTTGTTTTCCCTTCTGCAACTGAGGTGCCTGCTATTATTCCGGCTCTCGGAGCGGCACTGCTGGCGTACATGCTGGGACATTGGCTCGAAAGAGCGTATGAGGAGCGTAAATGATGGGAGTAGTTATCGTGGTTCTTGTTGTAATTGCGGCCCTATTAGCTATCATTAGCGGCGTTTGGGTTGCACTTGCGCTAATAACTGCTATTTCTGCGCGTAGAACTATACCTGATACACAATGCCGAACAGATGAGCAAGGCAGAGATTCATAAAAAGACAATGAAATAATGACCGTAAGCTGTTGTTTTTATAAGATTATGCGTTTTGCATAAGGTTTTAGGCAATAATAAAGGAGAGCTTATGTCAAGCTATAGCCGTAGAGATTTTATCAAAGCCTCGGGGAGTATTTTAGGCGCCGGCGCGTTAGGTAGTTCAATATTTGGTTGCCGTAAAAAAGAAATGCCTGCTTCTTCCGAATGGGGTGGTTTCAATTATGCCATGTGCAACGAGAGCATGAGCGAGGGTTCCCGCCTTGCGGGGTTCCAATTAAGCTGGGCCGAACAGTGTCAAATTGTCGGCAATGCAGGCTATAAAGGCATTGAAATTGCAGCCTTTACTCTGGTCAAGGAAGGCGTGTATGAGATAACGCTTGCACAACGCAAGCAAATGGTTTCCGTTATGGAAAATAACGGCCTTGAATGCGCGGGACTCCACTGGTTATTAGCACCGCCGCCAAAAGGACTGCACTTTACCACACCTGATACTGCTGTCCGCCAAAAGACTATCACGTACTTTGACGAGCTTATCGATTTTTGTGGTGACCTTGGCGGACCTAATATGATTTTCGGCTCTCCGAAACAACGCAATACAAGGGGCATTGCCGTTGATGAGGCCAAAAAATATTTTGCCGAAGGCCTTGCAGCGGTTGCCGACCATGCCCAGGAACGCGGTGTTAAAATACTCATCGAACCCTTAGGCAAACGCACAACTGATGTCGTTAATACTTTAGCAGAAGCGTTGGCATTGGCCGAACAAGTCAATCATCCGGCTGTTCAGATTATGTTTGACTTCAATAATACTGTTGACGAAACCGAGCCGTTTGATGTCTTGCTGAGAAAGTACTTTAACCATATCTACCACGTTCATGTGCAGGAAATGGGTGGTAAGCACCTTGGCACGGGAAACGCGGTTAATGATTATGTAAAAGCCTTTCAAACGCTCAAGGACTTAAAGTATGATAAGTGGGTATCTCTCGAAGTATTTGACTTTTCTCCCGGCGGGAAAACAATCGCCGAAGAGTCGATTGAAGTTCTGAAACAAATTGAAGACAAATTAGTATAATAAAATAAGCATTTCAGCTTAGAAATTTTTCAGTGTAATAGTCAAATGACTACTGCTGCAGTGCCTCGATTTCTTATGGCCTCACTGCCCGGTTGTAGTATCAGCTGACTCTGACTCGAGCAAAATTTCTTCCGAAGAAACCACAATCTCAGGAGCCAACGCATACAGCCGAATGTCGTCAAAGTACAATGTACCACTGGCATCATTGCCATCAACCCCCAAACTAATCGTAGTTACATTCTGCAGGTTCACGCCTAACGATGCAAGGTCGATATTCCACTGCTTCCATTGTACTCGCTGAATGTCAGCCGCATCACTGTCATATATCACCTTAGAGCCATTGACCTTTACATATAACTGCCCGGTGTTCCCCGCACTGCCGTGGAAGTACAGCACCAATGTCTGAATGCCGGCTTTAGTCCAGTTTTGCGGAACAGCAAAAGTGCGTTCGGCCTCTGAATATGCTGCACCGGCGGTGTTGCTGTAAAACAGAGGCATAGCCTGCCCACCGCTGTGAACAATAGCGGTCTCAACAAAATGCTCTCCAGCGTCCCAATCCGGATTGGGATAACCTACTGTGGAACCATTCGTCGGATTGTCATATCCGTCTAACCACGCCAAATATATTGTGTCTGGCTCATAGTCGTTGTAGTCTTCGAAATCATCCACGATAAGGAACTCTTGCGTGGTAAAGCTCCAGATGTCCCCTCTGTGTATTGTATCGTCGGTCCTGACCTCGTCGATTCGCCAGTAGTAACTCTGGCCTAATTCAGGAGCTTCTGGGAGTGTATAAATGACAAGGTTCTGCCGGCCTCGATAAATGCCCGTCGTATCAGTGACATCGGCATTGTTCACATCGTCGAAATCGGTTCCGAAGTACACATCGTGCTGGACAGCAGATTCCCCGGCTATCCAGCCAAGTGGGCCGGCCTCCGGCAGGTCCACTATTATCCCGGGAGTGGGAGCCACAGCTCGGGCCTTTTCCGGGTCAGCAGGGGCCGGAAGTGCGCCCTGTACTTTCATTTGGACCCGATACACAGATGTTTCAGCGGTGATGAACAGTGTCCGATTGTCGTCACCTCCGAACCCACAGTTTGCTGCTGGCTCCGGCGTAACAATATCCCCAAGGTGCATCCCCTCACTATCGTAGACCTGTACGACTAACGTGTTGTTCGTCACGTATAGGTTTCCCCTAATGTCTACTTTCATTCCGTCGGGCCAAGCAGAGAGTTCAGCTAAGACACGACGATTTGCCAGAAGACCGTCGGGCTGTACGTCGAAGGCATATATACTGCCGGGCTGCTGAGCCATGACGTACAGTACCTTCTCATCAGGAGAGAACGCCAGACCATTGGGGAAAATATCGGCCTCCAACAACTCCAGCGTCTCGCCGTCTGGTGACAAACGGTAGACGCCCTCGAACGGGAGTTCCTGTATACCCGGTATGCCGTATGCTGCCGTCAATCCAAAGGGAGGGTCCGTGAAGTAAATACTACCGTCAGATTTGACTACCGCGTCGTTCGGGCTGTTCAGGCGGCTCCCGTTATACTCACTAACCAGCGTCACAATCGTTCCATCAGGTTCAGTGCGCGAGACTCGTCTATTGCTGTGTTCACACGCTATCAATCTTCCCTGCCTGTCGAATATCAGACCATTGGCGTGACCACTTGGTGAACGGAAGGTCTCCAGCCTACCATCGGGTAACCACTTGTAAATGGTGTTGCCAGTGATGTCGCTGAATAACAGATAGCCATCAGGATGCCATACCGGTCCTTCCGTGAATATGAAACCGGTCGCAATCCGCTCGAGTGTATCGGCTTCGACCAGTTCGTCAATACCAGCAGCCTGACCACGGAGCACTAAACCTCCGACGATTCCGAACAACAACAGGGCCATTCGAGGAAAGCCTATCTGTCTCATTACTCCTTCCTTTCTCCTCTTAGGGCAAAATAACCGAATAAACACCGCTGCTTTCTGCGGTGCTCTAACGTGCTAATGCTTCGATTTCCTAAGGTATAACTGCCCGATTGTAAATACGAACATCGTCAATCAGGCCGGACCAGAAGGTTCCGGATTCCATGGCCTTGCCGGTGCCAATGTAAAGGCCGTTATCTGAGCTTTCCAAATTACCCTGTGTGTCTTCAGCCACCGCAACGTCGTCAACGTAAAGCGTTCTGTGCGAGCCATCCCACACGAGACCTATACGATGCCAGTTTCCATCGGTGATGATTGTTTGTGACAGTAGTTCATTGGCGCCCCGGCCAGGCCCTTTAAGCTCCGTCACCAAGTTACCTTCTAATGGATCAGTTAAAAGCCAATTCGCACCACCCATTTGCGACAAAACAACTTGTCCTGGAGCACCGCCTTTGACCCAGACAAATACGCTGAACTTACCATCCGCAGGGTTCAACACGAAGGGCGTGTTGACATAATCATTGATTCCGTCGAGTTCAAGTGCTCCAGCCACCATACCGCCGTCAGGTTGCCAAACCGGGCCTCCCATTAAGGTGCCATCGCAATCGGTAGAGCTGTCATAGGCGATGTCACCTTCTGTCTCATCGAGCTTCCAGTATGCCACAGCGCCAGGATATGTGAACAAATGTTCAGTAAGAGCGACCAGGTCCTGGACATCGACAATGCCGTCGCCAAGAGTTGTGGGGCCAATATCGCACAAGGAGTAGTTTTCGCCCCAGTGATCAACCATGATGCACATGTCTGCGGCGTCAACAATTCCGTCACCGTTGAAGTCAACGATTGGGATAATTGAAACCTGCCAGATATTATAATAATTCCCAGGCCCTCCCGGACGAGTGGAATTGAAATACAGAACGGAACCATCGGGTGAGACACGTGGTTCACTGTCACAATAGCTCGTGTTTAACTCAGGTCCAAGATTAACCGGGGGCTCCCAATGATCCGCGGCGCTCTTACGTCGTGTCATCCACATATCTGATTGACCATGTCCTCCAGGCCGGAATCGGAAGGATGGATTATCATAATCGGAGAAAAAGAGCACCAAACCATCGGGTGAGAGGCACGGATAATAATCACCTGCCGTGCTGTTTACGACCGGCCCCAGGTTCACTGGCTCTCCCCACTCATCGCTTGTAGTAGTCCGGATCGACACCCAAATATCGACGACACCATATCCGCCTGGCCGATCGGAGCTAAAGTACAGTTCCAGACCATCCGGTGTGATCCAAGGTGTCATGTCACTGCTGGAGGTGTTGATAGGGGGCCCGAGGTTCACGGGAGTGCCCCACTCGGCACCCTTGTTGTCTCGTGTGGTGACCCATATATCCTGTTCACCATACCCATCCGTCCGCCTCGAGGAGAAGTACAGTTCCAGGCCGTCACTTGAGATGCACGCATAACCATCTATGTAGCTACTATTGACAGTAGATCCCAGACTCACGGGAACGGACCAGAGATCATTGGTAGTTGGTCGTGTAGAGACATATAGGTCCCAATTCATGGACATCGTATCTGCACCGATCGGGAACGGTTTTTCGATATAAAGCTCCAGACCGTCAGCCGAAATACAGTCAAAAACTGGGTTATCACCTCTATTGATAGTCGCCTCAAGAACTGTGGGCTCACCGAACGTGAAATCAGCGTTCGAAAACTTCGCAGACAGGCCCAATGCCAAAATCAAAATTGCTAACATTCAGCCACGGCGGATCTTCGATTTTGTAGTTTTCATCTCATTCTCCTTTCCAAAAAATTGTTATACCATTTCACTACTGTCCGGTTGTAAGCACCGCAACTAAAAGAAGATAAAAAAACAATTGTTGTAATTTTGTAAAAATATGGCTTAAAACGTAATAAAACACAGATTTAAAGAAAAATAGAATGCAAACATTTTGCTCCATTTAAAGTTTGAATCGCTGTTTTTAGCTCGAAAAAGCAGTTATGCTTAAAAGTGATTTCAAATCGATTGCATTCAATTTTCTTTGTAACATAGTGTACTTAAAACACTTATAAATTTTTTCAATCCGTTAACCGGACAGTAGTGATACCATTTGTATTTGAATGTCGCGCTTTAAATAAAGAGCTGCCACCCGTCCGCGAGATTTTTCGCGGAGTTTATCCTTGAGCAAAGCGAAGGGCTCAGAATGACATATGAATTGAAGGCCATTTTGACTCTCTCCTCCAGAAAACTCAAGGGGCGTTAGCGCTTAATCAGAGTAGTCTGTTAAGTACAGTCACTACGCATATTTGCTATTATTTCCTGAAAACATTCTGCCCGATTGAGACAAGTCTGTCAAGAAAAAATTTGCCATAATAGATAAAATCTTTACAGGAACAGGATTGCTTCGCGCGTTTTAGTCACTTGCAGTAGCAATATTTTCTAATTATTATCTGTTGCGGAAAAAAATTGACAATGTCACCCCTGCGAAAGCAGGGGTCCAGAGCGAAAAAGCTGGATTCCCGCTTCCGCGGGAATGACAAATACTGTTTCCGCAACAGTACCTAATTAGCCACTCTCCGCAACTTTTTTTCTGATTATATCGCACTCAGCTTGTCCCTGTTCTCATAGACCTTTTGGATGGCATCGGCGACATCGTCCATGTCCTCTTTGGTGCCGAGCAGAGGACCGGATGCCCAAATCATGGCCATCTCCTGACAAACCTTATCGCAGCTGGGACATCTGTTCTGCTCGCGGTATTCCCGCAGTCTCTTCTTGGAAAACATTTTCTTATAGACCTTTGAGCTCAATATATGCTCTACCCACGGCTCCTTATGTAATCCCTGCGCTATATACGGGCTGAGACTGATACCTTCGGCACTGAGGGCCTTTAGAAACTTGCTGCGGTCGGCATTGTTGAAGTATTCCTTGTGATATGTCATCATGTAGAGATAGAAAGAGCCGTTGGAGGTACCTTCGTATAGCTTTTGAGGAGTGATTCCCGGGAAATCTTTGAGTCTGTAGGTCAGATGAGCGGCGTTGGCATTACGATGGGCGAAGCGTTCGTGCACACCGGGCCATTGGCCAAGCAGCACGGCCGCCTCAAACTCGTTCATGCGGTATTTCGGCCCGATGACTTCGGTGCGTCCCCGGCGGGATGTGCCGTGGTTATGGACGGTATAACATTTGTCCATAAGCTCTTCATCGTTTCCTAAAATTGCACCGCCTTCTCCACAGGCAATTGTCTTGCTCGACTGAAAGCTGAAACATCCGAGGTCGCCAATGGTTCCCAACCTTTTACCTTTATACTCGGCAAGGTGTGCCTGACAGGAATCTTCAATCACCTTGAGATTATGTTTTTTAGCAATGGCCATAAACCTGTCCATATTGCATGCTTGCCCCCCAATATCAACGGGCATAATCGCCTTGGTGTTCTCGGTTACTCTTCTCTCTACGTCATCGGGGTCGAGCTGATAAGATTCACGGTCCAGGTCAGCCAGGACCGGCAGTGCCCTGGCGGACAAAATCGAAGCTATCGTTCCCGGGTCGGTATAAGGTGAGGTGATGACCTCGTCTCCGGGGCCGATTCCAAGCGCTTCTACGCAGGTGTGCAATGCCTGGGTACCGGAGCCGGTGGCCACGCAGTACTTTGCCCCTATCAGCTCGGCAAACTTCTTTTCAAGCGTGGGCACAGTACCTGTCTTTGACTGGATTCGACACCATATTCTGCTCTTGGTAGTTTTCAATATTGAGTCTATAACATTTTCATCCCAGTAGGGCCAGCGAGGCCAGGGCTTGTTTTTTCTGACAGGTTTGCCGCCGAGGATTGCCAGCTTGCCGGCTTTTTTGGTTATGTTTGCATAGGCGGGAATGGTCCCTGAGGTAACAGCCGCGAGCGAGCCCGCCGATGCTGCTATGAATTGCCGCCTTGTTAAATCTTCTCTTTCCATTTCGAATCCCTTTCAATTGGCGTTGTCTTGAAAAATGACATTAGGCTGAAGATTTCATTATATTCTCTCGCCCCGTTAGAAGATAGCGTTTTTTTCTAATGGGGCGAGCCGTTAGCGGAAAAAGTGTTCGGAAATTGGCCCATTCGACTACTTCGACGAATCTCAGTATAAATGCGCTCAGGACAGGCTTTGATTGGGTTTGAATTGGGTTTGTATTGGGTTTGTTTTTGCTGACTCTCCGCAGCCATTTATTTTCATAATCCTCTGTGTAATAGATGTTTACGCTCATTTTGGCCTTTGAAGAAATTGGGTTTGTTTTTTCGGACTGCGAAATCATCTTTTTTTCTGTAATCCTTTGTTATAAGTGAGTTTATATTCATTTGGGCTTTTTGGAAATTGGGTTTGTTTGGGTTTGAATTGGGTTTGTTTTCACCAAGTGTCCAATTGGCAATATTTTCATAATCCGTTGTATTATATGATTTTACGTTCATTTGACTTTTTCGGAAATTGGGTTTGTTTTGCATAAAATGGGCTGATTTGTAGAGGGTCCTCGACAGATGTAGTGCCTTATAGGCACGTAAATACAGGGCCTTATAGGCAGGCGAGGGAGTTAAGAGTGAGCTAAAGTGCCTAAAGTGAGCTAAAGTTGGATTCTCGATGCTCGTATAGCGTATAGAGTGAAGAGATAATTTCATATTTCAAATCTCGATTTTCAAATTGGCAATGAGATTGCCGTGATGCCTTATAGGCACGATAAAATTTGACTTGGGCCGGCTGGCTCTAAGTCCTTGTGGCTTAGCCACTTACGACATGCAAACTGAAATGCCATCTTCGCCTGCTGGCGGTTTATGTTAACCTGCTGGCTAACATAGGTGCATTATACCAAATTTCGAGTTTGATTTCAAGTAGATTTGAAGAAAATCTCCGAGACACGGCACTGTATTCTGTATTCTCGATAGTGAGGAGTGAGCTAAAGTTGGATACTCGATGCTTGATTTTCGATGCTCGAATTTCGTCTGCTGTGTCCGGTATTCCCCATCAATCCCGTAAGCCGTAGGATTTTTAATCTCCGCCAACATATTCGGAGAACTACTATCCACTTCGCTAACTGCGTTCGCTCAGCGGCTGCCACACGCCGCTCAGGACAAGGATTAGAGAATCGTTGATTGATTCTGGATTCTTGATGGTGGAAGCTCCACCCAAGGTGTCCCATAGGGAGATGCTTGTAATTGAGAAACCCAAAAAGCTACGGCAATGTAATAATTTCCTGTCCTGAGTACTGATTTGTCGGGAAAGGGATGCTCGCGTTTGAATGTAGAGCAGGGGGTAAGCATTAAAAATTATGGAGAATTCCATCTAGTGCTGAAATCTAAAGCTCGTACAAACTCAAAAGTATTGCAGCATCGCACCCCAAGGTCAGCGCATACATCTGGCAAATGACGATTCGCTCGACGTCTCCGGGACTTAGATACCTCAGTGGTCACTACACATCTGTTCTCCACGTTTTTGAGGGCATAGGCTATCAAAAATGGATCGCGACCTATCTTCAATACCTCATCGTCTGTGAGATCAGAGGCGTACCCCTGATCGGTTGCATGAGCAACGAGAGAGACATCGACTTCCTCTTGATAAAGGAGAGCTGTTTTAATATGTTCTTGCTTTAACCAGGTCGCAAGGTCGTCTTTTCCGTCACTAACCTCTTCATACACTTCGAGCGGTATCTTTGCTTGACTATTTTCGCCAGCGTTCTCAAGCCACTCCCAGAATTCAGGGACACGTTGAAGTGGGTAATAATCCCGGTTTGCATCAATAAGAACATTTGCATCCAGTAAGTAAATCAAGAGAATCCCCTAGAAAAATCAGCCAGCGTCAAGGAGGTTTTGTACGTTCTTAGCCTTGACGCCAAGCACTTTTCCTGCTTTGGATGTTGTTATAGCACCGGCCCGCATCATGGAACCAACAAGCTCAAGCAATGCTTTGCCTATACGATGTCGACGAACGGGATAATAAGTTGGTCCATGAATTTCCTGTTCACGTGCCCTTATTCGTCGCTCGTTCCGCCGGGCAATCCACATTGTTCGAAAGGTTTCACTTAGAAGTTTCCACCTCTCAAAGTTGATAGTGCCCATTCGATACAGTTTGTAGGCAACCATAGAAGCACTAAGATTACGATCTAACGCAAATTCGCCGATTCGTCTCTGAGCTGATTCCAAATCCGTCCTATCGTCAACGTCAAGTTGTTCAAGCTCTGAGTTGGACAAAAGGAACTCACCTGCAACATCGTTACAGAACTTTTCGATTGAGATTTCCGCCCTTAAGTCGCTAACACCAGTCTGCCCAAGCCAAATATGAACAAGTTCGTGAAGTAACGTGAATGACCATGCTGGACGAGCGTCTTGGTCATTGATTATCACAAATGGTGCTATGTCATCTGCTAGAGCATATCCGCGAAATGTTGCTAAATCTATTGCAGTGTGATAGCTTCCAAGGTTACCAATGAGTAGGACGAATATACCTACTGCTTCAACTCGATTACGCAACAACGTGAACGCCTCGGAAGGAGAATCCTCAGCACGAAATTCGGCTATATCAAGCTGTATTGTCTCCTGGATGGATGATAAAACTGCAGATATTCCTTGAGACATTCTCATGGATCCAACAAAATGAAGAGGTTCGGTGTCCTCCTCATCCTCGAGCATTGCTCGAACCATACTCTGTCGAGCCTTTACATCGCGAATCAGGGCATCCAACAACGCTTCATCAGCGTCTGAGTAATCCACCGGAAGTGTCCGGAAATCCTGGCCACGGTCACCTTTTCGGGGAGGGGCTGACATGTAGAAGGTCAACAGTGGTCTGCGATACTGTTTTGCCATTCTCGTAAGAAGAGAGCGAGTGGGCTGATCGTCACCAGATTCCAAAGCAGTAAGTCGATCAACAGCGGATACACCTCGTGCTTGATGAAGATTAAGCTTCGTAGCAGCTTCCTCCAAGGTTAGTCCTGCTGTTTCTCTAGCCCAACTTATTATATCCGGATTTACTTTTGGCATTAGTGTTTCAGATATATGTTTTTCATTTTAATTAATAACATCAATTCAGTTGCATGTAAAGTCTACGCAATCATAGTAGACATTACTTATTTCTCCATTTCAATGAATTCCGTTCGTATCTCGCACAGGGTTCTCCAAACAGATGCGGCAAAGGAAGATAGAATTTTAGATTTTAAATTTCAAATTCGAGACTACCGGCCTTTTTACCTCTGTTTCTTTGTATCTTTTTCCGAAATCTCTGTATAGTTGACTCTGCGGTTTTGTAGCCAGTTCTTTCATCTATGGCCATCCACAAGATATATATTATCAAACGCGAGTCTATTTGTCAACAACTTACTCAATAATTAACAGCTCGCATCGGGAGGGAAGATGTGTTAGAATATGTGTGAAAATGGTTGATGCAATCAGATAGTGTAACCTTGTCCGGGCAGAAGTTTGGAGCAAAGGTCCACAGGCAAGAAACTGGATTCCCGCTACCTGCTTTCGCGAAGGGACAAGTTTCGGTGACCAACCTGGCAAAAGGGGCCGGCGAGATTATGATAAAGCAGGCTTTAGACCTCATCAATCAAGCAAAGTAAAGAGGACAACATAATTCAACCAAAATTCATCGAGGCATCAGTTGCTCTTTGGTGCCCGCACCTTGTTGACCAGCTCGTGCACTTTATCCACAACCCGCTTCTCGACTGACGGCGCGAAGGGGCCCGGAAAAGGAGTGTACCGCAT
>Ga0315539_1002377_pt1 | contig 13586 bp, 17 predicted proteins | sample SalMarSW160150MG_FD_203097 | JGI IMG/M metagenome (GOLD analysis project Ga0315539, IMG submission 203097) | Salt marsh sediment microbial communities from the Plum Island Ecosystem LTER, Massachusetts, United States - Salt Marsh Sediment SW1601-150 ... | reverse complement strand
CCAGGAACGATACACCAGAAAGCCAAATCATTTCCTGAATTCCTGGTTTCCTAAGAGATAAGAATGTTGTGTCGGACTCCATGTCCGATGTTCTTCATCTCGGCGGACACAGGTTCCGCCGCTACGGTAAACTTATTATGAGGAAGCCATGAAGCCATGAGAAGGCAACAAGCCAGGAACGAGCGGCAAGAAAGGTAACAGGCCAAAAAGCCACACCATTTCCTGAATTCCTGGTTTCCTAAGAGTCAAAAGGTTCTCTCGGCGGACACAGGTTCCGCCGCTACGGCAAACTTATTATGAGGAAGCCATGAAGCCATGAGAAGGCAACAAGCCAGGAACGATACACCAGAAAGGCAAATCATTTCCTGAATTCCTGGCTTCCTAATAGTCAAAAGGTTCTCTCGGCGGACACAGGTTGTCAAGGGCCGGGTAGGTTTCCCCGGTCTGGGGTCGGCTACATGTCCCCGCCCTTTTTGTCCGACGTGTTGTGTTGACGCACCTCCTTTTCTCCAGTGATTGAGCCTCCAGTGTCGAGTCTTCTCTGGCGTTGACGATAGCTCTCTCCCTTCATCTCAATGAAGTGGGAATGATGAGTGAGCCGGTCCAGCGCAGCTGAGGCAAGGAGTGAGTTGCCGAAGACTTCTGCCCACTCCTCTGGTGCCCGATTGCTGGTAAGGATGATCGACTTTCGCTCATACCGATCACGAATGATCTCGTACAGGTCTTGTGCTCCACGAGTAGACAGAGGAACAAGCCCAAAGTCATCCAGGATGAGCACATCCACCCGGAGGATGTTGGTGTACACCTTGTGGAATGTCCCATCAGCACGACCGGCGTAGAGCCTGTCAACCAGATGATGTAGTGACCGGTAGAGGACGCGATACCCTCTCTTGATCGCCTCACATGCCAGCCCCTGCGCAAGGTGAGACTTCCCCGTACCAGTGGGGCCAACAAGGAGCACGTTCTCTCCCTTCTCCACAAAGCGACAGGAACTAAGCTCGTTGATCAGTGTCCTTTTAAGACGCGGTGCAGCAGAGAAGTCAAACCGAACGATGGTCTTACTCTCGTCAATCCCCGCGTCAATGATTCGTCTCCTAAACTTGGTCTGTTCCCGCCGCTCGATCTCATCATCGACAAGCAGGGCGAGGAACTCCACCGGAGGGAGGGAACGGTCGATCGCCTCCTGTGAACGTTGCTCAAGCGTGTAGGCCATCCCTCCGAGCCGTAGTCGTTTCAGCTTGGGAAGCAACGGATGCAGCTGCATCATCTCACCTCCTGTGGGAAGTAGCTGGAAGAAGATCTGGCGTAGCGGTAGCTCTCCTCTTGTTGGATGGTCGTTCTCTCCTCGTCCAGCGGCTTGTTTTCCAACCCCACACTAAGGATCGTCTTCACCCGAATGTAACGTGGATCACCATAATGCACCGCCCGTTTGCACGCTGCCTCCAGCCTCTCTTCTCCCACCTTCTCCTTAAGGCGCAACAGTGAATGCACACTCGGGAGGCGATCCTGCACTCGATCACTCAGGAGTTCTGCGACCGCTTTCCCACACCACGGGCCGACCGCAACCGCCAGCTCACGACACCTCTGAGGCGTCTTCTCCATCCACTCCCGCTTGTGTTGTGGGTAGTGGGCAAGACGCGTTGCTCGTCCACCACGTTTCTCTACCACCAAGTGCGTGGAGACAAGCTCTGTTTCGTGGTATATCTCTACCACACGACGCCCAACGTAAACATCGAGTTTCTTACCGATGAGGGTGTACGGAGCAGAGTAGTATCTGCCGTCGACCACTACGTGGCAGTCGTGATGGAGCGTTGCCCGGTAGGCCTTGATCGGCTCGAACGGCTGAGTTGGTAATGGGTTGAGGACATCGCGCTCCACACTGTAGTAGCGGGTGAGGGGTTTCTTATGGATCGTTCCATGATCCCTCACCCCTGCTACCTCCAGCGCCCATTCCATTCCCTTCTCGTTGAGGCGAGCAAGATCAAGGGACTTCAGCTCTTCCCCGGCGATGAAGTTTCGTTTCACGTACTTAACATTGCTCTCGACCTTCCCCTTGGGGGGTGTAGTACTCAATCCTACTTACTACACCCCCCGAGTGGCGAGGAGTACGCGGTCGGTTTGCACTTACTACGAACCCGTAGTGACGGGTAAGCCTGCGGTAGGGAACGCTCAGCACCGGGTCTTGCAACTCCCGCTTCAGCACCGCCGCCTTGAGGTTGTCGATCACCACCCGCTGTGGCACCCCACCAAACCAGCGGAATGCGTTCTCATGACACGTAAGCCAGGTGGTCATCTTCTGGTCGAAGACAAACTCTACATACAGATGCCGTGACCAGGAGAGGGTCATCACAAATGCCCACACCTTCCGCAGCTTGCCTTTCCCATTACGGCACATCCCTACGTAGCCGAAGTCGACCTGTACCTCCTCGGCTGGTTCTGTCTCCACACGACAGTACCCTTGCGGCTCTTGCGGCTGCAGACGCCGGCAATACCTCTTCACTGATGAGTAGCTGCCTGTGTAGCCATGATCCTCACGTAGCTTCCGCCAGATGACCGCCTTTCCTACCCCGCGGTCAAGGTACTCTTGCACCACCTCCTTGTACGGCTCCACCGTGCTCACGCACTGCTTGGGGGGTGTAGTAATTCGATTTAGGGAACCTACTGCACCCCCCGAGAGGTGCCTCACCGGTCCAAGGACTGCTGCCAGCTCGCTCACAGCAGACAGTCCTCTCTTCTCCTCCAGAAAGCCGTGTTTCTCCGCCAACTTGCGGTACTTACGGATCGTCTTCTTGGCATGACCCGTGTCGCGGTGGATCGCTTCCACTGATTGACCTTTACGTAGCCTGTAGATGACCTCTTGTATGTCATTCATGTGTACCCGCTCCATTTGCACCTCCATGTTTGCTCAACATGGAGGATATTTAAGTGATCTTAGGTGGGGATACCAGCCGACCCTACCCCGGGGACACCAGGTGACCCTTACCCGGGGATACTAACCCGGCCGATGACACAGGTTCCGCCGCTACGGCAAACTTATTATGAGGAAGCCATGAGAAGGCAATAAGCCAGGAACGATACACCAGAAAGCCAAATCATTTCCTGAATTCCTGGTTTCCTAAGAGATAAGAATGTTGTGTCGGACTCCATGTCCGATGTTCTTCATCTCGGCGGACACAGGTTCCGCCGCTACGGCAAACTTATTATGAGGAAGCCATGAGAAGGCAACAAGCCAGGAACGATACACCAGAAAGTCAAATCATTTCCTGGATTCCTGGCTTCCTAATAGTCAAAAGGTTCTCTCGGCGGACACAGGTTCCGCCGCTACGGCAAACTTATTATGAGGAAGCCATGAGAAGGCAACAAGCCAGGAACGAGCGGCAAGAAGGGTAACAGGCCAAAAAGCCACACCATTTCCTGGATTCCTGGCTTCCTAATAGTCAAAAGGTTCTCTCGGTGGACACAGGTTCCGCCGCTACGGCAAACTTATTATGAGGAAGCCATGAAGCCATGAGAAGGCAACAAGCCAGGAACGATACACCAGAAAGTCAAATCATTTCCTGAATTCCTGGCTTCCTAAGAGTTAAGAATGTTGTGTCGGACTTCATGTCCGACGTTTGTTCTTATTTCGTCGTGCAATAACAGGCCTGGTGACGTAGAATTGGCTTAGGTAACGAGGAGAGGGTGAGTTTGAAGATGAAAGTTCGATTGGCTCTTTTACTATTGGGCGTCGTGGTTGTCCTGACGGGCTGTCTCTTTCAAAGCATTCCTCGTGCCGAGTTCACCCCCACCCCGGCGAGTGGCTACCCACCCCTTGCGGTGCACTTCGATGCGAGTGCCTCGCGGAGCCCCAATGGGCCCATCGTCTCCTACGATTGGGACTTTGACGATGGAGAAGAATCAAGTGGCGTGACGGTCGACCACACGTTTACGGAGAAAGGGATATACAGGGTAGCCCTCACCGTGACCGATTCCGAAGGCGAAGTGGGAACGCTCTGGCGCAATGTCCAGGCTCTTAGTCTCCCCCCTGTTGCTGACTTTGATCACTGGCCCTACTTGCCTACCAAGCAGACCCCGGTCGATTTCGACGCGCGTGACTCCTACGATCCCGATGGGGAGATCGTCGAGTGGATCTGGTCGTTCGGCGACGGCACCTCGGGATGGGGAGAGATCACCGAACACATCTTTCCCACGGCAGGGATCACCTATTCCGTTACCCTGACCGTGATCGACGACGACAATGTGAGCAGTGCCGTCACGAAACCCGTGCGGGTCGTCGGCTGCGAGGACTGCGGCAGCTAACCCGCTTCCGCGTTTGTATTCTCCTTCGTCGGGGATGAACCTTGTCCCGTGCAATACTATTTCATGGGACCCGACGCTACGAATGAAATTCTTGTTTTTCCCGTAGCGTCGGACTTTATGTGCTTGGGGGGTGTAATAACCGGTTTGGGACTTATTACACCCCCCAGGTTGTTCCGCCCCATTGTTGTCAACCAGCGCTTTCTGTTAACATAAAATTGCAATGAATAGTAATCTTGAACAGCGGCGTGCGCAGCATCGTCAGGCCCTCAAGCAAGGGTTAGAGCAGGCCGTAGCACGGCTGTCCCGCCTCCCCGAGGTCGAGCGAATCATCCTCTTTGGCTCCTACCGGAAGGGAAGGAGGGATCTGTTCACCGATCTTGACCTGCTAGTCGTGATCGACTCCCCGGACAATCCGGTAACACGCACCGCTCGTCTCTACCGCCACCTTGGGGGCGCGATCAAGGTGGATTTTGATCTTGTGACCTACAGTCCCCAAGAATTTAAACAGAACCAGAAGAGCAGTTTTCTAAAGCGCGTCCTCGCCGAGGGGGAGATTATCTATGAGAGATCTAAATGAGGGACGAAGGTGGCTTGAACAAGCCACAGAGGACCTGAAGTGGGTGCGCTTACTCCTCAAAGAAGGCGGCTATCACCTTGTTTGCTTCCTAGCGCAACAGGTAGCAGAAAAAGCGCTCAAGGCTCTCCTCTACGCTCAGGGGGAGGAGATAGTGTTGGGTCATTCGGTAGAAAGGCTCGGTGTGCAAGTCGCTTTACACGTTCCGGAAATCGCCGAACAGAGTGCGCGATGGGCCGTCCTTGATGGCTACTATGTGTCTACCCGCTATCCGAACAGCCTGCCAGGGAGCATACCCGCCCATGTGTATCAAAAAGATGCGGCACAAGATGCGCTGAAACTGGCAGAAGAGGTCGTCGCTTTCGTCGAAAAACGCCTTGATTAGCTCTCAGTGATCAGCTGTCAGTTTTCAGCTATTAGCCTGCGGTGAATCACCGGTCTTTTCTGACCACTGAGAGCTGATTGCTGAGAGCTTGTGGGTGGAGAAGGCTGATAGCTGAATGCTAGTCCCTGACTGCCGAAAGCTACATGCTGATTACTTAAATGTGTCCGACGTTCTTTTCGTCGGGAACAAGCCTTGTCCCGTGCAATACTATTTCATGGGACCCGCCGCTACAACAATCTTATTATGAGGAAGCCAGGAAGCCATGAGAAAGCAACAAGCCAGGAATGATATGCCAGAAATCCAAATCATTTCCTGGATTCCTGGTTTCCTAAGAGTTAAAAGGTTTCTCTCGGCGGACACAGGTTCCGCCGCTACGGCAAACTTATTATGAGGAAGCCATGAAGCCATGAGAAGGCAACAAGTCAGGAATGATATGCCAGAAATCCAAATCATTTCCTGGATTCCTGGTTTCCTAAGAGTTAAAAGGTTTCTTTCGGCGGACACAGGTTCCGCCGCTACCGTGAAGCTACTAATTCGTCAGTGTCACGTTGCCGACTGCGGAGTGGGTCAGCCCTTGCTCGTCGATCACGGTCAGCGTGACGACGAAGGTGTGGGCCTGTGCCCGTAACTCGTAGGTGTGCTTAAACTTGGCGTCGGTCGTCATCGAGAGCGTCTCCCCGTCGCCGAAGTTCCACAGGTAGAATTCTATATAGTGGCCCCCTGCCGCGGCAGTGGAGGCGGAGGGATCGAATGTAACCTCGAACAGCGACGGGCTGCTGCTTGATGGATTTTCGGAATGGTAGACCGACACCGGAGTGGACGCGGTGAAGCTCGCCGTCGGTCCGTCAGTAGCGACAACCTCAGGGACGATCACGGTGATCACCGCTGTTGTTGACCCTGTAGCGTCGTCGTCAGTCACCGTGAGCGTCACCGTGATGTTTGTAGTGGCGACCGCGGCGAACGTGTGCGAGATAATCTTCCCCGAGCCGGTCGAACCGTCGCCGAAGTCCCAACCATAAAGCTCGATCGATCCATCCAGATCTCGCGACAAGGACGCATCAAACTGCACTGTGAGCGGGGAGTTCCCGTAGCTCGGGGATGCGGTAAACCGCGCCGTGGGCGGGTTATTGTCAGACGTAGCAGTTACTAAGACTTCGATGCTCTGATACCCCGAGGCTTTCGCCCCGTCATCGTCGGTGACCGTTAGTGTCACCGTATATGTTTGCGTGGTTGTAGCTGTAAAAGTATGGCTTGTCGTCTTTCCGGTGGCGGTTCCTCCATCGCCGAAGTCCCAGGTATAGGAAGCGATTGTGCCATCCGGATCCTCCGAGGTTCCGGCATCGAAGTCCACAGCCAACGGTGAGGCTCCCGAGAGAAGACTCGCCGTGAATCGAGCGATCGGCGCGCGGTTGAACAACAAACAGCCGGATAGAACAAGACCTGCTCCTACCATAATGAGAACAATGGTCCTTTTCTTATTCATGCTTCGTGGTTCCTAAAAAGGCACTTTGATTAAACAAGACGTTCCACCCGCATGTTCGAGTAGCCACCATACTTACTAGACGTCTGCTAACCGAACCAATGAGACAAGAAATCCCGGATTTCCTTTCGAGAGTAAGAAAAGGCCTCTTATACATCCAAGAGGCCTGATCCCTTCTTGCTCAACTATAGGAGGTGTGTTACCTACTCAACTCCCAACTCGATCTGTCTCGTGAGGGTGCCTCTTCCGTTCTGCTTGTCCCAAACCTCCAGCGTCACGTTGATAGTGCCACTCGTGTCCCCGGTCTGGAGACTGAAGGTACCATGAACCTCATCACCATCATTGTTAGAGTCGAACCAACTATCCTTGTCATCAGCGGTCCACGAGTACTGCTTTATTCCGTACGTAGCGTTGTTGCCGTCTGGATCGTAGCTGAAGTTGTTGTCCGCAAAAGCTGCAGGTGGGTTGTCCACCCATTCCTCAGCATCGCCTGCAGGTGGCTGTGACTTCCCAAGCGTCGGATCGAAATAGACCGTCACCGTCGTCGAAGACGTCTGAAGATCATCAGCCACGTAGGTTCCTCCGGCAAACTTCATGCGAAACCCTGCCACCGGTTGGTGATTTCGGACCGTAATACCACGCGATGCCGTACCAGCGCGTCCCTCATCGTCCACCACCGTGAGTCGGCAGGTATAGGTATGGCTAGAGTCGGCTGTGGTGTAAGAGTGAGTTACGGTATCATCTGTTGTTTTTAACAGTTCGTGGTCATCACCAAAAAGCCAGTTATAGGAAAGGATGTCATGACCCGTAGCTGCCTCCGATGCAGATGGATCAAACTCCACAGTCAAGGGTGCTAAGCCGGTGCTCTTAGATGCCTTAAAGCTCGCCGTCGGCGCGTTCGTCGGCGGCGTGGCCGGGGTGACCGTCGCCGTGATGCTCTTAGTTGTTGTGCCCTCGGTGTTGTCCGCGGCGATGATCCGCAGAACAACATTGTACGTGCTGGTCACCAACGGGGCATAGGTATGAGTAGTAGTCATTCCAGTACCGGTTACCCCGTCGCCGAAATCCCACGAATAGTAGGTGATCGCGTGGCCGGCGTAGGCAGAGGCCGACGCATTGAAAGTCACCGATAGTGGGGCGGGCCCAACCAGCGGTGTGGCCGTGAAGCTCGCCGTCGGTCCGGCACCAGCTCCACCCGGCTCCTCGGCAGCGGTAACGGTGATCGTCCTTTGCGCTGTTGCCGTTGCGCTATCGTCGTCGGTCACCCGCAGCGTAACATCGTAAGTCCCTGGGGTGTCGTAGGTGTGCGAGATCGATTCCCCAACACCGCTCTCACCATCCCCGAAGTCCCACTCCCACTTTGCGATGAACCCGTCCGGATCCTCGGAGAGCATCGCACTGAAGGCGACGCTCAGCGGAGCCGGCCCCGACAGTGGGCTGGCGGTGAAGTAAGCCACGGGGAAGGTGTTAAACGGCCAGCAGCCCGTCAGCATGACCAGAAGCGAAACAACTAGTCCCAAACCGATGAATGCCCGAATCATTCGCGCCTTATACCTCACGTATTTCACCTTGGGCCTCCTTCATCATTCACTTAAAGTTGGACCAATACCCCACTAACATAGTAGCCCCTAAACCAAAAGTCAACCGCTCCCCGATACTCTCAACCACCCCGCCTGTCCGAAAATAAGGAGACATTAGTAGCGATTAGCAATCAGCGGTCAGCTATCAGCTAAAAGAAAAGCGGCTTCTGCTTGGTGCTGAAAGCTGACGGCTGATTGCTGATTACTAATTACTGACCGCTGAATGCTGATAGCTAGTCGCTGATCAAAACACCTTTTCTAAATCGATGGAAAGCCCAGCAAGGAGGGGGGATTTAAGAGGTGCCTTTTCTTTGCAGGCGTAACGAGCAACCCGGGAAAATCCCTGTTCCTGCAGCTCTAACACCTCAACCGTCTTTGTGGCAGGATCGACCAGCCAGTACTCCTTAACGCCATGGCGGGCATAGAGGGCTCTCTTATAGGTTCGGTCGCGCTTTGCTGTTGCCTCAGAGAGGATCTCGATAACCAAATCAGGAGCACCGCGGATCCCTTCCTCGGCGATGATCTTGGCTCGCTTGTTTGTGATGAACAGGATATCCGGCTGGAGGACGGTATCGTCGCTGAGGATGACGTCAAGAGGAGCGAAGAGCACCATTCCCAGGTCGTTCTCGCTAACAAACTTTCGCAGAAGGTCTACAAGGTTACCTAAGATAAGCTGGTGTTTGAAACTCGGTGATGGAACCATGACTAACTCCCCCTCAAAAAGTTCATAGCGCTCCCGCTCTGATTCTGGTGCGTTTCGATAGTCTTCATAGGTAAGCTTGATTCTAGTAGCTGGCTTTTCCATCGCACCCACCTCCATCGAGTATTCTAGAACGTCCATGGTCCAAAGTCCAACGTCCATGGTGAGTGGGAGGTGGTGGGTAGTGGGTGGAGAAGGCTGCTAGCTGACGACTGATGGCTTCTTCTTCACTGGCTACTGATAGCTGACAGGCTGATTGCCGATCGCTGAGCGCTTTCTTCCCTGAAAGCTGAGCGCTGAAGGCTGATCGCTTCTTTTCCTGAGTGCTGACCGCTGATTGCTCCAAGGAAAACAGCACGGGGTCTTAGCAGCGGGGATGATATTAAGTGTCAAGTGCAGGCATGACCTCCAAGCGCGGTGAACTTACCCCCGATACGCCTCACGCCGAGGCTTGCAGGAATAGAGCACCACATTCTTTTCGAGGACATCGTAGCGAATCCGGTAATCCCCCGAGGCAATTCTCCACTGCCCTTCCCCCTTCTTCATTCCCTTGAGCTTCTTGATGTTGTGCCGACCGCTCCGGGCGTAGGGATCTTCACGGAGAACTTCTACCATGGCCTCAACATGGGAGATCGCTCCGGGTGTCCGTCTGGCCAGACTCTTGTAGTCGCGGTCGAAGTGAGTGGTGCTGAGGATGCGGTAGGGCATGGGCAGGCTGTCACTTCGGCTGCTTGGTCGTCGTGCGCACCTCGGCTAAGACTTTCTCCACGGAACGGGTCTTGCCCGCCTGATACTCCCGGTAGCCCTGCCGAATCTGTGCCTTCAAAGACTCATCGTGCAGATCCAGGTAGTCCTCCAGCTCGTCGGCGTCGAGGATACCGAGCACCGGGAGCCCATCCCGCTCTACGATAATGTATTCCTTGCCCACTTTCACCCGGCGGATCAGCTCACCGAAGTGGGTCTTGGCCTCGGTCGCGGAGACGCGGGTCACTTTGGGAGCTCGTGTGGCCATTTCCCCTCCTCAATGGTCAACGTTGGTCAATCAGGAGGATAGCCGAAAGAAGAGCGGAAAGCAAGGCCTTACCGGGGGGACCTACCCGGTCCTTGACCCTCATCCGAGTGCTCGATCATTCCTGCCTCCGAAGCGCGGTGAGCACATTCGCACCTCGAGCCTGCAGGGCTATGACAAGAGCGCTCTGCATGGAGTCTTCATCTAGATAGAGGCGAGTCCTCATCGCCGTCAGGAGTAACTCTTGCCGTATTGTTGCTCCAACTGTTCAGCCACTACTTCTTCCTCGGCGATATCCTGTTCTATCTCTTCCCGATTCGCATGATAGTAAGCCAAAGCGGCATGGACCTGCGCTAACGTCAAGTGCGGGATCTCGACGATGATCTCCTCGGGGCTCAACCCTAGCTTATACCAGCCCACGATGCGCCGTACCGTCACGCCTGTCCCCGCAATCCGCGGACGCCCCCCACGCACCTCCGGCGTCCGAACGATGAGCGTCCCAACCTCAACTACATTTGCCATGATTGATCACCCCTCACGATTCTGCTGTCCGTTTTATAGAGATGTGATCTATACTTAGTCTAACGCATGTGCTCGCCCATTGCCAGCACCTCGGCTCTTTCCGGGTTTGGATGCTAGATGTGAGGATATTAGGTGTTAGGCGCGGTGGGTGACGAATGGTGAAAGCGACCGCAGATGGTGGGTGATCCAAGGTCCAAGGTCCAAAGTCCAAGGTCCATGGTGAGTGGGAGGTGGTGGGTAGTGGATGGGGAATGGTCCAGAGTTCAGAGTCCACAGTCCAGAGCCAGTGATAAATTGTGAATTGCGAATGATGGAGGGCAGATATGTGCTGAAAGCTGACGGCTGATAGCCAAAATGCTGAGCGCTGAAGGCTGATCGTTTCTTTTCCTGAGAGCTGATAGCTTTTCTCGCTGACCGCTGAGTGCTGATGGCTGACCGCTGAGTGCTGAACGCCGCACCTTGACGTATCGGCTTGCTATCCGTACAATAGAGATTACAAACGTAATACAAAGAGTGTTCCTATGAAGACGATAACTGTGAAACTAGAAGACGAACTCGCAAACGCTGTAGAACGCGTACAGAAAGAGGCGGGTTTCCACACCAAGAGCGAGATGATTCGCGAAGGGCTGAGAGTGTTAATCGCGCGGGAACGCCACCGGAAACTAGCAGAGAACCTCACGCGCTATCTGAGAGATCGCGAAGCCCTCGACGAAGCAGCCCAGGAGGTTGAAGAGCGGATACCGTCCACCGAAGAGGCGCTGAAACGGTCGGAGCCATGATCCAGCGCGGTGCGGTGTTCAACGTCAACTTTAGTCCAAGGCGTGGCCACGAACAGGAAGGAGTAAGGCCGGCGATTGTCATACAAGCCGACCTTTACTGCCCTCTCTCAACCCTTCTTCTCATTCCCACCTCAACACACGCCCGCAAGGAGATTGACTTTCATGTCCCGGTGACCGTTCAAGGGATTCGCACCTATGCGTTGATCGAGCAGCTTACCGCGGTAGATAAAAAAAGACGCATAAAGAGCGAAAACTATCTGGGGAGGATCTCGCCGGAAGAGATGGAGAAGATCGACCGGATACTCAAGGTTTTCGTTGGCCTCGACCCAGAACTCGCCCTTCTCTAGCTGAGAGCGATCAGCTTTCAGCCAAAAGAAGAAAAGACGCTTTGAGCTTATAGCTGATTACTGACCGCTGAATGCTAATAGCTAGTCCCTGATTGCTGAAAGCCAGTAAAGTTCGCCGTCCACCGAGCGGGACGTTCTTCCCGGTTCTGGTAAACTTGTGAGGCAGTGTATAATTAGAAAGATGGAGGTGTATACGATGACGAAACTCCTCAAAGAAGCGTTTGCCGAGGCTTCCAAGCTCCCCGAGAGTGAGCAGGATGTGTTTGCGGAATGGTTGCTAGAGGAGCTAGCATCCGAGCGTCGTTGGGAAAAAGCCTTTGCTGGATCTCACGAAGCACTTACACATTTGGCAGAGGAAGCACTTGCCGAGCAGCGCGACGGCCGCACTCAAGTGCTTGAACCGGATAAACTGTGACATCCCACACGACGGAACGCTTCCGGAAGGCGTTTTCCCAGTTGCCCCGGGATGTTCAGCAGAACGCCAGAGAGTCTTACAAGCTATTCGCACAAAACGCGTATCATCCCAGTTTACGGGCTCCTCGCTGTTCCAAGTGGGTAACTTAAGAGAAAGGCTTCAGCCTCTCGCAGAGCCGCAAAGAACGCAGAGGGTGAAAATCTATAATTCTTGGCGATCTTAGCGTCTTGGCGAGAGAAAGGCTTCAGCCTCTCGCAGAGCCGCAAAGAACGCAGAGGGTGAAAATCTATAATTCTTGGCGATCTTAGCGTCTTGGCGAGAGAAAGGCTTCAGCCTCTCGCAGAGCCGCAAAGAACGCAGAGGGTGAAAATCTATAATTCTTGGCGATCTTAGCGTCTTGGCGAGAGAAAGGCTTCAGCCTCTCGCAGAGCCGCAAAGTAGGACACGGGTTCCACCGCTCCGTAGCGTCGGACTTTATGTGCTTGGGGGGTGTAATAACCGGTTTGGGACTTATTACACCCCCCGGGTTCTCTTTCCGTCGGGGACAAGCCTTGTCCCGTGCAATACTATTTCATGGGACCCGACGCTACGAGATGACGTTCTCATCTCGGCGGACACAGGTTCCGCCGCTACAATTCATCCTTCGTAAAGATCTCGGATCCCGAGAAGGGATAATCCTTAAAACTCTCGACCATCCCTTTCCGAACCGGGTTTTCCAGAATATAGAGCACTACCTGCCTTACATCCTCTTCACCCCGCAGGATGTGATCGTAGAACCCACGTTGCCAGAGCTTTGCCTGTCTGCTCACCCTCCAATAGATCCGCGTTGTCTTTCCTTTGTAGCGTTGGACGAACTTCATCGGGTCCTTCCCCTCCTCGGGACAAAGGAGAAGATGTACATGGTCCGGCATAAAACAGTAGGCGTAGAGGAGCATCCCATAGACCTTTGCCTCTTGTTTAAGGATCTCGATGAGCCTCTTTGTAAGATCGGGATCGGTCAGAACCGGTTTTCGCCTTGCGGTTCCCCACGTCAAGTGATATGTGTGGGGGGTGCGATAGTCAAAACCACGCAGCCGTAGAGATCGCCGTTTGGCAAAGGTTTTGTAGCGATGTGTATCGTTCAGGCTGCCTCTGCATTGTTTCACATCGTGTATTATAACGTCTTTCCGTCGGGGACAAGCCTTGTCCCGTGCAATACTATTTCATGGGACCCGACGCTACGAGATGACGTTCTCATCTCGGCGGACACAGGTTCCGCCGCTACGTAGCGTCGCACCTTGTGTGCGACGTCCTTTTCGTCGGGGATGAACCCCGACGCTACAGAAGAACGTAGTTCTCATCTACAAACAGAAAAGCGGGGAGCGTTTAAGCCCCCCGCTTGTCGTTAAAGCGGAAATCTAGAACCCGTAGGTTACGGTGTCTCAGCCTCGGTCCATTCCTCCTCTTCGCCCCCGCCCAGGAGGTCACCGAGCGAGAACTCTGCCGAAAGGATGAGC
>Ga0315539_1002375_pt1 | contig 13589 bp, 9 predicted proteins | sample SalMarSW160150MG_FD_203097 | JGI IMG/M metagenome (GOLD analysis project Ga0315539, IMG submission 203097) | Salt marsh sediment microbial communities from the Plum Island Ecosystem LTER, Massachusetts, United States - Salt Marsh Sediment SW1601-150 ... | reverse complement strand
ACCGCCGCGGGAACGGACGGTCGCGTTTCTTACTCCACTACTCCTACGGGTCGAACACCCAGGTGGTGCCACCCTCGGCGGTGACCAGCAGGATGACGGAGTCGAACCGGTGGAGCGTGGTGAGGGTGTCGGGGATCTCCGCTCGGCCGGGTATGTAGCGTCGCCACATCTGGTCGGAGCCCAGCGTGTACATGATTTCGAAGTCGCCGTCGATGTCGCTGGTGGCTTCCTCGGTAGCCTTGTCAGGGCCGGCGTAGCAGACGCTGTTCCAGGCTCCCGCAGTCCCGTCGTCGGCGCTGGCTCCCACCAGATCCACGTCGTCGGGTAGCGCCTGGATCTGCTGCTCCCAGTCGGCGTTGGCGGCCATCAGGATGAACAACTGGTCGTAGGGCAGGAGGACGTCGAGGTCGGAGATGTCAGGGTTGTCTGGGAAGTATGCCATCCAGGCGTCATCTGTGGCGGTGGCATCGTACAGGTAGACGGCCAGCACGTCGTCGAGGATGTCAGCCATGGCATCCTCGATGTCGTCCTCAGGGCCAACGTAGCAGACGTCGTTCCAGCCCTGCACCAGCCCGACGGTCAGGGTGTCCAGCGGCCAAGAGCGGTGGATCGGGCCCTCGGGGTCGTGGAGGATGATGCTAACGTGAGGGTCCTCACCCAGCGGATGCTCAATGACGACCCAGGCCGTGCAGACGGCGTCGGCGTCTTCGTCTGCCGCCAGCACTCGCGCGTCCTCGGCCAGGGCCACGGCTTCGCTGCGGTCAATCATCACGCCGTCCGCGTAGCCGGTGACTACAGCCGCCTGAAGCGGGTCGTGCGGTGCGGGCGGGTTGTACAGGGCGTTGGGGGAGACGTCGATGATGGAGCCAACCTCAGTGTTGAGGATGAACTCGATCTCCTCGCCCTGCACCGGGTTCTCGCTTGGCGAGGTGATGACATCAATGGTCCCGCCAGCGTCAACGTCCACGTCGTACTTGCAGTAGCCGTCGCGGTCCAGGAGGTTGACGATGACCTTGATGTGGGTGGCGTCGATGCGCTCGTGGGTGACGCGCTTGAAGCCGCCCCACAGCCAGATCTTGTCGACCGGGTTGGAGAGGACGCTTGGGTGCTTGCGGAAGTAGGGGTAGTCGGCGATGACCTCGATCGTGCTCAAACCAACGTCGTCGCCCTCGTCGCAATCAGGCGTGCCGGTGAGCGCCTGGATCGAGCACTCGAGGAAGTCTAGGTTGTAGTCGCCGTTGGCGAAGAAGTAACCCAGGCCGCGGTTGTCGGTGTAGAACTCGATGATGCGCGGGTGGGTCACGTCGCTGGTCGACTGGTCCGCCTGGTTGCCGATGTCGTAGTTGCACAGCTCGTCCGGGATGTCCTCGTCGCAGTCTGTGAGCAGGTGAACCGGGTAGTTGAAGACGTGGTAGAACTCGTAGGGGCCGAGAGCCGAGCTATCCCAGTCGTAGCCGCCGTTGTTGACCATCCAGGGGATGAAGGGGCTGTCCGGGATTAAGCTCTGCTGGTAGAGGTTGTCCAGACCCACGTCGTCGTACTTGTCGGCCTCCTTGAGGAAACCGGCGTCGAGCGGGTCGGCGATGAGGGCCCTGATCTTGAGCGGCGGCATGAGGGCGTCGGCCACCGTGACCTCGCCGTCTGGGTCGATCGTCACGCGGCCGAGCCAGGGCACAGGCCAGTCAAGCGGGTTGTGGCTGTCGAGGGTGCTCTTGGGCCCGATGGCGCCGGCGCTCCCGATGGTGTCACCGATGTCGCTCATCACGTCCCAGCTCTGGCGGGTGATCGCGGGGTAGGCCCCTGCCAGGATGGGCAGGTCATCGGGCAGCACCCAGTGGCCGTGGTCGAGTATCTCGTCGTCAGGGTCGGTGCAGCCGGCTTCGTAGCTGGGAATCGAGTAGGGCACGCCGGGCTCGCTGGGCTCGTCGGCGTCCGGGCCGTTGCCGTCACCATCGAGGTCGACGCAGACGGCGCCGCGGCCGCTGTTGTTGCCGCCGAAGAACCAGCCCTTGACCGTCACCCGCAGGAGGGCGTCCTGAGAGACGTTGAGTTCTTCAAAGTCGCTGCCTTCGCTCTCGATCGGGTCCTCGCCGCCCCACTTGCCAGCGTTGTGGTCGGCCCTGCCAGCGTCGTCGTCGAGCGGGATGTTGTCCAGCTTGGCCTGGTAGATCTTCAGGTACCAGACCAGGAAGGCGTGCTTGTTGATGATCCCCTCAGTGGGGTAGTCCCCCACCTCGAGGGCATACAGGTTCTTGTTATCGTCCAAGCAGAGCCCGAGGTCGACTTCGTCGGTGTCGCCGTCCTGGTCGAAGTCGAGGTCGCCCACATTAAAACCGGCGATGCACCCGTTGGCGCCTATCTGACCGAAGGAGTTAACGTACAGCGCGTCGCCCTGTTGACCTTCTCGGAACACTACCGCGTACAGCGTCAACCACATCAGGGCCTTAACGTCGACCTGGCCTGGCATCTGGGACTCGTAGACCGCGCGGGAGATGCACTCCTCATCGACGAAGGTGACGACCCTGTCTGGGTAGGCGGCGAGAGGGCCGCCAATGTTGGGGATGCCCTCCTCCAGGCCGCCGGGGCTGGGGTCCTCGCGGTTGTACTGGACAAGGTTCCCTGCGAGGGGACAGACGGGGCAAAGCTCGTCCTCGTCCACACCGCAGATAGCGTTGGGGTAGTAGGGGGCGTCAGGGAGGGCCCAGCGCTTCTCCAGGACGATCTGCTCGCCTGCCCAGCGGATCTGGGGCTGCTTGGCCTCTTCGACGGTCACCCAGTTGATGCCGATCCACTCCTCCACCGGCAGCTTGAGGGAGCCGGCGATGGGGTAGCCAACCAGGATGTGGATGACGGCCTGCTCCTCGCAGGTGGTGTCAACGTAGATGCTGTCGAAGTCGAAGTTACTCTGGGGGGCGGAGACACCGTTGTTGCTGTCCGGCCCGTCCTCATCCACGCCGCCGCTGGTGGAGCAGGGCCCGGGCGGCACCGTCGGAGGGGTGCCCACGCAGTCGCCGTCGTTGTCGACACCGTCGACGGGGTCCTCGTTTACCAGGGTGTCCCCGTCATTGTCGACCTTGACCTGCAGGCTGGCGGGGTAGGTGGTGGCCGGAACCACCTGCGGGCCAACGAAGCGGCCCTCGCCGTTGGAGATGCCGTTCATCTCCGTGCCGAAGTCCTCGGCAGCCGTGGGGTCGGTGAAGTAGGTGCAGCCGTGGGTGGACTCGATCCAGACCTTGATGATCGCCCCCTCGGTCGGCTGGTGGAGGTCTATGGTCCCGTGGTCAGTCTCCACCTCGTGCCCACCGTGGACGATCTCGATGAGCTCCACGGGCGGGTAGGAGCGGACGCGCTTCAAGCTCTCGTCCCAGACCACCGCGTCGTCCTCCCAGGTGCTCTGCTGGTCGGCCAGGTGGTGGTCGAGGTAGTCAATGACGTTGTCGCCGTTCTCGTCGGCGGGATCGGCCTTGAGGATGTGGGTGTCGATCAGGCTGTCCCACTCCTTGACCACCAAGTTGGTGACCTCGCCGGTGCCGTACCAGAGCCTTATTTCGGTGTCGCCCATTGCCGACGACCGAATGACGATACACGCCTCACCGTCGTTGGCACTATCCCATCCGGGCTGGTTGGCGATGTCAAAGTCGCTACAGAGCCCGGTGCTACCCGGAGCAGGCGGAGAGGGCACGTTGGTTCCGTGGTTGGTGATCTCCCAATCAGCGTCCATCGTGTCCACCCACCCCGAGGTGCGGATGACGTGGTCCGAGCCGACGATGTTGTTGCACTTGTCGATGGCCCGGTCGAACTCCCCGTCGGGTGGGACATCGTCGTCTATCGGGTTTCCGTCGTCGGGGCAGTAAGGATTACCGGTGTAGTCGCTGCCGTCGGGGTTCACGTGGATCAGAACCACGGAGCCCTGGGCGCTGGCCATCTGACTGAACCCCCACAGGGTTCCCACGACGGCCAGCGCTATGACAAGAGCGCTCATCAGCCCTACGCCGACGAAGCGCTTATGGCTACTGAAGAGCCTACGCATAGCTCACCCCACTTTCAGGAATGTGCTAATAAAAGCACATAACAATAGACCAACCGCCCTCCCGCGCAAGGCGAAGCGCAGCCGGTCTACTTCTCTCGTTCCCGCCGATTTGCCTATGGCCTCTCCCCTTGGAGGGGAGAGAGGCCACGCTGTCGGTTCGGTCATTCGTTGCCTTACTTTAAGGAGATTTCCTTCCGTCAGGCTTTCAGCAACACCTCCGCTGCCGCCACCACGCTCGATCCACCAGTGCCTGACTCTATACAACCACCCTCGCTCTGTCAAGCGTCTGGAGCACAATGTTATACGCTCCCCATCAATTGTTTAAAACGCCTGAGGGTGAACAAAGGTTAACCAGCCCCTGCCGCCAGCGGAGTGGCAGCGGCTGTGTCTGCTCCCGGTCGTCGGGAATCGGGAAAATGTTATGAAGGTTAACCTTATTGTTGGAGCGGGCGTTCTATACAGTGGCGGTAGTATGGGGTATGATGGCGGGGTAGCCAGCCTGGCCGCCGAGGGTGGCGGGCGCAGGAGGTTTCAGCCCTTGTACCCCAGCTTGGAGGCCCAAGGCGAGCGTCTGTTGGTGGACGCCGCCAGGGTCGGCGATGAGGGAGCCATCGCCGAGCTATATAACAGGTATTTCCCGCGCGTGTACCGCTATATGCTGGTTCGCACGGGGAACGTGGGTGATGCTGAGGACCTGACGGAAGAGGTGTTCATCCGCGTCCTGGATGCCCTGGAGCGGTTCGAGTGGCGGCAGGTGCCTTTCTCGGCTTGGCTTTTCCGCATCGCTCACAATGCTGTCGTTAGCCATCAACGGCGGGATGGCGCGCGGGGGAGGTTCTCTCCCCTGTCGCCCAGCCTGCCGGTGAATACGCAGGGGCCGGAGGAGGCGGTGGAGGCCCGCCTGGCCTTGGATGAGGTAATGGAGGCGACTCGCAACCTCCCCGAGGCCCAGCGAAGGGTGATATCCCTTCGCTTCGGAGCGGGTCTGTCGGTGGCTGAGACGGCGCGGGCCCTGGGCAAGAGCGGGGGCAATGTGAAGGTCATACAGCACAAGGCCATCGTCAAGCTGAGAGAGCTGCTGGTGGACAAGAGGCCGGAAGGCGATGAAGAGAAGGCTTGAGGAACCGCTGGAGGAGTGCCTGGCGGCGCTGGCCGGGGGCCAGAGCACGGTGGAGGAGTGCCTGGCACTCTATCCGGAGCTGGCGGCCGCTCTGGAGCCTCTGCTGCATACGGCACGTAGGCTCCAGGATGGCTATGCCGTCGATCCCTCGCCGCTCTACGCGCAGGCGGCCCGCGAGCGCTTCCTGGCTGCCATGGCCCGCCGCCGTCAGAGGCGGCTGGAGGCGCGGCCGGTCAGGCCGTTCTGGCGCTGGGCGCCAGCGGCTCTGGGCAGCGCTGCTCTGGTAGTCTTCGCGGCCTGGGCCAGCGTGCTCGCTTTGGGTGGCGGCGGTGGTTCTCAAGAGCCGTCCATGGTTGTGAACCCGGTAACGCCGACCAGCACGCCGGTGCCCGTGGTGAGTGATATCCAGGGCCAAGTGGAGAGGCTTCAGACCAATCTGGAGGAAATTCGAACGGCGGCGGAGAGTGGTGCTGTCGAGCCAGTGGCCATCGAGCAGCTGAAGGAGGCCACGACCGTGCTGGTGGCCAGCCTCGACCAGCCTCAGGGGCTGGAGCCGGAGGACGTGTCGCAGATCGGCGAGGTGCTTGCCGATCAGAAGCAGGTCCTGTCCGAAATGAAGGATAAGGTGGCGCCGGAGGTGGCCCAAGACCTGGACGATGCCATAACCATAGCCCAGGCCGGTCTGGACACCATCCAGAAGTACTTGCCGCCTACGCCATCGGCCACACCAACCGCAACGCCGTCGGCGATCCCCAGCGCGACGCCAACGCCAACCGCTACGCCTGAGGAGAGCCCTACTTCTACCGCTACCCCTACGCCGACTGAGACGCCGACGCCGGAGGTAACCCCCACCCCCCCCACCGAGACACCGCAGCCCACACCGTCGCCGACCCCTGAGGGCGGCGAGGAGCCCACCCCCACAGCGACCGCTGCTCCTTAGGGGGTGGCGGTCGGAGCGGCTGTCGGCGAGATCTGGCTAGCCACCCGCAGGATACGCCTATCCAGGAGCTGTGCCAGCTCGAGGGCCTCATCCACCGAGGCTAACACCGTGGGAGCGGTGGCCCCGATCCGCGCCAGGACGTTTCCCCGCCGGAAGTCTACCACGTACAGACTCACCGACATGTCGTTCGCACCTATGCTCTGGGTGGCCATGGTCACGAAGGACACCGATTCATCGGCAACGTTGGGTATTTCCACGGGGGCGGCATCCTCCAGTTGCCGTAGCTCCTCTTGCAGCCTCTCCTTACCGGCACGGAAGGCCTTGGCTGCCCCCTCCTGATCGCGGTAGATGGAGACGGCGCCGAAGATGCGATAGGTGCCGCTCAAGAAGGCCCCGGAGTCTTGGGCTGCATACGTCACTTCGTAGCCATCGAGGCGGCCCCATTCCTCTAGCTGGCTCAAGCATTCGTCTCGCTCGGCTCCCTGGGCCCCGGCGCAGCTCTCGGTGTTGGTGATGTGCATGGCACTACCCTCGATCTCGAGGAAGTCCGTCGGCACATCACCGATCTGAAGCGCGATAGCCTCGGCGTCTTCGATCAGAATTGCTTCCTCCTGACCACCGCCATCGCTGCCGCAGGCCGCCAGAACGATCAGGAAGGGGAGCAGTAGAATCGTCGGGAGAAGGGTCAAACGCATAATTCCATGCCTGCTCATAGTGCCTTGCCCGTAAGACTGTGTCAAGTTCCAGGCGTCCTAGGGTGATTGACAGTCGTATTTGGCGTTCCTAGAATGGACGATAGGATGGCTTACGGATCAGAAGACGCCAGTGCCGGCAGCGGTGGGGAGGTTGTGAGCCTGTCTCAGGCTGCTGTCCTTTTTCTGTCTGCCCTGGCCCCCGAAGTGCGCCAGGAGAGTCAGAGTGAGGTCTATCGCTTCGCGCGCTGGTACGGGGCGGATCGCCTTGTGGGGGAACTGCGGGGCCATGACGTAGCCCTCTATGCTGAATCCCTGGGCGCTGCCACAGCCGATGTCGTCCGTCGGGCTGAGACTCTTCGTTCTTTTCTGGCCTTCGCCAAGAAGGAGGGCCTCACCGCCACCAACCTGGCCACCCACCTGCGCCTGCGCAAGAGCCCTCTGAATGTTGAGGGCGGTGCGGCCACGGTGGCCACACCGTCCCAACTGACGGCTGAGGGACAAGCCTCCCTCAGCGCTGAGCTGGAGTCTCTAAAGGCTCAGCGGCCCGGCATCGCCGAGGAGCTGCGGCGGGCGATGGTAGATAAGGACTTCCGTGAGAACGCCCCCCTGGATGCCGCGCGCGAGCGCCAGGCGCACGTGGAGGGGCGCATACGCCAGCTGGAAACCATCTTGAAGCATGCAGAGGTGGTCGGGGGTGAGACGGCCCCAGGGGCCAAGACTCACCTGGGCAGCACCGTTATTCTGCGGGACCTTGCGTCGGGGTCGGCGGTGCGCTACACGCTAGTGAGCCCCAGCGAGGTTAACCCAGCCGAAGGCAAAATCTCCGTCGCCTCGCCGGTGGGCAAGGCGTTACTAAAACGCACCGTTGGCGAGGAGGTGGAGATCTCAGTGCCAGCCGGTCGCCTCCACTTTCGCGTCGAGAAGATACAGGGCTAGCCCCTCGACCTCGCTCTGCTCCCGCGGTTCTGCTAGAGGTAGCCTCGAGCTATGAGGCCATCGTCGCGCTCTACAGCCTGTTCACCTGGGTGTACGACGCCCTGCCGCACGACGCCATATCTTACCCGGGTTTTCCCGGGTGCCGTCGTGGATGCGCGTTTGTCGTTCAGCCGGAGGGTGTGTCCTTAGGGCTTGGGAGTCTCCGTAGCCAGGTCCTCCAGCATCTTGGTGGTGAGGGACTTGGGTCGCTCGATGGGATAGGCAAGTGCGCGGTCCCAGGTGATGTTGGCAAGCACGCCGATGGCCCGGCCGACACCAAATAGCACCGTGTAGAAGTCCCACTCGGTCAGGCCGTAGTACCACTGGATGACGCCCGAGTGCGCGTCCACGTTCGGCCACGGGTTCTTGACCTTGCCCTGCTCGCTGAGCACATCCGGAGCCACCTTGAGGATCATGCTGACGAGCTTGAAGAGCGGGTACTCGGGCAGGTTCTTGAGGCAGAACTCGCGCTGCGCGGTATAACGCGGGTCGGTCTTGCGCAACACCGCGTGCCCGAAGCCCGGGATCACCTGGCCGGCGTTCAAGGTATTCCAAAGTGCCTCGCGTACTAGCTCCTCAGTCGGTTCCTTGCCATCCAGCTTCTTTTGGAAGTTCATCAGCCATCGCAGCACTTCTTGGTTGGCCAGGCCGTGGAGCGGGCCGGCGAGACCGTTCATCCCGCCTGACAAGGCGTAATAGGCGTCCGACAAGGCCGAGGCGACCAGGTGCGTGGCGTGCGCCGACACGTTGCCCGACTCGTGATCCGAGTGGAGGATGAAGTACATGCGGGCGACGTCGTCGTAGGGCTTGGGAATGCCCATTTGGTGCGCGAAGTTGCCGCCGAAGTCGAGGTCCTCGTTGACGGGGATGTGGACGTCCGCCCTGTACTTCATGCGGTAGATGTAGGCCGCGATCGACGGAAGCTTGGCGAGGAGGTTGGTGCAATCCTCGTACATGGGGTCCCAGTAGTCATCCCTCCTCATGCCTTCGGCGTAGCGCTCGGCGAAGATTGACTCCCGCTGCAACGACAGGATTGCTGCCGAGAACATGGTCATCGGATGGGTGTCGCGCGGCATGGCGCGCAGCAGGTCGATCACATACTGGGGAACCGCACGGCGGGCTTTGAAGTCCTCCACGACCTCCAGGGTCTCCTCGGCGGTCGGTACGTCACCGGTGAGCAAGAGGTACCAGAACCCCTCCACGTAGGGGTACTCGCAGCCCGGCACCTTGGGCAGCGCCGCGAAGGTCTCGGGGATTAGCTTGCCGCGGAAACGGATGCCCTCCTGTGGATCCAGGTACGAGATGTCGGTGATGAGGCAGCGGACACCGCGTGCGCCGCCGATCGCTTGTGCGATAGTTACTTCACCCACCTTGACGTCACCATGTTCCTTGAGCAGCTTTTGGGTGCGCGGACGGTGCTCCTCGATCTTCCTCAAGAGCGCTTCCTTTAGTTTCGACACGAACGACCTCCTTCTGTCAGATGGTTCTCGCTTCCTGTTTCTCCTGGCCTCAGGGCAAAAAATAAAGAGCCCCCCAGGGCTCCTCGTCAGAATTTCCTCTGCCCAGCATAGTTACCAGGTTATGACTCCCGCGACATTATAGCCCTGCCGGTGGGGCTTGTAAACCCTTTGGACTAGGCTACAATCGTTGCTGATCAATGGCTGTCATAATGAAATCGGCTTGACCCTCCTTTCGGCAAAGGACGATAATCGCCTTAAGGGGGAGTGATGTGCGTACCTTGCGCCTGGGGCTGGCTCAGATAAACACCACCGTCGGCGACCTGGACGGCAACTCTGCCAAGGTCTTGGAGTACGTGGGCCGGGCGCGAGAGCTGGGTGTGGACCTGATCAGCTTTCCCGAGATGACCATCACCGGCTACCCGCCCGAGGACCTGCTGCTGCGGCCCCAGTTCATCCGCGACAATCTGGCCGTCCTGCAACGGGTGGTGAAGGGCTGCCAGGGCATCAGCGCCGTGGTGGGCTTCGTCGATCGTGACCACGACGTCCACAATGCCGCCGCCATCATTCACGACGGGCGGCTGGTGGATGTCTACCACAAGCAGTTCCTCCCCAATTACGGCGTCTTCGACGAGAACCGCTACTTCCAGGCAGGGACTAGGTGCCCCGTGTACGTGATGGCTGGCATCGGCGTGGGGGCGAACATTTGCGAGGACATCTGGTACCCGGACGACCCCATGCGAGCCCAGGCGCAGGCTGGCGCTCAGGTGATCATCAACATCAACGGCTCGCCCTACCACATAGGCAAGCGGCGCTTCCGCGAGCACATGCTGGCCACTCGTGCCAGCGACTACGCCGTCTTCATCTGCTACACCAATCAGGTGGGCGGGCAGGATGAGCTCGTTTTCGATGGCGCCAGCATGGTGGTGAGCCCCTGGGGTGAGGTTCTGGCCCAGGCTGCCGTCTTCGAGGAAGAGCTGTTGATCTGTGATCTGGACGTGGAGGAGACGTTTCAAGCTCGCCTCCACGAGCCGCGACGGCGCAGGCAAAGGCTGGCCTCTATCGCTGGCAGTTCTGCGGCCATGGTGCACGTGTCCGATGCGCCCTTGGCGGAGAAGAAGCCGCCCGTGGAACGTCGCCGCGCTCCCTTTATGGGCGATGACGCTGAGGTGTACAGTGCCCTGGTGCTGGGCACCCGCGATTACCTGTTGAAGAATGGCTTCCAGAAGGCGGTCATTGGCCTATCGGGGGGCATCGATTCGAGCCTGGTGGCGGCAATCGCGGTGGACGCTCTAGGCAGCGAGAACGTGGTGGGCGTGGCCATGCCCTCCCGCTTCTCCTCCGAGGGGAGCATCAAGGACGCCCGCGGGCTGGCCGACAGCCTGGGCATTCAACTGATGACTATCCCCATCGAGGAGCCCTTCTCCGCTTTCCTTGACCTTCTCAGCGAGCCGTTCGCCGGCGCCGAGTTCGGGGTGGCTGAGGAGAACATCCAGTCGCGTATCCGCGGCCTCATCATCATGGCCCTGTCCAACAAGTTCGGCTGGCTGGTGCTGGCCACGGGCAATAAGAGCGAGATGGCTACCGGCTATGCCACCCTGTACGGCGACATGGCCGGCGGCTTCGCCGTCATCAAGGATGTGCCCAAGACTCTGGCCTATCGCCTGGCCCGCTATCGCAACGGCTTGGGGCCAAAACCGGTCATTCCCCAAAGCGTTATCGAGAAGGAGCCCTCGGCGGAGCTGCGCTCCGACCAGCGAGACTTGGACACCCTGCCGCCCTACGAGACGCTCGACCCCATCCTCGAGGCCTACGTGGAGGAGGACAAGAGCGTCGACGCGATAGCGGCTATGGGCTTCGACAAGGAGTTGGTGAAGCGGGTGATGACCATGGTGGACAGGAATGAGTACAAGCGGCGCCAGGCTCCTCCCGGCGTGAAGATCAGTCCCCGCGCCTTCGGCCGCGACCGTCGCCTGCCCATCGCCAATCTCTACAAGGGATTCTAGCTGCCGATGACGATTCAAGCGGTTCTCTTCGACTACGGCGGCGTCGTTGGCCGCCTCGACCGCCAGGAGATGGCCTATCTGGAGGACAAGTATGGCTTGCCTGCCGGCGGGTTCTGGCACGCTCTGTTCGAGATCCCCGAGTGGCACGAAGTGGAGGTCGGTCGTAGCTCGGAGAGAGAGTGGCTGAAGGGCGCCCTGGATAAGCTGTATGAGCTGGCCGGGCGGCCAATACCGGGCATTCGTCAGGACTGGCACCACATCTGGAAGGGCATCGATGAGGAAGTGGTCTCGCTGGCCCGAAAGCTGCGGGCACGCTACAAGGTAGGCATGATCAGCAACGCCACCAAGAACCTGGAGGAAGTCCTGCAGAACCACCACGGCATCATCGACCTCTTCGATGTCGTCATCAACTCGGCGCGGGTGGGCCTGGCCAAGCCCGACGTGCGCATCTACCACCTGGCCGCCGAAAGGCTGGGGGTGCCCGTCCCCGCTTGCGTGTTCACCGACGACCTCGTTGTCAACATCGAGGGGGCGCGGGCCGCCGGCATGCAGGCCTTCCACTTCCGGGGCGCGGCCCACCTGGAGGCGGAGCTGCGGGCGCTGGGGGTCGAGTGGTAGCCTTCGGCTTGCCCTGGACAACGGCGCCAGCCCCGCACTAAAATCGATTGATGTTCCTTCTCGCTTCGTTCAGGAGTATTTGTCTATGCCCGCTAGGGTAACGACCGAAGTCATCCCCCAGATCCGCGAGATGGCCTGCGAACTGGTTCGCCGCTCGGCGCGACGGCTGCGCCACCTGCGCTACTGCGACCTGCGCATCGAGGCAGGCGAGGGCAAGGGGGCGGCGGCCGAGAACGGCATGGACAAGTTCAGCAGCGAGGACTACGGCTTCTCCTTCGGCGTGCGGGTCATCGCTGGGGAAAAGATGACGGCGGCAGGCTACTTCGGCCAGCAGTTGGGGGCCGCCGATCTGCCCCGCCTCCAGCGCGTCATCCGCGCCGGCATCGACCACGCCTACCAGCGGGCGCTGGCCAGCGCCCAGAGCAAGGCTCTGGCCCGCGAGCGCCTGGGCCCTCTGGCCGAGGCCCTCCACAGCACCGAGCTGGCCCCCATCGAGACGCGCGAGGACAGCGTGCCGCCCCAGTATCAAGTCGATCCCCGCTCGCTGTCCCTGGACGAGGTCGTTCGGTACGTGCGGGAGGTCTCCAAGGGCGTGCAGGGCATCGACCAGCAGGTCATGTACAACCAGGTTGGCGCATCCACTGTTCTCAGCCGTCAGCTCTTCTGTAGCTCCGAGGGGGCGAACATCGACCAGAGCTGGGCCATCACCGGCGGTGTGTGCTTCGTGGTGGCGGTGGGCAAGGAGGGCAGTCAGGAGCTGTACGATTTCGTCGGCCACCAGCGAGGGTGGGAGGCGGTCAGCCAGGGGGTGGACGAGGAGCACATCCAGCGGCCCGACCTGAGGACGTTCTCCCTTGACCTGGCCGGGGACACGGTGGCCCTGGCCAACTCGCGGCCACTGAAGGCCAGCGACAAGGACGTGGTGGTGGTCACCGATCCCCACTACAACGCCCTCCTGGTGCACGAGATCATCGGTCACCCCACGGAGGCCGACCGCGCTCTCAAGATGGAGACGGGCTACGCCGGCCGGAGCTGGTTCCTGCGGGACCTGGCGGATAACCAGCTAGGCAAGCGGGTGGGCTCCGAGCTGCTGACCGCATTCACCGATGCCACCCTCTCCGGCTTCGGCCACTACCTGTACGACGACGAGGGGACGCCGGCCAGGCGGGTCGTCCACGTGGACAAGGGCGTATTCGGCGGCTTCATGAACAGCCGCCAGACGGCCGCCCTTCTGGAGGCGGAGCCCAACGGCTCCTACAAGGCTACCGATGCGGCGCTGGTTCCCCTGATCCGCATGTCCAACACCTGCTTCGCCGGCGGCGAGCGCGACCCGCAGGACATCATCCGCGAGGTGGAGCACGGGTACTACGTCGTGGGGCATCGCATCCCGTCGATCGCCGAGCAGCGGGAGAACTTCCGCATCACGGCCATGAAGGTGTACGAGATCCGCAACGGCGAGCTGGGGGAGATGTTCCGCGACGGCGGCCTGACCAGCGACAGCCGCGACTACTTCATGAGCATCGACGCCGTGGGCAACGACTTTCGCTTGTTCCCCATCCCCAACTGCGGCAAGGGCCAGCCGATGCAGACCAAGCGCATGAGCAATGGCGGCCCCACCATGCGCGGCCGGGCAAGGCTGACGGGGGCGTGACGGCGCATGCTTGTCATTCCGAGGAGCGGAGCGACGAGGAATCTTGGGCGGGGACGCAAGAGCTACTACGTCTATCTGTTGACCAACAGGTCTGGGA
>Ga0315539_1002374_pt1 | contig 13591 bp, 18 predicted proteins | sample SalMarSW160150MG_FD_203097 | JGI IMG/M metagenome (GOLD analysis project Ga0315539, IMG submission 203097) | Salt marsh sediment microbial communities from the Plum Island Ecosystem LTER, Massachusetts, United States - Salt Marsh Sediment SW1601-150 ... | reverse complement strand
CTTTCCGCCCGCCTCGCCCCGAAGCGGAAGCGAAAAGGACGATTTCAAGTTTTTCACGAGCAATAGCCCGCTAACAAAATTTTAACAATTTTAGTATTTGGCGGTAAATTCTTTTTTGAAAATCTTCCGCCGATAAACAAAAATGGTTAACAATGTACATATCATAACCAAATATACGGGAAAGGCTAAAGATGAAAAATTCCATGTTTTTATTGCGGCAAAACTCGTAAGCGCACTAAACAATCCAGTCGTATAAGGGCCAGCCGATTCTGTTTCTGGATACTTCCATGCTTTTACCGAGGTCGGAATTGCGGCAAATCCATCACTTGCTATTGCGAATATAATCGCGATTACTGGCTCTTTGGTTATTCCCCAAAGCACCAATGCTAATACTGAACAAAAGCCGCAAAGATAATCAAATTTTTCCAGTTTCCAATATGATTTTTTATTTACAAAAGAAGCAATAAAAACTAGCAATGGGCCGAATCCCGCCATAAAGACCGGCAACACGGCCCAACCGACTCCGCCTGAAATTGCGGCGAATGTAGCTATAATGGGGGCAACAGACCACATCAGCCAAGTAACTTTATTTGGTTTGGTGCTACCTCGAAGTGTTTCTTTTATATACGAAAATACTCCAACTAATTGGGCAGCCGCTCCTACGAAAACTAAATATTGTAAGTATTGAATCATAATAATTATTTAATCAATTCTTCAATTCTTTTAAGAAAAGCCCGCTTCTGGCGTTCCGCTTCGCGGAACAAAGATAAAAAATAATTTTGCGTTCAAAATCGGCTGGCGAGCCCGCGTAGCAGGCGAGCCAGAAACAACTTTTACCACTTGGCGGTGTCTTTTGAATAAAATCCGAACCTTTTTTGAAGAAAATCCTGACATAGAGTTTTAGCTGCCGCCCCGCCCGCAGGGCGGGGCGGCAGCCCACCCAACGGCTCCGAAAAGTCGGCTATCCAGCCGACTGCCAAAGCCAGCAAAAATTTTTATTATTATATGGGGGCGACAAAAAATTCAATTAAAAAAAGGAATGAATTTTTGCTGGCTTTGGCTATCCGCCTGCGGCGGATTTTCAGAGATACGTTCCTACCTTTTTGCTCGGCTCGTCGAAGGCGAGCCTCGCTTTTGGACAATTATGTTAATAAATTATCAATGAATTATCTAATGAATGGAATAATATCTATACCGCCATAAATTTTGAGATACACTAGAACAAAAAATATTAATATAAATAAAATAATTACGGCGGTTATTATATTTGTTAAGTTTTCAAATTTTAGTAATTTAGTATTTTTAATTTCTGAAGGAGTCTCGATTGATGACTGAATTTTAGATGACAGGAAATTTAGACAACCATTTTTTGCAAAAGCATAGATATCTTTTATTTCTTTTTCATAAATATTGCCATCATTGGTAATAATTTTCAAATAATAGACGTTGTCTTTTGGTGACCACCATTTTCTTAAAATTGATCTAAAAACCGACTCTTTTGTAATTGATATTTGGGCTATTTTATCAAATCCTAGATAAGTTGAATTTTTATTTTTGATTTTAAAAAACGGATAATGGAGTATCGCCCTAAAAAATAGAGTCTTTCTTAGGAAGAAATTTCCAGAACTCGTGAATAAAAATCTATCTAATTTATCTGGAAAAATAATTTTATCTTTTCCTAAAAAAAGACCGTCTTCGTAGATTGCAAGGGATTTGGATAATAAAAAATAACTTATTGTCCGTACTACTACTAAAAAGGACCAAAAAGCGAATAATAAAATGATGACAAGAAAAACTGATAATAGTAATCCTGCGACTATAGAAAGTAAATTTAGGGAACCCGATATAACTCCTTGAAAGATAGAACCAATAGCTACGAATCCTATTTTAATAAAAAATATAAACAATAAAATACTTGCAAAAAGCAGTACCAGATTAGAAAACAATATATTCACCAGTTGGGGAAAATAATATTTATCTTTCCAGAAAATATTTTTTGTTCTAAGAATGTTTTGTGTCTGAGATTTCATCACTGATTCTTTTTTATGTAGTCAACATAAGAACCAGAACAGCTAGATAAAAGAGTCTCTTGGTCTAAACCCTGAGTGAAAGATTTAGACAAAATTTCTTTAGAAAGTTTGCATTCTATTTCTAATCCGGCGAGGCCAAAGCTGCTTTCTAATATTTTTGAATGATAAAGGCATTTTTCATCTTCTTCTCCTTTAATTAGGTGTTCTGTAACTGTGCCATAATCAGAAGTTTTTCCTTTGGTTAATTCGCAATTTTTGGCTTGGTCTGATAAACAGCTTTTGGAATTACCGCAGTCATAATAATCATCAGGTGTCTTTGTTTCACTAACCTTTTCTTCCAAATTATCTTCGATTACTCCTGTAACAAGTTTTATTAAACGGTCGCCACGCTCACCTTGGAAATCTCCCCCTATCTCTTCTGGTTTTGTTTCAATTAGGTATCTTAGCTCATTATAGATTGTCTTTGTGAATATATTATCTTTAGAGATTTTGTCCATTAATAATGGTTTTAATGATTTATCTTGAAACATCATCACGGGATTCATCCAAACCAAGCCTTTGGCAATTGACATTACATCAAGTGTATAAATTTCATCAGTGCGTTCAATATAGATCGGAAGATTATATTTCAATTTTTCAGATTCTAATTCTTTTGAAAGCATTAATATTTGTCCGTCTTTGGTGTCAGTAACGTCAATAGGAAATTCTTTTCGGGATTTTATATCTCCAATTCTTATGTCAATTGTTTGATAAAAGGAAGAAAGTTTAAGATCTTCATTGTCTAGTGGACTCTCCGATGGTAAATTAAATTTGACCATTTGAGCTTTTATTTCGATCTCCAGAGTTTCTGCTGTAGGTAATTTTTGGGGAGACGATTCCTTCTCTGAAGATACTTCTTTTTCTGTTGTTGGAATAAGTTTCTCACCTACCAAAAAAAATGACAAAATACCAACAAGGACAATTACGCCAATCACAGCGAAAATTATCCACAGTTTTTTTGATGGCTTTTTGATTGGTTTTGCTTCTTGGGCTAAACTGATTGCTTCATTGATATCAGATTCAGAGTATCTTGAAGCAATAAGACTCTGTTTTATTTGTTCTATAGGAACTCCTTTTTGTAAATTGGTTCTAATGTAATTGACAAGTTGTTGATTTGGCATATTTTAGTCCTTTCGACTAACAAATATTTTTACCCGACTTTGTTTACATTTTAACAAAAACTTTGTAAAAATACAACATTAACATAATTGTCCAAAAGCGAGGCTCGCCTTCGACGAGCCGAGCAAAAAGGTAGGAACGTATCTCTGAAAATCCGCCGCAGGCGGATAGCCAAAGCCAGCAAAAATTCATTCCTTTTTTTAATTGAATTTTTTGTCGCCCCCATATAATAATAAAAATTTTTGCTGGCTTTGGCAGTCGGCTGGATAGCCGACTTTTCGGAGCCGTTGGGTGGGCTGCCGCCCCGCCCTGCGGGCGGGGCGGCAGCTAAAACTCTATGTCAGGATTTTCTTCAAAAAAGGTTCGGATTTTATTCAAAAGACACCGCCAGTGAAGATGTTTTTGATTTTGGGCGATTATGGCCTCGCCCCGCCTGCGGCGGGGCTCGGCATTATTTAATAATTTCCAAGAGTTTTTTATTCGCCCTTCGGGCGAAAGCAAAGCGATTTTGTTATTTTCTAAAAAAGTGTTAATATGTAAATGGACACAAATCAAAAGCAAACGCGATTTTTCTTACAACAGCAATGTTGTAACCCCGAAGGGGCAACTTCTGTACAAATTCGCGTTTGCGGGTTTGTGTCCAACAGGGTTGCCCCTTTGGTTTAAATATTATGGACTATCAAACCAAAAAGTTTTTTCTCTATGTTCGCAAATCAACTGATGAGCCGGAAAGACAAATCCTTTCTATTGAGGCCCAGCTTTTTGAATTGCGAGAATACGCTAAAAAAGAAGATTTGAATATTGTTAAAGAGTTTGTAGAAAGTAAAACTGCTAAAGAGCCGGGCCGAGAGATTTTTGACAAAATGTTAGCGGATATAGAGGATGGCAAAGCTGAAGGAATTTTAGCTTGGCATCCAGATAGGTTGGCTCGTAATTCTATTGATGGTGGACGAATAATCTATTTAGTAGATATTGGTAAAATCAAAGAGCTAAAATTCCCAACTTTTTGGTTTGATTCAACGCCCCAAGGAAAGTTTATGCTCAATATCGCTTTTGGTCAGTCCAAATATTATGTTGATAATCTTTCGGAGAATATCAAAAGAGGTATTCGTCAAAAATTAAGGAATGGTATTTGGCCAACTTGGGCACCCCTTGGCTATGTCAATGATAGAAATAATCGGTGTATTATCATTGATAAAGAAAAAGCAAAAATAGTAAAAAAGACCTTTGAGTTTTATGCTACCGGCGAATACTCATTGACTCAACTCCAAAAGATTATCAACTCCCTCGGCTTGATTGGTAAAAAAGGAAAAACACTCTCTGTTTCCTGTTATCAACATATACTCAAAAGCCCGGTTTATTACGGAGTATTCAGATACAACGGCGAACTCTATCAAGGGAAGCATCAACCGATTATTACAAAGAAACTTTTTGATAAGGTTCAGGAAGCAATGAAAAGAAAAAGCAAGCCAAAAACCAAGCAACTCAAATACTTTCTTTATCGTGGATTTTTCCATTGCGGCGAATGCGGCTATACTATTACGGTTGACAAAAAAATAAAGAGAAGCGGCAAAGAGTATGTCTATTATTACTGCACTAGGAAAAATCCAAAGCAGGGTTGCTCGCAAAATACTTTTACCAGAGAGGAAATCATCACTGAACAAATCAAAAAAGGAATTCAAAAAGTTTCTTTGTCTTCGGCTTGGGCTAATAAAATGATTCAGGAATTAGAAAAAGAAAAATTAGAAAAGGCCCAAACCGAAAGCTCTTTTGCTCAAAAGCTGCGAGACGAACTTGTCGCTGTTGAAAAAAAGATGGATACACTTTTGGATATGTCTTTAAGTAATGTAATTACGCAAGATGAATATACTGCCAAAAAACAAAAAATCCTCAATCAAAAGATTGAGATTTCCGAAAAATTGTCCGCTTTTGAGCAAAAGAGTAATAATCGGTTCGAACTAATGATTCAGTTCATCAAACAAGCTAATCAAGCCAAAAATATCGCTTTGCAAGAAAATCACGGGCGAAGTCGTGATTTTCTAAAAAAGATTGGTTCGAACTTCCAAATTACCGACCAAACCCTCTTTTTTGAATTAAAAAACTCTTGGAAATTATTAAATAATGCCGAGCCCCGCCGCAGGCGGGGCGAGGCCATAATCGCCCAAAATCAAAAACATCTTCACTGGCGGAGAGGGTGGGATTCGAACCCACGGTCGCCTAAGGCGACAATGGTTTTCGGGACCATCCGATTAAACCGCTCTCGCACCTCTCCTTAATGCCTAAATTACCATTTTTGAATGCTTTGGTCAAATAAAAAACAACCGCCAATTTCAGAGCGGCCGTTTTGTTAAACATCTAAAAAACAGAATTTACATCTTTTTGATTCTTTGGGCTATTTTTTGGACTTTTGTTTTCCAATCACCATCTGTTTCTATTTCAGTAAAGAAGGGGATACGCAGCTTGCGGAGAATGAACCGGCCGCCTTCCTTTGCTTCCCAGCGATAATGATGAGGCGTTCTTCGCCACATCTCTCGTACAGCAATAGTATTAGTTTTGAAAAGGTCGTGATTAGGATTATATTTCGCTTTTATCAATCGTTCTATCATAACATCTCTGTCAGCAACAGTTCGGAGATAAAGAACGCGTCCTTGGACTTTTTTAACCTTTTCTTCTAAGCTTTTTCTTTTTTGAGAATCAACGAAATCACTCTCTAAAATAACATTGCCTCCCTTCTTGAGTACATAGATAGCCGCTCGCTGAGAAATACTTCTTATCTGACCATAATCCTGGTTTTGTTTTCTTAGAGCTATTCTAATGTCGTCAGCCGCAATAATTGTCGCGCCAGTTAATTTGGATAATTCACTGGCTAAAAGCTCTCTTCCTGAGCCAATTAGACCAACCATAGCCACAACTATTGGCTTCTTTGTCCTCCGCTGAATAATTTTTAACCGACCGATGAAATTATCAGCTACTTGTCTGATAATTTTTTGTTTTTTCATATTGACCTCCTTTATTTTGTTAATTTATCTCTATTTTACCTCTTAAATATTCCATTTATCAATAGTGGGCGGTGGAGGATTCGAACCCCCGACCTCTTCAGTGTAAATGAAGCGCGCTAACCAACTGCGCCAACCGCCCCTATTATTTCTTTTGATACTTATAATCAATTCCGCCGGCCCGCAGATTTCCATGAAATCCCCGCAATTTTTTAACCGGGAAACGTTCTTTAAATTCCTTTAGTCTATTCTGAACTGCTTTTTCGGCGTCAATATCAACCATATTGGCCAGTTTTAAAACAAGATAGAGCAGGTCGCCAATGCCGTCATCCATATCTTCTCTGCTTTGACCAATAACTTTTTTGAGCATCTGCTTGTCTTTGTCTTTTCCCAGATGTTTGACAATATTCCAAACCTCATCAACTTCTTCATGGATATTCAAAAGGACATCATACAGATGGTCCTCATTCCATTTCCTGGCCTTAATAAATTTTTCCACCTCTTTTTGGAGTTTATCCATAGTGCCCAGGGCGGGACTCGAACCCGCATGCCCTTACGAGCACAGCTCCTCAAGCTGCCGTGTATACCAATTCCACCACCTGGGCTTTTATTTTTTCGGTTTTTCCACAATTTCCTTGAGCCGGGCGGCTTTAGCTGACTTGTAGCGGATGTAGTAAAGTTTAGCTCGCCGGACTTTGCTTTTTTTAACTACTTCTATTTTTTCAATGACTGGCGAATGAACGGGGAAGATTCTTTCCACGCCAACTCCCTGACTAATTTTCCTGACCGTAATCATTGAATTAATCCCTCGGCCGTGTTTTTTAGCAATAACTAAACCTTCAAAGATTTGGATTCTTTCTTTGTCGCCTTCTTTGATTTTTTGATGAACCCGGACTGTATAACCGGGTCTAATTTCCGGCAAATCCTTTAATTGTTTTTTATTAAATAAATCAAGTTTGTTCATAGTAGGTTAGTAGATTAGGGACTGTCCCTATAACTTCTTTCAAATCTTTGGGCAGCTCCGATTTAAACTCCATCATCTTACCATCAGGTAATTGAAACTTCAAGTAAGCGGCGTGGAGAAATTGTCTATTTAAATTTTCCGGCCAGGGCTGTCTTTTAAATTTATACTGTTTATCGCCAGCAATCGGATGACCAATAGAAGCTAAATGTACTCTGATTTGATGGGTCCGCCCGGTCTTAAGTTCGACTTCTAATAGGGTATAGTCCTTGAAGCTTTTTAATACCTTATATTCAGTCCAGGCCTTTTTGGCTTGAGCATCCAATAAAGCGCTTCTTTTGCGATGGTCTTTTTTAGATAAACTAATTGCTTTGGTAATAATGCCTTTTTTATCTTTGACTTGGCCAATAACTAAAGCTAAGTATTTTTTAATAACGCGCCGCTCTTGAAATTGATTTTCCAAAAAAATAAATGCCGCATTATTTTTCGCCGCCATCATCAAGCCAGAAGTATCCCTGTCCAACCGATGAACAATGCCCGGCCGCAACGGGTCCTCGCCAACATTTTTAATTTCTGGGTAGCGGGCGATTAACCCATTAACCAAAGTATCGTCTTGTTCTGGATTAACAGGATGAACAGTCAAGCCAGCCGGCTTATCAATGACAATAATATCTTTATTTTCAAAAACAATCTTTAACTTGATAGATGAATTTGCCTTAAGCGACATGTGGACCAGGTGGGAATCGGACCCACGACCTTCTCTGTGCAAAAGAGATATTCTACCACTGAACTACTGGCCCCATAAACATAAAATACCAAAAATTAAGCAAAAAAGCAAGCATCTTGGCTTGACAAAATACCCCCGGAGGGTATATATTTAAATTTAGTTTTGGGGAGTAAAGATACTATGACAATATATGAGAAAAAACACGATAATCCAACGTCTCAATATTATTAAAGGGCAAATTGATGGCTTGGCTAATCTTATAGAAAAGAAGGAGAATTGCCATAAGGTAACAGAGCAATTTTATGCGATTAATGTTGCTTTGAAAAAAGTAATCGAATTGTATTTTAAGGAAAACCTGACCTCCTGCTTAACGTCCGTCAATTTAAAGAAAAAAAGAATAATTGAGTTCTTGTTGAAAGAAATAATTAAAAATAAGTAATTAATAAAGTTAAAATTATGTCAAAAACAATTGAACTAACAAGCCAAGATTTTGAGAAAGAAGTTTTGCAATCAGATATCCCCGTCTTAGTGGATTTTTGGGCGCCATGGTGCCAGCCCTGCTTAATGATGGTACCTGTTTTAGATGAGCTTTCAGATGAGCTTGATGGCCGGTTGAAAATATACAGATTAAATGTAGAGTTTCCAGAACATCAAGCATTAGCTATTCAATATCAAATTCAAAGCATTCCCAATATGAAACTTTTTAAAGAAGGTAAAGTGGCTAAGGAATTTATTGGTTCTCGGCCAAAAGAAATGCTTAAGGCGGAATTAGAGACAGAACTTTAATTTATGAAAGATGCAAGTAATAAGTATCCCTTGATAATTGTTGGGGTTGGACCGGCGGGACTTACGGCTTCAATTTATGCTTCTCGTTATAGGGTAAATCACTTAATTATTGGCGAGGCCTTAGGCGGCTTAGCTTTTGAGGCGCATAAAATTTGTAATTTTCCTACAGAACAAGAAATTTCCGGCCTGAAAATTGTCGAAAAGATGCAAAAGCACGTAGAATCCCTGGGTGCTTCTTTGATGATAGATAATGTAGTTAGTATTATTAAAGAAGATAAAATATTTAAAATCACTACCCAGAAAGGAAATGTTTTTTTGGCCGAGGCGCTTCTTCTGGCTACTGGCACTGAACATCGCCGAATGAATTTGCCAAACGAAAGTAAATTTATCGGCAAGGGTATTTCTTATTGTGTTACTTGCGATGCTATGTTTTATCGTAATAAAACGGTTGCCGTTATTGGCGGTAGTGATAGCGCTGATACAGATTCGCTTTATTTAGCAGAAATAGCAAAAAAAGTTTACCAAATTTATCACAGGGATAAACTACGAGGCGAAACTACTTGGATTAATCAAGTTACAAATAATAAAAAAATTGAGGTTATTTACAATACGAAAGTCATCGGATTAGAGGGCCGAGAAAAGTTAGAAAAGATTATTTTAGACACACCTTATCAAGGAGCGAAAAAAATTTCCATTGACGGTTTGTTTGTTAAAATCGGGACTGTTCCCCAGAAGATATTAACAAAGGAATTGTCTTTGGAAACAGATGAAGGCAACTATATCAAGGTGATTCCTGGTCAGAAAACTAATCAGGCGGGGATTTGGGCGGCTGGCGATATCACTACGGCTTCTAATAATTTTCATCAGATTATTACTGCCTGTAGTGAAGGAGCGATTGCCGCCGAAAGCATATTTAAATTTTTTCAAGAAAGGAATAGATGAAAGTCGAGAGTAGAAAATAATAGAAATAAGTAATTTTATGGCTAAGATAAATAAAAATAAGTGTGTTGGCTGCGGTATTTGCGCCAATATATGCCCGGAGGGCATAGAAATGGTGGATGGGAAAGCTGAAATAAAAAATGAAAATGCCGGATGCTTAAAAGATGCTGCCAGAGCATGTCCTCAAAATGCTATTAGTATTGGGGACGAAGAAGAGTCTAGTGAAGGAGATAGAAATCCGAATTTTAATCAGAATTATGGTCAAGGCAGAGGAATAGGTATGGGCCTGGGTAAAAAAATGGGTAGGGGTATGAGACATATGGGACGAGGTATGGGACAAAGAAGACAATAGGACTATTGAGACCAACGGTCTCAATAATTCCGAACGACATCAGTAATCAGTTTTTAAGATAGTTGAGTAAATACCGGCTTAAAAATCCAGTATTCTCAAAAAAGCAGAATGAATTTTATTATTTCCTTTATTTTTTCCTTAATCATTTATCTTGTCCTGACAATTGACTCAGGGAATATTTTATATTGGAGCAAAGAAGAAATTGTTTTAGGAATTATTCTGTCTGTTATAACCGGGATGATAATGCAAAAGATTTTCGGATTGCTTAAAACAAACTCTGTTAGAAATCCCGGGGACGGAAAAAAAGCGCAGAAAGGTAATGTTTCTAACGGAATAATGGTTAGCCCGAAGTTTTTGAATCCCTTAAGGTGGGGTTTATTTTTACTCTATATTTTTGGACCTTTTCTTTTTAGTTTGATTAAAGCAAATTTGGAAGTTGCTTATAGAATTGTTACCGGGAAGATTAGACCGGGAATTGTAAAAATATCTTCCGGACTGAAGACCGACTTCGGAATGGCTTTATTGGCAAACTCTATTACCTTGACTCCAGGAACCTTATCAGTAGAAGCGGACCGGCAGAATAATCTCTATGTTCATTGGCTTTATGTGAAAAATAAAGAGCCGGAGATTAAAGAAATAGTGGGAGATTTTGCCAAGTGGATTAAAATAATTACTGAATAATTATGTGGCAAATAATTGCTTTAATTCTTTCAGCACTTGTCTTTATCACCTTAGTAAGGGTTTTTCTCGTTAGGACTATTTTTGACAAATTGGTTGTTTTGGATGTGGCCAGTGTATTGGCCATTACTCTTTTAATAGTGTTTTCTATTATTTGGAAAGAAATTATTTTGGCGGATGTGGCTATTGTTTATGCTCTTCTTTCTTTTATAGGTATTCTTTATTTTGCCAAATACGCCAAATCAACATCATAAAATATTTCTTAGAGATGTTTATGTTTTTAATTTATTTATTTATTTCAATCAGTTTAATTTTTTTCAGCTTGAGCATCTTAGGTCTTTTTAGATTTCCTGATGTTTACACCCGTCTGCATTCTTCAACTTTGTCCACTACTTTCGGCTTTCTCTTTTTTGCCCTGACAGCGATACTTTACCTTTTGATATTTGACAAAGCTGATTCTTCTTTGGCGGCTCGCATAATTCTAATTACCTTGGTTCTTCTGGTAATTGAACCTTGTCTGGCCCATGCAATTTCAAGAGCGGCTCATAAAAACGGGATAAAACCCAAACAAGCGATAATAGATAAACTAAATTCTTAATAAATAATATGGACTTTTCTATAATCCAAATTGTTCAAAGTTTAATCTTGGCCAGTATGGTGCTTTCGGCCTTTTTGTTGGTGAGAAGCAAGAATTTATTTGTTTCGGTCGTTTATTTGGCGGTCATGAGTTTGATGTTGGCCATAGAATTTTATATTCTTCAAGCTCCTGATGTGGCTATTGCTGAAGCGGCTGTCGGAACGGCCTTGTCTACAGCTATTTTTGTAATTGTTATCCAAAAGACCAATCGGTTTGAAAAATAATCTCTATGACTAACAAAAACAAAAAATATAGTTTTAAAAAAACCAAGCTCATAAGTTTAATAATTTTGTTCGTTTTCCTTGTTTCAGTTGTTTTTTTTATTCATCCTTTTGGAAAACCTGGGGCGGTAAAAATGGATGACTATTTTATTGAAAACGCCCAGAGACAAACAGGAAGTAACAATGTTGTTTCCAGTATAATTTTTGATTACCGTGGTTTAGACACACTGGGAGAAGCAACGGTTCTTTTTGCTGCTGTTCTGGGGATTTCTCTAATTTCTATGAAAAAATTCTCTATTAGTAAATAAAATCTATGAGCCAGATAGTTAAAGTTGTCAGCTTGATAATTTTAAATCCGATAATTATATTTGGATTATATATTATTTCTCATGGCCATTTAACTCCCGGCGGCGGATTTCAAGGAGGGGTGATAATTGCTTCAGCGATCGTATTAATCTTAATTGTTTTTGAAAATAATATCGGATTGTCAGGGAAACTGTTTTCGCTGTTTGAATCTTTGGGCCTCGTTTTCTTTGTTGTTTTGGCTTTTCCTAATATTTTTAGAAACACATTTTTTTATAATTTTTTGGCTAATGCGACTGGCCTTTTAGGAAAGACAATCCATTTTGGGATAAATCTGGGTTATCTTAATAGCGGCGGGGTTATTCCTTTAATGAATTTAGCAATAGGAATAGAAGTAGCTTCGGCTTTATCGCTGGCCATTGTATTAGTGATAAAAAAAATATGATTAGCTATGTTTTTCTAGCTACAATTTTTTTAATAATAATAGGGATTTCCGGGGCAATATTTAAAAGAAACCTAATTAAGATAACTATGTCCATTAATATTATCAGCGGTGGAGTAAATTTGTTCTTGATAAGTTTGGGATACAGACAAGGAGGAATAGCTCCGATTTTCACCAGGGCCCCGAATTTAAATATGGTTTCTCCAACTCCCCAAGCACTGGTTCTTACCAGTATTGTCATTAATTTAGCCATAACTGCCCTTCTACTCTCTTTGGCTGTTTTGATTCATAAAATTTCCCGCGACGATGCGGTATCTTCCGGCAAGGGAAAAAGCGGTTAAAAACTATGGTCCTCCATTTTATTATTTTAATAATCGTCGTTCCATTGTTAGGTGCGTTTATTCTGCCTTTGTTGAACAGATTTGGCAAAAGAGCAAGAATCTTTTGGCTTGCTTTGATTTTGATTTTGACTGATATTTTTTCTTTTTTTCTTTATAAGTTAATTCTTGAGAAGGGGGTACTTGTTTACGCCCTAGGAGCTAAATTCCCTTCTTTGACTTTGCCTGAGGGCTTTCCCGTAAGAATTGTTTTGCTGGCAGACGCTTTATCGGGATTTTTGGCTCTAATTTTTCTTTTGATTGCCTCTTTAGTCCTTCTTTATTCCTGGGAAACATTAAAGGAATATTCTTCTCTGGATAAATTCTACGCTTTGTATCTTCTGCTTATTGTCGGGATTTTGGGATTTTTGTTAAGCGGGGATTTTTTTACCCTCTTTGTCTTTTACGAGATAAACTCTATTGCTACGGCTGGTTTGATTACTTTTTTTAGAAATAAAGGATGTTTTAAAGCGTCTTTTCATTATTTAGCCGTTTTTGCTATTGGCTCCTTATTCTTGCTTTTCGGCATTGGGCTTCTTTACGGCCAATACGGATTTTTGAATATGGCTATTATCGCCCATAATCTTCAGTTTTCTTTCTTGGATAAAATCGCCTTGTCTCTCATTAGTTCTGCTTTATTATTGAAAGCCGGATTTTTCCCTTTCTATTTTTGGAAGCCGGAGGCCTACAAAGCGTCTCCTGTGCCAGTAATCATTCTGTCTATCGTTTCTTCTTTGTCTGCCATCTATGTTTTATTCAGAATTGCTTTTGATGTTTTTGGTCCGAATATTGTTTTTGGCTGGATCTTAATTTTGTTTTCAATTCTTTCAATTTTTACGGGAGTTTTCTTTGCTCTAAGGGAAAATAGGATTAAAAGAATCTTGGCCTATTTGGCTATTTCCGAATTGGGTTATATAATTTTGGGAATTTCTTCTGGATTTCTTAGGCCTGATACTGATTTTGGATTTAGGGCGATTCAAGGAG